>Ga0209754_1000534_pt1 | contig 51518 bp, 39 predicted proteins | sample MesohylBB_FD_187295 | JGI IMG/M metagenome (GOLD analysis project Ga0209754, IMG submission 187295) | Host-associated microbial community of the marine sponge Aplysina aerophoba from Gulf of Piran - sponge mesohyl, lysed by bead beating... | ecosystem: Host-associated > Porifera > Sponge >...
AGCCCGACGCCTGCCAGTTGTGGCCGCCGTACAGGCTGGGGCAGGCATCCACCGCGTCGTCGACGCCGGCGTCGCGAATGTCCTGCCGATAGCTCACCCGCCCCGTCTCGCGGTCGATCGACTCGAAGATGTCCTGGTGCAGCATCTCGGCCAGGTCGACGAAGGCCCCCGTGCGCCGGTCGAGCTTCCAGAGGATGGCGTCCTTGCCGGCCGTGAACAGCCACTTGTGATCGTCGACGTCGACCAGCACCCGCTCGAAGACGATGTCCAGGTCGAGCGTCTCGCCCGGCACGTGCTGGAAGTACCAGGCGACCCGCCCCGTGCGCGGGTTCAGGGCGAGCGTCGAGTTGGTGTAGAGGGCGTCGTTGTAGGTCGACATCCCGCGGCTCGCCGCCACCCACGGCTTCGCCTGCGCGGTACCGATGAAGAAGAGGTCGAGGTCCGCATCGTAGGCGCCCGGAATCCAGGTGTCGCCGCCGCCGCGCAGGTGCGGCGGGATGTCGCCCCAGGTCCCGCTGTTGACGTCGCCCGGCTGCGCGATGGTCGAGGTGCGCCAGAGCTCCTCGCCGGTGTCCGGGTCGTGGCCGGTGATGAAGCAGCCTTCGTCCTCGAAGCGCTCGCAGCCGTTGATGCCGCTGACGACGACCCCGTTCGCGATGCTCGGCCCGCCCGTCTGGGCGAAGCCCTTCCGGTAGTCGGCCCGCGTGGTCTGCCAGACCGGCTCGCCCGTCCGCGCGTCGAGGGCGACGATTGCCGCGTCGTAGGTGGCCAGGTAGACCTTGTCCCGGTAGAGGGCGATGCTGCGGGTCGCGCGCCTGCTCTCGGCGTCGTCGGGGTACTGGTGCCGGTGCTGCCAGAGCAGCTCGCCGGTGGCCGCGTCGAGGGCCTGGACGACGTTGCCGGGACTCGCCAGGAACATCACGCCATCGTGGACGAGCGGCGCGGTCTGGTTGGTGCCCTCGGGCATCGCCAGCGCCCAGGCCAGGCGCAGGCCGGCCACGTTGTCGGGCCCGATCTCGTCCAGCGGCGTGTAGCCCTGGTTGTCCCGGGTGCGCCGCCAGGTCAGCCAGTCCTCCGCCGGCGGATTCCGGAGCAGCTCGTCGGTGACCGGGGTAAAGCCGGGGACTTCCCGGTTGACGAACGCGCGGCGGGCCGGCACCGCGTCCACGTCGCGGGGCTCGTCCGCCGACGCCGCGTCGGACGCATCCGCCGTGGCGGGGGCGCCCCCTGCCGGAGCGGCGCCGGGCTCGCCGACGACGTCCAGGGCGTCCGCGGTGAGCGCCTGCGGTCCCGCCGCATGGCCGTTCACCTGCAGCAGGTAGGCGACGATGCTCAGGTAGGTCTCGCTCGGGAGCGATCCGCCGAGCCCCGGCGGCATCTCGGCCCGCACGTACTCGTACAGCGCCGCCGCGGTCTGCGATCCCCAGTTGCTCAGAAAGCTCGGACCGGTCAGATCCGGCCCGTGCACCGCGCCCCGCAGCGTCGTTCCGTGGCAGGAGGCGCAGGAGCGGCCGTAGGCCGTCCGCCCGCTGGCGGCCTGCGCGTCGAGGAACGCGCCGCCCTCCGCGGGCTGGGCCCCGGCCGGTGCGGCGATGCCGAGGGCCAGCCCGGCGGCGGCCAGGCTCGCGACACCGGCGCGTGGTCGTTTCCTCAGCAACGCCCGACCGTCTCTGCATCCGCCGCCATGTCCCGCGCGTGTCTGTCTCGGCATCGGCGCGTCTCCCTTCCGACGACCTCGCCGGGCCGCCCGCATGGTCCGCGATTATAGGTCGCGGGCCGGGCGTCGACGGCGCCACTCACCTCACCGCGCGAACGCCTTTGCTTCTCCGTTATAGAATGCCGGCATCGCACCGGACCGACACGACCGGGACTGGGGTGTCTTGCGCGGGTGCCGAGGCGCTCACCGCCGGCCGGCGGCCGAAGAACCAGGCGCCATCGTTTCCCAGGGAGGAATCGAATGAAGACGACACGCCGTGGATTCGTAGGAACCATCGCGCTGGGCGCCGCGGCCGGCGCCCTGACCGGCACATCGCCGTTCGGCAAGCGGGCCAGCGCCCAGACCCGGGAGGCCGCGAAATCCGGCATCCATGACGGCGGCGTCATCCAGCTCAACCAGAACGAGAGCGCCCGCGGCCCCGGCCCGAAGACCATCCAGGCCATTCAGGCCCACACCAACAAGCGCATGGGCCGCGGCTATTCGCCGGATCACGTCAACGAGCTGAGAACGGTCATCGCCGACTACTACGAAGTCGGTACCGACAACGTGCAGCTCGCCACCGGCTCCACCCCCTTGTTGCAGGGCTCGGTGCGGGCGTTCTGCTCGGCGACCAGGGGCTTCGTGACCCCCATGCCCACCTACTCGACCAGCCTGAGCACCGCCCGGCGGATCGGGGCCGGGACGACCGAGGTGGATCTGGACAGCTCGCTCGCCATCGACCTCGACGCGCTGGCGGAGGCGTCCCGCGGCGCAGGCCTGGTCTATCTCTGCAATCCGAACAACCCCACCGGCACCGTGCACGGACCCGGAGCCGTCGAGCGTTTCGTGCGCCGCGTGCTGCGTGAATCGCCGGACACCATGATTCACGTCGACGAGGCCTACATCAACTACGCACGGCCCGGCAGCATCGAGACGGCGGTGCCTCTGGCGCTCGAGGACGAGCGCGTGTTCGTCACCCGTTCCTTCTCGAAGGCGCATGGCATTGCGGGCCTGCGCGTCGGATACGGCCTCGGCCAGGAGCAGACCCTGGCCAGGATCCGCGACGCCTGGGGCATGGGCGACGTCAACATGCTGGGCGCGATAGCCGCGATCACCGCGTTCGAGGACACGGAACACATCGATCGGGAAGTGAAGGAGAACGCCGAGATTCGCGACGGCGTCATCGCCGCCTTCCGCGACATGGGTTTCGACGTGCCCGACTCCAACACCAACCACATCTTCGTCGACATCGGACGCCCCGCGCAGGAGTTCCGCGAAGCCTGCCTGGAGCGCAAGGTGCTGGTAGGCCGGGATTTTCCGCCGTTGCACACGACGCATTGCCGAATCTCGATCGGCAGCCGGGAGGAGATGGCGGCGGCGATGAAGGTGTTCAGGGAGGTCCTGGCCTGAGGGTGACCGACGGAGCTGCAACGCCGGCTCCGCGCCGTACCGCCGCAACTCTACCCGTGACGTGATGGCAGGGGGCAACGATGTCAAGCATGGTCCGGCTCGATCGAAGAACCTTCATGAGAAACGCCGGCGCGACCGCCATCGCCGGCGCCACCGGCGGCCTGGTCGGCGGCGCGAGCCCGGCGGCGGCGCAAGGCTCGACCAGCATCCCGCGCCTGCCGAGCGGCAGGTATGATTTCGACACTCCCTACAATCGGGTCGGTACCGACTGCTCCCGGTGGGACTCGCCGGCTCTCCGGTATCCGGAGGGTGTGTTCAAGTACGGCATGGGTGTGGCGTCGATGGACTTCGAATGCGCGCCGTGCATCACCGAGGCGCTGCAGGAGAGAATCCGGCACCACAACTGGGGCTACCTGAGCACCACCCAACCCCTTCGAGACGGCATCCTGAAGTGGAACGGCGAACGCCACGGTCTGGATCTGGACCCCGCCTCGATCGTCATCTCCGACGGCGTCTATCCGGGCATCATCGCGGCGCTGCGATCGTTCGTGCCCATCGGGAACAAGGTGCTCCTGACCACACCGGCGTATTCGGGGTTCTACTCGATGGCCCGCGCCGCCCGGGTGGATACCGTCGACAACCCGATGCGCTACCGGAACGGGCGCTACGAGATCGACTGGGACGACCTGGAATCGAAGATGACCGCGGACGTGCGCGCGGCGATCGTCTGCAACCCGCAGAATCCGACCGGCAACGTGTGGACGGAGCAGGAGCTGCTCCGCCTCGGCCGGCTGGCCCTCGAGCACAAGGTCGTCGTGCTGGCGGACGAGATCCACTCCGACGTCATCCGTGCCGGGCACAAGTACACGCCGTTTGCGAGCCTGCCGGATGAAGCCGTGGTGAACAACAGCGTGTCCTTCAACGCCGTCAGCAAGACCTTCAACCTGGCCGCGATGAAGAACGCCTACTACTACTCCAAGAGCCCCACCCTGCTTGCGCGCGTGAACCAGTACCACCGCGCGGAGCTCAGCACGCTCGGCGTGGTAGCCAACACCGCGGCGTATCGGGACGGCGCCGAGTGGTTCGACCAGGCCAACGCGTACATGGACGACAACCACACGTTCGTCGAGAGCTTCGTCGAGCAGCACCTGCCCGACGTAGGCTATACGCGCAACGAAGGCACGTTCATGACCTTCCTGGACTTCAGCAGGGTCATGGAGCGCATCGGCGCCCAGGAGAAGGCCGCGGCGCAGGGAGACGGCACCGCCGAGGAGCACTTCCAGGACTGGCTGACCCACCAGTCGGGTGTCTATCTGAATCCCGGTTCCAGCTACGGCAGCGGCGGAGAAGGCCACATGCGAATGAACGTAGCCTCGTCTCGCCGGGTATTGCGGGCGGCGTGCGAGGCGATGGCCGCGGCGGTTCGCAGCGTCTAGGAGCTTGCGCCGCAGAACGCAGCGAAGCGAAGTGCTGCGGCGCAAGGTCATGGAGCGGGGGGGATGGGCCGGAACGCCGAGCCTGCGAGGCCGTTGCGGGGCGCTGGCAGTCTACGCCGTAGAAGCGCCGTAGACTGCCAGTCAGGCCCGGTTGGGCGGCAATCGGCGCCAGCGGCAACGATTGTCGGGCTGGACGTCGGGGGTCGGTCTCTCCGCGCCACGCGACGTGCCGCCCGGCAGTGAGTTGCGCTGCTCGGACAGGCCGGGCCGCGCGTCCACGACCCGGAACACTCTGGAGTCGCTGATGTCTGACCGTTCTACTACGCCCTGCCGGATGATCGCGGCGCTCGCCTGCGCCGCCGTCTGCTGCTCGACCGCCGTGCTCGTCGCCGAAGACTGGCCGCAGTGGCGCGGCATCGACCGGGCCGCCGTGTGGCAGGAGACCGGTATCGTCGAGCGCTTTGCCGAGGACGGGCTCATCGTCAAGTGGCGCACCCCGGTGCGCGCCGGCTTCGCCGGACCGGCCGTCGCCGGCGGACGCGTCTTCGTCCTCGATTACCAGGAGACGCCGGGCAGCCGCACGATGGACGGCCGCGAGCGGCTCGTGGCGCTCGACGAGGAGACCGGGGCGGTCCTCTGGACGCGGGAATGGCCGGCCACCTACCGCAACGTCGTCCCGGTGTTCGCCACCGGCCCGCGGGCCACGCCGACCGTCGACGGCGACCGCGTCTACATCCTCGGGGCGGCCGGCATGCTGTCGTGCTTCGACACCGTCGGCGGCGATTTGATCTGGCAGATCGACACCGTGGCTGACTACGACGTCACGGTGCCGGTCTACGGCGTCGCGCACTCGCCGCTCGTGGAAGGCGAGCTCCTGATCACGCTGCTCGGCGGCGAGCCCGACGCGATGGTCGTGGCGTTCGACAAGGCGACGGGCGCCGAGGCGTGGCGCGCGCTCGACACGAACGCGGAGGCGGGCTACTCCTCGCCGATCGTGACCACCGCCGGGGGCGTGCGGCAGTTGGTCGTCTGGCACCCGGCCGGAGTCACGTCGCTCGACCCGGCCACCGGCCGCACCTGGTGGGAGCACGACTTTCCGATCCCGAGCGGGCTGACGATCGGCACGCCGGTCCGCAGCGGGCGCTACCTGCTCATCACGCAGGTGGAGAACGGCGGCCTGATGCTGGCGCTCAACCCCGACCGTCCGGCGGCGCGGGTGGTCTGGACCGGCGCCAACCCCAACCGCACCGACCGCCCGGTGCAGCGATCCATGACGTCGACGCCGATCGTTGTGGGCGACGCGATCTACGGGCTCAACAGTTACGGCGAGCTGCGCGGCGTGGACGCGGCGACCGGCGGGCGGCTGTGGTCGAGCGACCGGCTCGTACCCGAGGACCGCTGGGCGAGCTCGCACCTCGTGCAACACCGGGACCGCGCGTTCATCTCCGTCGAGACCGGCGAGCTGGTCATCGCCCGCTTCTCGCCGGCCGGCTACGAGGAGGTCGACCGCACGCACCTGCTGACGCCCACCACCCGTACCCGCGGCGGCGGCTCCGGTCGCTGGAGAGACGTCGACCGCGCGGTCCTGTGGGCGCATCCGGCGTTCGCCAACCGCCACGTGATCGCGCGCAACGACGCCGAGGTCGTGCGCGTCTCGCTGGCCGCCGCGGACTACGAGTAGTGTTGCTCGCCGAAGCCGTCAGCGGAGCATCCGACCATTACGGGCGGGCCGAGCTGGTCACCCTCGCGGCAAGAAACGCCGTCCCCGTCCTCCTCGATCGGCGGCGCGTCGAGCTGATCGACAAGGGCCTTCCGAGCGCACCGTACCACCACGAAGCCCTGGAGCTGGACATCGGAGCGGCAATCGACCTCGTGAACCGGGTGAGGCGGTCGGTGGCCGAACACGCGAGCGCGGCAATCTCGACCCTGCTGGCGAGCTGTCGCGCCCGGGTGCTGATCCTGCCCGCGAGTCCGTACGACCGCCTGCCCGACTCGCTGGAGGAAGTGCTGCGCTCGCGTCCCCTGACGTACGCCGCCGACGGCATGCTCTACCGCGAGTCGCTGGCCGACGCGGCGGCCGAGCTCGGCATGGAGGTCCGGCGGTATCCGCGCAAGGCCGACCCGACGGCGCTGGCGGCCGAAGCCATGGGCGTCGACGTGGCAGAGGTCACGTCGATCATCGCCGGGTTCGGCCGGGAGGCGGGAACGCCGTGGCGCAAGGACCACAAGCTGGCCGCGGCGGCTGCGCTGTGCGTGCTCGGGCCTCGAATTCGCCGCGGACCCGGCGCCGGGGCGGCAGCCGTGATGCGGTAAGCTACGACTCGCGTTCGATTCTCGATCAAAGGAGTGACTGGTGCGCGCTGATACTGCCCGTGACGGAGCCCGCCTCTTTCCCCGGTTGTCGTCGATGTTCGTCCTCGCCTCCCTGCTCGCGGTCGTCGCGGCCGGAGCCCAGGTGCCCGCCGGGGCGCCGGAAGACGTGGGGCTGTCCGCGAAGCGTCTGCAGCGCATCGGCGAAATGATCGAGCGCGCGATGGACGCCGAACAGATCTCCGGCGCCGTCACCGTCGTCGCGCGGCGCGGCCGCGTCGCCCACTTCGAGGCGCAGGGCCTCCGGGACATCGAGGCGAACGCCCCGATGCGGAAGGACACCATCTTCCCGATTGCCTCGATGACGAAGCCGGTGACCGGCGTCGCCATCCTGATGCTGGTCGAGGAGGGGAAGGTCCGTCTGTCGGATCCAGTGTCCCGCTTCATTCCGGAGTTCCGCGACACGAAGGTCGCGGTGCCGCGATCGGGCGCCGCGGGCGAGGAAGGCGGCATCGATTCCGTGCCGGCTGAACGCCAGATCACGGTGCAGGATCTGATCACCCACACGTCGGGTCTGGTGAGCGGCGGCGCGGGGAGCGCGGCGGCGGCGCGCATCGCGCCGCGCAAGCCGACCGACACCGTTGCGGATTGGGCGGCGGCGCTCGGAGCCGTCCCCCTCGACTTCCAGCCGGGCACGCGCTGGGCGTACAGCGGTCTGGCGGGGATCGACACCCTGGGGCGCATCGTCGAGGTCGCCTCGGGACTGACGTTCGACGAGTTTCTGCGGCTGCGGATCTTCGAGCCGTTGGGGATGAAGGACACCGCCTTCAACGTGCCGGATCACAGCATGCCGCGCGTCGTGACGCTCTACCGGCGCAGCCCCGACGGACTCGAGCGCCGTCCCGTGCCGGAATGGGTGGCCACGAGGACGTTGCACGGCGGCGGCGGCGGTCTCTGGTCGACGGCCGAGGACTACCTGCAGTTCGCCCAGATGCTCGTCAACCGGGGCGAGCTGAACGGCACGCGGCTGCTCGGGCCGCGGACCGTCGATCTGATGGCGTCGAATCACGTCGGCGACCTCTATGCGCAGGCGGGACGCACCGGCGGGCGGCCCGGGAAGGGCTTCGGACTGACCGTCGACGTCGTGCTCGACGCCGTCGAGGCCCGCGACGACCACCGGTCGACCGGCAGCTTCGGGTGGAGCGGCGCCTTCGGCACCACCTTCTGGGTCGACCGCAAGGAGGATCTGACCGCGATTCTGATGGTGCAGACCCCGGGCGGTCCGCTCCGGGCCGACTTCCAGAACGCCGTCCTGCAGGCGATCGTCGACTGATTCGCCGCGCCTGCCGGTCTCCGATGATCCCTTGAACGCGATGCGCGTACCCGACCGAGGTGCCTTCATGAAGCTCGAGAACCACGTCACGACGCCGCTGTCGTTCCTCCTCGTCATCGTCGCGGCCGCCGCGCTTCTCGGCGTGCCGCTGCAGGCCCAGCAGGGCGACCGCGAGTTCATCCCGGTCACCGACGCCATGCTCCAGGACCCGGACCCGGACGACTGGCTGATGTGGCGCCGCACCCTGAACACCTGGGCCTTCAGCCCCCTCGACCAGATCGACCGCGGCAACGTCGCCGGCCTCCGGATGGTGTGGACCCGCCCGCTCGGACCGGGCCTGCAGCAGGGCACGCCGCTCGTCTACGACGGCGTCCTCTACATGCCGAACCCGCGCGACATCATCCAGGCCATCGACGCGGTGAGCGGCGATCTGATCTGGGAGCACCGCCGCGACCGGCCCGACGACCTGGCCGACTACATGATCGGCAGCCTCATCGATACCAACCGCAACATCGCCATCCACGGCAACTACCTCTTCGACAGCACGTCGGACGACTGGGTGATCGCCATCGACGCGCGGACCGGCGAGGTGGCGTGGGAGACGATGGTGCTCGATTACACCGTCAACCCGGCCAACCAGACGTCCGGTCCGATCGTCGCCGACGGCAAGGTGATCTCCGGCCGGAGCTGCTCGCCGCGGGGCGGCCCGAACGCCTGCGTCATCGTCGCGCACGACGCGGCGACCGGCGACGAGCTGTGGCGCCGCCGCCTCATCCCCGGCCCGGGCGAGTTCGGCGACGAGACCTGGGGCGGCGTGCCGTTCGAGGAACGCAAGCACGTCGGCGCGTGGATGGTCCCCAGCTACGACCCCGAGCTGAACCTGGTCTACATCGGCACGTCGGTCACCTCGCCGGCGCCGAAGTTCATGATCGGCGGCGTCGAGAACACGCACCTCTACCACAACTCAACGCTCGCCCTGAACGCCGACACCGGCGAGATCGAGTGGTTCTACCAGCACCTGAACGACCACTGGGATCTGGACTACCCATACGAGCGGCTGCTGGTCGACACCGCGATGACGCCCGACCCGGAGCACGTCTCGTGGATCAACCCGCGGCTGCGGCACGGTGAGGTGTACCAAGTGCTGACCGGCATCCCCGGCAAGACCGGCGTGGTCTACACCCTCGACCGCGCCACCGGCGAGTTCCTCTGGGCGACGCCGACGACGGCGCAGAACGTCATCACCCACATCGACGGGGCAACCGGCGCCGTCACCGAGAACCCGGAGCTGATCTTCACGCGCGAGAACAACGAGATGTTGATCTGCCCGTCGTTCGTCACCGGCGGCAAGGACTGGGAATCGGGCGCCTACAGCCCCATCACGAACATGATGTACTTCCCGCTGCGCAACGCCTGCGCCCGGATGCTGGCCATAGCCGACGGCAGCCTCTACAACCTGTCGCAGCGGATCGTGAACGCCCCCGGCACCGATCAGGTGGGCACCGTTCGCGCCATCGACGCCTCCACCGGCGAGACGACCTGGCTCTACGAGCAGCGGGCCGGGACGACGTCGCTCGTCGCCACCGCCGGCGGCCTCATCTTCGGCGGCGACAGCAACGGCCGCTTCCGCGCCCTCGACCACGAGACGGGAGAGGTGCTCTGGGAGGTCAACCTCGGCTCGCAGGTGACCGGCTTCCCGATCACCTTCGCGGTGGACGGCACGCAGTACGTCGCCATCAGCACCGGCTCGTCGCTCAGCACGCGGGACAACCTGCGCCTGACGACCGAGCTGCAGCCGGGGACGGGGAACAATCTGTTCGTCTTCGCTCTGCCGGACTAGCCCGACAATCGTCGCCGCTGGCGCCGATTGCCGCCCAACCGGGCCTGACTAGAAGATCTGCGCCGTTCTACGGCGCAGACTCCTAGCCCGACAATCGTCGCCGCTGGCGCCGATTGCCGCCCAACCGGGCCTGACTAGAAGATCTGCGCCGTTCTACGGCGCAGACTCCTAGCGCCTACTGCTCCGCCGCGCGGAGGTCGACGAAGAGGCGGATGTTGACGCCCGGGCGCGCGCCCGCCGAGATCTGCGCGCCGCGCGGGTCCGGCGGCTCGTACAGCACGCGGTAGCGCTTCGACACGTCCGCGTGGTAGGCGTTGAGACGCTCCGCGTACCTTCGCATCCACTCCGCCATGCCGGTCACGGCGGAGAAGGTCTCGTACGCGCCGCCCGTGTTGCCGGCGATGTTGCGGGCGTAGCCGCGCATCACGCTGCTGCTGACGCTGCTGCCCCGGCTGCCGCCCGACAGTTGCAGGACGTTCACCATGACGCCGTCGGCGATGAGCGACTCGACGAACTCCGCGTAGGCCGTGTCGCTGTAGTTCCTGCTGTTCTCGGGGCCGTCGGTCAGGATGAGCACCAGCACCGGGAGGGTCTCCCCGCCGTCGTAGTGCCGCTCCCAGGTCTCCCGGATGCCGTCGAGCAGAGGGGTGCCCGCGCCCGAATCCAGGAAGATCTCCTCGGCCGACGCCTTCAACGCCTCGCGGTCCATCGTGAAGTCGACCCGGCGCTGCAGGTTGCGGGCGATGGTGAACAGGGCGACCTCGTGCTCCGGCCCGAGCGTGTCGAGAAACATCTCCGTCGCGTCCCGCAGCGGGTAGAGCGCAGCCAGTTGCGACATCCGGTCGCCGTTGTCGATGAGCAGCGCCACCTTCATCGGTCCGACCGGCTCGACCGAGACGATGTTCACCCGCGTGTCGTCCTCCAGCACGAGGAAGTCCGACGGGGTCAGGCCGGGAACCACCCGCCCGTCGCCGTCCAGCGCCTCGATGTACAAGCGCCCGAGCGCCTGCGCCTCCGCCGCCGCGGGCGCCGACAGCGCCAGCGCGACCAGCGCGAAGAGTATCGAGCCGCCGCCGGTCGCGAATCGTTGCATCTGGTTCCCCTTGCCCTGTCCCGCCGGCCGGGCAGCGGGCACATCGTCAGTTCACCGGCAGCGTCTCGATCCAGGCCACGATATCGGCCGCGTCGCGCGGCGCCAGGCCCGCCACGCTCGCGCGCATGGAGGCGCCGGACGTGTCGTCGGGATGCAAGCCCCGGATGCCGTCGATGAACTTCCGGAGCTGTCTCAGGGTGTACCAGCTCGCCTGCCCGGCGAGCCGCGGGGCCCCGAGGGCGTCGTTGCCTTCTCCGGACCGCCCGTGGCAGACCGCGCAGGCCGCGTAGAGCGTCCGCCCGCGCGCCGGGTCGCCCCCCTGCCCCTCCGCGCCGGTCGCCGCCGCGTCGCCGGCCGGCTGCGGAACGGGCAGCGACGCCAGCCACACCCCCACGGCCGCGAGGTCCGCGGCGGCGAAGCCCTCCACCATGGGGCGCATCTCCAGGCCTTCGAGGTCTTCGGGATGGCGGCCCCGGTAGCCGCGGCGGAAGCCGTCGAGCTGCCGTTCGAGGTACACGGCGCTCAACCCCGCGAGCACCGGCGCGTCGATGCGCGGGTTGCCCCGTCCGTCGGTGCCGTGGCAGGACGCGCAGGCGGCCCCGTACAGCGCTCTCGGCGCGAACGGGCCGGCCGCGGGCGGCTGGGCCGCCGCCGGCCGCGTTCCGGCACCGAGAACCGCCACGACGGCCAGCGCCGCCACGGCGGTCGGCGCCAACGTCAGGAGGACGCGGCAGAAGCTCCGCTGCATTCTCGAAGACTCCGCATTGCCTTCCGGGCTCCTGCCCTCCTCATCAGCCGGCGGCTCCCGCCTCCCGCTCGCGCCGGTCGATGTCCCGCAGGGCATGATAGGCCGACTGGATGGCGCCTTCCTGCCAGCCCGGGTGGTGGCTGATCTGATCGCCGACCATGTAGTGCCGGCCGGTGGGACTCTGCAGCGTCGCGAAATGGTCACGCATCGCCTCGTCGCTCCAGCGGGTCGAGCAGCCGAGCACGTGGTTCATCCGATACCAGGCCACGCTGACGCCGCGGCCGACGTGCCGCCGGTAGTCGGGATGGATCTTCTCGCCCTGCGCCAGCGCCGCCTCTATGCGCTCGGCCGGCGACATCCGCGTGAGCCGCGTGCCGGGCTCGTCGTCGAAGGCGTAGGCGCCGAGAACGACGCCGGTGCCGGAATGGATGCCGTGCGGCGGATACCAGATCTGCGTGATGTCCTGGTTGGTCCAGGAGATGCCGCCGTAGATCTGCTCGTCCTCCCAGAACCGGCGCTGCGCCTGGAATGCCAGCTTGACGAGACTGCCCCGCCCCGGGGCGGACAGCGCGCGCACGTACCGCGCGGGCAGGTTGTGGCGCAGCCCCACCACCAGGTGCGCCGGCATGCTGTTGAGGCAGTAGTCGGCCCGCACCGCCCGCACCTCGCCCCGGGGGCCGGCATACGCCACCTCCACGCCGGTCTCCCCCAGCCGGATCTCGCGCACTGCCGCCCGCAGCTCCACCGCGTCGCCCACGCGGCGCATGAAGCCGTCGACGATGCGGTCCATGCCGCCGACCGGCTGCAGCATGGGCGCCGCCTGATCCGCCAGCTCGCCCCAGTGCATGTACTCGCGCCAGAAGTTCGCGTCGAGCAGCTCGGAGAAGTCGCGCACCGGCTTCTTGACGCCGGGCGACGTCATGCCGCCGCTCGCGTAACCGGCGCGCTCCGAGCCGCTGTAGGCGAACGACGCGTCGAGATCGCCGTACGCGCGCAGGAACTCCCGCAGCCGCTCCCGATCGTCTGCATCGAGACGGGCGTCGAGGGCGTCCGGGGCGACCGACTTCGCCAGCAGCTCGGCCAGGAAGCCGCGGGCATCCGTCACGTACTCGCGATTGCGGATCGGGCGGCCGCCGAACGCGGCGTCGTCGTGAACCCAGGCGTTGCGGTTGTCGTTGACGAAGACCTCGAGCGGGACGTCGAGCTCGCGGCAGTAGTGCAGCAGGCTCGCATGGCTGCCGGGAATCCGCGCCGGGCCGGCGTTGAAATACAGGTGCGGCTGGTCGTCGAAGTCGCAGACCTGCCGGGCGCCCAGCTCGTCGACCACGTCGCCGCGCCGCAGCGTGAGGCTGCGTCCCCCCGGACGGTGGGAGGCCTCCAGGATGGTGCAGCGGTGACCCGCCCTGCGAAGCTCGTACGCCGCCGCCAATCCCGCGATGCCCGCGCCGATGACGACGACGTGCCGCGCCCGGCCGCCGGCCGGGCGGAGGTCGAGCTGACCGGCCCGGGCAGCCGCCGGCAGCAGCCCGAGGGCGGTGGCCGCGGCGTGCACGGCGGCCGACCCGCCGGCCGCGCCAACCGCGTTCAGCAACTGACGACGAGAGATGCGCCCTTCCATCGGTGTCTCTTCCGACCAGCCGTTCACTATAGCCCGGACCTCACCGGCGGCGGCGAGGTCCACCCGATAGAGCGACCGGCACTGCTATCCTACCCAACAGCCCGCCGTGAAGGGCGTGGAGGTAGGGATGAGAATGCGTCCGACGCACCTGGTTCTGGCCGGCCTGCTGCTGATTGCCGGCGTCGCGGACGCCGCGGCGCAGACCATGAGATGGCAGGTCGACGGCGTGACCCGCGAAGCCATCGTCCACGCGCCGGCGTCACCGGCGGCGGAAGGCGCTCCCCTGGTCCTGTCCTTCCACGGGTTCGGCGACCACATGCACAACTTCCAGTACACGAACGTGCACGTCGCGTGGCCCGACGCGATCGTCGTCTACTTTCAGGGACTCGAGCGGCGCCGCGGCCTCCTCGGCTGGCAGGTGGAGCCCGGCGCGAACGGCGACCGCGACCTCAAGCTCGTCGACGCGGCGCTCCGGTCGCTGCGCGAGAGGTACAGCATCGACGACGATCGCATCTACGCGACCGGCTACTCGAACGGCGGGATGTTCACCTACCTCCTCTGGGCGGAGCGCCCCGGTGTGTTCGCCGCCTACGCCCCGGTGGCGGCCCGCCTCCGCCCCTCGGTGCGGCCCACGCAGGCCGCGCCCGTCTTCCATGTGGCCGGGCAGCGCGATCGGGTAGTCCGCTTCGAAGATCAGGAAGCCGCGATCGCGGTCGCCGTCGAGGTGAACGGCGTCGACGCGACGACAACCTGCGGAGCCGGCTGCACGGTGTACGGCGCCGGCACGGCCGCGCCGGTCATGACCTGGATCCATGCCGGCGCCCACATCTACCCGCACGAGACCACCCGGCGGATCGTCTCCTTCTTCCGCGAGCAGTCCCGCACGCGCGGATCGAGATGATTCGCGGGCCGATTGCCTCGACGGGCGCCGGCCGCAGCATCGATCGCGCGCGGAGGCTGCGGCCGGCCGGGCCTCAGTGGCCGCCGTCGTCCGGCAGTCCGTCGAAGCCGGGGGGAAGCTGGGCGCCCAGCGCGTTCTGGAACATCGCCAACTGCGTGTAGTTGCCGACGATCAGCACGACCTGACGAAGCTCGTCCTCGGTGTAACCGTCCGCGAGCACGTTCCACGTCGCGTCGGAGATGAACCGGCTGCCGTGGAGCTCGTCCGCCGCCCGCAGGATGGCGCGTTCGAAGTCGTCCCAGCCGGGCGCGTCCGGGCCGGCCGTGACCCGTTGGATCTCCTCCGCGGTGAGCCCGGCCTCCTTCCCGATGACGTCGTGCCGGCCCCAGATGTAGTCGCCGCGCGACAGCCAGGCGGTGCGCAGGATGAGCAGCTCGCGATGGCGCGTGGGGATGGTGGCGTTGCGGACGAAGTAGCCCGTATAGGCCCAGTACCGCTGGCACATGTCGGTGACGTCGGGGCAGAGCTCGCGCATCGGGCCCTCCCCCGCATCGGGCGGCAGCGAGATTCGCGGGCCCTCGAGGTGCTCGAACGGCGCCACGCGGCTCGCGCCCGGCTCCTGCGCGGCAGCCACGCCCGCGCCGAACAGGAGAGCGCCGCAGACGAGGATCGCGACGGCCGTCGTGCCAATCTTCCGCATCGGACACCTCCCTGCTGACGCCGGCGCTCGATCCGTCCGCCCGGCAGCCTGCACGACGCACGCTACCCGATCGGATCCGCACCGGCGAAAGGAACGGCTCGCATTCTACACGCCCGAAGCCGGCCCGCGCGGCTCGCACAGAGTCGAACCGACGCAGTACCGGCTCCTCAGTCCTTCCCTCCGCGCTGCGCCGCGTAGTACCGGTCGAAGAAGTCGAGGCGGTCCTTGCGGATGCCCCGTTCCACGGTGATCGTGTCGCCGATGTGCAGCGCCGCGTCGTCCTCCGGGTCGTAGGCCGGCCATTCCGGCAGCCCGTCGGAGTTCGGGTTCCCGGTGGCGGCCATGTTGACCCAGTAGGAGGCCAGGATGTCGGAGAGCTTCCGGTCCGTGTCGGTGTAGTCGCGGTTGGCGTACGGGTGCGGGCTGACCCCGAAGTTGTCGAACACGTACGGGATCTCGGCCGTGTGGTAGGCGCCGTAGCGGTCGGCGTCCGGCGCGGGAGGAACCCGGCTGAAGAAGTAGAGATAGGCGGGCGACGACACCGTCTCCATCATGCGGGCCCACGTCCGCATCTCCCAGCCGAACGTGGCGTCGGTTCCGCTCGCCATGCGAGCCTGACGCGCCTCCTCGTCGGTCTCGGCCGGAAAGGTCTCGAAGAACGCGCCGGCGTGCTCGCCGTACTCGTCGCGGATCGACTCGCGGTACTGCGCCAGGGTCTCGGCCCCGGCCGCACCGCCCAGGATCGACATCTCGTCGGCGTTCGAGCCGACGATGACCGGCACGTCGTTCTGCTCTCCCGCCGCGAAGATGTTGTAGACGGTGTCCGGGAACACCCAGCCGTCGACGTTCGCCGTCGACAGGACGAGATCCGGCGCCACGGCCTGCACCTCGTCCGCGCCCGCGGCCCGCATCGCTTCGAGCGAGGGCGTCACGCCTTCACCGAGCAGCGCCTCGACCAACCGCTCGCCCGCCGACTCGATCTCCGCCTTGGGCTCGGCCCGGCCCCGCGATCCGAAGCCGCCGCCGCTCTCGCCGATCGCGGCATGAAAGAGGCCGCGCGCCAGCGGCGTCGCCATCAGGTGGTTCACGCTCCACGAGCCGGCCGACTCGCCGAAGATCGCGACGCGGGACGGATCGCCCCCGAACGCCGCGATGTTCCGCTGGATCCAGGCGAGCGCGGCGACCTGATCGAGGGTGCCGTAGTTGCCGGACGCGGCGTGCTCGGACTCGGCGCGCAGCAAGGGGTGGGCGAGGTAGCCGAACGCCCCGAGCCGGTAGTTGATGGTCACCAGCACGACGCCCCGCTGCGCCAGCCGCGTGCCGTCGTAGGTGACGTCGGCGCCGTTGCCGATCCGCAGCCCGCCGCCGTAGATCCAGACCAGGACCGGCGCCCGGTCTTCCGGCCCCGCCGCGCTCCAGACGTTCAGGTAGAGGCAGTCCTCGCTCATCCGGTCGACGCCCGGGTCGTAGAACCGGCCCGCCTCGACGGGCAACGCCGGCTGCATGCACGCCGGCCCCGCCTCGGTCGCGTCGCGCACGCCCTGCCACGCCGGCGCCGGCTGCGGGGGACGCCACCGCAGATCGCCCACCGGCGGCGCCGCGAACGGCACGCCCCGGTAGACCATGACGTCGTCACCGAGCGGCGACGGCGCTCCGGCGAGATGCCCGCCTTCGACGGTGACCACCGCCTCCGGGGACTGGCCCCGCACCGGCGCGCCGCCGGCGCCCGCCAGGAAGACGAAGGAGACCGCAAGGCCGGTCGCGAGGACGCCGCGCAGCACGTCTCTCATCATGACCATCCCCTCAGACGGCGGCCAGCGCCTGCGCCATGTTGCCGAGCGCCCGTTCCACCAGTTGGCGCGACGTGCCGATGTTCATCCGCATGCGGCCGTCGCTGCCGAGGCCGTAGCTGGAGCCCGGGTTCAGGTGGATGTGGGCGTGGTCCACCAGGAAGCGCTGGAACGCCTGTTCCGGCGTGGTGGGCTGCTCCGCCGCGGCCGCCGCCTGCTGCATGCCGGTCGCCTCCATCGCCTCGGCGACGTCCAGCCACGCCAGGAAGGTGCCCTCGGGCTTGACCGTCTTCACCCCCGGCACGTGCGCGTTGACGGTCGACTCGACGAGGTCCTGCGTCCCGTCGATGTACTCCAGGAGCTGGTCGAGCCAGTCCTCGCCCTCGTTGTAGGCCGCCTCGGCCGCGACGATCCCCAGCGTGTTCATCGCCTGCCGGTGCTGTCCGGCCCCCTCAATCCGGTCCAGATAGTCGGGGTTGGTCGAGAACTGGTACGCGCACTTCATCATCGACAGGTTGAACGACTTGCTGACCGACTTGAAGGTGACGCTGTTGCGCACGATGGCCTCGTCGTCGAGGGTGGCGAACGGCGTGTAGGTGTGGCCCTTCGTGACGAAGTCGCAGTGGATCTCGTCGGCCAGCACCACGACCCGCCGGCGGTGGCAGATCTCGCCGAGGGTCATCAGGTCCGACCGCGACCACACGTTGCCGGTGGGGTTGTGCGGGTTGCACAGTATGAACGCGTGCGTGTCGTGGTCGATGCGGCGCTCCAGGTCCTCGAAGTCCATCCGGTAGCGGCCGTCGACGAGCTTGAGGGGGCTCTCCTCGGCCACGCAGCCGACCACCCGGATGTCGGTGTAGAACCCGTTGTAGCCCGGGGTCTGCATGAGGACCTTGCTGCCGGGCGGGCAGAAGGCGCGCAGGGTGCTGATGACGCCGGCGTGGACGCCGGGCGCGTGCTGGATGGTGTCGGGGTCGATCTCGAGCCCGTAGCGCCGGCGGTTCCAGTCGACGATCGACTCCTTGTAGGAGGCGGGGATCGACAGGTAGCCGTAGTTCTCGTGCCCGATGCGGTCACGCAGGGCCCGGGTGATGGGCGGGGCGATGCGGAAGTCCTGGTCCGCGGTGCCCATGCCGACCTCGATCTTGTCGCGGCCGTAGCGGGCGATCTGGGCATCCCACTTCGACGAATCCGTCCCGATGCGGCTGTAGATGGTGTCGAAGTCGTAGCGGCCGTCCTGCTGCCGCACCACGCTGCCGGCTTCCGCCGCGCGTGGGACCGGGACCGTTGCGCCGACGGCGCCCGCGACCGCGGTCATGCCGGTGCTGCGCAGGAAGGCACGCCGGTCGAGTCGACTGAGCTTGGACATCTGTGGACTCCTCTCGTATTTCCTCGACGTCGACCACCGTCGACGCCCGGCGTCGCGGCCCCGGCCGCCGTCCTGCCGTGACGGTTTCCGTGCGCGCCTCATGAGAGCATAGATCCACCGGCTGACGAGTCAACTCCCCGGCCCGTGTGCGGATGTGCCGTCTCGATGGCGAACTGCCGCATCGACCGGCCGGCGGCAGCGTGGAATCGAAGACATCGGAGACATCGGAGACATCGAAGACCGCATGGCCGCGGCGCCGGCAACCCGATGAGAAGCCGACTGCAGACCCCGTTCGTCGTCGCTCTTCTGCTACTCGCCTGCATGCAGGCCGCTCCCGCCGCTCAGGAACCCCGGTTGGCGAAGGGCTATTGGACCCGCGGCCTGGCCGGCGGCTGGGGCCACGCCTGGAAGCATGGCGTCCCCGGATACGGCAAGACCAAGAGCGACGTCCGTTTCGCGGCGTTCCATCCGCAGCTCGGCCGGTTCGTCACCGACCATCTCGAGCTGTACGGCGAAGGCACCCTGCTGGTCTACGCGCGGCCGGAACGCGCCGTCAGCGCGGGGCTGGCTGGGCTCGGCGGCCGATACCACGTCTGGCGCGACCGGTCGTGGACGCCGTACGCGGTCGGCATCGCCGGGTTGCTGTGGACATCCCTCGACCTGCCGGAGATCGACCGCGTGTTCAACTTCCAGCTCGTATACGGCGTGGGCATCCGCATGGTCCCGCCTCGGGGGCCGGGGCTGCTCGTGGAGATCCGGAACCACCACATCTCGAATGCCGGCACCGCGGGAGACAACCTGGGCCTGAATGCCGCGACGGTAATCGCCGGCGTGCAATGGGTCCTGCGTTGAGGGGGGCGACGGTCTCCCCGCGCCCTCACTCCAACCGTCACGATGACGCCCCGCGCGCGGACGTTTGCGGCCGGCCTCGAATCAGCGAAGGCCGGCCTCCAGCAACGCGTCGACACCGGAAGGAAGCTGCGGGCAATAGAGATCTCCTGCGCGAGCGGCCCGCAAATGTCTACCGTGACAATCACACCGCCTTGGCCGCCTTCGCCGCCGCGATCTCCTCGGCGTTCATCCCGAGCACCGACCCGAGAATCTCCTCGGTGTGCTCGCCGAGCAGCGGCGACCGCACGACGTCGGCCGGCGAGTCCGACAGCTTGATGGGGTTGCCGACGGTGAGGTACTTGCCGCGGGTGGGGTGGTCGACCTCGACGACGGTGCCGGTGCCGCGCAGCGACGGCTCGGCGGACAGCTCCTTCATCGACAGGACGGGACCGCACGGCACGTTGAGCGGGTTGAGGATCTCCATCACCTCGAACTTGGTCTTGGTCTTGGTCCACTGCTCGATGGCGTCGAAGACCTGCTCGAGCTTCGGGAGGCGCGCCTCCGGGGTGTTCCATTCCGGGTCGTCGAGCCAGTCGGCGCGGCCGATGGCGCGGGCGAGGCCGGCGAACGCGGCGGCCTGGGTGATGACGTAGATGTAGGCGTTGGGGTCGTCCTCCCAGCCCTTGCACTTGACGATCCAGCCGGGCTGACCGCCGCCCGAGGCGTTGCCCGAGCGCGGGGTGGCCTCGCCGAAGGTGCCGTTGGGATACTGGGGATACTCCTTGAGCGGGCCGTGGGCGAGGCGCTGCTGGTCGCGCAGCTTGACCCGGCAGAGGTTGAGCACGCCGTCCTGCATGGCGCAGACGACGCGCTGGCCGCGGCCGGACTTCTCGCGCTGGAAAAGCGCGGTGACGATGCCGAGGGCCAGGTGCAGGCCGGTGCCCGAGTCGCCGATCTGGGCGCCGGTGACGGTCGGCGGCCCGTCGTCGAAGCCGGTGGTGCTGGCGCCGCCGCCGGTGCACTGCGCCACGTTCTCGTAGACCTTGCAGTCCTCGTAGGGGCCGGGGCCGAAGCCCTTGACCGAGGCGTAGATGATGCGCGGGTTGATCTCCTGGATGCGCTCCCAGGTGAAGCCCATGCGGTCGAGGGCGCCCGGCGCGAAGTTCTCGGCCAGCACGTCGCACGACTCGATGAGGCGCGTGAAGATCGCCCGGCCGGTCTCGGACTTCGTGTTGATCGTGATGCTGCGCTTGTTGTGGTTCAGCATCGTGAAGTAGAGGCTGTCCACGTCGGGGATGTCGCGCAACTGCCCGCGCGTGGCGTCGCCCACCCCCGGCCGCTCCACCTTGATCACGTCGGCGCCGAACCAGGCGAGCAACTGCGTGCAGGTGGGGCCGGACTGCACGTGGGTCATGTCGAGAATGCGAACTCCGTCCAGCGCTTTCATGTCGGTCTCCGTCTACTTCGGCGAACCCTTGATCCTGATCTGCTCGTCCACGATCGTCTTGCTGAGCAGGCTGACGCACGCGTAGAGGGCCCGCAGGGTCGGCACCTCGACGCCGGTCACCTCCGCCAGCTCGACCACGGCCCCGAGCATGCCGTCGATCTCGAGCGGCTTGCCCACCTCGACGTCCTGCAGCATCGAGGTTTTGTGCTTGCCGACGCTTTCCGCACCCGCGATGCGCCGCTCCATCGTCACGCGGAAGCCGGCTCCCAGGCGCTCGCCGATCGTCTGCGCCTCGGTCATCATCGCCGCGGCCAGCGCGCGGGTCGGCGGGAACCGGCAGATGTCGACCAGCGTCGCGTGGGTCAGCGCGCTGATGGGGTTGAAGGTCAGGTTGCCCCACAGCTTGAGCCAGATCTCCGAGCGGATGTCGGTCAGCACGCGCGCCTTGAAGCCGGACTCGGCGAGCAGCCCGGCGACGCGCTGCACCCGAGCCGACTCGCTGCCGTCGAGCTCGCCCACCGGGAAGCGCGTGCCCTCGATGTGCCTGATGACGCCCGGCTCGGTGATCGCGGCGGCCGGGTAGGCGATGCAGCCGATGATGCGCTCCGGATCGATGGCCTTGAACAGCACGCCGCCCGGGTCGACGGTCTCGACGACGCGGTCCGCGTACGGCCCGCCCAGCTTCTGGAAGTACCACCACGGGATGCCGTTCTGCAGCGTCACCAGGCAGGTGTCGGGCCCGAACAGCGCCGGCAGGTCGTCGACGATCGCCGCGATCTGGTGGGCCTTGAGCGCGAGCAGCACCACGTCGTGCGGCCCCAGATCGCGGATCCGGTCGGTTGCGGTCAGGTTGTCGGCGACCGACTCTCCCTCTCCCTCGATCAGCTTCATGCCGTTGGCGCGGATGGCGGCCAGGTGCGGGCCGCGGGCGATGACCGAGACGTCGTGCCCGGCGCGGGCCATGCGCACCGCCATGTAGCCGCCGATGGCTCCGGCGCCGACAACGCAGACTTTCATGAAGGATCCTCCGTTCCGAGCCGTCCGCGGTGCCGGAGACGCGACCCGGGCCGGAACCGCCGGCCTCGAATCGACGGGACCGGCCCGGAAATCGAACGCGGGTGAATCGTCCGGCGGCCGTCCCGCCGCCGGCGCGGGAAAACGGCTCGCCGCCATCGCGGCGGGAGCACGAACCGCTACTTCGCCCCGCCGGCCGCCTCCCGCTCCTCGGCCCGGTGCCCGGCGAGAATGCCGTCCATGCCGATGTTGCCCTCGTGGCAGGCGTACTCGTAGATGGCGTCGGTCGTCCCCATCAGCGGGATCTCGACCGTCCACGGCCGGGTGTAGGTCGTCGGATCGTCGATGGTGACCTCGTAGTTCAGCGTCCGCGGCCCGACCCGCGTGAAGCGCTCGGTGACCCGCAGGTTCGCCGACGACAGGCCCCGGAACGTCGCCTGGGACGAATAGTTGGCGGTCTCGACCACCAGCGTGTCGCCCTCCCAGTAGCCGCGCGAGTCGCCGTGCCACAGGCGGACGTCGTCGTCGAGCGGCGGCGTTCCGTCGATCGGGATGACGCGCGCATCGTGGTTCATCTCGTGGTAGACGACGACGTGGTCGGGACTCTGGAAGACCTGGTAGTAGCTGTTGTAGCCGGCGCCGAGCCGCGGCACCCCGTAGGTGACGCAACGCTCCGAGAGCGGCCGGTCGGTGTAGGAATCGGCCGGATGGTCGCGCCGGTGCGCGCGCAGCATCGCCTGCCGGTCGCGCGCCGAGGCGGTCAGCCCGGGGATGCGCCCGTCCGGCGGATCGACCACCAGCGACGTGCGGTCGTTGAAGTCGCGCTCGGCGATCCAGAACTGGTTGTAGTTGCCGGTCGTCGGATCGTAGGACGTCGCCTTCGTCCGCTCGATGGCGGCCAGGACGAGCTGGTCGCCGAACAGGGCGTCGCCGTCGTCCACGGCCTGCGCGGCGGCGGCCCTGAGCTCCGCGAGTTCCTCGTCGGTCAGCCGCTCCTTGCCCGCCCACTCCGGCGGCCGCTCGAGCGGCGTCGCGTTGTTGTTGGCCCACACGCCCTGCAGGTCGGGCTGGCCGTCGGGGGTGCGCGGCAGCGTCCAGCCGCCGTCCTGCGCGGCGGCCGGGACCGCGAACGCGATGAGGGCAACGACGGCGGCCGGCAGACCACTCGAAATCAGGCATCGTCTACGCATCTGGGATCTCCTCGGGCGCGCCTTTCGGACCGGGAGCGGCGCGCAACCCGCGATTGTAGCCGGTCGGAGCGCCGTGACGCCACCGCGTCAGGACTCCTCCTCCGGCCGCGCGTTGGTGAACAACTCCGACAGCAGGTCGAGCTTTGCCGTGACTTCCTCCGCTATCTCCTCGGCCGACGTGAACTCCACGAGTCGATGGAACTCTCCCTTCCGCAGGAACATCGTCGGTCCGAGCCGCTCCGCAAGCCGGCGGAAGAAGTCCTCCGCGAAGGCGCTGAGCTTGAGCCTCTCCGTGCGCGCCCCCCACAAGAGCCGGCCCGTGGCCGGATCCGCCGCTTTCCAGAGGCCGAAGTCGCGCTCCCGTCCCTCGAAGACCCGCTCCAGAATCAGCGCATCCAGGATCTCGTCGATCTCGTCTCCGAGCCCCCCGAACAGGGGCGGCGCATCCCGGTCCCGATCCCGTGCGAAGCCTCTCAGGGTGTCCGGCGTCACGACGTAGTTCTCGCACTCGTACCGCCGCCAGTACGAGATCCGCAGCCCCCCGTCGTCGAAGTCGGTTCGCTCTCTTCCGTCGCTGTCGAGCAGCGCGAGACCTCGCAGTCCGGGCACCATGCTGCGCAACGCGAAGAAGTGCTGACGAGGAGCGAGGCCGAAACCTCCCTCCACCCGGGCCAGCTCCGCCTCGAGTCCGCCGTCGGGAAAGTTGTCCTGGACGTAGTACGCGTTGGCCCGCTCGTCCCACACTCGTGCGGCCGCATGCCCGATCTTCTCCGCCAGCGCCCTGAGTATCTCAACGTCCGTACTGCCCTCCACATAGAGCACGTAACCCCGTTGCCGTGCGCGAACGTAGTGCTCCGCGCCGTAGTGCTTCAGCGTGTTTCTGACGTCGGTCTTCGCCACCAGATCATCGGCGCGGCCGGCGAGCAGCAATGTGAGGTTGTGGTCGAGGGCCTCGTTGAGAATCACCTCCGAGTGCGTGGTCAGAATCACCTGCGATGCGTTCTCGTCCGCCAGTTCGCGGAGCAGCACGTACACCTGCTTCTGTCGGAGTATTTCGAGGTGCGCATCCGGCTCGTCGATCAACAGCACGCTGCCGGGGTGCGAGTAGAGGTACGCGAAGACCAGCAGCATCTGCTGCAATCCGCGGCCCGCCAGCGCGATGTCCAGCGGTTCCTTGACCGATTCCTGCCCATAGAACAGGTCTATGCTCCCTCGCGCGGTCCGGGCCGGTTCTCCCAGCTCGATGTGGAACAGCCGATCCATCCAGGCGGTGATGCGCGCCCAGTGTCGCCGGTCTTCCTGCCAGACGAGCAGGCAGAGATTGCGCAGCACCTGCGCCGTCTGCCCCTGCCCGAGCAGTACGTCGATGCGACCGCGTTGCAGTATCGGCTCCTCGGTCTCCAGCCCCGACATGGGATAGAGCAGCTCGACCTTGAGCGCAGCCGCCGTCGCGATTGCCTCGGGCTGCTCGAGCGTCTCGGTATCGGGGGTGCAGTACACCAGGTCTTCCCCCTGGTTGCGGAAGGTCATCGTGACGGGCGTCACCCGACCGTCGTGCAGCACACCGACCTCGATCTGCAGGCGAATGTCCCGGTTGCCGGTCCGCACGGCGGCGTTGTGCCAGAAGTAGCGCGTCCGCCGCACCGGCACCGAGACGATGTTGAGCCGGTTGAGCGACGTGGAGGTACGCTCTTTCGGCGGCGCCTGCCCCTTCTTCTCCTGCCAGGCCCGCACCGCCTGGGACCACAGCGCAAGCGCCTGTATGGCAGCCGTCTTGCCGCTGTTGTTCGGCCCGATGAGCACCGCCGGGTGGTCGAGCTCGATGCGCTGCGCATCGCCGAAACGCTTGAAGTCGCGGACTTCGAGGTAGTGCAGCAACCTCATGCGACAGACCCTCCGTGGGCTGCGAGCTTGCGCCGCAGAACGTAGCGCAGCGGCGTTCTGCCATGCAAGGTCATGGAGCGGCGGGCAGATGGGCCGAGACGCCGAGCCAGCGAGACATATCGGGGCGCTACTTGTCGAACAGCCCGCGGTTGGCCTCCGCCCGCCCCTCGACGTCCGCCAGATGCTCGTCGAGCAGGTAGCCCTCCGCCACCAGCGCCTCGGCGGCGCGCACGATCTGCACGCGGTACTCCTCGAAGCTCCCGTAGCGCTCCCCCACCGACGGGCGCGGATCGCCCGATGCCTCGCGATCAGCCTTCGTCCGCGGAAACGCGATGTAGCCGCCGGCCAGTCCGAGCGGCGCGTCGGGCGCGCCGATCGCGGGATTCCGCAGGTTCCAGCCGGTGTAGGTGGCGACGGGCGCGACGACAGCCGGCATGCGCAGCACGCCGATCTCGTTGTCGTCCTCGTCGAGCGCGGGCACGCGCACGCCGTACCGCCTTCCCGAGCGGACCGGCGGGTGGTTGTCGATGCGGCGCTTCGTCGCGAACTCCTCGCCGTAGTCGAGATGGTCCGGCTGTTGAATCGCCGTGGGATAGCGCACGCCCGGAAGCGGGGTCCAGCCCGCCTCCTTCTCCTGCCAGCCAACGAGGGTGCCGTCGCCGATGCGCGGATGCATGCTCGGGGGCGGCGGCGCGCCGTCGGTGACCCAGCGATCCATGGCCAGGAACAGCGTCTCGAGGAACGGCTGGTAGACGTTGGGATTGGGCGGCAACTGCCCCCGGTCCGACGGTCCGCGGGCGGGACTGTGCTGCGAGCCACCGAAGACGTACACCCGCACGTCGTCGGGGATCTCGCTGTCCCGCCGCCCCGTCGGATCCGTCACGACGAGCGACGCGCTGCGGTGCCAGTACTCGGAGCTGGTGTCGAGGTGCATCACCTTCGGCGCCGTGCCGCTCGCCCGCGCCCGGCGCAGCAGGCTGTCGGTCCGCCCGGTGAACGGGTCGGTCTCCTCGCCGTAGGTGAAGGGAAAGACGTCGACCGGGTAGAGGTGGCCGCTGTGCTCGGTGGCCGTGCGCGTCGGCGAGGCGAAGCGGTGGTTGAAGAACCCCTGGCCGCCGCCGGCGATGACCGGCATCACGCCGTCGAAGACGATGCGCCCCTGCTCGTCGGCGTTGAACCCCTCGTACAGGAACATCCGCAATGCGCGCCCGCTCTGCGAACGCCCTTCCCCGATGACGCGCTGCGCCAGCGGCCGGCCACGGGCGTCCCGTAGCGGGTTCATCGACGAGTCGTCGTGGCGCAGGAACGACACGAGGTCGCGGATCGCCGCGAACCCGGCGCCCTGCACGACCGACCCGAACGCCTCGTAGGTCAGCTCGTAGATGACGCCCGGCTCGAAGCCTCCCGCGAGCCGGATGTCCGCCTCGATGAGCCCGCTCCCCTCATCGCGAGCCGCCCGCGTGAGGATGAACTCCCACTGGTCGCGCGGGATCGGTTCCGGCGCGTCGCGCTCGCGCAGCCGCCGGGTCAGGCTGGCCCGCGGCAGCGAGGCGACAATCGGTTCGAAGGCGAGCTGGCGGCGATCCGAGACGGCCAGCCGGTCCGTGGCCACGTCGCTGATCATCTCCGCGCGGACGGTCCCGGTGACCGGCAGGTAGTCCTCGTCGAGCGCCACCGGGGCCTCCAGGCGCAGGAGCGACCGGTCCGGCCGAACCTGGGCGATCCAGCCGCTCCAGACCGAGACGTAGCCGTGGCGCAGGAAGAAGGGCTGCGTGCCCCACAGCTTCCGGCCGCGGTTGTTGACGTCGTAGAGCACGGTCGGCTGCGCCAGCGAACGATCCAGCGGCGCGATGATCTCGAAGTCCCCGTAGAACTCCACGCGCCCCTCGCCGTTCTGCGCCGCCAGGCTCAGATCGACGACGGCCCGGTTGGCCTCGTGCTCCGGGTCGAGCGCGTACACGACCCGCCCGCGGATCCGCTCGTAGCGCCCGACCTTGTCCGGCACGTCGTCCGCGAACGGCTCGCGGGAGGTGATCGCCACCTGAATCACCTCCGCTCCCGCCGGCGCGGCGATCGCCGGGGCGCACAGGCACAGCATCGCAACGATTGCCCGTCTGACCGTCATCGTCTTCACCCCTCCCCTGCCGTCCGCCCGCTCCCTCGCCGTCTGCTCTCCGACAAACGAACGGCGCGGCGCGCACGTCCGGAAACGTCCGGACGGCGCGCCGCGCCGGTAGTCACGATCCGCGCCGGTCGTCTACTTCGCCAGCGGGTCCGGCCGGAGCTGGAACTGCACCACCTTGCTGGGCGTCCCCTTGCCGGTCTCGGTGTGGAACGGCGCCCGCGTGCCGTAGGTCGCCCACAGTCCGCGGCCCTTCCAGCCGGCGTCCGGGTCGTCGATCCGGCCGTCCATCCACTTGGTGTAGAAGCCGAGCGGATACGGCACCCGGATGATCACCCACTCGCCGTCCTTCAGCGCGAGGAGCCCCTCGGACGCGTTGCCGGTGTTGATCGGGATGTTCTCGCCCAGTCCGAACGTGTTGAACTGGTCGACCCAGGTGTAGTAGCTGCCCTCGGCGCTGCCCGAATCGTCCACGCCCTTGAACTTCGGCAGCGGCTCCTCGTAGAGCGTCCAGCCCTCCGGGCAGTGCTGGCCGGTCGCCTCCGGACCGTTCAGCGGCCCGGTGCACTTGCTGCGGTCGAAGCTCGCCATGTGGCCGCTGGCCAGCGGGGTCCAGACCACGCCGTTGCGGTCGATGTCCATGCCGCGCGGCGAGTAGCCCTGCACCTCGGCGCCGGGGTTGCCCCACGGCACCTCGAACACCTCGGTCAGCGCCGTGCTGGACGGATCGTCCCCCGGATCGAGGCGCAGCACCGCGCCCGGGAAGCCGAGCGACGAGCCCCAGATGGTCCCGTCGACCGGGTTGTAGGCCACGCCGTAGAAGCCGGTCGTAACCCGGTGGTCCTTCGTCGGGTCGATCGGCTCGTTCGGCTCGGTGAACTCGTCGCGCCGTCCGTTGCCGTTGGTGTCGAGCACCAAGGCGGTCCAGCCCTGCGAGGCCTCCTCGTCACCGGTCTCGAGGAACATCTTCGTGTCCAGCCAGCCGATGACCGGCCCGCCGCCGCTGGTCCACAGCGTGTCGTTCTCGTCCTCGGCGAAGATCAGGTGGTGCGTGCTGTAGCAGGTGCCGACCAGGGTCATCTCCTCGGTCGCCGGATCCCAGACCGCCAGATGCCGGTTGGCCCGGGCGTTGGGGAAGGCCTGCGCCGACGGGTGATCGGAGCCTTCGAGGCACATGTCCGGGTTCTGCGGCCCGCGCACGCGCGAGGTCAGCCAGACGCGGCCGTCCTCGTCGAGCATCGGGTTGTGAACGTTCGACTGGCTGTTCCAGATCGCCTCGTCCCCCCAATAGGGCGACGACGCCAGCGGGGGTCCGGCCGCTACCGGGGTGTCCGGATCGCGCACCGGCACCGGGATCTCGCTCGAAGCATTGGCCACCGGGTCGAGCACCGGGACGTAGTCCGCGCTCGCCTCCAGCGCGCCGTAGATCGGTCCGTAGGCGTTGACCGTCGGGTCGCGCTTGTCGGTCGCGATCTCGTCGTGCAGGTAGGCCTTCGGATCGGCCCAGTCCCACTGACTCACGACGATGTTGCGCTCGACGCCCTGCGGCCGGCGCGGCGCCTCGGGCAGCTCGCCCGCCATGATCCGGTCGGTCCAGTCGGCGAACATCTCCAGCGCCGCCTGCCGCCCCATCCGGTTCAGCCCGTTCGACATCGAGCCGCCGGCCTGCCCGGACTGGATGCGGCGATCCCAGGCGTCGACCATCGAGTCGAACTCGCCGAGCTCCGGCGGCACTTCGCGCGTGGCCTTGTTGCCGAGCGAGTGGCACGCGGTGCAGCCGCCCGATTTGACCGTGCGCATCCACTCCGCCTGGCTGCGCATGTTGGGCGAGATGCCGTTGCCGTCGGGCCCGGTGCCGGGGAACTGGTCCGCGCCGGGAACCTCGATCAGCGACAGCCAGTGGCCGGCCGGGTAGTACTGCGCCGCGGCGGCTTCGTCCGGCGCGACGACGGCGGTCAGATTCAGGGTCGAGCCGGGAGGCGTCCGGACCTTCTCCGAGTCGACCAGACCGTAGCCGCGAACCCACACGTCGTAGGTCGCATCCGGCAGGTCGGGAATCAGGTAGCGGCCGTCGTCGTCGGTGACGACGATGCGGTTGAACCGCGTCGGCAGGTCGGTGGTCTCCGCAATCACCCAGACGCCCGCCTCGGGGCCGTCGGGGCCGCTCACCACGCCGCCGATGTCGTCGCCGTCCACCATCACGGCCTGCCCCGCGCCGGCGCTGCCGGCCGACAGGAACACCGCGACGGCACCGACCACCACCGCCGTTCCGGCTCGATAGAACATGTCACTACGCATCTCGTCGCCTCCCCTTGCGCTCTTGCTTCACCGGGTCCACCGGGCCGGCCGGTGTCCGACCAGGCCCGGCTCGATCGCCCTCAAACAGCCGACAGTAGCATTTTTCCAGTTCGGCGACACGCCCGCGCCCTACCGCGGCGCCGCGCGGTCGAGGTGGTCGACGTGCACGCGCGCCACCATGTGCATGTACCCGCCGGCCGGCGCGTACCGCTCGTCGGCCGCCGCCTCCAGGTGCACGCGCGCGTCGGCGTCGTTACCGAGCGCTTCGTGATACAGCCCCACGTACAGATGCGCGAAGAACAGTCCCGACGCGCGCCCGCGTGCCGTGGCGCGCTCACCCGCGGCCAACACCTCCTCCGGCGTCAGCTCCCGCCGGAACATCTCGTAGATCTCGCGCATCGGGGCGCGAGAGTCGGGCCCGACCGGCAGCAGGGCCTCGAGCGCCGCGGCCGGCGAATCGGCGCGCGCCACGCACAGGAAGTGCCAGGCCGCGTTCTCGACGTCGTTCGGATTGACCAGGCGGTGCGACTCGAACTGCTCCCGACAGTCCTGGTAACGGCCGACGTAGTAGAGGGCGATCCCCCGCTGCCAGAGCTGCGGCGCGGCACGCGGCACCAGCGCGGCCACCTCGTCGAAGCCGGCCGCCGCCGCGGCCAGGCGCCCCGCGGCGAAGTCGCCGACGGCGCGGTCGAGCACCGCGCGCGGGTTCTGCGCCGCCGCCCCGGCGCAGGCCAGCCCAATCAGCACCACGGCGGTGCACGCTCCCCGGACCCCGAATCTGCTTGTCTTCACGAGCCCTATACTACGCCGTCGTCGTGATCCTCACGCAACCTTGCTATACACTCGCGTTGCCAATGTGAAGTCCCGCGTCGAAAGATGCACAAGGCATCCGGCGCCGGGGCGAGGAGGGGACAGATGACACGCACACGTTCGTTCGGAATCGCCCTGCTGCTGGCGGTGGTCATGGCCGCGCCGGCCGCCACGCAGTCCAACAGCATGAGCTTCTTCATCACCAGCGCCGGCCCCGGCGACGGCGCCAATCTCGGCGGCCTCGAAGGCGCCGACGCGCACTGCTCGATGCTGGCCGAGGCGGCCGGCGTCGACGGCAAGACCTGGCGCGCCTACCTGAGCACGACCGGCCCGACCGGCGTCAACGCCCGCGACCGCATCGGCAGCGGCCCGTGGTACAACGCCAACGGCGTCGAGGTCGCGTCGAGCGTCGCCAACCTGCTGGGCGACAACAACCTGACCAAGGAGACCCAGTTGAACGAGAAGGGCGAGATCGTCAACGGCCGCGGCGACGATCCGAACATGCACGACATCCTGACCGGGACGCAGTTGGACGGCACCGCCTGGGAGGGTGAGGGCGACAGCACCTGCGGCAACTGGACGAACAACTCGGCGGACGGCAGCGCGCTGGTCGGCCACCACGACCGCACCGGCGGCGGCGCCAACCCGAGCCACTGGAGCACCGCCCACGGCTCGCGCGGCTGCGGGCAGGCCAACCTGCAGGCGACCGGCGGCAACGGGTTCTACTACTGCTTCGCCATCGACTAGGAGTCTGCGCCGTAGAACGGCGTAGACTCCTAGTCAGGCCCGGTTGGGCGGCAATCGGAGCCGCAGGTGACGATTGTCGGGCTAGGAGTCTGCGCCGTAGAACGGTGCAGACTCCTGGTCAGGCCCGGTTGGGCGGCAATCGGAGCCGGAGGCGACGATTGTCGGGCTGGGCGCGGGGTTCGAGAGAACGCGGGCTCGCCGTCCCCGGCCGGGGGCGGCGGGCCTGTTTCGTGTACGGACGACAAGACCTTTCGCGGGCCGCCGATATAATCGGTCGGCGACTGCATGATGCGGCCTCTCGCGCCTTTTCGCTCCAGGCTCCGGACGCTCGCGCCGGCCACCGCACTGATCGCCGGGGCGGCCGCCCTCGGTCTGGCCGCGGCAGTCTCGCTCGATCCGCTGGTTCCCGAATCCGCCGTGGAGCACCGCCCCGTCGCGGTCACCGAGGACGGCTACGTCTCGTCCGAGACCTGCCGGGCTTGCCACCCCTCGCAGTTCCAGACGTGGCGTGGATCGTTCCACCGCACGATGACCCAGGTGGCCACGCCCGAGTCGGTGCGCGCCGACTTCGACGGCGTCGTGGTGGACGCCGTGCCCGGCCGTCCGATGCGGCTGGAGCGCCGCGGCGACGAGTTCTGGGCCGAGTTCGACGACCCGGGCTGGGAGGGCGACCCGGGCGCCCGTCCCCGCATCACCCGGCAGGTGGTGATGATCACCGGCTCGCACCACCAGAACATCTACTGGTACTCGACCGGACACGAGCGCGCCCTCAACGTGCTGCCCGGCGTCTACCTGCTCGACGAGGAGCGTTGGACGCCCCGCAACGCCGTCGTGCTGGCGCCGCCGGGGCAGGGCGTGGCGATGCTCGACGGGCACTGGAACGCCGTCTGCATCGACTGCCATACGACGCACGGAAAGACCCGCTTCGATACCCCGTTCCGCTCCGAGCCGATCCGCGAGCAGTCTATCGACACCACCGTCGCCGAGCTCGGCATCGCCTGCGAGGCGTGCCACGGTCCGGCTGCGGCGCACGTCGCCGCCAACCGGAACCCGTTGCGCCGCTACGCCCTCCACGCCGCCGGCGCGCCCGATCCGACCATCGTCGAGCCGACGCGCCTCGACCCGCAGCGCTCGTCGCAGGTCTGCGGCCAGTGTCACAGCATCTGGGAGTTCCCGGACTCGGCCGGCGAGCGCGCGGCCAGCGCCGGCGGCCTGCCGTTCCGGCCCGGTGACGAGCTGCGGGAGACCCGCTTCGTCGCCCAGCCGCGGGTGAACGGCCGTTCGCCGGCCATGCGGAACCTGATGGCCGCGGACCCCGACTTCGTGCGCGGATCGTTCTGGCCCGACGGGCTCGTCCGGGTCTCGGGCCGGGAGTACAACGGCCTCATCGACTCGCCCTGCTTCACCGACGCCGCCGCGCCGGAACGCACGCTCTCCTGCTTGTCTTGCCACACCATGCACAAGACGCCGGAAGACCCGCGCTCGATCGCGGAGTGGGCGGACACCCACCAGGTATCGGCCGGCATGGATGGCAACGCGGCCTGCACACAATGTCACGACGGCATCGCGGCCGACCTGAGCGCGCATACGAACCACGCGCCGGAATCGGCCGGCAGCCGCTGCTACAACTGCCACATGCCGTACACCTCGTACGGCCTGCTGCGCGCCATCCGGAGCCACACCATCACCAGCCCGACGGTGCGCGAGAGCGTCGAGATCGGCAGGCCGAACGCCTGCAACCTGTGCCACCTGGATCGCACCCTCGCCTGGTCGGCCGACCGACTGCGCGACTGGTACGCTCAGCCGCCCCCCGACCTCCCTGCCGCGGAAGGGTCGGTGGCCGCATCCGTCCTCTGGCTGCTCCGCGGCGACGCCGGCCAGCGCGCCCTCACGGCCTGGAGCTACGGCTGGGAGCCGGCGCAGGAAGCCTCCGGCACGAGCTGGATGGTGCCCTACCTCGGCGAGCTCCTCGGAGACCCCTACGACGCGGTCCGCTTCATCTCCGCCCGGTCGCTGCGCACGATTTCCGGCTTCGAGACGCTGCAGTACGACTTCACCGGCAGTCGGGATGCACGGATCGAGGCGGCCGTCGGCGCACTCCGGGCGTGGCGCAACAGCCCGCGCGCACGGATGCGACGCGATCCCGAGCTGCTCTTCGGCCCCGACGGCGCGCTGGACACCGCGGCGATGCGGCGCCTCTTCGATCGCCGCGACACGCGGCCGCTCTTTCTCCGGGAGTAGCACGACCGTGGCTGCGAGTCCGTCCCCGCCGCAACCCGACTACGTCCGCCGCCACCTGCGCTTCGGCTGGTGGGCGCTCTTCGCCTTCCTGCTGCTCGGCGCGACCCTGGAGACCCTGCACGGCTTCAAGGCCGGCTTCTATCTGGACGTGTCCAACGAGACGCGGCGGCTGATGTGGACGCTCGCCCATGCTCACGGCGCGCTTTTGGGTCTCGTCAACGTCGCGGCGGGCGCGACGCTGCGTGCCCTGCCGGAGCTGCCGGGTGACGCACGCATCCCCCTGACCTCTGCGACGCTCCGCGCGGCAACCGTGCTGCTGCCGGCCGGGTTCTTCGCAGGCGGCGTCACGTTCTACAGCGGCGATCCCGGCGTCGGCATCGCCCTCGTTCCGGTCGGCGCGGCCTGCCTGGCGATCGCCGTGTTCCTGCTGGCGCGCGCCGTCTCCAGCCCATCCCGCCCTCCGGCGCCCACGGAGAAGCGCCGGCGGAACGGCTGATCGCCCTCCGCGCCGCGCCGCGCCGTACACGTGAATGAACGTGATATGCTCCGGGTGGAGGTACCCCGGCGCATGGAGCGAACGACGAGACCGGTTCACCGGCGCGCCCCGTCGCGGCTGACCGACCGGCGCGCCGGCGCCCGGCCCGTCCGCGCAACGCCGCCGGCAATGACGACAACCCCCGAGTTTCCCGGCTGCCGGCCGATTCACGTTTCCCGCGACGGGATAGCGGACTACGAGGGACGCCTGGAATACTGGGAGGCGGACACCGAGACCGCGTGGGTGGTCCGTGCACCGGTCAGCGTCTGGCACGAGCTTCCCGGACAACGCCTGGCGCGGCTCATCGAGCGGATCGCGGCCGTGCGCGGAGCTGCCATCGAGACGGTCGGGAACTCGGACCTTCTGGTCCGCAATCCGGCCGGCGAGCGCCAGCGCATCCTGCAGGCCGACCAGGTCGTGTACCTCCGCCAACAGGCGATCCGGCGGCTCGGCCCCGCCATCGAAGTCGGCCGGGACGACCTGCCGGACGTGATCCTGGAGGTCGATGTGACAACCGACGTCCGTCGCGGCAAGCTCGCGCTGTACGAGTCCTGGGGGTTTCCCGAGGTGTGGGTCGACGTGCCGGATCGCCGCGCACCGAGCAGCTCGGCCTCGCGCAAGCCCGGATTGACGATCCACCTGCTGGGACCGGACGGGTACGGTTCGGCGGCGACCAGCCGGGCGTTCTCCGGCTGGTCGGCGGCGGAGATCCATCGCGCCCTGAACGAGGACGCGCTGTCCGGCGAGACCGTCGACGTTCTCCGCCGCGTGGGCCGCGCCCTGGGCGGGCAATCGGGCACCGGACCGGACGACGATCCGTTCCTCTCCGCCGAACGGCGGGAGAGCCGTCTCGCCGGCCGTGCGGAGGGCGCCTGGGAAGGCGCACGCCAAGCCGTCCTGGAGATCCTCGACCTGCGGGGCGTCCACCGGTCGGCGGTGTTCACCGCGCGTCTCGACGCCGTTGCCGGCGTGCCGGTCGCGGCCCTCACCCGCGCTGCCGTCGAGTGCCGGGACGAGGACGACTTCCTGCGACGCCTGGACGCGCTGGCCAGGCGCTGACGAACCGACGACCGCCGGTCGTCTCGGCCGCAGTGGACAACCGGCCGTACACGACGGAGGGAGCCTCCCTTGAGGCTCCCTCGCCGGTGTTGCGCGCGCCGGCCGCCGTGACCGGAAGGTCGCGCTACCGCACGGTGACGGTCAGGTCGCCGGGCGTGAGGAACATCGCGTCGGACGCCCAGGCCCGCAACGTGTAGGTGCCGGGCGAGTCGAACGTGACGGTCGTCTCGAAGGTCGCCGCGGTCCAGCCGTCGCCGTCGATGTGCGTCGCCGGATTGTCGGACGAAGTCGGCGCGGTCAACACGCCGTCGACCTCCCGCTCGAGCTCCTGCTCCTCGACGGAGCGCTGGAAGCCGTCCGGCTCGAAGTCGCCGTCGGCCGGACCGCGGAAGACGATCCAGTGCAGCGACAGGCCGTTGCGCGGCGGGCGCGGCTTCTCGTACCAGCGGATGTTGTCGGGCACACGCGGCATGCCGTCCGGCGGGATCAGGGTGGGAAGACGCGTGCGCGGCGGACGCGGCGGCAGCTCCGACGGCAGCTCGTCGTCGCGAATCACCGCGGTCAGCGTGAGCGCGTCGCCGACGCCGACCCGCTCCGCGCTCGCCGACACCTCCACCTCCGGCGGCCGGTTGGCGAACAACTGCTCCACCGGACGCCCGAACCCGGTGCGCGAGTTCGAGGTGATGGTGTTCTCGTCAATCTCCCACTCCGGTTGCAGCCAGCCGTAGGCCCGCTGCTCGCTGCCGTGCGCGGTCACGGACCAGATGATGCCGTCCTCGGGATTGGGGCCGGTATCCGCCGGCATCGGCACCGTGAACTGGTAGCGCTGCGTTCGCGGATAGAAGTGGGTCGGCTGCCCCCGATCCTCGTCGCCCGGCGAGAAGAAGTTGTCCGGACCTACCGGAACACTCGGCTGCTCGCGGTAGTTGCGGTTCAGGTACCCGAAGTGGAACAGGTAGCCGCCGTCGTCGCGGCGTGTCCAGCCCTCGAAGATCGGCTGAATGTCCTGGCCGCCGTCGAACCGCTGCTGCGGCTGGGAAGCGAGCGGCACGTCGCGCGGATTCACCTGCGCGTGGGCCGCACCGACGAGGCCAGTGGCCACGGCGGCCACGACCGCGGCGCCGACCCAACGGATATACGTCTTCATGATGCCCTCTATGGTATCGACAACGAAAAAAGCACTCTGCGGAGGGAGCCCCCGCAGAGTGCTTGGTCCAAACGCTGACTCCGTCACGGCAACGCGCTAGTCGTTGTCGTTGTTGGCGCGGGCGTCCAGCTCCTCCTGGTACTCCTCTTCCGTGAGGTCGTACCAACTGATCCAGCCGAACGCCATCTCGTCGATCGTGCGGCTGCCGCCGCCCGTCCAGTTCAGCGCGTCCAGGTTGCCCCGGTGCGACTCGGTGTTGTCGTGGTAGCTGATGACGTGCAGCTTCGTGCCGGCCGGGTAGACCGGCTGGGCGTCGTCCTCGTAGTTGTAGACGATGTGCCAGTTGAAGTCGAAGTTGACGCAGCTCACCATCTCGGTGGTTGAATTCGGATAGATGAGCTCCAGGCACTGCCGCTTGCCGAGGAAGTGCATGTGCGGCTGGAAGCCGGTCAGCTTGCCCGGCAGATACATCGTCGCGTAGCCGTCGTGCCGCGTGACCTGCCCGGCCGGGATGTCGAGCTCGCCGGCCTGTCCGAGCTGCCGCGAGTAGAGAATCTTGTCGGGAACCTCGCCCTCCGGATAGAGGACCAGCCCCAGATCCGTGCGGTCGACCACTTCCTCGCCGATCGAGTGGTAGTGGAAGCTGAAGCGGACGCGCGAGCCACCCTCGAAGACCTTGCCGGTGCCTTCCGGGTACTTGTCGGCGTTCTTGCCGACCGCGTATTCGTTCAGGAAGAAGTCGTTCGAGCTGTCGTTGATCGGCGCGTCCGGGTCCGTGACCGCGTAGGTGAGCGCGTGGTGCACGACCCGCAGGTCGCCCGCCTTGGTCTGGATCGCCTGGATGTAGCGATCGTTGGGGATGCCGGAGTCGACGATGTAGTCGCCCCACCAGTCGCCCGCCTCGGCCGGCACGGTGTGCGGCGGCGAGGTGACGATGACGTCGGGCTCGATCTCCCACGCCCCGAAGTCCGGCAGCTCGACCGGCGCCGGCCCATCGGCCGGGTTGCCGCGCGGCGCTCCGGCGTCGGCCCAGGCGGCCACGAGGTCGATCTCGACCTGCGACAGCGACCGGTCCTGCTTGAACTCCTGGATGCCGACGTTGGGGTCGACGTGCCAGGGCGGCATCTCGCGGGCGACGACCTTGTTCTTGATCGAGCGCGCCCAGGGCCGCGTCTCCTGGTAGTTCATCAGCGACATCGGCGCCATGTTGTTCGGCCGATGGCATACCTGACACGAGCGCTGCAGGATCGGCTCGATGTCCTTGTGGAAGGTCACGTCGTCGGTCTGCGCGGCGGCGACGCCGGGCAGCAGCACCACAAGAGCGGCCGCGGTCGCGACCAGCGCCAATGTGGCTTTCTTCATCTGAGCACCTCCAGGAGCGGCACGCACAAGACCGCCCGACAGATTTGTGCTGCTAGTTTATCGCCATCGCACGGCGCGATCAACCGTTCAGCGATCCTCGAGATACCGCCAGATCAGGTGGGCCATCGCCCGCACCCCCACCGGCAGCGCGGCGTCGTCGGCCCGGAACGTCGGGGAGTGATGGCCGCCCGACGTCGTGCCGGGCTTCTGCGTGCCCAGGAAGTAGAAGAACCCCGGCACCTCGTTGGCGAAATAGGAGAAGTCCTCGCCCGCCATCCACGGCTCGGCCAGCGACACGCGGTCGGTGCCGACGACGCCGCCGAGCGTCCGCGCCGCCCATGCGGTCAGCTCCCGGTCGTTGAGCACCACCGGGGTGATGCGGTCGTACTCGATCTCGAAGGAGCCGCCCGCGGCCCGTGCGACCCCGTCCACGATCTCCCGCATGCGCCGCTCGACCGTGTCCTGCACCTCCGGGTCGTAGGTGCGCACCGTCCCTTCCAGATGCACCTCGCCCGGGATGATGTTGAACCGGGTCCCCCCGCGCACGATGCCGACGGTGACGACGCTCGGGGCCAGGGGCGACAGGTTGCGAGAGCGGATCGTCTGCAGCGCGGTGATCGCCTGCGCCGCCATCACCACCGGATCGACGCTCAGATGCGGCGCGGCGCCGTGCGCCTGCTCCCCGCGGAGGGTGATGCGGAAGTGATCGACCGCGGCCAGCGCGCCGCCGGGCGTGTACTCGATGCCGCCGACGTCGAGGCCGGCGCGGGCGTGCAGGCCGAACACCACTTCCGGCTGCAGCTCCTCGAAGACACCCTCGTCGAGCATCAGCGCGGCGCCGCCCTCCTCGCCCGGCGGGGGCCCCTCCTCGGCCGGCTGGAACAGGAAGACGACCGTGCCGGGCAGCTCCGCCTGCAGCGCCTTGAACACCGACGCCACGCCGAGCTGCACCGCCACGTGCACGTCGTGCCCGCAGGCGTGCATGACGCCGACCTCCTGGCCGAGATAGGTCGAGCGGACGGTCGACGCGAACGGCAGGTCGGTGTCCTCGGTGACCGGCAGCGCGTCCATGTCGGCGCGCACCGCCACCACCGGCCCGGGGCGCCCGCCCTGCAGTACCGCCACGACACCGGTGTGCGCGACGCCTGTCCGGACGTCGTCGAACCCGAGGCCGGTCAGGTGATCGGCCACGAGCTGCGCGGTCTCGAACTCGCGGTTGCCGAGCTCCGGGTACTCGTGGATCCGATGGCGCAACTCGGTGATGCGCGCGATGACGCGCTCCACCTCGGCATCGATGCGCCCCGACTGCGCGGCGGCCGGCGCGACGCCCGCGCCCAGGGCGATGACGGCGATGAGGATTCGTTGCAGCATGGCCTCATTGTACCGGCAGCACCCGCGCCGCCGCCCGTGCCGGCGGCCCCCGCGCCGGGCGGACCCGGCTCTCGTGTCCGTATAATTGGGTGCAGGAGTGTCTGCATGAGCCCTGGCAAGAGCGCCGTCCGGACCGTGCGCCGCGTTGCGCGTCGCTGCGCCGCGACGGCGTTCCTCGCCGGCATCGCGGCCTGTGCCGGCGATTCGCCGGCCCCGGCTCCGCCGGCGGAGCCGGCCGCCCCGGCTGCGTCCGAGCAGTCCGGCGCGGGCCTGCAGGTCACCGGCACGGCGCCGACGTCGCTGGATGGCTCGTTGACCGTCGTCGTCCTCGAGCCGCTGTCGGGAAGCCCGTTCGAGGTCCCCGAAGAGCCGGTGCAGATGGACCAGCTCGGCATGGAGTTCCTGCCGCCGGTGCTGCTCGCCAGCGTCGGCCAGCCGGTGCACTTCCACAACAGCGAGGACGTGCTGCACAACGTCCGCGTCTACAACATCGACACGCTGGAGACCGCCTTCAACATCTCGACACCGATCGGCGGCACGTACGAGCACCGTTTCGACACCGCGGGCACCTACCGCGTCGCGTGCGACATCCATCCCGCCATGGGGGCCAGCGTCGTGGTGACCGCATCGCCCCACGCCGCGGTGGCGGCCCGCGACGGCAGCTTCGCGCTCGAGGACGTCGCCGCCGGGTCGTACACGGCCGTCGTGCAGGCCGGCGCCGAGCGCAGCCGCCACGCGGTCACGATTGCGCCGGGCGCCACGGAGCTCGCCCTCGGCGGAAGCTGACCGGCCGGCCGCCGTCCCCGAACGCCGGAGCCTCGCGGGAGAACCGATGAAGACGGTGCAGGAAATCGCAGACCGGGTGGGCGGACGGGTGCATGGCGACGGCACGCTGGAGATCCGGACCGTCGGCAGCCTGGATCGAGCTGCGCACGGGGCGCTGGCCTACGCCGAGGGCAAGCACCTCGCCAAGGTGGATGCCACCGCGGCGACGTGCGTCCTCATACCGGACGTCGAGATTCCCGACCGCACGGTGATCGTCGTCGGCAAGCCCCGCATCGCGTTCGCGCGCGCCGCGCAGTGGCTGCTGCCGCCGCGGCTCCCGGCTCCCGGCGTGCACGAGACGGCCCTCGTGGCGCCCGACGCGACCCTCGGCCCGGAAGTCTCGGTCGGCGCCTGGACTGTCGTCGAGGCGGGTGCGGCGGTCGGCGCGGGCACCGTGATCTACCCTGGCGGCTACATCGGCACCGGCGCCTCGATCGGCGCCCACTGCATCCTGTACCCGCGCGTGACGCTCTACCCGGGGAGCGCGATCGGGGATCGCGTCATCCTGCATGCAGGGGTCGTCATCGGCTCCGACGGGTTCGGCTTCGTCTTCGACGGCGAGCGGCAGATCAAGGTGCCCCAGGTGGGCGGCGCGCAGATCGGCGACGACGTCGAGATCGGCGCCAACGCCTGCATCGACCGGGGCGCCCTCGACGAGACGATCGTCGCCGCCGGCGTGAAGATCGACAATCTCTGCCACCTCGGTCACAACGTGCGGATCGGCGACCATACGGTCATCTCGGCCCAGACCGGCATCGCCGGCAGCTCCACCGTCGGGCGCGAGGCGATCATCGGCGGGCAGGTGGGCATCGCCGACTACTGCCGCATCGACGACCACGGCATCGTCGGCGCGCAGTGCGGCATCCCGTCGCGCAAGCGCGTCCCGGCCGGCCAGCCCTTCTGGGGGACCCCCGCGCGACCGCTCAAGGACATCAAGAAGCAGCAGGGCTACCTGCACCGCCTGCCCCGCATGGCGGCGGAGGTCGCGAGCCTGCGCGCCGAGCTCGACGCCCTCAAGGCGAAGCTCGACGAGTGACGCTTCGCTCCAGGACCTGCCGCGCCGCGGCGGCAACCTCTTCCACAGTGACGGCGGCGAGACAGGGCGGCCGTCCGTCGGCGGACGGCCGCGAGGGACACTCGTCGAAGAAGCGCTCGCGGCACGGCGAGCACTCGAATCCGGCGGAGACCGCAACGTGCGGATCCCCGGCGCCGGCACGCGGCGCGGTGCGGGCCGGAGACGAGGGCCCGTGGATGGTGACGGTCGGAATCCCGGCGGCCGCCGCGAGGTGCGCCGGCCCGCTGTCGTTGCCGACGTAGAGTTCGCAACGCTCGAGCAGCGCCGCCAGCTCCGGCAGGGTCGCGTCGCGAACCAGTACCACCCCGTGGGCCGCGGCCCAGCCCGGAGGCGCCTCGAAGGGCGGGCGGTCGTGCACGACGACCCGCCGGCCGGCGGCGGCAAGCCGCTCCGCCAGTGCCCGGAACCGCTCCGCCGACCACGCGCGCGGCGTCTTGGCGGCGGCGGGATTGACGAACAGCGGACGCGAGTCGTCCCGCCATCCCATGGCGGTGAACAACCTGGCCGCGCAGGCGCGGTCGGCGGCGATCAGCGACAACCGCGGCGCCCTGGCCGGCGGAACACCGGCGTCCAGGACCCGCGCCAGGTCGAGGTACTCGTCCGAGCGATGCACGCCGGGCCGCGGCGCCACGGGGTCGGTCAGCAGCAGGCCGCGATGATCGGTGTCGTGACCGATCCGCCGTCGTGCCCCGGCCAGCCATGCGCCGAGCGCAGCCTCGAACGACGGCGCCAGGACTACCGCCGTGTCCACCCGCAGCGAGCGCAGCGCGCGGGCGGCGGCCCGGACCGCCGCCACGCGCGCCAGGCCGGACCCGCCGGGCGCCGCGACGATCCGATCGAAGACCCCGAGGCGTTCCGCAAGCGCCGCGTGCCGCCGGCGCGCCACCCCGACGAGCCGCACGTGCGGCCAGCGCGCGCGGAGCGCCAGGACCGCCGGGTGCGCCATCAGGATGTCGCCCACCCAGTTCGGAAGCCGGACGAGCAAGTTGCCGGGATCCACGGCCTATATTCTCTCCGCATGCCGACCGCACCCGTACTGGCTCTGACCGGGGTGTCGCTCGTCCGCGACGGACGCACCATTCTCGACCGCATCGACTGGCGGGTGGTGCCGGGCGACCGCTGGATCGTCCTCGGACCGAACGGCTCCGGAAAGACGTCGCTCTGCCGCCTGGCCGGGCTCTACCTGCACCCGTCGAAGGGCGATGTCGACGTACTCGGCAAGCGCCTCGGGCGCACCGACGTGCGGGAGCTGCGCACGAGACTGGGTATGACGAGCCAGGCCCTCGCCGACATGCTCCGCCCGGGACTGCAGGCGGTCGACCTCGTGATGACCGGCCGCAACGCCGCCCTGGCCCCGTACTGGCACCGGTACGACGACGCGGACCGCGAGCGGGCCATGGGGCTGCTGGCGCGGTTCGGCTGCGCCCGCCTCGCAACGGCGCGCTATGCCACCCTCTCGGCCGGGGAGAGGCAGCGGGTGATGCTGGCGCGCGCCCTCATGAGCGACCCGCCGCTGCTGCTGCTCGACGAGCCGGCGGCGGGCCTCGATCTGGCCGGGCGGGAGCAGCTCGTCGCCATGCTGGCGGACGTGGCGGCCGATCGCGCCATGGCGGCCATCGTGCTCGTCACCCACCACGTCGACGAGATCCCGCGCGGCTTCACCCACGTGCTCATGCTGGCCGACGGGCGGATCGCGGCCCAGGGCCCGATCGCCGACACGTTGACGGCGGAGAACCTCTCCCGCTGCTTCGGGCTCCGCCTGGCCCTGGCGCGGCAGGACGGCCGCTGGATGGCCTGGGGCCGGTAAGGCGCGGCCCTTCACGCCAGGATCGGCGCGTTCTCGCGGAACTCCCGGACGAGCGCCTTCATCACCGCCGTGTAGTCGCCGGTCTCCTCGTAGATGCGCCGCTGCCGCCGATAGCTCAGGCCGTTCCCGAGCATCGCGCCGACGCTCTGCAACTCGGCGTCGCCGCCGAGACGCTTCGCCACCGGGGTCACCTCCTCCACGAGTCCGACCAGGCTCTCGTCCAGGCGCTCCAGGTTGCCGTCCTCGTCGACGATGATCTCCGCCTCGGTGGACCAGCGCGCCGCCCGCCACTTGTTCTCGCGGACGATCCAGTGCCGGTGGAGCGGCATGTACATCCCCTCGTCGTACTTTTCTCCGAGCCAGACGACCAGCGCCTGGATCAGCGCGGTGACGGCCATCACCTCGTCCAGCGTCGGCAGGCCGTCGCAGATGCGCACCTCTATGGTGCCGAACTTGGGATGCGGGCGGACGTCCCACCAGATCTCCCGAATCGACTCGATCGCCTTGGCGCTTACCAGGGTGATCATCAGCCGCTGGAACTCGGCCCAGTTGAGCAGACGGTAGGGCAGGCCAGCGGTCGGCAGGCTCTCGAAGATCTTGCTCCGGCAGGACGCCAGTCCGGTATCGGCGTCGTTGAAGAAGGGCGAGCTGGCGGAAAGCGCCAGGAGATGAGGCAGATAGGTGGTCAACCCGTTGCTGATCGCGATCGCCTTCTCGCCGCTCTCGACGCCGACGTGGACGTGAACGCCGAAGATCATCAGGCGGCGCGCCGGCCACTGGCATTGATCGACCAGCCGGCGATAACGCTCGGAGTCGGTGATCCGCTGCTCCACCCACTTCGAGAAGGGGTGGGTGCCGACGCATGCCACCTGGTAGCCGAGCTCGTCGGTGACGGCCAGGAGCTGGGAGATGCGCTCCTGCAGGTCCCGGCGCACGGCGGCGACGTCCTCGCAGACGTCCGTGTTCAGCTCGATCGTCGACTCGATGAGCTCTGCCTTGACGTGCGAGACGTCCGCGGTCTTGTCCAGAATCGCCGGCGCTCCGGCGACCAGGTTCATGGTCTCGGGATCGAGAAGCTGGAGCTCGAGCTCCACTCCGACGGTCGGACGCGGCGATCCGCTGAACGCGATCTTCATCAGTGCCCCTTCCAGCGAAGCCCTTGCCGGACGCGAGGGCACCTGATTATATGGGCGCCGTGCCGCCGCGCCGGTCGCCTTTCTGGCGTTACACCGCGCTGCAGGTCCCGGGCTGGGTGCTGGCCCTGGCCCTGGGCTGGTGGATCCGCACGTCGTTCGACGCACCGGGATGGTTGGCGCCCGCGATCCCGCTGGCCTGGGTCGTCAAGGACATGGCGCTCTATCCGCTGCTGCGCAGCGCCTACGACGTGAACGAGGCGCCCCCGGTGGAGCGCCTCATCGGGCGCCGCGGGGTGGCCGTCGAGCCGCTGGCTCCATCCGGCTACGTGCGCATCGGCGGCGAGCTTTGGCGGGCGCGGGCGGGGGACGCGACGCCCATCTCCACGGGGCTGGCGGTGGAAGTCGTCGGCGCCGAGGGGCTCGTCCTGTCCGTCCGGCACGCCGGCGCGGAAACGCGCGCCGACGGGCAGGCCGGCTCCGCTCGCCACCCGTCCGGTTGAGAAGCGGCCGGCCGGACGCCGGACGGCCTCACGCGCCGGCGCCTGCAGCCCCCGGATCCCGGGCGGGCAGGCCGCCCGCCTGCGCCCGCTGCCATTCGACGGTGCGCCGGAGCCCCTCCTCGACCGCCACGGCCGGCGCGAGGCCCAGGAGCTCGCGGGCCAGCGAGACGTCCGCCTGCGAGTGCCGGACATCGCCGGGACGCGAGTCGGCATGGCGCGGCTCGACGAAGCTCCCGGTGGCCCGCTGCAACGCCGCGCACAGCGCGTTGACCGACCATCGGCCGCCGCGGGCCACGTTGACGGCCCGTCCCGAGACCCCCGGCGCGGAGCAGGCCTGCAGGACCCCGCGGGCGACGTCGGTGACGTAGGTGAAGTCGCGCGTCTGCTCGCCGTCCCCGTAGATCGTCGGCGCGCGCCCCTCGAGCAGAGCCGCCGTGAACAGCGAGATGACGCCCGAGTACTGCGACAGCGGCGACTGCCGCGGTCCGAACACGTTGAAGAACCGCAGCGCGACCGTCTCCAGCCCGTACAGCCGGCTGAACAGCGCCGCGTACTGCTCGCCGATCAGCTTGTGCAACGCGTACGGCGACAAGGGCGCGGGGCGCAGCCCCTCGTGCTTCGGCAGGGTCTCCGACTCGCCGTAGACCGACGAGGAGCTGGCCAGAACCACCCGCCGCACGCCGGCCTCGCGGGCGGCGAGCAGCAGCTCGTGCGTCGCCTCGACGTTGGCCCGGTGGGAACCGCGCGGCTCCCGCACCGATCGCGGCACCGAGGGGATCGCCGCCAGGTGGATGGCGCAGTCGACGCCGGCCACCGCCGCCTCGGCCACCCGCCGCTCGGCGAGGTCGGCCTCGACCGGCTCGATCTCCGGATGCGCCGCCAGGTTGTCGCGGCAGCCGGTCGACAGGTCGTCCACGACGCGCACCGCGTCTCCGCGCGCAACGAGCGCGTCTACGACGTGGGACCCGATGAACCCGGCGCCGCCGGTGACGAGGTAGCGCGCCATGCCTGGGAGATCGCGGCAAGCCCTGGCGGGGTCAGTCCGCCGGGAACAGGGACCGGTCGATGGCCGGAATCACGTCGAGGGCATTCCGGTAGTAGACCTTGCGCAGTACCTCGTCGGGCAGATCCAGGCCGTACATCTGCCAGAAGGCGTGATAGCGCCGGTAGTAGTCGAAGTACTCGTCGGCGGTCTCGAACACGCGCCAATAGTAGGGGAACTCCTCCGGCGCGTAGCGGTCCTTGCCGAACAGGATCCGATCCTGGTACTCGATGAAGAACGCACGGGCGGTCCGCGGCTGGCGGCCCAGCTCGTACAGAATCGCCCCGGTCTCGGCGTACACGTTCGGCAGCCGATCGAGGAGCGCCCCGAGTCGGCCCAGATCGTTGGCGTGCCAGCCCATGTGGGCGGCGATGAACGTCGTGTCCGGGTGGCGCGCGAAGCGGCGGTCGCGCTCGGCCATCATCGTCTCGAAGGAGGGGTACCGATCCGCGGGAAGCCGGCGGTCGGGCAGCAGCGTCAGCTCCAACCAGCGCTCGTTGAAGCGATCGACCGGCTCGTAGAACGACTGCGGCTCCCCGACGTGCATGAGCACGGGGATGCCGAGCCGCCCGGCCGCCTCGAAGACCGGGTCGAGCTCCGGGTCGTCCACCGGCACGCGCTCCCCGCGCCGGTCGCGCACGTCGATGCCGAAGTTCTTGAAGAACTTCAGGCCCGCGGCCCCCGCCGCCACGTCCCGCTCGAGCTGCGCGGCCGCGCGCTCGCCGAAGCCGGGCCCCACGCCGCCGCGGAAATCGAGATTGGCGAAGCAGACCATCAGCCGCGGGTGGCGACTCCCGGCGACCGTGTCCACGCAGCGCTCCAGGGCGCCGCCGGAGCCGCCGCTCAGGTTGACGAGGACGGCGAGGTTCAACGCGTCCATCTCGCCGGCGATCTCGTCCAGCCGCCGGGCGGAGAACCCGGGCCAGTGGTGGCTGTGCGCGTCGACGACCGGGAACCGCGCCCGCGGCACCGGGTTGGCGTCGACCACGAGGGTCGAGCGCGGCGTGTAGTCCTCCACGCTCAGCGCCGGCTCGCCGGTCCGCCGCTCCCGGCTTCGCTGCGCCTGCAGCACGATCGCCGACACGACCGCGACCAGCGCCAGCAGCACACCCGCGATCGCAGCCCATCGTCGTCGCATGTCACCTCCGAGCCGCGGCGCGTTCAGGCGGCGGGACGGTGCATGGACCGCCCCGCGCCGCCTCGTCGATGCGCCGCGAAGGATTCCGCCGCAGCCGGCGCGTAAGCCGAATTCTGTACCGCGTTCGGTCACGCGATGAGCGCGTCGTCACGCGGCGGCGACCATTCCTCTGGCCCCGCCGTCGCCGGCGGGATCGAGCAACCTACCCGGAGGCCTCGGACGGGCCGCCCTGTGGCGCCTCCCTATTTGGTCTTGCTCCGTGCGGGGTTTAGCCTGCCATCCCCCTTGCGGGGGACGCGGTGCGCTCTTACCGCACCTTTTCACCCTTACCGCGCGCCGAGCCAGCGTGCGCGGCGCGAGGCGGTATGTTTTCTGTGCCACTTTCCTTCAGGTCGCCCTGACCGGGCGTTACCCGGCGCACTGCCCTGCGGAGTTCGGACTTTCCTCCCCGTCCGATCGCGGCCGAGGCCGCGCCGGACGCAGCGGCCGCCCGGCCGACTGCGGCGGAATGTCAAAGAACGCCAGCGACGCCGGCGTCAGCCGTCGCTCTCCTGGCTGATGCGGTACTGCTCCAGCTTCTTGTAGAGATTACTACGGGGCGTGTCGATCTCCTCGGCGGTGCGAGAGATGTTCCAGTCGAGCTCCCGCAGTCTGCCGACGAGGAAGCTGCGCTCGCTGGCCTCCTTGAACTCGCGCAGGGTGCGCGCCCCCGCCGCCGAGCCGGCCGCGGCCGGCCGTTCGTCGAGCCGCAACACGGAACGCACGTCGCCGAGCGTGATCGATTGCCCCGGAACCATCACCAGCAGGCGCTCGACCGAGTTGCGCAGCTCGCGGACGTTGCCCCTCCAGTGGTGCCGCGCGAGCGCGCCGACCGCCTCCTCGCTGAACGGCTTCGGCCGAAAGTTGTTCTCCCGCGCGAACATCGTCGCGAAATGCCGTACGAGCAGGGGAATGTCCTCCGCCCGCTCGCGCAGCGGCGGCACCTGAATCGGCAGCACGCTCAGGCGAAAGTACAGGTCCTCCCGGAACTCGCCGGCGTCGATGGCCTGCTCCAGGTTCCTGTGGGTCGCGGCCAGGACGCGAACGTCCACGCGGATGGTGCGCGCCGATCCCAGCCGCTCCACTTCCCCCTCCTGGAGGACCCGCAACACCTTGGCCTGCGTCTTCAGCGACATGTCGCCGATCTCGTCCAGGAAGATGCTGCCGCGGTCCGCCTGCTCGAACTTCCCCACCTGCTTCTCGGTGGCCCCGGTGAACGACCCGCGCTCGTGACCGAACAGCTCCGACTCGATCAGGTCGTCGGGGATCGCGGCGCAGTTGACCTGCACGAACCGCTCGCGGACCCGCGGCCCGTTGCGATGGATGGCGCGCCCGACGAGCTCCTTGCCGACGCCGCTCTCGCCCTGAATCAGCACCGCGCTCCGTACGGGCGCGGCTCGGCGGATCTCCTCGGTCAGCGCCTGCAGCGCACGGCTGTCCCCCACCATCTCGTGGCGCGCCTCGGCGGCCCGCCGCCAGCTCCGGTTCTCCGTGCGCAGCCGGCGCTGGTTCAGCGCGTTGCGGATCGTGACGGTCACGCGGTCGGTCGACAGCGGCTTCTCGAGGAAGTCGAACGCCCCGAGCCGGGTCGCCTCCACGGCCGTGCTCACCGTCCCGTGCCCGGAGATGATGACCACCGGCAGCAACTCGTCCAGCGCCCGGATCTTGCGCAGCACCTCGATGCCATCCATCCCCGGCATCTTGACGTCGAGGAACACCAGATCCGGATCGTCGCGCTCGACGCACGCCAGCCCCGCCTGCCCGCTGGGGGCGAGCAGACACTCGTAGCCGTCGTACTCCAGGATCATCTTCAACGAGTCGCGGATGGCGACCTCGTCGTCGATGACCACGATGCGGTGCTTCATGGCGGCCCTGCGTCCAATCCCGCCGCGAGAGCGACGATCCGGCGGCGGTCGATTGTCCGCCGGGCGTGGCGGCTCAGGCAAGGCGAGCGGCGCGCGGTCCGCGCGGAAGCGGGCGCAGGTTCACTCGCGAGGCGGATCGGCGTTCGCCGCCGGCGCAGCCGGATCGGTTTGCGGCTCGGGTTGCGGATCCGGATCCACCGCCGGCGCAGCGGCGTCCGGCTCGGCTTCGTCAGGCGCCTCCACCGAGTCCGTGTCCGCCTCGTCCGACGCCGGCGCGGCTGCGGGCAGGCGCGCCGCGATGCTGCTCACCTCGCCGCGCAGCACGGCGATCTGCTCCTCGACCGCGTCGCGCACGTCGTCGACGCCGGTGTTCGCACCGGCGATCTCCGCCATGAGATCGGTGCGCAGGTCGTCGATCCGGTCGTTCACGTCGTCGATGCGCGTGGTCAGGCTGCCGCTGACGCTGGCGATCTGTGCCGAGAGCAGACCGGTCACCAGCAGGACGACCGGCACGAGAGTTCCGATGATCCACTTCGCGTCGCCGCCCATGGCGATGACGTCGGTGTCCGGCGTGTCGTGAACGGCCGAGCCTGTCGGCGGCGCCTCGTGGACGGGCGCGCCGGTCCCGGGCGCCTCGTGGATGGCCACGCCGGCTTCCGCCGCCTCGTCGACGGCCACGGCGTCCGCCGCCGCGGACACGTCGTCGGGCGCGGCCGCCGCCGCGGCATGCCTCTCCAGGCAGCTCCGGAGCTCGTCGCCCGAGCGAATGACGTGCGTGCCGGGAAGGCGCGGGTCCACCTGTTCCGCCGTGTAGCCGGTGGGCTCGCCCGTACTGCCGTTGACGATCCACGAAGCCTCCGGCCGGCGGGCGCCGAGCAGGCGGGAGACCGCCTGCGGCCGAACACCCAGAACCTCGCCGACGGCCCCGAACGTCGCCCGTACCGGCACGGCGTTGAGATAGTCCAGAATCGTCTCGATGGTCATGCGCCGCAGGGTAGCATACAGCCCGGCCCTGTGACCGCAACAGATTCGCCAGAGTCCTGCCATGCTCCGAGGCGGCGGAAGCGGGGCAGTCGTCGTCGCAGCTCCCGTTGGGGCAGCAGCTTCCGGATGGATTGCAGTCGATGACCGACTGCTTCTCGACCATGGCGTCGTCGCCGAGCGCAGCCGCGCACGCAATCGGATCCACAAGCTCCTCGACCACGACGGCCTCCGACTCGGCGGCGTCCTGTCGGACATCTTCGGCATGAACGGGCGGCGCATACTCGACGGCCTCGCCGCCGGCCGCCCTGCGCCGTCTCGCGGTGGACTTCGACCGCTTCGTCGATGTTCTCGATTCGCAGTTGTTCGAGAAGCCACCTGATGTCCTCGATGTCTTCTGGGCTGCCGGCGTCGATCTTCATCGCCAGCAGGTGCTTTGCGGACGCTCCTGTGACCACCAGACCCGGGCTGTTGAAGACGGTCGCCGCTTGGCTGTCTTCCTTGTGTGGAATGAACCGCGTGGCGTTCTCGTTCAGCCAGTTGGTTGGCAGGTCGTGCTTCTCGGCCAGGCGCTTGGCCGCCTCCGTCACACCTTGCTTCTCGTAGACGATCTTGGCGTCGACATCGTGCGTGGACCGCTTCCGCCCGTAGCCGGCGACGAGCGCTGCCCCGCCGACGAGGTAGATGTGGCCCCGCAGTCCTTGTCGTTCAAGCTCTTCGGAGAGCTCGCCGAAGAGCCTCATGATGCGGCTGCGATCCAGGGACCCAGACATGGCGCTCTCCTCCCCGTGCGTCCAGGCTTCTCGGGTCGGGCAGCGCCCCGTGCCGGATGAACGCTGCTGGTGCGTAAGCGGTCGCCACGAGGCATTCCTCGTGCGTGTTCCCGACGATCCAGGCGATTTCGCGGAACCGTTCCTTTTCTTCCGTCCATTCCGGTACCGGCAGGTCGTGGATCTCGCACATGTGTTCGACCACGGCGGCGAGGAGTGCGTCCCACGGCGTTCCGGTCAGCGGTGGCCGCTCGCCCAGCAGCTCAACCTGGCGTTCCCGTGACAGGTCGAATAGCGCCCGCGGCAGTTCGTGCAGGTGCAGCCGTAACAGCTCTCCTTCGGTCCATCCGGTGCGGACTGCGTCAGCGTACTCCGGCAGTCGTGTGCGTCCCATCATTTCCGATCTTATTCTCAGGCTCCGGAACTGTGATGGTAAGGCGAACCGGCAGCGTGTCCTGCACGAGCTTGGGTGCCCCCCCGCCGCTCGGCGGCGGCCCATGACCGCCTGCACTGTCGGATCTGTTCGCCGAGCCGGACTTGGACGAACAACGCGACGTCATGAACCCGCTCGGCGCCGAGCCGAATCGACGTGTCGGTACTGCCGGTCCTCGAGCTTCCGGATACGGTCCTGTTCCCCGACGAGGCGGCGCCGCTGACGGTGAGCCGGACGGACGCAAAGCCGCCGCCGATAAAGTGCAGGCTGGCCGGCCGACGAGGCGGCGCCGCTGACGGTGAGCCGGACGGACCCGCTTCTTCCGGCTCGTCGAGCGGGGCGGCGCCGTGGTGCGGCTGAGAGACGGGCCCCCGCGACCGGCGTCAAGTTCCGCGCCCGTTCCAGCCGTCCCGGCGTGCCTGGCGAGGACGATGCCGTCCCCGGCGAGGTCTGCACGCTCGGTACGGTCTCCGTCACGGCGCGCTACGGTCCCGGCGAGGCGAGCCTGCTGGTGCTGACGTGCGCCCGCGTGGTCGGCGATCCTCATGCGAGTCCGCCCGCTGGGTAAGCGGCTGGTTGAGGCCGTCGGCGAGTCGCTGTCTCGCCGCTGGTGTGAAGGGCGGAATCTTCCCGGTCGGTCCCGTGACCAGCGACGTGCGCTGGCTCAACGGTCCCGGCTCCATCCATACACCTACGGCGACCCAGGTTGCGACTGGACGCGATTCCCGGCGCGGAGGAGCACACGGGCAGCGGCCTTGCCGTCGACGAACAGATGCGAGAAACGCACCGGCAGACCCATGCCGCGGAACAGGTCGGCCGAGTCCTGCAGGTGAAAATGCAGGTGCGGTTCCGTGCTGTGGCCCGTGTGGCCGCAGCGGCCGAGGACTTGGCCACGGTCTACACGGTCGCCGGGCGCGACGGTCACGCTGCCGCGGACGAGGTGAGCGTACAACGCAAACTCTCCCTCGGCATGCTTGACGAGCACGTGATTGCCGAGGAAGCTACGGGCCGTGAAGTCACAGACGCCCCAGCCGAGGAACGCTTGGCGAACCCGATCCTCCACGGCGACCGCGGTTCCGTCCGCCGCCGCGCAGATTTCGCGGCCGTAGCAGAAGTACTCTTTCGCTTTCGTTCCCCGCCCGGCGTGGGTCCGAAAGGCGTCGTCCGCCTGCACGAAGTCGAGCGCGAAACGCTGCCCCAGGATGTCCCACGAATGGGACGTCTTCGGCGTGGCGCCTCCGTTGGCTACGAACCACTCGCCGTCGAACGGCAAGGTGTACGCGACCTGCGTCCTGTAGCCCCGACCGTCGTCGCCACTGCGCTTCTCACGGCCGACCAAGGCTGCGTTGCCGGTGGCCTGTTGCACCAGCTCCGCGACCTGGAACGGGTTGAAGAGACACAGCAACTGCGACGAGTAGAACGTCGCCATCAGGCCGTACGGTCCGAAGCGGCCGATGGGGCCGGCTATGGGCCGCTGCGGACGATCCAGGTCGGACTCGTCGTCGAATCCGGGGCCCGAGACCGATGTCTGCCGCTGCACCGAGCGTATCGCGGCCGAGACCAGGACGTACATGACGAGGTAGATCGGGAGGATCGAGAGCCGCG
>Ga0209754_1000535_pt1 | contig 51376 bp, 45 predicted proteins | sample MesohylBB_FD_187295 | JGI IMG/M metagenome (GOLD analysis project Ga0209754, IMG submission 187295) | Host-associated microbial community of the marine sponge Aplysina aerophoba from Gulf of Piran - sponge mesohyl, lysed by bead beating... | ecosystem: Host-associated > Porifera > Sponge >...
GGACGCACTCCCGGGCGACCCGCTCCCGCAGTTCCTCCAGTAGACCGCAATCTCTTCGATCCATTCCAGCCTTGCCATCCCGACGCGAACGCCGATGATCCCACGGTATCCTGGATGGACGTTATCAGATCGGACCCGAGGCGGCGAGGGACCTTGTCACGACCCAAACCCGGGTTCCCTTCTCCGTCGACCGCGCGATGGCGTGGATGACGCGCTCGAAGCGCAGGGCCGCCGCGAAGTCTGGATAGGCCGGCACGTCATCCGCGATGGCCAGGAGAAGGGCGTTCGCGCGGTCACCACTTGCGATAGGGCAGGAACTTTCCGCTGTAGGTGACGACCACGCGGTCTCCCTTGGGATCTTCCTTCTTCTGGACGTCGATCTCGAAGTCGATGGCGCTCATGATACCGTCGCCGAACATCTCGTGGATGACGGCCTTCATCGAGGTGCCGTAGACCTGGGTGATCTCGTGGAACCGGTAGATCAGCGGGTCTACCGGAACCGTGCTGTCGAGGGAACCCTTGGTGGGGATTTCCTGCAGGGCCGAAGCGACCTCGGAGGCTACGCCCTCGCCGAGGCCCACCGCGCCCACCGCCCTTTCGGCCTCTGCTTCATCCATCGTCCCCTGTCCCATGAGAGCGGCGGTTACCCAGACTTTGTCCCGGCCCACGGTGGAGGCGAGTTCCTGAAAGGTCAGGCCTTTCTCCTTCTTGGCCGCCAGCATGATGTCCCTGGCCTCTTCCCTTGTCATCGGTTTCTCCAATGCCATGACGATTCCTCCTTGAGTTTGAGAATGACTTCGCGATTGATCGGCCGCATCACCGTTAGTTCATGGTCGGCCGGGCTCCGTTTTGAGCCCCGCTGATCAGGAAGCGCAGTACGTGATTCCTGATCCTCGTGTACTCGGGCATATCGATGATGGACTCCCGCGTGCGTGGACGAGGGATACGGACCTCGATGCACTCGGCGATACGCGCTCCCGGGCTGTTGGACATCAGCGCGATACGGTCCGACAACAGGATGGCTTCGTCCACGTCGTGCGTCACCATGAAGATCGTGTTCTTCGTCGCGCTCCACATGCGCACCAGTTCCTCCTGGATGACCCCTCGCGTGAGCGCGTCGATCTGGGCAAACGGCTCATCCAGCAGCAGAATCTTCGGTTCCACGGCGAATGCCCTGGCCAAACCGACGCGCTGGCGCATCCCGCCTGACAGGAACGCCGGCCTCTTGGCCTCCGCTCCTTTCAAACCCATGAGGTCGATGTACTTTTGCGTATGATCGAGAATTTGCGTCTTGCCCCAGTCGGGATGCGCCGCGCGGACCGCGATGCGGATGTTGTCGAGGGCGGACAACCACGGCATCAGGGCAAAGCTCTGGAATACGACCATGCGGTCCAGCCCGGGGTCGGTGACCTCCCTGCCATCGAGGATGATGCCTCCCGCCGAAGGCTTCTCGAAACCGGCCATGATGTTGAGCAACGTGCTCTTGCCGCATCCGGAATGGCCGATGGTGCTGATGAATTCCCCGCGCGCGATGCTCAGGCTGACCTCTTCCATGACGCAGAAGGAGTTTGCCCGGCCCGTCCATGAAGAAGAGCCGGGGGAGTCCCCGAAGTACTTGGTCACGTGATCGATCTCGAAGAATGCACTCATGGTCGGGTTACTCCGCGTAAGTCACGAGCTTGGCCAGGCGGTTGAAGCCGCTGTCCAGGATGACGCCCACCACCCCCACCACCAGAATCGCGAACATGACCCCTGAGATGTCGAGGTTGTTCCATTCGATCCAGCTCAGGTAGCCGACTCCCAGCTCGCCCAGGAGCATCTCGGCCGGGACCACCGCCACCAAGGCGCTGCCGAACGATATCCGAAGTCCCGCGACGATGGCGGGTGCAGCGGCCGGCAGCACCACCGTGACCAGCCGGCGAAACCATGAGAGCTGCAACAGGCTGGCAACCCGCAGGTAGTCCGTACGCATGGAGTTCACACCGAAGGCGGTATTGGCCACCGTGGGCCACAACGAGGCCATGAACACGACAAGAATCGCGGTCATGGTGGGATTTTGCACCGTGTAGAGCAGCAGAGGCATCCACGCCAGCGGCGATATGGGCTTGAGTAGCTGAATGAAGGGGTTGAACGCCTCGAACAGCGTGCGCGACAATCCGATCATCATGCCGACCAACACCGCCAGCACCGACGCGGCGGCAAAGCCGATGGCGAAACGCGTGACCGTATAGCGAATCAGATGACCGATGCCGTGATCGTTGGTCCCCTTCATGTGGAACGGGTTGGACAACTCCTCCCCGATCTTCGCCATCACATCCCACGGTCCGGCGAGGCCCTTCACCTTGTCGGGGTTGTGAACATGGCGCCCGTCCTCGGCACGGACTATGTCGCCGTTGAATTCCAGGTTCATCAACTGCTCTTCCGTGAGACCCGTTGCATCGAACGGGGCACGGACGGTGGCAATGTGCCACGTTGCGAGAAAGACACTCGCCACCACGAGAGAGATGAGCAGGGAACCGGCCTTCCCCTTGATTCGCAATAGCATCGCTCGCGCCACGGTCCGGCTCCTACAGGTTGTTTATGGGAAAGCTGGCCAGATACTCGTCGGGTTTCGCAGGATCGAACACCTTGCCGTTCATCAGCGTATGTTTCGCGTAGGTGCTTCCGTGCGTGTCGTACCCTTGTTCCTTCGAGATCCTGTCGCACTCGGAAGCGAGATAGACCTGTTCCGCCACCTTCCTGTAGTCGAAATCACGCTCCACGTGTTTCCAGCGCTTCATCTGGGTGAGGATCCAGACGGCCATGGAGTGCCATGGAAACGGATCGAAATCGATACGATCGGGAACGTTTCTGATATTGCCGAGACCGTCGGCGAAGCGGCCCGTGAGGACCTGCTCCAGCACGATCACCGGCTGATTCAGATAGTTCTTGGGAGCAATGGCCTTGGCGATGGCCTTGCGGTTCTCGGGTTTGGAAGCGAAGTGCGTCGCATCCACGATGGACTTGAACAGCGCCTGGAACGTATTCGGGTACGTGGAGGCGAACTCCTTCGAGATGGCGAACGCGCAGCACGGGTGTCCATCCCATATCTCCTTCGAGAGCATGTAGATAAAGCCCGCGTTCTCGTACACCGCCCGCTGGTTAAAAGGATCCGGGGCCAGGTAGCCGTCGACGTTGCCGGCCTTGAGGTTCGCCACCATCTCCGGCGGCGGGACCACGCGAATCTGCACGTCCTTGTCGGGGTGCACGCCCCCCTCGGCGAGGTAGTAGCGCAGCAGGTAATTGTGCATGGAGTATCGGAAGGGCACGCAGAAGCGGAAGCCCTTCATGTCCCTGGCGCTCTTCACGCCCTGGTGCTTGTTGTGCAGCGTGATGGCTTGGCCGTTGATGTTCTCCACCGCGGGCATCAGGTAGGGAACCTGCTTCGATCCCGCACCCAGGGTGATGGACAGGGGCATGGGGCTGAGCATGTGGGCGGCGTCCACATCCTTGTTGATGGCCCAGTCGCGCACCATCGCCCAACCGGCCGCCCTGCGCACCTTGGCGTTGAGCCCGTGCTTCTTGTAGAAGCCCATGGGCTCGGCCATGATGATGGGCGTGGCGCAGGTAATGGGAATGAAGCCCACGGTCAGGTCCTTTTTCTCGATCCCCTTCACCTTCGCCTGAGCCATGGCCTTGGCCGTGGCCAGCGGGAACACCGAACTCAATACGGCCGCGGCCGTGCCGGATCCGACGAGCTGCAGAAATCGTCTCCGGGCCATGTCGTTGTGACCGAACACCGCGCGCACGACGGCGCTCTCCACCGCGCGATCGATGATGGCCTCGGCGCCTTGAGGCTCCGTTGCCGCGAGCTGCGGGTCATCCGACTCATTATGACGGTGCTCCGCGTGTGACAGATCACTCTTGGGATCGAAAGGATCGTCCAAACCGAACTTTGACATCGTTCTGTCCTCCACAACAAAAAAAGGCGCCTCTTCCACTCGGGAAGAACAGGCGCCTTTGCCCAGCCCTCGGTTGCAACGTTGGAACCGTCGGGCTCTTCAACTCGAAATTCGTCGTCCGGCCCGGCAATCACCCCGCCGGGCAGGTAAGATAGACAGCCATTGTCTATGCAGAAGTAATACGCAATCGTCGTGCCAACTCCGAGCGCCCGAAAAACGGCCTCGGAGCGGGTTGCGCGGTGCGCAACCGAACGCCGGCCTGCTCAAAAGTTCAGCATCGCCCAAACATCAGGCATTCCCCAAGTCTTCCGTCAAGATCACCGCTCGGGCTATCTCGGCCATGGACTTCCGCGTATTCATGCTTCTCTTCTGAAGCAGGGCGAAGGCGTCTGCCTCGGAAAGTCCCCGGCTCTTCATCAGGATTCCCTTGGCCCGTTCGATGTCCTTGCGCACCTCCATGGCGTGCTTCAGATCTTCGTTCTGCCGCTTCAGGGCACGGATCTCCCCGTGGCGCGACACCGCCAACTCGATGCACGGACGGAGTTCCTCCCGCCGCAAGGGTTTGATGAGATAAGCCGCTATCCCCGCCGCTATTGCCCGCTCAACGGTCTCGCGTTCGTAGTCGTTGGTGACCAGGACGATGGGGACGGGGCTCTGGTCCATGATTCTTCGAGCCGCACGGATACCGTCCATCTCGACGAGGCCCACGGCCAGGAAAACCACGTCGGGCTTCGTTCGCCGAACCAAGGACAGCGAGGACTCGCCACTCGACCCTTGGCCGACGATCGTGAACCCCTCTTCGTTCAGGACACGCGCCAGAAGGGTCCTCGAAGGTGAATGATCATCTATCAGCAGAACACGACTCGGCATCGGGTAGTTCCTCGAAAGGTGCTCGCGGGTCAAGCCCGTCGGATCGAGCCCACGGACGGCTCTACGAGAAAGCAATTTCGGTGCCGCGCGGTTGCGTGGTAACCGCTGTCGGAGGGGCCGGGGTCGATTTTTCTATTTTCAATGACGATGATTCCGTCTATATTCGGTGTCCGAAAAAGCAGGGCAAGAAGGCGGGCGTCAAGAAGTTTCTGTGCGTCAACCACTACATCACCAACCCCGCCTCGCCATCATCGCCGGGGGCGCGTGTCTGCTGATGATCTCCGGCGAGTTCGACCTGTCGGTAGGGTCGATGATCGGGTTCGCCGCCATCGCCATCGTCTCGGTGCAGTGGGCTGATCCTGGACGAGCCCACGTCGGCGCTGGGAGTGCTCCAGACCTCCAACGTGCCGGCCACCATCGACCGCGTGCGCAAGGCCGGCATCGGCGTGGTGTTCATCACCCACAACGTGCGTCACGCCATGGCGGTGGGCGACCGCTACACGGTGCTGAACCGGGGCACCACCGTGGGCACAGCCATGCGCGGGGAGATCCAGGCCGACGAGCCTCAGGACGTGATGGCTGGCGGTCAGGAACTGGCGCAACTCGAGGGCTGGCTGGGAGGCACCGTATGAAACGGACCAGCGCGTGAGCCGGACACTGGACGTCATCGCCATCGGGCGGTCGTCGGTGGACCTCTACGGCGCTCAGGTGGGCGGGCGCCTGGAGGACATGCGCTCGTTCCGCAAGTACATCGGCGGCTCGCCCACCAACACCGCCGCCGGCGCCGCGCGGCTGGGGTTGCGGTCCGCGGTCATCACCCGGGTGGGCGACGAGCACATGGGCCGGTTCATCCGCGAGCAGTTGCGCGCGGAGGGCGTGGACGTACGCGGGGTCATCACCGACCCGGAGCGCCTCACCGCCCTGGTGCTGCTGGGCATCCGCGACCAGGAACGCTTTCCGCTGATCTTCTACCGCGAGAACTGCGCCGACATGGCGCTGTCGCCCGACGACATCGACCCGGACTTCATCGCCGAGGCACGCTGCGTGCTCGCTTCCGGCACCCACCTGTCCCATCCCCGCACCGAGGCCGCCACCCTGCGGGCGCTGGACCTGGCGCGGGCGTCCGGGGCCAAGACCGTCCTCGACCTCGACTACCGGCCCAACCTGTGGGGCCTGTCCGGGCACGGCGACGGCGAGAACCGTTTCATCGAGTCGACCGCCGTCACCGCCAAGCTGCAGAGCACCCTGGGGCGGTTCGACGTCATCGTGGGCACCGAAGAGGAGTTCCACATCGCCGGCGGCGCGCCCGACACCGTGGCCGCGCTGGCCCGGGTGCGCGAGGTGTCGGAGGCGACGCTGGTATGCAAGCGCGGGGCCGGGGGCGCCACCGCCTTCGAGGGACCGATCCCCCCGAGCCTCGACGACGGGGTGAGCGGCGAAGCGTTCGCGGTGGAGGTGTTCAACGTGCTCGGCGCGGGCGACGGCTTCATGGCCGGGCTCCTCAAGGGCTGGCTCACCGGCGAGGACTGGGCCGGGACCCTGCGCATCGCCAACGCCTGCGGCGCGCTGGCGGTATCGCGCCACGGCTGCACCCCGGCGTATCCCAGCGAGGTGGAGCTGCGCGACTTCCTGGAGCACGGGCCGTCGACCCCGGCGGTGCGCCACGACGCACGCCTGGAACAGGTGCACTGGGCCACCAACCGCTCCAGGGTCTGGCCCGTCATGCACGTGTTCGCCTTCGATCACCGTTCGCAGTTTGAAGACATGGCGCGGGAATACAACGCCGGAGCGGAGCACGGTGACGCCGGGACCGAACACGGCGGTTCCACGCCGCACACCATCGGCGCCACGCCTGGGCAAGGCGGCGCCGGGACGGAGCGCATCGGCGCATTCAAGCGCCTGTGCCTGGAGGCGGCGCTCCGGGTCGCGGACGGGCGCGACGGCTACGGGATCCTGTGCGACGGCCGGTTGGGCCGCGACGCGCTATACGCGGCGGCGGGCACCGGGCTGTGGATCGGACGCCCGGTGGAACGGCCCGGGTCTCGTCCGCTCAGGCTGGAGATCGGCGACGACTTCGGCTCGGCGCTGGCGGAATGGCCCGCCGAGCACGTGGTGAAGGCGCTCTGCCTCTACCGCCCGGACGACCCGGAGGGACTGCGCGCCGACCAGGAGGCCACGGTCAAACGGTTGGCCGAGGCTGCCCGGACCAACGCCCTGGACTTCCTGATGGAGATCATCCCGTCGAAGTTCGGACCCGTGGACGAATCCACCACGGCCGCCGTCATCGAGCGGTTCTACACGATCGGGGTCTTCCCCGACTGGTGGAAGCTGGAGCCCATGGTGTCGGACACCGCCTGGCAACGGGCGTGCGCCGCCATCGAAGCCCACGACCCGCACTGCCGCGGCATCGTAGTGCTGGGACTGGACGCGCCGTTCGAGGAATTGCAGACAAGCTTCCGGGCGGCGGCCAGGCACGAAATGGTGAAAGGATTTGCCGTCGGGCGTACGATATTCGGAAAGGTAGCGCGCGCATGGCTGGCGGACCGTATGGATGATCAGGAAGCGGTGACACGCATGGCGGAGAACTTCGCACGCCTATGCCACGCCTGGGACCAAGCGCGGGCCGACGGACGGTAGCCCAATGGCTACGACAGAGTACATCCGTCATGCCCCCAAAAAGGGTGCGTCAGGGCTCTGCGTGGACACGGAATGGCACCGTTGCCCCATGCCGTCATTCCCGCTTCCCAGGCTGTGTCAAAACGTCGTCCGGGCAAGAATCGGTGCCAACCCCCCGATTCGTCATTCCCGCGGAAGCGGGAATCCAGGGGTGGTGGTGGGGCACTACGGGGCGTTTCCCCGCCTCGCCACCCCTGGATTCCCGCTTCCGCGGGAATGACGAATCGGGGTGGCGGTGCCGTCTCGTGGCCAAGCGGAGTTTTGACACACTCTGTTCCGCGGGAATGACGTTTGGATACGTCGTTGCGTTGGGAGTCATTACCAGGCCGAGCCGCGGGAATGACGGATAAAGGACAAACAACCCATGAGCACGATCCGAATGACGGCGGCGCAGGCGCTGGTGCGCTACCTGAGCGGCCAGACCAACGAGGAGGGCGAGCGCTTCGTGGCCGGGGTGTGGGCAATCTTCGGGCACGGCAACGTGGCCGGGCTGGGCGAGGCACTGTATCAGGCGGGCGACGCGCTGCCCACGTGGCGCGGCCACAACGAGCAGGGTATGGCGCACGCGGCCATCGCCTTCGCCAAGGCCAACAATCGGAAGCGCGCCATGGCGGTGACCTCCTCCATCGGCCCCGGCGCCACCAACATGGTGACGGCCGCGGCGGTGGCGCACGTGAACCGCCTGCCGGTGCTGTTCCTTCCCGGGGACGTGTTCGCCAACCGGCTCCCGGACCCCGTGCTGCAGCAGGTGGAAGACTTCGCGGACGGCACCGTCAGCGCCAATGACTGCTTCCGCCCGGTATGCCGTTACTTCGACCGCATCACCCGCCCGGAGCAACTGCTCACGGCCCTGCCGCGCGCCATGGCGACGCTCATCGACCCGGCCGGGTGCGGCCCGGTGACCCTCTCCCTGTGCCAGGACGTCCAGGCCGAAGCGTACGACTACCCCGAAACGTTCTTCGAGCCGCGGGCCTGGATCATGCGCCGGCAACGGCCGGACACCGGGGAACTGGCGCGCGCGGCGGAAGCCCTGCGGGCCGCCAAGGCGCCGCTCGTCATCGCCGGCGGCGGCGTGCACTACTCGGATGCGTGCGAGAAACTGGCCGCGTTCGCCGAGCGCCACGGCATCCCGGTGGCCGAGACCCAAGCGGGCAAGTCGGCGCTGCCGTGGACACACCCGTGCAGCGTGGGCGCCATCGGTGTCACCGGCGCCGAGAGCGCCAACGCGATCGCCCGGACCGCCGACCTGATCCTCGCGGTGGGAACCCGCCTGCAAGACTTCACCACCGGCTCCTGGAGCCTGTTCCAGAACCCGGACGTGAGGCTGCTCACCATCAACGCGGCGGCGTTCGACGCCACCAAGCATGACGCCGTGGCCGTGGTGGGCGACGCCAGGACGACCCTGGAGGAACTGGACGCCGTGCTGGAGGATCGGGTCGTTGCCACCCCGGGCGAGGAGTTCAAGCCACGCCGGATTACGCCTTCCGCCGCTCCCAACCGCGATCCAGACGATCGCCTTGTTACGCCGGCGCACGCGGCGCTCAAGGGCGATTGGGACCGCGCCGTCGACGCCGTCACCGCGGCAACCGGGGGTGACGCCCTGCCCACGGACGCCCAGGTCATCGGTGCCGTGCAGCGAAACATGCCCGACAACGGCATCGTCGTGTGCGCCGCCGGCGGCCTGCCCGGCGAGCTGCACAAGCTGTGGCGCTCGCCCCGCCGCGGCGACTACCACCTGGAATACGGGTACTCCTGCATGGGCTACGAGATCGCCGGCGGCCTGGGAGTCAAGATGGCGCGCCCGGACGCCGACGTGGTCGTGGTGGTGGGCGACGGGTCGTACATGATGATGAACTCGGAGCTGGCCACCAGCGTCATGCTGAGCCTCAAGCTCACCGTCGTGGTGCTGGACAACCGGGGGTTCGGCTGCATCAACCGGCTGCAACTGGCCACCGGGGGCGCCAGCTTCAACAACTTGCTGGACACCGCCCGGCACCAGACGCCGTCGGCCATCGATTTCGCCGCCCATGCCGCTTCCATGGGAGCCATCGCGACGCACGTGGACGGTATCGAGTCGCTTGAAGCCTCCCTGGTCGAGGCCCGCTCCGCCGAGCGGACCTCCGTGATCGTCATCGACACCGACCCACTGGCCGGCACTCAGGCCGGAGGCCACTGGTGGGACGTGGCCGTCCCCGAGGTGTCGGACCGGACCGAGGTGGCGGCGGCGCGCGAGTCTTATGTCGCGGCGCTGAGAAAGCGTCCGTGACCCCGATGGGACCAGCCAAGAGGCGGCCGTGACCCGGTTTCGACCCGCCGCCGGTCATCCCCGCCAGTGACCGGACGAGGACAACCGCGTGATCCGTTACGGCACCAACCCCATCGCCTGGTCCGACGACGACGATCGCAGCCTGGGCGGCGACATCCCGCTGGAGCAGTGCCTGAGCGACGCCGGCCGCATCGGCTTCGAGGGCATCGAGAAGGGCCACAAGTTCCCTTCCGACGCGGCGACCCTGAAGGCGACCCTCGACCGCTACGGCCTGGCGTACGTGTCCGGGTGGCACTCGCTGAAGCTGCTCGAACGCTCCGTGGAGGAAGAGAAAGCGGCCATCCAGCCGCACCTTGAAGTGCTGGCGGCCTTGGGGTGCACGGTGTGCATCGCGTGCGAAAGCACCGGTGCCGTGCACGGCGCGGCTGACACGCCGCTGGGCCATCGGCCGAAGCTCGCGGCGTCCGGCTGGAAAGGCTTCTGCGCCGACGTCGAGGCCGTGGCCAGCCACTGCCGCGGCCTGGGCATCGACCTGGCCTACCATCACCACATGGGCACGGTGGTGCAGACCCTGGACGAGGTCGAGGCCTTCATGGCGCACGCCGGACCGAACACCAAGCTGCTTCTGGACACCGGACACGCGACCTTCGCCGGCACCGATCCGGTGGCCCTCGCCGAAAGGTACATGGACCGCATCGTTCACATTCACGCCAAGAACGTTCGTGCCGCCATCCGCGACAAGGCGCTTGCGGAGGGGCTGTCATTCCTTCAAGCTGTCCGGCTCGGCGTGTTCACGGTACCGGGTGACGAAGAGGGCTGCGTGGACTTCCCCGCGGTGCTGCGCATCGCCGCGCGCCACCGCTACTCGGGCTGGCTCATCGCGGAGGCCGAGCAGGACCCGGCGCAACGCGATCCGGTATACTATCAGACGTTGGCACTGAAGACGCTTCGCGCCATGGCACGGGAAGCGGGGTTGGACTAATGCTACGAGTACGTCATCCCCGTGCAACAGGCTGTGTCAAGGCTGATGAGGCAGAGCCCCATCGAGTCGTCATTCCCGCGGAAGCGGCTGTGTCAAACTCGTGAGGCACGCACATAACGGAACGTCATTCCCGCGGAAGCGGGAATCCAGGGGTGGGGAGGCGGAGAAACGCCCCTGTCGTGCCCCACCACCGCCCCTGGATTCCCGCTTCCGCGGGAATGACTCTTCGGGGGACCGTAGGCTCACGAGTCTTGACACAGCCGCTTCCGCGGGAATGACGTTCCGTAGGGTCCCGCCTCACGGGTCTTGACACAGCCTGGCAAGCGGGAATGACCTATTCATAGTGTTCATGCCGCGCGGGTTTGACACGGCCTCGCGGCCCTCGGGAGGAAGAACCCATGAGCAGTTTACTGAGAAAACCGTCAGGGACGACGGGCAAGATCGTCGACATCACACCGGCGGACGCCGGCTGGCGCTACGTCGGCTTCGCGGTGTACGCGTTGAAGGCCGGGGACACGGCCGGCGAGGACACCGGGGATCGCGAGGCCATCCTTGTGATGGTCGACGGCAAGGCGCGCCTGTCCACGCCCGAGGTGGACTTCGGCGTCCAGGGCGAGCGCCTGAGCGTGTTCGAGCAGACCAAGCCGTACGCGGTCTATGTTCCCAACGGCACCTCCTGGTCGGCGCGCGCGGAAACGGACTGCACGATCGCCGTGTGCTCGGCTCCGGGCTTCGGCGGGCATCCGGCCGCGGCCATCGACCCGGCCGGCATCCCGGTGCTGGAGCGCGGCAAGGGCGCCAACACGCGCTACGTGCACCCCATCGCCATGGACGACGCCGACATCGCCGACAGCGTGCTGATCACGGAGGTGTTCACGCCACAGGGCAACTGGTCGAGCTACCCGCCGCACCGACACGACAGCGACGAGGGCGCGGACATGACCTATCTCGAGGAGACCTACTATCACCGCATCGACCCGCCCCAGGGGTTCGGCTTCCAGCGGGTCTTCACCGAGGACGGGGAACTGGACGAGACCATGGCCGTGTCCGACGGCGACACCGTGCTGGTGCCCCGCGGGCACCATCCGTGCGGCGCTCCCTACGGGTACGACATGTACTACCTGAACGTCATGGCCGGCCCGAGACGGCAGTGGCGCTTCAGGAACCACCCCGACCACGACTGGATCTTCCAGCGGGACTCGAAGTGACGGACGCGACCGCGGACCCGGTCAGGCTGGGGCTCCTGGGAGCCGGCCGGATCGGTCAGACCCACGCCCGCTCCATCGCGGCCGCGGAGGGCGCCCGGCTGGTGGCGGTGGCCGATCCCGTCGAAGCGGCGGCGGCCGCGGTGGTCCGCATGACCGGCGCCCAAGCCGTGTCGGCCGAAGAACTGCTGCACGATCCCGCCGTCGAAGGCGTTCTCATCGCCACGCCCACCGACGTCCACGCCGATCTCATCAAGCGGGCGGCCGATGCGGGCAAGGCCATCTTCTGCGAGAAGCCTCTCGACCTCGACCTGTCCCGCGCCCAACAGGGCGTCACCGCCGCGGCCCGCCGCGGCGTGCCCCTCATGGTCGGGTTCAACCGCCGCTTCGATCCCTCGTTCCGGCGCCTGCGCGAAGAGATCGACGGCGGGCGCATCGGTGACGTGGAACTCGTGCAGATCACCTCGCGCGATCCCGCCCCGCCACCCCTCGCCTACATCCAACACTCCGGCGGCCTCTTCCGCGACATGATGATCCACGACCTGGACATGGCGCGGTTCCTGGTGGGAGAGCCCATCGTCGAGATCAGCGCCACCGGATCGGCTCTCGTGGACGAGACCATCGGCACCGCCGGCGACGTCGACACCGCGGTCGCGGTGCTGCGCTCGTCGGGCGGCCGCCTGTGCGTCATCTCCAACTCCCGCCGCGCCGTGTACGGCTACGACCAGCGCATCGAGATCCACGGCTCCGCCGGAATGCTCTCCGCGGGCAATCCCGTGGCCACCACGGTGACCCGCGCCGACGGCGCGGGCTTCGCCACCGACCCGCTGAACGACTTCTTCATGGACCGTTACGCGGATGCGTACCGGTTGGAGATGGCCGCCTTCTGCGCCGTCGTCCGGGGCGGCAACGTGCCCTATCCCGACGGCCGGGACGGCCTCGCCGCCCTCGCCATCGCCGACGCCGCGTCGGAGTCCCTGGCTACGGGCCGCACCGTTGCCGTCGAACCCGTGGACGGCACTCCGTAAGCGCCAACCTCGGCGCCGGTCCTCCGTCCGCCGCGTGTGTGATCTCATCCAGTGCCTTCGCGAAACGCCGGCCTGCTCGTAGCCACCCGCGCCAACGTGTATAAGGGAAGCCGATCACGGTCCAACCGGCAGCAGACTCGTGCATTAACCGGAACGTTGGCCCCTAAGGGAGGAACACCCATGCGCATCATGTTTCTCAACAAGGCGCCGAAGAACGCCGCGAAGTACGACGTGACCTCGGTGGAGAAGCTGCTTAACGGCTATGCATCGGAAGGGACACGGGTGGAAGTGCATTTCCCGGACAACTTCGCGGGCTCGGCCGTGGAGGACGTGACCGGGAACCAGAAGATGCTGAACGGGCTGGACCATATGATGGAGACGCCCTCCTTGATCCGGAAGATCTGCTGGGCCGCGGAGAACGGCTTTGACGCGGTGATCCAGTCGAACACTTTCGATCCGGGCATCGACGGCGGCCGGCTGGTGGTCAAGATCCCGGTCATCGGCCCGCTGCGCACCACCGTGCACGCCGCGGCCGTGCTGGCCGACCGAATCGGGATCACCGTCCCGCTGCCCTCCCACGTCCCCTACACCTGGCGGCTGTTGCGCACCATCGGAATGGACCACCTCGTCACCGACATCCGCGCGCTCGACATCTACGGCTCCGACATCAACGAGCGGCGCGCCGAGATCACCGAAACCACCATCGGCCTCATCCGCGACCTCGTGTCGCAGACCGGCGCCCAATGCGTCGTGCCGCTCGGCGGCGCCCTGATCCCGTACGTCGTCGACCCCGCCGCGCTGCAGGAAGGCGCCGGCGTGCCCGTGTTCAACACCAAGTCCGTGTCCATCCGCTTCGCGGAAATGTGCGTCGCCCTCGGCATGAGCCACAGCCCGTTGACCTACCCGCGGGCCGAGCTGAGCTACAAGGATCTGGTGGCGGAAATTTGACCTGGTTCGTCAGTCCTGAGCGGCGCGTGTAATGGGGCCGCAAGGAGTTCTTAATGAGTCGACTGGAACGTGCGGCCGCCATCCTTGAGGCCGCCGAGACGTGGAAACAGCGATGTCTGCTGCACGGCGGATCGATGTTCACCGACGAGAGGTTGTGGACGCGGGAATGCTTCGAACAACTTCATACCCACTTCGTTGAACGCCCCGACACGGGAACCGGGTCGTTCGATGAGAGGCTTCGGCGCCAACTCGAACCCGCGCCCCCGGAAGCTAAGCGTCTGTGGGCGGAAATGACGTGGCTTTACCTCTTGATCGTCAGCGGGGTGAAAGGTGTAACCAAGCACGACAGGATCAGGACGGTTTGGGAGTCGTCGGGCGCGGCGCTGCCTGAAGATCACCCAGCCTTGGGTGATGTACTGGACGGAGGGATCGTCTATCCGGGGATGGCCTACTTGGGACACCAACGGCATGAGTTCAACTTCATCATAACCCTAATGCGCGACTGGAGCTCGCGTACCCCGCAGGATCGGACCTCGCTGCTGAGTGGTTCTTGGGTCTTTGCGGCGTGGGTCGATAGTCATAGTGAAGGCCGCCGGCGTTCATTCCGTCATGCCTTGTTATTCCTGTTGTTCCCGGAGGTGTTCCAAGCCATCGTTTCCCTGAACCACAAGAAAGCCATCGTCGAAGCCTTTTCCGACGAAAATGGGAAGACGCTCGACGTTGGCAACATGAACCTCGTGGATCTCGACAAAAGGTTGCTGGAGGTAGTTCGACGGCTTCAAGAGGAGCGTCCTGGTGAGGAGATACACCTCTACGAATCACCGTTGAAAGAACGCTGGCAACCAGGCCCTACGATTCCGGCCAACGGCAACGGCTCGTTAGACGACGAGGCTTGGTACCGAAAACGTTTCGGCACGGCCAATGTGTGGGCTATCGGGGCGGGCCAAGGTGCACGCTTTTGGCCAGACTTCCAAGAACAGGGTATCGCGGCCATCGGATACAGTGAACTCGCGGACCTTGGCGAGTACGAGACCAAGGATGCCATCCACAGTGCACTGATCGAAAACGGCCGCGGGCCAAATCCAAGCAACCACTCGCTCGCTGCGTGGGAATTCGCTCATGAAATCAAGGTCGGTGACATCCTCATCGCGAAGAAGGGCCGCTCTGTCATCCTCGGCTGGGGAGAGGTCACCGGAGAGTACGTACATGACCCCGAGCGGGCGGGATATCCGAACCTGAGGACAGTTCAATGGCATCCTCGCCACACGCCGATCAGCCTCGACGACTTGATTTCCACCAAGACACTGACCCGATTCACTCCGTACAAGCAGTGGTTGCGGGATATCTTCAGCTTGATAGATGGCGATAGGCCTGTGGTGGTTCCACCGAAACCGTATGGTATCGGTTGTACGCTCAAGGATCTCTTCGTCGAAGAAACACAACTCCAGCGCATTCTCGACTCCCTCGCCCTGCGCAAGAATCTGATCCTCCAGGGGCCTCCGGGGGTAGGCAAGACGTTCATCGCCAAGCGAATCGCGTGGTGCCTGATCGGGTACAAGGATTCGCGTCCCATCGAGATGGTGCAGTTCCACCAGTCCTATGCGTACGAGGACTTCGTGCAGGGTTGGCGGCCTACGGAGACGGGCGGCTTCACGTTGCGTAATGGGGTGTTCTTCGAGTTTTGCAAGCGCGCGGAACAGGAGCCGGAGACGCCGTTCGTCTTCATCATCGACGAGATCAACCGGGGCAATCTGTCCAGGATCTTCGGGGAACTGCTCATGCTCATCGAAGCGGACAAGCGTGGCCCCGATCACGCGATCTCGCTTACCTACAGCACCGTCGGAGAACGCTTCAGCGTTCCGGACAACGTGCATATCCTGGGACTCATGAATACCGCGGACCGATCCCTGGCCATCGTCGACTACGCGCTCCGCCGCCGGTTCGCGTTCGAGACACTGGAGCCCGCGTACGGGACCAGGCAGTTCCGGGACTATCTGCTCAACGCGGACGTGGACCTGTCGCTCAGGTGGACAGGATGGTCGAAGATTTGCGCCGCTGATGGACCGGAAGATTCCCATCGCCAACATCTACTACCTCCTGTGCTACGCCTGGAGCCACGTGGAGGAGCGGGATGTCGTGCGGCTGGAGGAGTTGGATGGACTTGAAAGGGTCCACGACCTCCTGGGCAAGGTGCTGGCGGAGGGAACCTTCCGGCTGATCCGCAGGGGCATCGACCGCGGCTATCGGGAGGTACGCGAGGATCTCGCCGGCATCCGCGGGAAGATCGCCGTGGGGGAGACGGCAAAACGGTCACTGCGCGCCCGCGGACGGGTGACTTGTGACTTCGAGGAGCTGTCGCACGACGTGCTGCATAACCGCATCCTGCGTTCTACGCTCCGGTTGCTGCTAAGAGTCCAGGACCTGAACTCGGAAGTGCGCAGGGAGATCCGGAACGCCTACACCAAACTCGACGGCGTAAGCGTCGTGCGGTTGAATCGCCGTTTGTTTCAGCGCGTGCAACTCGACCGCAACCGCCGGTACTATCGCTTCCTGTTGTCCGTGTGCTGGCTCATCCATGAGCAGTTGCTGGTCGACGAGCGGTCCGGGGAGGCCCGGTTCACCGACTTCAGCGAAGAGCGGATGGAAAGACTGTACGAGGACTTCATCATCGAGTTCTATCGGCGCGAGCAGGAGCGCTACCGGGTCAATTATCGCGGACGCACAATCGCGTGGGTCGACGAAGGCACGCCCGACCATCACCGCTCAAAGCTCCCGCGCATGGAGGCCGACGTCATACTCGAAGCGCCGGACCGGCGCATCATCATGGATGCCAAGTACTACCGGGAGTCTTTGGGTGGCCGCTACGGCGGGAAACTGCACTCGAACAACCTCTATCAACTCCTGGCCTACCTGCGAAACCGCGAAGCCACCGAGCCGGCCGGGCCGAAGCACGAAGGGGTCTTGCTCTACCCGGTGGTCGACACGCCATTGGCGGCCGATGTCCGCCTGGAAGGCTTCTCGATCCGAGCCCGGAGCATCGATCTTGCCCGGGACTGGCGCCACATCCACGCCGACATGCTTGCCGTCATCGCGTAGGGCATTAAATTGCAGAGAGCCTCCGATAAACGCGGCGCAGTTCACATCCGTCATTCCCGCGAAAGCGGGAATCCAGGCGGGGTGGAGTGGGGCAACATGCCCGTTAGTGTTAGGCTCCGCCCCACCCCTGGATTCCCGCTTTCGCGGGAATGACGATTCAGGGGTTCGTTGCCTCGCAGATGGTGTTTTGACACGGCCTGCATTCCGGGAACCCGCGACAGTGCACGTCAATCAACCTGCCGCCTAATAGCTGTACTTCTCCACCTTCTCCCAGTCGATGGCGGCGCCGAAACCCGGGGCGTCGGTGGGCAGGATGCCGCCGTCGTGGAAGTCGAAGTCGCCGACGAAGGTATCGTCGCCCAGCTTCTCGAAGAAGTGTGTCTCCGTGGGCCAGGGAGCCAGGCTGGGGATGGCGGCGCGCAGGTGAATGCGCACGAGCGACCCGATCCGGGACTCAGAGTCCGTGCCGATGACCACGGGCAGACCGGCGGCGTCGGCGAGGGCGATATTCTTGAGCGAGTCGCTGATGCCGGTGCGGCGCAGCTTCACGCTGACGGCCCCTACCGCGTTGATCTTGATGAGGTGGTACACCGCGCCCACCGTGCCGCACGTCTGATCGCCGAGGAGTGCGATGGGCAGGTCCGCGGCCACTGCGGCCATGCGTAACGGATCGGTAAAGGTGCAGGGCTCTTCCAGAAAGGCGATGCCGTAGGGGGCCAGTTCGGGCAGGATCGTGCGCGCCTCGGTTTCGGTGTAGGCGCCGTTGGAGTCAGCCCACATGACCACGTCCTCGCCCACGGCGGCGCGGATGTCGCGGATCATGGTCACGTCCTCGCGTGAGCGCTTCCACGTCTTGATCTTCAGCGCGGAAAAGCCGCGCACCTCGATGGCTTCCACAGCCTGTTGAGTCATCGCTTCCGCGGTGTTGCCGTGGGCGATCCAGCCCACGGGTACGCGCGCGGGCTTGCCGCCGCCGAGGAGACGCCAGACCGGCTGCCCGAGCAGCTTGCCGCGCAGGTCCCAGAGGGCCACGTCGATGAGCGAATGCACGGTCCGCGCGCCCTTGACCTTGGCGATTCGCGCGAGAATGTCGTTGTGGGCGAAGGGGTCCGCCCCTTCGAGAAGCGGGGCGAAGAAGGTGCGGATGGCGTACGCCAGGAGCTTCGGGTCCTCTCCCGAGTGGGCGGGCCGGGCGACGGACTCGGCGATGCCTTCGGCGCCGCTTCGGGTCACGAGGCGCAGGAGGATGTAGGCGCCGCTGGCCTCCCGCACCGAGCGGAACTGCACGGCGTTCCGGTAGGGAAGCTCGATGCAGTACGTTTCGATGCGTTCGATGCTGTCGTCGGAACGCTCGGATTCCTCCCCGCCTGGTCCTTGAACCCATTCGGATTGCTGCGACACGCTCTCCTTGGCCATCGGTTTCCCTCGTTCTCTTCGCAAGTTAACCGCCCCCAAACGCAAACGGGCGGCCGGTAGTGCATCATCTACCGGCCGCCCGTCCGTTTCAAGAACCGCTCGGGTTCAGGACATGGATGCTAGTTCGCCGCCAGCTCCTTCTTGATGTTGTTGATGAAGGTGTTGAGCATCTGGTCGGCCTTCTTGCGGATGATGGGCTGGCCGAACTCGCCGATCTTGCCGAGGATGTTGACGTCGGTCTCCACGGTCAGCTCGGTCTCGCCGGCGCTCAGCTCCTTGAGCTCCATGGTGGACTTGCCGCGCATGGCGCCGGCCACACGCCGGTCCTCGGCCTCGGCCCGGAGCGCGGCGCGCCAGGCCGTCTCGTCCTTCTCCTCCAGCACGATCTTGCCCTGCAGGCTCAACGAAATGGGCCCGACCCGGACCTTCAGGGTGCCCTGGTAGGTCTCGCCGTCCACCTGCTCGACGTCCTGGACGCCGGGGAGGCAGGTGGCCACCCTGGGGATGTCCATGAGAAGCTGCCACAGGGGCTCGCGGCCCGCGGGCACGGTTGCGCTTTGACTGAATTTCACTCGATTCCTCCGTTGCTCAGGATGCGTCGGCGATGGCGGCTTCAAGCGCGCGCCGGACGAACACCGCGGCCATCTGTGTCTTGTAGGAGCCCGAGCCGCGGAAGTCGCTCACCGGGTCGGTGTGCTCCTTGGCCTTCTCGCCGGCTTCGCGCAGGCCCTCGGCCTTCACCGGCTGTCCGCGAAGCACGTCCTCGGAAGCCGTGGCGCGCACGGGCGTGGTGTTAACGCTGCCCATGGCGATGCGCACGTCCTGGATGGTGCTCTTGGCGGCGTCCAGCGTCACCACCGCGGCCGCGCTGACGGTGGCGTAGTCGTCGGCCGAGCGCGGCAGGAACTTGAGGTAGGCGGCGCCACTGTTGGCCGCCATGAGCGGCACGCTCACGCCGGTCACGATCTCCTCCGGCTCCAGCACGGTCTCGTAGTAGTCGCTGAAGAAGTCCTCGGCCGCCACCGAGCGGCTGCCGCCCGCGGAACCCAGCTCGAAGCTGGCGCCCAGGGCGATGAAGGTCGGCGGCGGGTCCTGGTTGGGATCGGCGTGGGCCAGGCCCCCGCCCACGGTAGCCATGGTGCGAACCCGCTGCGTGGCCACGTGGTGGTAGGTGGCGCCCAGCACCGGGAGCTTGCCCTGGACCACGTCCGACGCGTCCAGATGGGCGTGGCTCACGAGGCCGCCGATGCGCACGCTGCCATTGTTCTCCGATATTTCGCTCAACCCGGACACGTTGCGCAGGCTGATGACGCAGCTCGGCTGCAGGAGCTGCTGCTTCATCATGATCACGAGCGCGGTGCCGCCGGCGATGATCTTGCCGTCGGAACCGGCTTCCTTGAGGTCCGCGTAGGCCTCTTCCAGGCTCCCCGGAGTGCGGTAGTCAAAAGCGATCATTCCTCAACTCCCTACTTGGCGAACTCGTGCGCCTTCTCGATGGACTCGATGATCTTGTAGTAGCCGGTGCAACGGCACAGGTTGCCCATCATCCAGTCCTTGATCTCTTCCTCGTTGGGCCGGGGGTTCTGGTCCAGCAGCGCCTTGGCCGCCACCACTTGGCCGGGGGTGCAGATGCCGCACTGGAAACCGCCGTAGCGGATGAAGCTCTGCTGCACCGGATGAAGCTCGCCGTCCTGGGCGAGTCCCTCCACCGTCGTGACGTCACTGCCGTCGGCGAACACCGCCAGGGCCAGGCACGAACTCACCATCTCACCGTCGATGAGCACCGTGCACGCGCCGCAAACACCCACGCTGCACCCTTCCTTGGTTCCCGTGAGGCCCAGGTCGTAGCGGAGCATGTCCACCAACAGCCGGTTGGTGGGCACCTCAAGCTCGTGCTCCGTCCCGTTGACGCGAAACTTGATCTTCTTGTCCATGAAACTCCCTCTCCGATCGTGAGGTTTGGTCCGTCTGCCGGCTGGCGGGGTCGTGATGATTCCCGAATGCCGCTTTTATATAGGAAGAATCCCCGTAAAGTGCAACCGGCCCGGAGACGGGCCGATGGGGCGTTCCGGTGAGCGGAAACGGGGCCGTCACGCGCTCCTGCTCCCAGGTTCGCGCCCGTCGGAAGAGACAGCCCGAGGGTCGCCCGCTCAGCCCCCTCGCGTTGAGGGCGGCGCTCCTGATGCCGCTCCGCCCGCCGCCGGCCGGCGGCGCGGCGGCACCGCTTCCACCGGTTTCTCCATGAACTCGCCGATGCGCGCCGCGAGATCATCCAGCCGCCGGCCGCCGCCACGGTCGAGCAGCACGGACCCCGAGTCGGCGAGAAGCAGTCGCACCGAGCGGGCGGGGAACGACTTCTCTCCAGCCGTGGATCCGGCTACGGCGAAGCCGCTGTAGACTTGGTCATCGGCGACCCTCAGACCCGCGACCTCGTCGAAGCCGAGAGTCAGCCGCCGGCGCAGGAACAGGCTGCTGCGGGTCAGGGACACCGTGCGCGCGCGCCGGTCCAGGCGTATCGTGCGCTTGAGGGTGAAGAGGAACAACACCACCCCGAAGAGCACCACGTTCATGGCCGGAAAGTACCACAGGTTCCCCACTGCGCTGTCGAGCCCGTGAGCGCGAATGGCCAGGAACACCGGCACCGAGAGCAAGAGCAGGAAACAGGCGATGCCCAGGCACAGCAGCGCCGGAAAGCGTCCGCCGCGCCAGACCAGGTTCAGCTCGTGGCCGCCGGAAGGTTCCTGACGGAATCCGAGACGGCTGCCGATGGATTCGAAGTGTCGTGGGTCCCCTGTCATGAGTGCGGAATAAAACGGCCCCGCCGAGCTTATCCGAAATCGCGGGACGATCCAACAACGATCGCCGCGCCGTTCAGGGCACAAGCCTGATCTGCGTCGGGCCTTCCAGGATCATCTCCAGCCCGTATTTCGGGTCGTCCTTGATGCGCCCGGTCAGTTCCACCTCCTTCCCCTGGAACCGGTTCGGGTGGGCGTCCGCGCGCTCGAAGGCGTCGACGGCCGACGAGAAGATGACCGCGGTAAAGGCGGACCGGGAAGGGCCGAAGTCCAGGAACCAGGTGTTGCTCTTGGACGAGTGGCCCACGCGGTACACCCGGCCGCGCACCCGCGCCAATGCCCCGGCCAACCCCTGGAGCCGCTCGATCTCCATGACGTCGACCTCCGGGAGATCCCGGTCGGAGGCCGGATTCGCGGCGGTGGAATCACCGAGAGGGACCGCGCCGTCCGCTGGATCGCCCGCGCACGGCGCCGGTCCAGTCCAGCGCGCATACACCAGATGCCCCAGGAAGCCGGACAGAAACGCTCCCACCACAAGCCCGGCCAACGGAACGGAGAACCGCTGCAAGAAACCTGCCGCCATACCCTTGAACCCCCTTCGGTGAGTTGTCTTTCCGTAGGAGGAATCGGCGCGACCGACGCGGTCTTAAGGTCCGGCCTACGGCCGGCACATTTCCAGGATCAGCCTCTCCATGGCGGCCTGGGGCTGGTGGCCGGAGGACTTGAGGCGGGCGTCGGTGTCCTGGAGCACCCTGAGAAAGGTCCTGAGCTCGGGCAAGGTGAACTTCTCCGCGCGCTGCAAGGTCAGGAAATTGGCGTAGGGGCTCTTGGTGGGGAGTCCTTCGGTGTCTGCCGGGACCCGGTTCTGGAACTCCGCGTAGGACATGTGCCGGCGCCAGACCGCGGCCAGCTCGCGGTCGAGCAGTTGGCGCGCGCTCAGGAGGCGCCGCACATGGCTCGCGATGGCGCCGAGCATCATCAGCGGGTAATCGCCACCGGCCATCAGGCGGCGCAGAAAACCCAGGGCCCGAAGCGCGTCCCGCTGCCCCAGGGCGTCGGTGAGATCGAACACCCAGCTCTCGGACTGGTCCGTGAAGATTTCCTCGACGTCGGCGGCAACCACCGTATCCGCGTCACCGGCGTAGAGGATCAGCTTCTCGAGCTCCTGGTGCACGATCCAGAGCTCGTTGCCGCATCGGGACAGCACCATCTCGCGAGCCTCGGTCTCGATGCGCTTGCGCGCCCTCCGCAGATGCTGATCGAGAAACGCCGCCAGCGCCTCCCGGCGGATGCGTCCGCTGCGGTCGCGTTCCACCGACAGGTCGAGGACGCACCCCTGGCGGCTCAACTGCTTGTAGGCGCGGCCGCGCTTGTCCACCTGGGGAGCCAACAGCAGCAGGCGCGCGCCGTGGGGCAGGCCGCGTTCGAGGAGTTCAACGATCCGCTCCGTTTCTTCGGCCTTGGGCTTGCCGGAACCGGACGTCGGCTCGTTCCCCCCGTCTCCCTTGCGCTCTGGAGGAGCGAACCAGGGAACGTACTCAGCCACCACCGTGCAGGCGGGAGCGAAGAGTGACGGGGTCATGAGGGCAGCCTCGATGTCGCCCCACGAGGCGGCGCGGGCGTCGAACCGGGAGACGGCGAGGCTTGCGCCATCGCCGGGGGCCAGGTGTTCCAGGATCGCGCGGCTCGCTCCCCGGACACGATACTCGTCTCCGTGAACCAGCATGATCCCAAGCCCCTTGCCGTCGCGAAGGGCCTGCAGCAGCGCTTCCAAGTCTTGCGCCATCGATCAACACCGCCGGGGCGGCGTCAGCGTTTCGAAACCCACATCTGGTTCTTCTCGCTCCAGGCGAAATCCGACTTCCAGACCTTGAGACCGACCGTAAAATCGCCGCCGGAGCGGGAAAGGAAGACCTTCTGGGTCGAATGGGGGATGTCCACCCGCGCCACGATCATCACCTGTCTGCGCAAGTTCCCCCGGATCAGAACGCGGTCCCCCACCTCCATCGTGGTGCGTTGTCCCTTGGTGCGTTTCACATCGCGAGGGTACCACCGCCCAACCGGCCGCGCAATTTCGAACTTTTGAGGCCGCCAGTCCCCTGCCCACGGCAGCGGCCTTGACAAAGGGCACGGCGCTTCTCTATGAGAGATAGTGGCGGCATTTCGGACCGCTTGTCCGACGCGCAGGGATGCCCGCCTTACCCTTTCCTTCTTTCCAACAGAGAGAACGAGAAAGCCTTACAGAACCGGCCCTCGGGACCGGAGCCGGACAGGAGGTCATCCATGCGTTTCGTGACTTACAATTTTCAGAGCAAGGCCCGTCTGGGCTTGATGACCGGAGACGATCAGATCATCGATCTCCAGGAAGTCGCCAAACGCTACTTGCCCGGCGACACCGCCGCCTATTTGGGCAGCATGCAGTCGTTCGTCGAGGCCGGCGCCAAGGCCGTCAACACCGCCAAGAAGGCCGCCCGCTACGTCGAGGACCTCGATACCAAGGGCACCCGCAGGCTCGCCCAGGCCGGCATCCTGATGAAGCGCAACCGCGTGAGGCTGCTGTCGCCGATCCCCGCTCCGCGAAAGAACGTCATCTGTCTGGGAGTCAACTATCAAGAGCACATCGACGAGGGCGCGCGCGCGCGCGGCATCCAGTTCAACACGCCCGAGGTGCCGGTGTTCTTCACCAAGCCGGCCACCGCGGTCATCGGCGACCAGGGCAAGGTGCTCGCGCACTCCGTCACCAACAGGATCGACTGGGAGGTGGAGCTGGCCGTGGTGATCGGCCGCAAGGGCCGGAACATCCCCGCCGCCAAGGCCAACGACTACATCTTCGGCTATACGGTGTGCCTGGACATGACCGCCCGCGACCTGCAGCGCCGCCACCTCCAGTGGTGGAAGGGCAAGTCCCTCGACACCTTCTGCCCGCTGGGACCCAGCATCGTGCACAAGAGCACCATGCCCGACCCCAAGAACATCCGGCTCCAGTGCCGCGTGAACGGCGAGACCATGCAGGACGGCAACACGCGGGACATGATCTTCGACGTCCCCACGACCATCGAGCATCTGTCCGCCGGCCTCACCCTGGAACCCGGCGACATCATCAGCACCGGAACGCCGTCGGGCGTAGGCTTCGCCCGGACTCCACCCATCTTCCTCAACGTCGGCGACACGGTGGAAGGCGAGGTGGAAGGCATCGGCGTGCTGGAGGTGAAGATCGCCGCCGCGCGCTAACGCACCGTTTCCGCGGGGCCCTGCCGGCTGTGGTGTCCGTTGCGTTTTGCTAGTATCCTGTCAGACACAATCGGTGGGGAACCTGTCGTGGTAATCCAAGTCAACGGCAAGGACAGCGAAGTCGCGCCCGACATCAGCGTCGCCCAGCTCCTGGAACATCTGGAGATCCGGCCCGGGCGCGTGGTGGTGGAACTCAACGCCGAGGTCGTTGCACGCGACGCGCACGGCGACACGCAATTGAAGGAAGGTGACGAGGTGGAAATCGTCCACTTCGTCGGTGGCGGCTAGAGTCATGACCCAATCCACGCAAGCCTCGAAAGCGGCGACGCCCGACTGCTTCCGCCTCGCCGGCAAGGAATACCGCTCGCGCCTCATCGTCGGCACCGGCAAGTACAAGGACTTCGAGGAGACCCGCAAGGCCATCGAGACCTCCGGCGCGGAGATCGTCACCGTCGCGGTGCGGCGGGTCAACATCACCGACCCGGATCAGGCAAACCTGCTCGACTACCTCGACCCCAAGAAGTTCACGATCCTGCCCAACACCGCCGGTTGCTACACGCCGGAAGAAGCCGTGCGCACCTGCCGCCTGGCGCGCGAGGCGGGGGTCGGCGACATGGTCAAGCTCGAGGTCATCGGCGACGACAAGACCCTGTTCCCGGACATCCCCGGCACTCTGGAGGCCGCGCGCCTGCTCATCGAGGACGGCTTCACCGTGCTGCCGTACATCAGCGACGACGTGGTCACCGCCAAGAAGCTCGAGGACATGGGCTGCGCCGCGGTCATGCCTCTCGCGGCGCCCATCGGCTCGGGCCTCGGCATCCGCAACCCCTACAACATCCGCATCATCCAGGAACACGTGTCCATCCCGGTGATCGTGGACGCCGGCGTGGGCACCGCCTCCGACGCCGCCATCGTCATGGAGATGGGCTGCGACGGCGTGCTCATGAACACCGCCATCGCCGGCGCCAAGGACCCCGTGCTCATGGCCGATGCCATGAGGCAGGCCGTGGAGGCCGGCCGCAAGGCCTTCCTGGCCGGGCGCATTCCCATGAAGCTTTACGCCACCGCATCCAGTCCCATCGAGGGACTGCTCACCTGACCGGCGGCCGCCACCGGAGAGGTCTTGAGAGCCGGCGCGTTCGAACCGGGCCGGGCGACCCGAGCCAACGACCTCGTATCGGCCAATGAGCAGACCCGTGCGCACCATCGATTTCGACCTGTATCTCGTCACCGACCGCAACACCACGGCGGGGCGTGAGCTGTTGTGGGTGCTGGAAGAGGCCCTGGAGGGAGGCGTCCGCGCCGTCCAGCTCCGGGAGAAGGACCTGGAGGCGCGTGCGCTCCTGGAGTTGGCGCGGAGGGTGAATGCGCTGTGCCACCGCTACGGCGCCGAGCTCTTCGTCAACGACCGCGTCGACGTGGCCCTGGCCGCGGACGCCGCCGGCGTGCACTTGGCCGCCAACTCCCTGCCCGTGAAAGTCGCACGGGAACTGCTCGGCCCTGACCGGAAGATGGGCGTCTCCACCCATTCCGTGGAGGAAGCGCGAGCCGCCGCGGGAGCCGGCGCCGACCTCATCGTCTTCGGCCCCGTCTACCCCACCCCATCCAAGCTCGCCTTCGGCGCTCCCCAGGGTCCCGCCGCCCTCAAGGCCGTCACCGACGCCACCTTCGTCCCGGTCTTCGCCATCGGCGGCGTCAAGCAGCAGCACCTGCCCGAGATCAAGGCCCACGGCACCGCGCGCATCGCCCTCATCTCCGCCATCGCCGAAGCCCCCGACCCCCGGACCGCGGCCCGGGACATGCTCGCCGCGCTGCGGGCGTGAGACACAGGATGGCGCTGACGCCCTTCCTGTAATTCCCGCGGAACAGGCTGTGTCAAAACGTCGTCCGGACAAGAATTGGCGCCAGCCCCGCGAGTCGTCATTCCCGCGGAAGCGGGAAGGTGGATTCCCGCTTCCGCGGGAATGACGACTCGCGGGGCTCTGCCCATCAGTTTTGACACAGCCTGGAAAGCGGGAATCCAGGGGTGGTGGGGCGGCGCCGGGAACAGTCCATATTGAGTCACGTCCGGCGTTTGGTATATGGTACAGCCCACGAGGAGGAACGCCATGAGAGATTGGGAAAAGATCGTCCCTGAATACGACCGCCAAGTCTACGAAAAGGCCGGCTACACCGGCAAACAACCCTTCGGACAGAAGCCCGCGCTGCTGATCATCGACGTCATCACGGCCTTCACCGGAACCAGGCCGATGGAGACCCTGGACGCCATCGACGAGTTCCGGTCGAGCTGCGGCAAGGCCGCGTGGCAGGCGCTGCCGCACATCCGCAAGCTCCTGGTGGCGTGCCGCAAGAGCAAGGTGCCGGTGATCTATTCCACCAGTGATCCCGACTTCAAGGCGGTCTTCGGCAACGCCACCAAACGCGCGACGGAGCCCACCACGTCGAGCGACAAGGCGGTGGAGTTCCCGCAAATGATCCGACCGCGCAAGGACGAATACGTGGTGCACAAGGCCCGCGCCAGCGCGTTCTTCGGCACCCACCTGGTGACCTACCTGACGCGCAAGAACATCGACTCGCTGATCGTCACCGGCGCCTCCACCTCCGGCTGCGTCCGCTCCACGGTCATCGACGGCTACTCCAACGGCTACTCCGTACACGTCGTGGAGGAAGGCACCTTCGACCGCTCGCCGTTCTCGCACCTCGTGAACCTCTACGAGATGAACAGCAAGTACGCCACCGTGGTGACCCGGGCCGAGGCGCTGGCCTACGTCGAGTCGCTGCGAGCCGTACCGGAGATCCGGGCGGCACAGCGGTAGCGACCACACTCCAACGAAAACATCCAGCCCGCCGGCGGCGGGCGTGGGGAGCTCTGGAGAAATTCAATGAGAGACCTCGGACTCAAGGACAAAGTAGTGCTGATCACAGGCGGAGCCGGCGTGCTCGGCACGGCCTTCTCGCAGGGCTTCGCAGACCACGGCGCGAAGCTGGCCATCAACGACCTCCGGGAAGAAAAGGCCCTGGAGTGCATCGGCAACCTCACCGGCGACGTCGAGGCGATCCCCGCGCCCTGCGACGTCTCCGACGACGCCGACGTGGGCCGTATGGTCAACGAAGTGGTGGAGCGGCTCGGCAGCATCGACGTGGTGGTCAATGCCGCCGCCGTACAGATCTACCCGCCCAAGACCATCACCGAGATGGAGCCCGGCGAGTGGGACTTCGTGCTCGACATCTGCCTCAAGGCCGCCTACCTCACCACCCGCCACGTGGCGCCGGTGATGAAACGCCAGGGCGGCGGCAAGATCGTCAACATCGCCTCCATCGCCGGGCACCGCGGCACCGCCGGCGGCTCCGCCTACAGCGCCGCCAAGGGCGGCGTCGTCATGCTCACCCGGCAGATGGCCGTGGAGCTCGGCCGGGACAACATCAACGTCAACTCCGTCAGCCCCGGCTTCACGCCCAACCGCCTCACCACCATCTACGAATATGAGGCCATCGCCAAAGGCGCCAGCGAAGGCCCCGAGCCCTCCCACGCCGCCGGCGAGTTCACCCCGCCCGCCCTCGGCCGCAAGGGCGAAATCGAAGACTTCGTCGGCCCGGTGCTCTTCCTCGCCTCCCAGTGGGCCAACTACATCACCGGGGCCGACCTGCCGGTGGAGGGGGGCCGGATGGCGGCGCGGTAGCCCCGCCAGTGGCTTGCCGACACATGCGGCCGACTGCTAGATTAGTGGTCCTCGCCCGCCCAACTCATCGCCACCCTAGCTCAGATGGTAGAGCAACTGATTCGTAATCAGTAGGTCGCCGGTTCGAGTCCGGCGGGTGGCTCCAGTCTTTTCAAGGGGCTTCGCTGACCAAAGCGAAGACCGGCATTCACTAAACGATGTCTGAACTGACCGACTACCGTGCCTTGACGTTCGACTGCTACGGCACCCTGATCGACTGGGAATCCGGGATCTGGGATGCGCTGCAGCCGCTGATCATGCGGAGCGGCCGCTCGGACGTGACCCGGGAGGCCGGTCTGCTCGCGTTCGCGAAAAACGAAAGCCGACACCAACGCTCATCGCCTGGTCTGCGCTATCCGGAACTGCTGGTGCGGGTGCATCGAAGCATCGCGGAGAGTCTCGGCATGGCGACCAGCGAGGCGCTCGACGAAGCCTTCGGCGAATCGGTGCCCTTGTGGCCGGCGTTCCCGGACTCCGCGGATGCGCTTCGCGTGCTCAAGCGGCATTACAAGCTGGTCATCCTTTCGAACGTGCATCGCGAAGGCTTCGCGGCCTCCAACCGCAAGCTCGGCGTCGATTTCGATGCGATCTACACCGCGGAGGACGTTGGCTCCTACAAGCCGGCCGATGCGAACTTCGAATACCTTCTCGCGCATCTCGACTCGGACCTCGGGATGAACAAAGGCGACATTCTGCACACCGCTCAAAGCCTGCATCACGACCACGCGCCCGCGAAGCGCTTCGGCCTCGCCAACGCCTGGATCGACCGTCAGCGACTCTCGGAGGGTGGAAGCTGGGGGGCGACGGAGGAGGTGGAAGACGTGCCTGAGGTGGACTTCAAGTTCTATTCCATGGGTGAGATGGCCCAAGCGGTGCAGGCCGAAGCGGTGTAACGTCAGGACGACGCGGCGGCGCACGGGAAAGCGATGACCTCCGAGGGCCGCACCGTCACGCGCACCCGGGTGCCGGCGGGAAGAACATACGTCGAAGGTTGGCTGCTGCGAACGTGCGCGCCCGACGGAAGGGTCACTTGGTACAGGTTCTCGGCGCCGCGAAACCGCCGGCGCGCCACCACGCCGACACCGTCCTCCGCGGCTTCCAACTCCACCTCGTCCGGCCGCACCAGGACGTCGACCTTCGTATCGACGGGCAATCCGGAATCGTTGGGGAACCTGCCCACTTCGGTTTCGATGCCGTCGCGCACGACCCCGGGGACGAAATCCGACCGGCCGACGAACTCGGCGACGAAACGCGTCTCAGGCTGGCGGTACAGCACCTCGGGCTCGGAAATCTGTTCCAGCACACCCTGGTTGAGGATGCCGATGCGGTCCGCCAGCGTGAACGCCTCTTCCTGGTCGTGGGTCACGATGATGGCGCTGGTGTCGGACTCGCGCAGGATCCGTAGCAGCTCCTCGCGCATCTCGGCCCGCATGTCGGAGTCCAGGTTGCTGAAAGGCTCGTCCAGCAGGAGCAACAGGGGGTTGGGCGCCAGCGCCCGGGCCAGCGCCACGCGCTGCTGCTGGCCGCCGGAGATCTCGTGAGGATAGCGGGCGGCCATCTCGTCCATGCCCACCACGGCGAGCACGCGCCGTGCCGTGTCCTCGCGCTCCTTGCGCGACTCGTCCCGCAGCCCGAACATGACATTCTCCAGCAGCGTCAGGTGCGGGAACAGGGCGTAGTCCTGGAACACCATGCCGATACGCCGTTTCTCGGGCTCGATCCACATGCCGTCGCCCGAGAGCGGTGCTCCGTGGAGCAGGATCCTGCCGCTGTCGGGCCGGTCGAAACCCGCGATCATGCGCAGCGTCGTGGTCTTGCCCGAGCCGCTGGGACCGAGCAGCGCGAGGATCTCCCGTTCACGCAAGGTGAAGCTCACGTGGGACACCGCCACCGGGGCGATGCGCGCATGGGTCTTGGAGATATCCTCGAGAGTGATCAGGGACACCGGCGTCCTCACGCTTCACGCACGGCAACCGACGCGCCGCCCTCGCCGCACTCCAGCCACCAGCGCTCCAGGTCCCGCAACGCCCGTTCCGCCATGAATTCCTTCTTGCGCCGGCCCTTTGTCTTGAAGGGAAGGCTCGGGAACAGTCCGAAGTTGACGTTCATGGGCTGAAAGTCCTGGCGCGCGGCATCGGACACGTAGGCGAGCAGGCCGCCCAGCGCCGTGGTGGCGGGCGGCGTCACCGGCTTCGCCCCGGAAAGCAGCCGGGCGGCGTTGACGCCGGCGAGGAGGCCGGACGCGGCCGATTCGATGTAGCCCTCGACCCCGGTAATCTGGCCGGCGAAGAAGAGCCGCGGGCCGCCGCGCCACTGCAGCGTCGGCAACAGGTGCCGCGGCGCGTTGATGTAGGTGTTGCGGTGCAGGCTGCCGTAGCGCACGAACACCGCCTTGGCCAGTCCCGGGATCAGCGAGAACACGCGCTTCTGTTCGGGATGGGTCATCTTGGTCTGAAAGCCCACGAGGTTGTACAGGGTCCCCTCGCGGTTCTCCTGGCGCAACTGCACCACCGCGTAGGGCCTCTCCCCCGAAGCCGGGTCCACGAGCCCGGTGGGGCGCATGGGTCCGAACGCCAAGGTCTCGCGACCGCGCCGGGCCATCTCCTCGACCGGCAGGCACCCCTCGAAGAAGCGTTCGAAGCTGCGCACCGGTACCTTCTCGGCTTCCACCACCGAGTCCACCAGCCGGTAGTATTCGGCCTGGGTCAGCGGCAGGTTCAGGTAGTCGCCGGGATTCTCGTCGTAGCGGGAGGCGCGAAACGCCACGGACGCGTCCACGGATTCGGCGGTGACCACCGGCGAGATGGCATCGTAGTAGTAGAGATGCTCGGCTCCCAGGAGCTCCCGCAGACGCTCCGACAGCGGCCCCGATGTCAGCGGCCCGGTGGCGACGATGGTGAGGCCCGGCGGAATGGCGTCGATTTCGCGGCGGATCAGGCGCAGGCCCGGCAGCGACGACACCCGCTCGGAAATGGCCTCGGCGAAGCGCACCCGGTCCACGGCCAGGGCGGAGCCCGCGGGGACCTGGTGCGCCTCCCCCAGCTCGATCATCAACGAGCCCATGCGGCGCATCTCTTCCTTGAGCAACCCCGCCCCAGTGGTCAGCAACCGGGAACGGAACGAGTTGCTGCACACCAATTCGGCCAGATGGCCGGTGGTGTGCGCCTCGGTGCGGCGCACCGGCCTCATCTCGTACAGGTCCACCGGTACGCCCCGCCGGGCGAGCTGCCACGCGGCCTCGCACCCGGCGAGCCCGCCGCCCACGACGTTCACACGCTCGATATTGTCGCTCACCTGCGCGTTCATGGTGTCATACGCGAAGGGGCGGCAGACTGGACCTCTGCCGCCCCACGCAAACCTCTTCTTGGCCGTCCTTTTCAGGAAACGACATCAGTCTTGTTGTCTCGCCGGGTGAATCCCTCGAACAGGCCTTCCAAGCGGGCCATGCGCTCTCGCAAGTCCGCGATATCGCGCTTCATGGATCGAAGATCGGGCAGGATCAGCCCCGCCAAGGCGATCCCCGTCCCGAAGACAGCGACGAGAATACCGAAAACACCAAGGAGAATCTGCGTTTCCGATGAAGCAGCGAGCATGTTGTTCTCCCTTTGATCATCCATACCACAAGGGCACCACCAACGTAAGACATTTCGAGAAACCAACGGGTCACCGAGCCGCTCCCGTGGTGCCGATGACAGCCGTGTTCAGAGCATATCTGTTTCCCGGCAACTGCCTGAGCAGGCCCTGAAGCTCCAGCTCCAGAAGAACCTCACAGACCTGCTGCGCTGGAAGGTCCGTCCGGTCCATGACGTCGTCCACATGCAGCGGTCCCGCCTCGAGATCGCGCAGGATCGCGCCATAGGCACCGCCGAGAGGAACGTGGACGCGGCCGGAATCACCCGCGTCGATCGCCGCTTCCGGCCGAGCATCGCGCGCCTGCGCCGCCAATTGCGGCACGATTTCCTCGATCACGTCGCTCACGTCCTCCACCAGCTTGGCTCCCTGCCGGATCAGCCGGTGCGGGCCGCGGCTGCGGCTGGCGCGCGCCGGGCCGGGCACGGCGAACACCTCGCGGCCCTGCTCCAGCGCGCAGCGCGCCGTGATGAGGGAGCCGCTGCGCTCGGTGGCTTCCACCACCACCACGCCCAGAGCGAGGCCGCTGATGAGCCGGTTGCGCGACGGGAAGTGGTGCGGCAGCGGGCGCGTGCCCAGGGGATAGTCAGAGAGCACCGCGCCGCCACCTTCGATGCGGCGGCTCAGATCGCGGTGCTCTGGTGGATAGGGCACGTCCACTCCCGAGCCCAGCACCGCCACGGTCCAGCCACCTCCGTCCAACGCAGCTTCGTGGGCGTGGCGGTCGATACCCCGGGCCATGCCGCTGACGACCACGATGCCGGCCGCGGCCAACCCACGGCACAGCAGCCGGGTCATCTCGCGGCCGTACTCGCTCGGCGCGCGCGTGCCCACGACGCCCACCGAAGCGTACCCAACCGCCTCCGGCGATCCCCTTGCATAGAGCACCGGGGGCGGATCGTGTATGGCGCGCAACCGTTCCGGATAGGCCGGGTCCGTGTACCGCACCAGCCGCACCCCGGCTTCGCGCACCCGGCGCATCTCTTCCGCCAGGCGATCCCACGCCGAGAACGCCAGCAGTCCTTCCACCGCCGGCCGGCTCAGCCCGACAATGTCCCGCAACCTGCTCCGGCCGCCGAAGAAAGCATCCGTGGGATCGCCGAAGACCTCCGCGATGCGCCGGAACCCCACGCACCCAAGGCCCGGAACTTCGCCGAACGCAAGCCAGGCGAGGTCCCTCCGGCTCTCATCCGGCGTCCGGCCGCGGGCACGCGCCGCACCGGCCACTAGTCTTCATCCCTGCCCGCGCGCGCCCGGAACGTCAGGCGCAAAGGCGCGTGCTCGAGGCCCAGCTCCGCGCGCAGCGCCTTCACCAGATAGCGCTGGTAGTTCGCGCCGAAGCCTTGGGGATTGTTCACGAACAGGGTGAACGTCGGCGGGCGCACGTCCGTCTGCGTGGCGTAGTAGACCTTCACGGGGCGCCCGCGGAGCTGCGGCGCGGAATGGCGCTCGGTGAGACGGCGCAGCACCCGATTGAGCAACGGGGTCTTGATCCACCGGCGTTGTTCCTCGCCCACCCGTATCACCGTGTCCATCAGCCTGTTCATGCCCGACCCTTCCATTGCCGACATAGATACGATCGGCACGTGGTCGGCGAACGGTAGCCGCCGTTGCAAGAAATTCCGGTATTCGCGCAGACTCACCTGCTCCGTGTCCAGCAGGTCCCACTTGTTGATGCCCAGGACCATCCCCTTGCCCCGCTGCGACGTGTAGGACATCACCTGGGCGTCCTGATCGGTCACTCCTTCGGCCCCGTCCAAGAGGTGGATGACCACGTCCCCGCCGTCCACCGAGCGCAGGGCGCGGCTCACGCTGTAGCGTTCCACCGGATCCACCACCCGCGCCTTGCGCCGGATGCCCGCGGTATCGGTGAGGCGGCAAACCGTTCCGTTCCAGGTGAAGTCGGCCTGGAGCGCGTCCCTAGTGGTGCCGGGCTGGGAGTCCACCAGGGAACGGTCGTAGCCCAGGAGCCGGTTCACCAGCGTGGACTTGCCCACGTTGGGACGCCCCACCACCGCAAGTGCCAGGGACTCCACCGCCTCGCGGGCGCCCGCCGTTTCCCGGGGCAAGGCGTCCACGACCTCTTGCATCAGGTCCGCGACCCCGAGCCCGTGCTCCGCCGAGAGCGGATAGAGCCGCTCGACGCCCAGCCGGTAGAACTCGTAGAGATCGCTCTCGCGCGGCCCGGTGTCCAGCTTGTTCACCGCGTAGAACACGGGCTTGGCGGCCTGCCGCAACACCTCCACCGCGGCCGTGTCCGGCGGCATGGGCCCGGTGCGGCCGTCCAGGAGGAACACGATGACATCGGCCTCGTTCACCGCGGTCATGGTCTGCTGCAGGATGCGCCCCTTGAGCCCCTCGCGCTCGTCCGGCTCCATCCCCCCGGTGTCCACCAGCACGAACCGATGCCGGCGCCACGACACCTCGTTGTAGTTGCGGTCGCGGGTGACCCCCGGCTGATCGTTCACGATGGCGCGCCGCGCCCGGCTCAGGCGGTTGAACAGCGTGGACTTGCCCACATTGGGCCGCCCCACGATGGCCACCACCGGCAGATTTTCGGATGTGTTCATGTATCGTGGAGTGTCCCGAGGGCACGCCCTCATCAGGATCGTACGGTCGAGTGTCCGGCAGGACAGCGGCGGGCATCTGAAACCGGACGGCGATGCCTGCGATCCTCAACCTTCTTTATGGAACGACGCCCACGCCGCTGTGTCGTTCCAACATCTCGATCAGGTCACCGCGTCTGAAGGTGGCCGACAATTGCTGAAGAGAGACATCCCGCTCTCCGTAGCACTCCCTCAACGCATCCGTCAGCGCTTGGATGGCATACGCGTGGTATTGGGGGCAGTTTTCCTTGAACACTTCAAGCAACGCGGGAAGGTTTCGGTGCGAGACTTGATCAAGCGATGTTTGCTGATCCATCAAGAGCTTACTCCCGATCAACATGGAGATATAGTGCGACGCATAGGGCAAAAAGTCCGCTGGCGTTACGGCCGTCGGGCGTTTTCTTTCGTTCTCCACGCTCCTGAAGATCAAGACTGCAAGCAGGGCTTGGGCCGCATTGAGATGTTCGAAAATGTCGTCGTACAGTTTGCCGAAGTGTTCCGTTCGGCGAAACTTCGCTTGGTGCGGTCGTTTCCGCCAGATGGCGAGTACCGCTTCCGCGACAATCGTGCTGGTGATGACCGATGAACCACCCCCACCCTCATCCCTCTGGCGTTTGTACGTGAATTCCAGACCCAGTTCTTTCATGCCCAACTCCAACTGCTTCTGAGCTTCATCGTTGGACCGCAAATCCCTGAGATCGACCGGGTTCTGGCTGTTGGCCGCATAAGTAATGTCCTGGACGAACTCCTTGCCTGTATCCGGCAACTGGTAAATCCTGATCATCACAAAAGCCGACTCACCGACCCGATCAGACGAGCTATCCCTGAGTGTCTCCTGAATTGTTCTGCATGTCTGGCCGTCGTTGATCACCTGCATGTTCCGGAGCTGAACCTTGTAGTCCGATTTCTGAAAGGCATTGTAGTCGAACTTTTCGCAGACCACCGTGATGCCGTTGTTGTAGAAGTAGAATTTGTCGGATTTGTCTGGATCGCAGAGAGTTGCGTGGATAGCGGCATTGACGCGATTGTGGTGCAGCCCGAGGTAACGCCGGATGTTGCGATCCAGCAACCTGTCACCATACTCGTCGAACAATCGGCCGATCTCCTGAACGGAAACGCGTCCGACCAGGACCCTCATGAAGTTCAGGTCCTCTACGGTCGCCAGTCCGCTGAGCGTCAGAGTGGCGTCCACGTCTTTGCTGGCTTGCAGGATACGGACGACGGAATCGTGATTAAAGTGTACGAAATCTACCTTGTCGCCAAAGTCCTTCCTCGCCTCGTCGATCCAATGGTCGGCCTGAGTTTGCCATTGAGCGCCGTTGTTGCAAAGAAAGAACCGCACACGAGGAATATACCCGTCACGGATCAAGGAGCGAATCTCTTCGATCTTCGGCTCCAATTTGGGATTTAACGTGACTTTCCGATAGGGATCCAGCAAGACCTGGACGGTATCCACGGCTTTTCGGACGTCGTTTTCCGGAAAATTCGCTTCCCCACTCAGATCCTCAATCTTGTACTTGCCCTGGAACACCGTGACCATGAACTCGCCGTCTTCCTCGTCACCGACGTACAGTCCATCCACGCCAGCGTCGTTTCCACCATCCGTGAGGCACTCAAGACTGTCTTCAAGAGTCGTTTCCAGACACGTTGACAGGCACAGAAGCACGAATGCGGCGGACTTCTTTCTGTTCAGGTCGTTTCCCGGCAACTGCTCGGAGTAGTCGTCCACGATGGCGGCCACTCTCTGATCGACAATACTGGCATTGATGTTCATGAATGCTCCCGTCCCCTACAGCCCGAAGGCCGCCAGGCTCCGGGGATCCCGGCTCCATCCGGGCGTGGCTTTGACCGCGAGCTCCAGGTAGACGCGACAGCCGAGCAGCCGCTCCAGGTCCTCCCGGGCGGCGCTGCCGATCTCCTTGAGCGCCGCGCCGCGCTTGCCGATGAGGATCGGCTTGTGGGCTTCCCGTTCGGTGTGGATGGTGGCGGCGATGACTACGAGGGCGCCGTCGTTCTTCTCTTCGAAGCGCTGCACCGAGACCGCCGTTCCGTAGGGTATTTCCTGCCGGGTGCGCAGAAAGACCTTCTCCCGGACGATCTCCGCGGCGATGAAGCGTTCCGTCTGGTCGGTCAGCTCATCCTCCGGAAAATACCGCGGCCCGGCGGGCAGCCGATCGAGGATCCCCTCCACCAGCAGCGGCACGTTCTCTCCGGTGCGCGCGCTGATGGGCACGATCTCCCGCTCCGGCAGCAACTCCGCCAGCCGCGCGATGACCGGAAGCAGCCGCCCCTTGGCCACCACGTCGATCTTGTTCAGCGCGATCATCAGCGGGTGACGGCTGCCGGCCAGGATCCCGGCGATGTCCTCGTCGTCCCCGCGGATGCCGCCCCGGGCATCCACTACCCACACGACCGCCTCCACGTCGCCCAGGGAACGCTTGGCCACGTCCACCATGCGCCGGTTCAGCAGCGAACGGGCGCGGTGGATGCCCGGCGTGTCCAACAACAACATCTGACCCCGCGGCACCGTCTTGATGCCCATGATGCGGTTGCGCGTGGTCTGCGGCCGGGGCGAGACGATGGCGATCTTCTCCCCCAGGAGCTGGTTCAGCAGCGTGGACTTGCCGACGTTGGGACGCCCCAGGATCGCGACGAATCCCGATCGGAAATCCGCCGGCACGGGCGCATCACCGTGCGCCTCTGACATGGCCTCGTTTTCGCCCATCGGGCCATTATGGCACGGGTGGAGGGCAACGCAAGGTGAAGGAAGGGCGGGCGTCACCGTGCCCGGCGCACGTGCAGGAAGGCGCGCAACGCCAGGTCCAGCAGGAAGACGCCCAAGCCGGCGGCGGCCAACGCCCACCAGATGCCCCGCACCGACCCGGCGGCTTCGGGATCGGCGGTGAAGAGCCGCCCGATGTCCTCCGTCAACGTGTCCCGCCGTAGCACCTTGCCGCCGGTCTCCCGGGCCAGGCGCTCCAGCAATTCGTGGTTGGCGTCCATCTCGCGGTACTCCTGCGAGAACGGCACGATGAACGGGACGGTGAAGGCGACGGCGTCCACCGCGGCGGACGCGGGGACAGCGCCGGCGACGAGGGCCGACGCAGCGGAACCCATGGGCAGGCCGGGGACCCCGACAGCGGGATGCTGGACGGTGAGCAGGTTGATGCCCCGGCTGGGGGTGGCGAAGCGGGTCTGGTAGCGGCCCGGCGCCACCTGCCGGAAGGTCTCCTCCTGCAGGGTCTCGTCCGCGCGGGTCAGCAATCCCTGGAGCTTCAGGTGGTTCACGGGCCTTCCCGAGGCCGAGAACATGTCCACCACCGCGCTCATGGACTCGCCCTCGCGCACGAAGTCCGTGCGCAGCCGGTGGTCGGAGACGTTCCTCACCGCCAGCCGGGCCATCTGCGCGGACCATCTGGAGAACGCCGGCCACTGCACCCAGTGGCGCCCCCAGCGGCCCGAGACATCCGAGGTGAAGGCGTACACCTGGCCCAGGCCGTAGCGCCAGGAAACCAGCAGCGGGTCCTCGCCGACACGCAAATGGACTTCCGCGCCGGGCTTCACGTGGGTCAGGACGTAGCCCAGAATTTGCGGCAGGGGCTGCTCCGTCAGCCCGCGCATGGGCCCCGAAACCCCCAGTGCCACCGGCGTCACGACCTTCTCCACCAGCAGGTCCCGCGAGATGAGCAGCGTCTCGGTGGTGAAGATCTGCGGGATCGTGCGCGGGTCCACGGTGGCGTAGCTGCGCCCCTGGCCGCCCTGGGCGAGCCGCGTCATGAGCCGCCGGTCGGCGTCGCCGCCGATGGAGACCGTCGAGACCGTGATGCGGTCCCCGGCCATGCGGGTCACCTGTTCCACCAGGTCCGCCTTTTCGGTGAGCCCGTCGGACAGCACCAGCACGTGCTTGATGGCGGCCTCCTCGGCGGCGAGGGCGCGATGGCCTTCCACCATGGCCTTGAGGAGGTCGGTGCCGCCGTCGGAGGTGAGCGCCGCGACGTCCTCGGCGATGCTCTCGCCGCCCCCGGCCTGGCGGAACGGCACCGCCCACTCCCAGTTGGAGTCGAACGCCAGGATGCCCACCTCGTCGGTGGGGTTGAGAAGCTCGGCCGACGCCATGGTGGCGGCCTTGGCCAGGTCCAACTTGGTGGTGCCGAAGGGGCCGCCGCCCATGCTGCCGGATTTGTCCACCACGAAGAGCAGCGCCACGTGGGGCAGCTCCATGCGCACCGGCGGACGCATCTCCACCGGCAGCGTCTGCTCCAGCGGCGTGCGGTAGTAGCCGCCGGCGCCGTAGCTGCGGGTGCCGCCGAGCACGATGAGCCCGCCGCCGAGATCGCGCACGAAGCGCTCGATGCGCTCCATCTTCACCTGCGAGAGCTGGTAGGCGGGGACGTTGTCCAGCACCAGCAGGTCGAAGCCCGACAGCTCGGGCAGGGTGAGGTTGGCCCGCGCCGGGGTCTTCTCCACCACCTCGTAACCCTGGACCTGGAGCGCCTCGGCCATCAAGCGCCGCGCCGCGTCCGGGCCGTGCAGGTAGAGGATGCGGGAGGGTCCCTTGACGCTGACGATGCCCTGCAGGAGGTTGTTCTCGGCCAGCACGTCCGTGTCGGCCTCCACCATCAGCTCATAGGTGTGGGTGCCGCGCTGATCCACGCTGTCGGTGAAGCTGAGCCAGTTGGCACCAGGGGCCAGCTCCCTGCGCGTGGAGCGGATCACGCGCCCGTCGCGCAGCAGGGAGATGTCCGCGGACGACGCCCCCGCGCTGGTGAGGGCGGCCTTGATCTCGAAGGTCTCGCCGCTGTCCACCACCGAGGGAACGGAGAACTCGGACAGGTAGACCTCGTTCCGGCCCTCCGCCAGGCTCACAGGATACGGCCACACGGCCACCCCGTGGGAACGCAGCATAGGGAGCACCCGTTCCACCGAGCCGCGGTTCTCGTTGGCGTCGGAGATGAGCACGATGCGGCTCTCGCGCCCCTCGCTCAACTCCCCCAGGGCGCCTTGAATGGCCGCCGCCAGGTCGGTGGCGTCGCGTTCGGGCGGGGGCGGCAGCTCGCTCACCGGGAGCTCGTCGGTGGGCAGAAACTCCCACTGGGGGCGCCGCGCGAAGGAGAACAGGCCCAGGCGCACCTTGGGATTCACCAGGCTCTGCGCTTGCTCCAGCACCTCCGCGGCGCGCGCGCGCGCCTCCTCCCCGACGCTGTGGGAGAGGTCCACGGCCATGACCACGTCCAGCTCGGGCTCTTCCGCCAGCATGCGCGGGTTCACCAGGGCCAGCACCAGCACCGCCGCCGCGGGTATCCGCAGCCACAGCGGCAGCAGCGACCGGCGCGTGCGGCAGACCACCACGCACTCCGCCAGGAGCAGCGCCAGGGCCACCACGATCAACACCGGCCAGAGGTCGAAGCGCGTGCCTGGGGCGCTCTCGGCCGCCGGCGGCGCTGCTTCCGCGGGCTCCGCCTGGTACGACGGCCGGATGCGTGACTCCTCCTCGCTGAACAAATTCACGGCGAACTCGCCGTCCCCGCGCGTCCCGCGGAACTGGTAGAAACCCACCTCCTCGGTGTCGCCGTAGGTGCCGATGCGCTCCCGGGTTTGCACGGGGACGGTCTCGCCCGACGGGCTCACGAACACCAGTTGCTCCTCGTCCACGCCCACGTCGGCCACGAACGGCAGGCCCGCGGCCACCTGGCTGGCGGGGAACTCCCGGGACGCGGGCCGGAACCAGGAGAAGGCGTTGCGCACCAGCAACGGGAACGACACCCGGAACGGAAGGTCCGACCGGGTGAGGTCGAAGGCGAAGACCAGCGCCTTGAGGTCGCCCTTCTCCACCGCATGGATCAGCGGACCGCTCTCGGACCCCGCGAGGGTCACGCCGCCTTCCGGCACGAGGGTCAGGGCGTCGCGCACCACCAGCCCGTCGAGGCGCACGCCCGCCGTCAGCGGGTGCGCGGAATCGGCCGAGGCCAGGACCGGGCGCGCGGTCACCCCGGCCACGCGCAGGTCGAGCCCTTCCGGCACCGTGCCCATCAGGATGAAGTTGCCGCGCTCGAGGGGCGGCGCCGGCACCCGGTCGAGCATCACCACGTCGTAGGCCGCCACCTGCTCGGTGACCCGGTCCTCCGGGATGCGGTCGATGCGCGCCAGGGTCACGTGGGGGAAATAGCGCAGCAGCCGTTCCAGGTACGGATTGCCGGGCCCCACGTAGAGCACCCGCGTGGGGCGCTCGTCCGGGAAGGACAGATACGCGCGGTTGTCGGTCTGGAGGTCGTCGTCGATGGCCAGCAGGGCGGTGGCGCGCCCGCGCAGGGGCCCCGGGACACCGTAGATGAGCACCTCGCGGGCGGACGGACCGAGGGACAGCAGCGTGCGCGTGACCACGCGGTCGGCCACGGTGACCACCAGCGGCGCATTCACCGGCCGCTCGGTGAAGTTCTGCACCAGCACCATGGCCTCGTATTCGTCGGCCTCGCCGGGTACCCGGCGGAACTGGAACCCCAGGATGCCGACGTTGTCGGCGCCGCCCTCCACCCGCACCAACTCCAGATAGGATGCCGCCCACGGCAACTCATCGATGCCCTTGAAGGCGGCGTCGGTGAGCACCACCACCCGGTGCGGTCCCTGGCGCTTGAGGAAGGTGTGCGCCAGCAGCACCGCCTCCTTTACCGGCGCCTCCGCGTCGGTGGCGTGGAGCGCCGCGGCGGTCCGCCGCAGCCGCGCGCGGTCCCGCGTGAAGGGCTGCACCACCACGGGTTCGGCCGCCGCCCCGATGATCATCATGCGATCGTTGGAGCCGAGCCCGTCGATGCGCCGGAGCAACTCCTCCCGGGCGGCGTCGAAGCGCACGCCGGACGCGCCGGCGGCCTTCATGCTGGCGCTCTGGTCCATCACCACGACCCAGTCGCGGGCGCCGGTGCCCACGCCCAGGAGCGCGGGCCCCGCCAGCGCGGTGATGACCGCCAGCGCCGCCAGCAACTGCAGGATCAACGGCAGGTTGCGGTGCCAGAGCCAGCCCAGGCGGCGGCCCATGGGGCGTTCCCGCAAGACCTTCTCCAGGAGGAACAACGCGGTCACGGGAACGCGCGGTCCCCTGGGCCGCAGGCTGTTGAGCAGCAGGATGAGGGGTACCGCTCCCAGGAGGATGAAGAAGGCGGTGGGGAAGAGCCAGAGCACGGCGTTATCCGGGCCGTCTGTCCTGGGTCAGGTAACGCAGGACGAAGTCGTCGAAGGGGACGTCGCTGGTGGTGCGGCGGTAGTCCATGGCCTGGCTCTCGCAGAAACGCCGGGTGCCGTCGAAGTACGCCTCCACCTCCCTGTGGAAGCGCTCGGCCAGGTCGCCGTCGAGGAACACCCGCCGTTCCCGGTCGCTCTCCACGTCCACGAGGGACACGTCGCCGTCGGGGTCCAGGCGGTTCTCGCCCTCCCCCAAGACGTGCACCAGAAGGACGTCGTGCCGCTTCCGCGCCAGCTCCTCCAGCCCGGCGCGGCAGCCGGCGACATCCAGCAGGTCGCTGAACAGCACCACCAGCCCGGGCCGCGGATAGAGCCGGGTGAAGGTCTTCATCGACGCCTCCAGGTCGGTGCGGCCCGCGGGAGGCAGTTCCTCCAGGAAGTTGAACAGCGAGAGGATCTGGCCCCGGGTGCGCGCCGGCGGCAACTGCACCCCCACGTCCCCGGCAAAGCCCATGGCCCCCACCCGGTCGTGGGTCTTGAGGCCGATGTAGCCCAGGGCCGCGGCCACGTTCTTGGCGAACTCCAGCTTGGCGGGGTCTCCCTGGGCCATGGAAAGACTGGCGTCCAGCAGGAGATACACGGTGATCTCCTCCTCGGCCGTGAACACCTTGAGCAGCAGCCGCTCCAGGCGCCCGTAGACGTTCCAGTCCACGTAGCGCAGGTCGTCGCCGTGGCTGTACTTGCGGAAGTCCGAGAACTCGAGGCTGTATCCCTTGCGGATGGTCGGGTGCTCGCCCCGGGCCACGCCCCAGCTCAGGCGCTTGGCCACCAGGCGCAGCTTGTCCAGCCGCGCCAGGAAGTCGGGCTCGAGGAAGCGGTGCGCCTCGGCCTCGGCCATCAGGCCTGCACCTCCGGCACCCGCGCCACCACCTCGTCCAGCACCGCTTCCGGCGCGATGCCCGAGGCCTCCGCCGCCAGGTTGAGCAGCAGCCGGTGGCGCAGGCTCGGCATCAGGTCGCGGCGGATGTCCTCGAACGAGACGTTGGGACGCCCGGAGAGCAGCGCGCGCGCCTTGGCCGCCAGGATGACCGCCTGGAGGCCGCGGGGACTGGCGCCGTACTGCACGTACTGGCGCGCCAGCTCGGTGCTGTGCTCGGTCTCGGAATGGGTCGCCATCACCAGGCGCACCGCGTAGTCGCGCACCGCGGCGGCCAGCGGCACCGCCCGCACCGCCGCGCGCATCTCCAGCACGGACTCCGCCGCCAGCACCTTGGCGAGCGCCCCGGAGGCCGCGGCGGTGGTGAGGTCGGCGATGCGCGCCAAGTCGTCGTACGAGGGATAACGGACGATGAGCTTGAAGAAGAAACGGTCCACCTGCGCCTCCGGCAGCGGGTAGGTCCCCTCCATCTCGATGGGGTTCTGGGTGGCCAGGACCATGAACGGGCTGGGGATGGCGTGGAGCGTGCCGCCCGCGGTGACGCTCTGGTCCTGCATCGCCTCCAGCAGCGCCGACTGGGTCTTGGGCGTGGCCCGGTTGATCTCGTCCGCCAGCACGATGTTGGCGAACACCGGACCCGCCTCGAACACGAACACCTTGCGCCCCGAGGCGTCCTCGTTGACCACGTTGGTGCCGGTGATGTCCGCGGGCATGAGGTCGGGGGTGAACTGGATGCGCGAGAAGCTCAGGTCCATGAGTTCCCCCAGCGAGCGCACGATCAGGGTCTTGCCCAGGCCCGGCACCCCCTCCAGCAGACAGTGTCCGCCGCACACCAGCGCGATGAAGATGCCCTCGATGAGCTCCTCGTGGCCCACCACCGCCTTGTGCATCTCGCTCTTGACTTCCTCGAACGCCCGCTGGGCGTCGCGCATGCGGGTGCGCACATCCTCGGTCGTCGTTTCCTCGGTGGTTGCTTCCAGTGTCACGGTTACATCGCTTTCCGGAGCCCGTCGCGGACGCGGCACGGCACGGACTCGGGCGGACGGGATCCGCTTCCACGTCCGTGCCTTGCCGCGGCGCGGGTGCTTCCGACTAAGGTCTCCCGGTCACTCCCAGGGACAGGAAATAGTTCTTGATGGTTTCCTTGAACTCGGCGGGAATCTCGGCGGACGACAGCTCCGCCTCCACCTGCCGTTGATAGCGCACCACCACCGCCTCTTCCGTCACCGTGCTCTCGCCCGGACGCGCCTCACCGCGGAAGCCGAACCCCCGGCTCGGCCCCTGCCCCAGGAGCCCTTGCAGGTGCGTGCGCACCCGCGCCTGGAAGGCGGGGTCGTAGGGTTCCTGCCCGCCCTTGCCGGGCTCGTTGCCCGGTTGCCGCCCGGCCGGCGGCGATTCGTCCATCTCACTCTTGGGACCGCCGGGCCGCGCCGCCTCGGCGAGGGATTCGCCCGGCGCATCCCCCGGCAACAGCTCGGTGAGGAACTGCTGCGTGGACGCCATCTCGCGCCGGTCCTGCTCTTGCCGGGCCTCCCGCTCCACGCGGTCGAGGAACTCGCGAATCTCCTCCTGGCTCATCTCCGAGGAGTTCCCGGGCTGGCGGTCCAGCGACGAGAGTCCCAGGGATTCCAGCATCTCGCCCCGGCTCTTTCCCAGAGGACCGTCCATCTCCCGCGTCCGCGAGCGTTGGAGCTGCTCCCGCAGTTTCTCCAGGGCCGCGTCGGACAGCACCGGCCACTCCAGGCCCGCCTCGGTGGGCCACGAGCGGGTCATGTCCTCCAGCACCTCCACCATGGCCCCCACCGCGGCCTCGATGCCGGTCTTGTCGTCCGCGGGATCGTCGAGCTGCCTTTCGGCCATCTCGCGCAGCGCCTCGGCCATGCGCCGGCTCTCCGCCAGATCCTGCGCGCGCGCCCGCTCCTCCAGCTCCCGGGCGTGTTCCCGCAGCGTCTCGGCCATGCGCGACACGGCCGACACCGCCTCGGGAGCACCTCCCGGCGGCAGCCACAGCCCCGCCCCCGCCAGCACCACCAGGAACGCGCCGGCCCAGGCGTGCCAGGAGCGCCGGCGCGGCAGCAGCGGCGGCACGGCCACCCGTGCCAGCTTCTCGGCCGCTTCCTCCACCACCAGCTCTTCCTCCGGACGGCGGCCTCCTTCCGCCCGCTCGCGGGAACGGGACAGGATGTCCCACGCCGTCAGCACCCGCTCCCTGAGCTCCAGGCGATCGTCCACCCGCTTGAGCGAGCCCAGGAACGCGCGCTCGCGCCACGGGCGCAACAGGAACACCGCCGCGGCCGCCGCGGCGAAGACCGCCGGCGCAAGCCACAACAGGGCGGCGTCCACCGCCATGAGCGCGCGCGCCGCCACCACCGCCGCGGCCGCCAGCGCCGCGTAGAAGAGGCTCTCCCACAACAGGCGCTCGCGCCGCTTGCGCCGCTCCCACCGGCGCAGTTCGGCGAGCTTGTCGCGCAGCAGGGATTCGGGTTCGGTCAATTGTAACCTCTCTGCACTCGCCTGAGCCCCCAGGCCAGGAGCGCCAGCGCCGCCGCGAACACCACGCCCTGGAAGCTCCAGTGAATCAGCGAAGGGGTCCACAACACACCCCAGCGCACCGGCGCGGCCACGATCTCCAGGGTGCCGAGATGATAGAGCAGAAACGCCACCGGGTTCAACGTCTGGGCCCATGCGCCGAAGGCGCCGGAGATCAGGAAGAAGCAGACGAAGATCCAGCGGATGAAGACCCGGCGAGTATCCGCCTTGCGCTCCCAGAAAGCCAGCCCCACGAGGCCCCAGATGCCGTAGCCCACGGCGTAGAGGAACAGCATGGGCACGGTGGAGGCCATGTCCATCAAGGGAGCGCGCGCGACGGCCCCCGACCACACCAGCAGCGGCGCGGCGAGGAGCAGCAGGATCAGCGAATGGACCAGCAGAATGGACAGCAGGCCGCACGCCACCGTGGTGATGCTCAGCCGTTCCTCATCGAGCCAATGGCGCAGCGGCGAGAAGCGCCAGGCCAGGAACTCCAGCCCGGCGAAGCGCAGGGTCAGGTAGACGATGAGCAGCAGCGAGGCCACCGTGGAAAACTTGAACAGGAAGGCGGGGCCGATCCAGAAGCGGGCCTCCCCGGAGGGGAGCACGAGCGCCAGAAGCTGCAGCGCCCCCAGGATGACCAGGTAGAACAGGTACGTGACGTAGGCCTGCCCGTCCACCCAGTACACCGTCACGGCCTCGCGAAACACCGGATTGCTCCAGGGCCTCACAGGTCCTCCTCCTCGGCTCCCACGGGGAGGGCGACGCGAAAGATCTTGAAGTGATGCGCCGAGACCCGCGCGTCGTCCACCTGGAGCGCCGGTTCGTCGCCGCCGATCCAGCCGATCACGAAGGCCGCCTTGGGGTCGTCGGCCTCGCCGTCCGGGAACACCGAGTAGCGCAGCAGGAGCCCCCGCGCTTCGTCGTCGAAACTCACGTCGCGCGGTTGACTCTCGTCCTCCCCTTCGCCTTTCGGCACCGCGGAAACCTCCCGCCGCAGCACGCCGCCGGGCGGCACGTCGCCGAGCTTGTAGCCGCGTCCACCCACCACGAGCCAGCAATCCGTGAACGTGCCGGAGCCGCGGTTGGCGATGCCGATCCGGTAGGTATCCGCGGTGTGCTGCCAGTCGATGCCCACCGGCGAGGGCTCCAGGGAGCGCAGCTTGAACAGCGCCGAGTTCCATTCCGTGAGCGGGACATGGACCCGTCCGTGGGGGCGCCCCTGCCGCAGCACGAGCGACGCCCCCACGTCATCCCGGCTGGGCGACGGCACGAGATCGAACTGGCTCCACCCGTCCCTGAGGCTGAAGGAGAAGTCCTTGTGCCGGGTGGCGAACAGGCCCACGTTGGCATGCACCGGTGCCACGTCGGACCACGGACTGCCGTCCACTACGGTCGACGAGATCAGGATGCCGTCGGGCACGTGGCCGCCCCGATCGAAGTACCAGTAGCCGCCCAACGCCGATGCCGCCACCAATGCCGCGGGCACCAGCGCGAGCCGGTAGCCGGCGGGAGCGCCGTTCTTCCAGTAGCGGAACCACAGCAGCAGCGAGCCGATGTAGAGCGCCAGCGCCAGCAGCAGCGTCAGCACCGGAGAGCGCAGACTGGAAAAGCCGAAGTCCTGGAGCAGGACGGTGAACACCTCCCGATTCCACGCGCTCCACGGGTCCGTACCCCTCGCCGGCGGTTTCCCCAGCACCTCGCCGAAGAGCGCCGGAAGGCCCGTCCAGTCCGACACGGGCGGACGGCCCACGTCCAGCGCCAGGTAGACCACCCGGCCGGCGCCGTGATCCCGCCGCACCAGGATGGGCGTGCCCCGTTCTTCCAGGAGCACCGTGCTGCCGGCACCCACTACCGTATCCTGAACGAGAAGGTCCGCGAGCGTGCCGCCGAACTGCTCGGACAGCTCGGGCAGCGCGTCCACGCGTTTTACCCCGCGGACCGCCACCGGGAGCAGCGGCGCGGTGGCGCGGTCACGGTACAGGGCGAAATGCGCCCCGCCCAACACCGCCAGGGTTCCGCCCGACGAAAGCCACCGTTCCAGCGCGGCGCGCTGACGGCGCGACATGCCGCGCAGGGACTGCTCGTAGAGCACGATGCTCCACACCCCGCCGTAGGCGCGGGCTTCCTCGGGCAGATCGCTCAAAGGCAGGGACACGACGGGAACGGGGGTCTCGTAGGGAAGGGGAATCGCCGGGGCGACGTTGCTCCGGGTCAGCAGCAGCACCAGCGGCTGACCGGTGAAGCGCCCGCGGAGCGTGACGGCGGTCTCGTGACTCTGTCCGCCGCCCGTGAAGCGCAGTACCAGCGGCTGCGCCACCGTGTCCGGGTCGACGGTGACGAACAGGACCTTGCGGGCGTGGGCGGATAGGAAGAGGTCGCGCTGCTGGATGAAGGAGTAGGGTTCCATCCCGCGGGTGGGACCGCCGCGGGCCTCCACCACCTCCAGCACGCCGCGCACCGCCGCGCCGGAGTTCACCAATTCGATGCGCACCGGCAACGGTTCGCCCAGACGAAAAATGCCGCCGAACCCCGGCTCGGCACGAATCGAGACCTGGGCCTGCGCGGGAACGGCGAGGAGCAGCGCCAAGGCCGCGAGGCCGGCGGCACAACTCCCTACAAACGCGAACCTATTCGATGAAGGAGACGTCCAGGACCTCGAAGTTCCGCACGCCCGCGGGCGTGCGCACCTCCACCAGGTCGCCCACGCGCCGTCCGATCAGCGACCGCGCCACCGGAGACCCCAGGGAGATCCTTCCCTCCCTGGGCTCGGACTCGTGCTCGCCCACGATCTGGTAGACGACGTCCTCATCGGTGTCGTCGTCCACCAGCTTGACGGTGGCGCCGAACACGATCTTGTCGCCGGAAAGCTTGGAAATGTCGATCACCTGCGCGCGCACGATCTTGTCCTCAAGTTCGCGGATCTGGACGTCGAGCAGGGACTGGCGGTCCTTGGCGGCGTGATACTCGGCGTTCTCCGACAGGTCGCCGTGGGCGCGGGCCTCCTCGATGTCGCGGACGTTCTTGGGACGTTCAACCGACTTGAGGCGCTGGAGATCCTCCAGCAATTGCTGATGTCCACGCGGCGTCATGGGCACGGAGCCGTTGTCATCTGCCATCTGACTGCACCTCTGAAGAATGTTGTTCTGATAAAGCTTTCTCTGAAAAAGCTCCGGGCGAGCCGAGGAACCTCCGCCCGCCCGTGGATTTCAGCCAACCGTGGCGGAACCTCAGGACACCCGCGGCGGATTCGGCCACGCGCGCTTGCCGGATCCGAAGACGTGACAGGCGGTGCCGTGCCCGCCGTGGGCAAACTCCAGCTCCGGCTCCACCTCGGTGCAGATCTGCTCGCGGAACGGACAGCGCGGGTGAAAGTTGCAGCCCGTAGGCGGATTGACGGGGCTGGGCACGTCGCCCTCCAGCACCATGCGGTCCTTCTTGGGGTTGGGATCCGGCATGGGCACCGCGGACAGCAGCGCGCGCGTGTAGGGATGGCGCGCGTCCTTGTAGATGGCGTCGCTGGGCGCGATCTCCACCACCTTGCCCAGGTACATGATCGCCACCCGATGGCTCACGTGCTCCACCACCCGGAGGTCGTGGGAGATGAAGAAGAACGTGAGGCTCATGCTCTCCTGCAACTCCTGCAGGAGGTTGATGATCTGGGCCTGGATGGACACGTCCAGCGACGACACCGGCTCGTCGGCGACGATGAACTTGGGCGACACCGCCAGGGCCCGGGCGATGCCGATGCGTTGCCGCTGGCCGCCGCTGAACTCGTGCGGATAGCGGTCGTAGTGGTCCTCCCGCAACCCCACCTTGGCGAGCAGCCCCATCACGTGTTCCCTGCGGCCGCTGCCGGTGGCCATCTTGTGGATCTTGAGGCCCTCGCCGATGATCTCGCCCACGCGCATGCGCGGGTTGAGGGAGGCGTAGGGGTCCTGGAAGATGATCTGCATGCGCCGGCGCAGGTCGCGCATCTCCGCGTTGGAGACCCGCATGATGTCCTTGTTCTCGAACAGGATCTCGCCCTCGGTGGGCTCGATCAGGCGCAGGATCGTGCGCCCCAGCGTCGACTTGCCGCAGCCGGACTCTCCCACCACGCCGAGAGTCTCACCGTCCTCCACCGTGAGGCTGACGCCGTCCACGGCCTTGACGTCCCCCTTGCGCCGGGAGAGCAATCCGTCCGCCACCGGGAAGTACTTCTTGAGGTTCCTGATTTCCAGCAAGCTCATGGGATTTCACGTCCTGTCGCGGGCGTTGCGCCGGCCTTCCGGTTCAGTTGGTCCGGTAGCAAGCCACCCACTGGTTGCGCCCTTTCTCCTCGAGCACGGGCTCGTGCTCGGCGCAGATCCCCGACGCCTTGAAGCAGCGGTCGCGGAAGCGGCATCCGCTGGGGAGGTCCAGCGGGCTCGGCACGACCCCGGGAATGGCGTCCAGGCGGCGCTTGCTGGCGCTGCTGGGCAGCGAGTTCAGCAGCCCGATGGTGTACGGATGCTGCGGCTTGCTGAAGATCACCTCGGGCTTGGCGCGCTCGACCATGCGGCCGGCGTACATGATGGCTACCTCGTCGGCCTGCTCCGCCACCACGCCGAGGTCGTGGGTAATCAGCAGCAGCGCCATGCCGAGCTCGTCTTGCAACTCGCCCATCAGGTCCAGGATCTGCGCCTGGATGGTGACGTCCAGCGCGGTGGTGGGCTCGTCGGCGATGAGCAGGCTGGGGTTGCACGACAGCGCCATGGCGATCATCACGCGCTGGCGCATGCCGCCGCTCATCTGGTGCGGGTAGTCGTTGACTCGCGAGGAGGGGTCGGCGATCTTCACCAGCCGTAGCATCTCCACGGCCTTCTCGCGCGCCTCCCGCTTGTTCACCTTCTGGTGCAGGCGGATGGCCTCCATGATCTGGTCGCCGACGGTGAACACCGGGTTCAGCGAGGTCATGGGCTCCTGAAACACCATGGAGATCTCGTTGCCGCGGATCTGCCGCATCTTCTCGTCCGACAGCTTGAGGAGATCGCTCCCGCGGTAAAGGACCTCACCCTCGGCCACTCTACCGGGCGGGGACGGAATCAAGCGCATGATGGAGAGCGCCGTGACGCTCTTGCCACAGCCCGACTCGCCCACGAGCCCCAGCGTCTTGCCCGCCTCGATGGTGAGATTCAGCCCGTCCACCGCCGGGAACTCACCGTCCGTGGTGACGAAGGAAGTGTGGAGATTCTTGATTTCGAGCAGTGTCGCCATATCGCGCAGCCGCCGCCCTCCCCCACCGGCCCAACCGATTCGTAAGCGCGCACTGTACCAAAAAACGGCGGGGGTGCAAACGACTTTGCGGGTCTCCGCGGCTGTCCGTTCTCACACCCCACGCACCCTGGGTGCCCTGAGCGAGACGTCCCCGGCCCGGTGCAGCGGGCGATTTCCTTAATTGCAGCAATCCGTTAGGCCCTACAGGTCTCTCGCCGCAGGCTCCCGCGCCGGGCATCGGTCTCCCGTTCCGATCAGCAGCCAACGGGAGACAGATCCATCTCCGAAAACAACAACATCCGACGCCCGACCATCGCACAGATGAACGACCAGGTATTCGTCAGTGGCACGCCGCACCCCGTGTATCGTTGCTTCAATCATCAAACCGCTGCCTCATGCGGCCATGCCGAGCTGCCGTCGGACTTCGCCGGTGCCGACGAATTGAGACAGCAGGCGGTAGTTCTGCTGTTCGTATCGGACCCTGCCCGCGACAATCGCCGGGTGAATTTCGAGCGCATTGGCCAGATTCATGACGGCCATGGGCGTCGGATGGTCCTTCACGGCGCTCGCTTCCCAGGCCGCTTTTGGGATGAGGGCCTCTTCCGCCCAGTCGTCCGCCTGCGTCTCTCTCGGATCTTCCCGTCCGCCTTCCACTTTGCGGAGCGTCTGATCGTCGACAAAGGCATTGCCCTTGTCGTTGTCCAGATGCCGGCCGACATGAGCCAACTCATGTAGGAGGCAGAACCAGAAATTGTCGATGCGGTCGTAACGCAGGGTCAGCGCGACCACCGGCCGCCCATCGCCGAGCCGTAGCGCTGCCCCGTCGAGATATGTCTTCGGCAAATGCTTCACGATCACGAGCGGAATCCCGTGCTTGGCCAGAAATTCTCTGGCCAGCCGCGGGCCGTCCTCGGACCAGCTCAGTTGCGCCACCTTCTTGAGAAAATCCAAAGTGACGGTGCCGCGCTTGTACTTCGCCTTTGGCCGTTCCTCATTCGCCTCTGCCAGGACCTGCCAGCACCACGCCTTCAGCGCATAGGGATCCATCTTGGCGTTCGCACGCACGTGATCGTTCTTGCGGTAGAGCGCG
>Ga0209754_1000536_pt1 | contig 51091 bp, 39 predicted proteins | sample MesohylBB_FD_187295 | JGI IMG/M metagenome (GOLD analysis project Ga0209754, IMG submission 187295) | Host-associated microbial community of the marine sponge Aplysina aerophoba from Gulf of Piran - sponge mesohyl, lysed by bead beating... | ecosystem: Host-associated > Porifera > Sponge >...
GGAGCCGGATGGAGGCGATGAACAGTCCTCGGACGATGCGCCGCCCGAGCCCGAGCCGCAACCACCAGCGGAGCCGGATGGAGGCGATGAACAGTCCTCGGGCGATGCGCCGCCTGAGTCCGAGGTCGAGCAGGCGGAGGGCGACGACGAGCCGTCCTATGACCGCGTGTGGATTGTCGATGATGCCGGATACGCGGAAGCGTCGACCGCGGCGGCCGATCAGACCGGAGTGGGGGTGGTGGCAGCCACCGGCGATCTGAGGGGATTACCGCGGTCGGCACGGAGGGCGATAGCTGCGGCTTCCGAGGTGGAAGTGCTCTCGGACCTTGGCGAGGACGCGGCCTGGCAACTGGAGGTGGTCCGCCGCGGCAAGGAGTTGCCTGGTGGCGGCCTGCTCCTGTTCGGGCCGGGCGACGAAAGCCCGGGCCGGCGCCTGGTGGCTGCATACGGCCATCCGTCGACAGGAGCGCTAGGCGTGTTGGGTGAGCAGGGACCCGAGGCCGCGGTGGAGCGCCTTCGATCCATTTCCGAGGGCTATGGGGCCGACGGTCTGGCGGTGCTGCCCACCTTCGAGATCATCTCCACCGTCGCCTCCGCCTCGGCGGGCGCGGACGGGGATTACTCGAGCACGACCGATCGCGAGGTGATCAGGCCCTGGATCGAGACGGCGGCAGCCAACGGCGTGTACGTGGTGCTGGATCTTCAGCCGGGACGATCGGACTTCCTCTCGCAGGCCAAGAAGTACGAGGAGTTCCTGCGCCTGCCCCACGTCGGGCTCGCACTCGACCCGGAGTGGAGGCTCAAGCCGGATCAGGTCCACCTGGCTCAGATCGGCACCGTGGACGCGGCGGAGATCAACCGGGTCGTGGATTGGCTGGCCGGGATCGTCAGGGAAGAGGCCCTCCCCCAGAAGCTGCTGATCGTGCACCAGTTCCGGTTCTCAATGATCACCAACCGGGAACGGATCAAGACACCCGCAGAACTGGCCGTGCTGATCCACATGGACGGCCAGGGCTCCCTGGCTGCCAAGTACAACACCTGGAACTCGCTGACCGGCCGGGCCGACGCCGACCGCTTCCACTGGGGGTGGAAGAACTTCTACGACGAGGACAGCCCGATGGCCACCCCGGAGCAAGTGCTGGCGCGGTCACCCGAGATCGTGTTCGTGTCCTTCCAGTAGGCCGACGCCTCAACCGGCCGCGGGATTCTCTGCTCTTGGTGCCGCAGCCACGAGGCGGTCGTCGGTCGAGATGATGGGAGCACCCAGGCGTTCGGCCAACTCCACATAGAGAGCGTCGGCGAGGCTCACCTCATCGCGCCGGTCCCACGCCCCACCAAGCAACTGGCTGACGGGGTGCCGACGGATGCGGGCGTTCTCGATCCTGGGCAGCAGGGAGGTCACCACGGCCGCGGGCAGGTGACCTGCTCGATTGAGACGGCCGAGCGCTGACAGGACTTCGGCGTCGAAGTGAGCCGGGGCATGGAGCCGACTGTTCAGCAGCCGAACCCGGATCAGGGCCGCCGAGTCGGCTCCCAGCAGCAGATCGACCATCGCGGAGGCGTCGAGAACCAGCTCCTCGCCGCCCCGGATTGCCGGTCCGCCGGCGACCCCCGCCACTCTCAGAGCCCAAACTCGTCCTTGGCCGACCGCACGGCCTCATTCACCACCGCGGGGTCGATCGCGACAGGATCAAGGGACGCGAGATCGTCCAGCCAGTCGTTCACGGCCCGGGCGTCGAGCGCCCGCCGGATGGCTTCCTGTGTCAGGCCCGACACGTTGAGGTCGGCCGCCCGTGCCTCTTCCGCCAGTTCGTCAGGCAGATAGACGTTCACACGAGCCATGCGCATACTATACACACAGAACTCCATCGCCTGAAGTCCATCAGCTCACCTGGCGTCACCCGCCCGCTGCCGTCAGGCACAGGCGCACGCTACCGTCGTCGCCGGCCTTCTCGGGTGGCGAGGAGCGCCGACCGGGCGGTGCGCGCCACCGTTTCCTGGCCTGCTGCCAGGCGAGTAGCCTCGGCGTGCCGTGAGCGAGCCATCGATGACAGCAGAAGTGAGGCAAACGGGTGGGCAGCCCCTCCTCCGGTCGGTTCGTCCGCTGGCCTGCCCTGTCGAACCGGCAACCGCCGCGGAGGCGCGGTGAGCGGCGGGGCGATCAAGAACCACTCCGGGTTCATCTGGTCGGTGGCGGACCTGCTGCGGGGCGTGTACAAGCAGTCCGAGTATGGCCGGGTGATCCTGCCGTTGACGGTGCTGCGCCGGCTGGACTGCGTGCTGGAGCCGACCAAGGCCGAGGTGCTGGAGACCATGGCGGACCTGCCGGAGACGCTGCGCAACCGCGAGCCGCTGCTGCAGCAGGTGGCCGACCAGCCGTTCGTGAACATGTCACGGCACACGTTCGCCACGCTGCTGGGCGATCCCGACAACGTGGCCGGCAACCTGCGCAACTACATCGCGGGGTTCTCGGAGTCGGCGCGCGACATCGTGGACAAGTGCGTGAACTCAGAGCACATCGCGTATGCGATCAGCCGCGGGGAGGCGAGACGCCGGATAATCCAACGCTCTCTGGCCTAGAACCTGAGCCGCCTCCTGGCCTGCCGCTACTGCAGCTTCGGCGCGCCATCCCGGCGGGCGAGAGACGACCCAGGTCGGCCTCCGCTCACCGTTCTCACCGCCGAGACAAATGAGTGCGGCATCGGTGGTGGACGCCCTGACCCGCGAACTCGACTCGTAGTCGTGGTAGCCGCCGGCAATGCTCGGCCTGCCGACTACCTCGACGCGATCAGCGAGGCCTCCGCTGATGAGTATCCGAGAGTGCTTCTCAATGATCGGAGACCATGAGCGGCTCCGTGGTCAACATCACCAGGGACCACGACCAGGTCGCCATGAATGCAGGTGGCGATGTCCAGCAGGACTCGACCCCAGAAGGCCGTTCACATGGTGGGTCCAATGCACGGTACTTGGCGTTGGTAGAAACGCGTATTGGAGGCGATCACCGTCATCGGGGCGGTGGTGGGCTTCTTCGGGGGTAGCTCCATTGATCCGCTTTGACCATGCGAAGCGGTCAGGTCACAGACCGCGGAGCGCCGGAAGCCATGACGCCTACCGGTGGATGACAGCTGCAACCAGGAGGCCGTTGATGCGGTCGTCAAGGACGACCTTGAACACCACCAAGTAGTTGTTGCGCACGACGTAGCGCAAGTTCGCTATGGGCGTACCTTGGGCGTTCGTGCGCAGCACCGCGCCGGGGAGCCGGTCTGGAGAGGTGTCGGCGATGTCTGCGAGGATTAGCGCCAAGTCAGGGTCGTGGCCCCAAGCAGCGAAGAATGCTGCCACATTGCGCCACCGCCAGTTAGCTGTCCCCGGCATGCGCTCGGCGAGCTGTGGCGCGCAGTTCGTCGTTCAATCGCTTGTCGACCTCTTCAGCGTCAGGGTTCTCTCGATAGTACCGCCGGGCGCTCTCCGTCGCGGCGTCGACGACGGCCTGCTCTTCGGGGGTGATCTCTGGGAGCGAAGCGTCGTCGGCTACAGCGAACACGCCAGGGTCAAGTTCAGACGGATAGGTCTTCATGGACGGCACGATGTCCCCTTGTTCTGTGGCGGGCACGCTAGTGCTTGCATCGCTTTCAGCGTATGCCAGAGATCATCGGGACTGCAACGAAAATCCTCCGTTGGGCTGGGGTGATGTCGCGACATTCGGCGGCGAATGCGTTGATGCCGGGGATGAGGGCGGCTGCGTAGACGAACGCGAAGCCTGCGGCGGCGAGGCGCTTGAGCCGCTCACGCTCTGTTGTCACAGGGACCCGTTACCGTCGGTTCATGGCCTCACGCGACCCTCGTGACATGTCGGCGGAGGCGCGTCCGGCGCCCGCACCGCAGGCTGCGATCCCGCGCGGCAATGACCAGCACCCGATCGCGTGGCTGTGGAATATCCAGAATGCTCAGCGACCCGGCCCGGTGCGCCCGGCCTTTGGCCGCCGCTGCTCTGATTCTGGCGGTCGTCGCCGCGGCGTGCAGCGCTGACGACCCGACGGCCGCGCCGGTCACTGGGGCCACCACCACCACGTCAACGATCGCCTCCGGCGATGTGGCGGCGCTCAGCCTGAGCCTGCTCGATGAGGTCGTCCGGAAGGTGCAAGCTGACAAGAACCATGCGCACACCATACGCACAGCCCGCACCAGCTAGCTGACGACGATTCCCGCGATCCTGCGCAGTTGGAGCACGGCGTCCTCCAGCACATGCTGATACTCCACGCCAGTCTTCAGGTGTACGGGCACGTACAACCAGCCAGCATCCTCCGACACGGCCAAGTCACTGTCGCGCAACCGGCGATTGGGGTCAGACTCGGTCTCAGCCCAGATCCAGACCGGTGTGTCGCCCACTTCTGCCCAGAGATCGAGATCCACGCACAGGGAGAACTTGTGTGATGCGCCACGATCAGGATCACTCACGAACCGGAAATTGCGCCAGTAGCCAGCCCTTAGCGTGGACGCCCTGAAGCCTCTGGTCGAGGCCCAGCGTTGCTCGACGGCCTTTACAAGGATGTCGTCGATGAGCTGGTTGAACCAACGCATTCTGCGGGCAAGCGAGGGGTTGAGTTCTTCTCTCTGGATCGGGTGAAAGGCATCCAGGTCCTGCTGTTCGACAAACCCGCCGAGTTGCTGGATGTCCGAGGCGAGTTGAGAATCAGCCGACACGGCAGCGGCCAAGCGCTCAAGCAGAAGATCCCAGCTGGCCAGTATCAGCAACTTGTCAGTGCCGGCTCTGGCCGTTCGCATCCTCTCAAGCGTCGCGCCGGACTCCAGCAGGACAGGATCTTCGCCGGTCTCCATCTGCCGCCTGATCTCGGCCCACAGAGTCTCAATCCGGGTTCCGGGCGCAATGAACAACAACACACCCGGTCCAAACGCTTCGAGCTGGCTGAAATAGCCGCTGGCTTGTCCCTCCAGAAGGGCGGCCCAGAACTTGGACTCGACGAGCAGCCGCTTGTTGCCGTCACTGTCGTAGCCGACCATGTCCGGTCGGGAGCCATCCTCATGGGTCACCTGAGTCACGAATCTCGTGATCGGCTCAAGGTCGAAGCCCTGCTCGCTCAGCAGGCTGTCCAGAGCGCCGCGGCAAGCCTCGGACTTGTTCAGGATGAACGCCAACGCATCCGTTGCGGTATCCTCGCCGCGGCTTGTGAGCCGGGGGACCAAGTACGCAAGCAGGCTGGATTCACTGTCCATCGGAGCCGTCGGCGAGAGTGTCCAGAAACTAGGCGAGGAGGCTGCGGAGCATCCAGGCTGTCTTCTCGTGGACCTGCATTCGCTGGGTCAACAGGTCGGCGGTGGCCTCGTCGTTGGCCGCGTCCGTCACCGGGAAGACCGAGCGGGCGGTGCGGACCACCGTCTCCTGGCCCTCGACCAGGCGGCGGATCATCTCGTTGGCGTCAGGCCGGTCGGCGTCCTCGGTGACCGACGCCAGCTCCGCGAACTCGCGGTAGCTGCCCGGCGCGGGCTCGCCCAGCGCCCGGATGCGCTCGGCGATCTGGTCGACGGCCATGGCCAGCTCGGTGTACTGCTGCTCGAACATCAGGTGCAGCGTGTTGAACATCGGCCCCACCACGTTCCAGTGGTAGTTGTGGGTCTTGAGGTACAGCGTGTAGCTGTCGGCCAGCAGCCTCGAGAGCCCCTCGGCGATGGCGACGCGGTCGGCCTCGGCGATGCCGATGTCGATCATGGGTGACTGGCTAGCCCTGTCCACCGGAGGCCTCCGTCACCGACTCGTCCGCCCCGACCGCGACGTCCACGAGGCTAGCCCTGTCCACCGGAGGTCTCCTTGACCGACGCCTTGCCGGCGGAGATCCACGGCATCATGGCCCGGAGCTCCTTGCCCACGATCTCCACCGGGTGGTCGTGCCCGGCCGCCTCCAGGCGCAGGAAGTTCGGCCGGCCGCCCCGGCTCTCGGCCACCCACTCCTGCGCGAACGAGCCGTCCTGCACCTCGGCCAGGATGCGCTGCATCTCGGCCCGCACCGCGTCGTTCACGATGCGCGGCCCCCTGGTCAGGTCGCCGTACTCGGCGGTGTCCGACACCGAGTAGCGCATCCCGGCGATGCCCTCCTCGTACATGAGGTCCACGATCAGCTTCAGCTCGTGGAGGCACTCGAAGTAGGCGATCTCGGGCTGGTAGCCGGCGTCGACCAGAGTCTCGAAGGCGGCCTGCACCAGCGCGGTGGTGCCCCCGCACAGCACGGCCTGCTCGCCGAAGAGGTCGGTCTCGGTCTCCTCGGTGAAGGTGGTCTCGATCACCCCGGCCCGGGCCCCGCCGATGGCGTCGGCGTAGGCCAGCGCGAGCGGCAGCGCCGCGCCGGACGCGTCCTGCTCGATCGCCACCAGGCACGGCACGCCGCCACCCTCGACGTAGGTGCGCCGCACCAGATGGCCGGGACCCTTGGGCGCCACCATGCACACGTCCACCGTCTCGGGCGGCGAGATCAGCCCGAAGCGGATGTTGAAGCCGTGGGCGAAGAACACCGCGTCGCCGGCCTGCAGGTTCGGCTCCACGTGCTCGGCGTAGATGGTGCCCATCTCGGTGTCGGGCATCAGCATCATCGTCACGTCGGCCTCGGACACGGCCTCGGCGATGGAGCGGACCTCCAGCCCGGCCTCGCGGGCCTTGACCGCCGACGACGAGCCGTCGCGCAGGCCCACCCGCACGTCGATGCCCGAGTCCTTGAGGTTGAGAGCATGCGAATGGCCCTGGGACCCGTAGCCCAGCACGGCCACCTTGCGATTGTCGATGGCCGACCGGTCGACGTCTGCCTCGTAGTAGATGTTCGCCACGAAAGCCTCTCTTTGTGGTTGTAGGGGTGTGATGTCGAGATTGCGGGAAAGACGGTACCCAGTTCAGGAGCCCAGCGAGGGCAGGGCCACACGGCCGGTGCGCTGGAGCTGCTCGATCCCGAAGGCTCGCAGGCGCTCCTCGAACTCGTCGAGCCGGGCCGGCCGGGCCGCCAGCGACAGCATCATCCGGGACTGGTCCTCGTCCAGGACGTAGGCCCGGAAGTCGTCGATCAGCTCGAGGAGCCCGTGGCGGCGTCCCCCGGCCGCGTCGACGGCCACGGTCACCAGCATCAGCTCCCGCTCGACCGACTCCGCCGGAGCCAGCTCGCTGATCTCCACCACGTTGATGAGCTTGTCGAGCTGCTTGACCACCTGATCCAGCGACGACGAGGCCACGTCCACGGTGAAGGTGATGCGGCTGAAGCGCTCGTCGGCGGTGGGCGCCACCGCCAGCGACTCGATGTTGAAGCCCCGCCGGGCGAACAGGCCGGCCACCCGGGCCAGCACACCCGGCTTGTTCTCCACCGTCGTGACGATGGTGTGGAACCGGTCGGCCGGCTCTGCGGACGGCACTGCGGGACCGGTCATCGCTGCGACGGGTCGACGACGATGTCGGAGTTGGACTGGCCGGCGGGGACCATCGGGTAGACGTTCTCGCCCGCGGAGCTGCGGAACTCCAGCACCACCGGACGGTCGTCGATCTCGTTGGCCTTGGCGATGGCCGGGGCCACCTCCTCGGGGGACTCCACCCTCAGGGCGACGCAGCCCATGGCCTCGGCCCACTTCACGTAGTCGGGGATCTCATAGGAGAGGTACACCTCGCTGTAGCGCTCCTCGTAGAACATCTCCTGCCACTGGCGGACCATGCCGAGGTATGCGTTGTTGAACAGGGCGACCTTGATGGGGATGCGCTCCATGGACGCGGTGACCAGCTCCTGGGCGGTCATCTGGAAGCAGCCGTCGCCGTCGACGGCCCACACCATCCGGTCCGGCATCCCGACCTTGGCCCCGATGGCGGCCGGAACGGAGAAGCCCATCGTGCCCAGGCCGCCGGAGTTGATCCAGGTGTAGGGATGGTCGAAGCGCCAGTACTGGCTGGCCCACATCTGATGCTGGCCCACCCCGGAGGTGACGATGGTGTCGTCGGGAGTGGAGTCTCGCAGGACCTCCAGCACGTACTGGGGCTTGAGCAGCTCGCCCGGCTCGGACTGCTCGTAGGTCAGCGGGTGACGCTCCTGCCAGCCGCTGATAGTCGAGCGCCAGGCCCGGCGGTCGGCCTGGGCCTCAGCCCCGCCGCAGGCCCGCACGGCCTCGATCAGGTCGGAGATGATCAGCTTGCAGTCACCCTGTATGGCGACGTCGGGCATCCGGACCTTGCCCAACTCGGCCGCGTCGATGTCCACGTGGATGACCTTGGCGTCGGGCGCGAAGCCGTCGAGACGGCCGGTGACCCGGTCGTCGAAGCGGGCGCCGAGCGTGATCAGCAGGTCCGAGCGCTGCATGGCCGTGACCGCGGTGTAGTTGCCGTGCATGCCGGGCATGCCCAGGCACAGCTCGTGGCTGTCGGGGAAGCATCCCCGAGCCATGAGGGTGGTGACCACCGGCACGTCGATCAGCTCGGCGAGGGTCAGCAGCTCGGCCGCGGCCCGGGACTTGAGGATCCCGCCGCCGACGTAGAGAACGGGGCGCTCGGCTGCACAGATCATCTCGGCGGCGACCCGCACCAGTTCGGGATCGCCGGCCGTGGCGGGCCGGTAACCGGGCAGCTCCATGATGTCGTCGGTGGGCTCGTACCAGGTCATGGCCGAACGAGGGTTGCGGGGATCGACGATGTCCTTGGGGATGTCCACCAGCACCGGGCCGGGCCGCCCGGTAGTGGCGATGTGGAAGGCCTCGTGGATGATGCGAGGGATGTCCTGGGCCTCGGTGACCAGGAAGTTGTGCTTGGTGACCGCCATGGTGATGCCGGTGGTGTCGCACTCCTGGAAGGCGTCGGTGCCGATGGCCGCGTAGGGGACCTGGCCGGTGATGCACACGATCGGGATCGAGTCCATGTAGGCGTCGCAGAGCGCGGTGACCCCGTTGGTGGCGCCGGGCCCCGAGGTGATCATCACGACGCCGGGGCGGCCGGTGGCGTGGGCGTAGCCCTCGGCCATGTGGCCGGCGCCCTGCTCGTGGCGCACGAGGATGTGGCGCACCGGCGACTCGATGATCGGGTCGTACACCGGGAGGATGGCGCCGCCGGGCAGCCCGAACACCACTTCGGTGCCCTCACGCTCGAGGGTCTTCACCAGGGCTTGTCCGCCGTTCATTTCCATGATCGGGCCTCCGGGGCGGTTGCTGAATGGGTGATCGAGAAACTGGCTGCACGCGAAACGACCTCCCGAGGGAGGTCGGCGCACGATCGGATGGGGTTGCGAACGCGCGCTGTCAGCCAGGTACTACCACGAGGATGGCAACGTCGTTCACGGCCCTGATTATGGCCGCTGAATCAGCGGCCGACAACCAGTAGGACCCTGCGGATTATGGCGCCGAGGCGGGGGGCCGCCACTCCGAGTCGGGAGGCGGCCACAACGGAGAGTCAGCAGGAGGTCGCCACTCAGGGTCGGGCCACCACGGAGAGTCACGAGGGGGCCACCACTTTGAGTCGGGAGGCGGCCACCACTCCGAGCCCAGCACGCTGATCACGGCGGGGCCCAGCACCTCGGTGGCGAAGACCTCGGCCCGGTCGTAGTCGAGGTGCATGCCGTCGGAGCGGCCGAAGGCGCCGTCGTAGCCGTAACCGTCCAGCACCGCGGCCAGGTCGATCAGACCGGCAGCGGGGTCGCCCGACGCGTTGAGCTCCTCGACCAGTTCCCGCACGAGCGCGTTGTAGGCCGCAGCCCTCGCAGGCTCGGTCTGGGGCTGGTTGGAAGCGCTCTCGCCGAAGGTGGGCAGCAGTACCGGGGTGGTGGTGAACACCACTCGGGCACCGAGATCCTCGGCCTTGGCGACCATGCGCCGGTAGGAGTCGGCCACGTCGGAGGCCAGAGCGGGGTCGAGGATCGACACCCATGCCCCGTCGGGGTTCAGATGGTCGAACAGCACAGCACCGTGGTCGACGACCAGCACGGCGTTGGAGCCGTTCTGGATGAGGTCGTCCCGGCACGGCCCGTCCTCGATGAACCCCATCGGATGCGGCCCGTCCTCGATGTTGCCCCGCATGTAGCGCCACGCAGCGTCGGGTGTGCCCGCGGGCGAGCAGCCGATCCGGGAATTGTCCACCACTGCCATCAGCCGGCTGGCGTTGCCCCACTGGCGCAGCCCGTCGGCTATGTGGAGTCCGGTGGAGTCTCCGAGAACGGTGACGATCGGAGGCGTGAAGGTGGTCTCGGGCTGCGGCTCAACGACCGGGACCGTCGTCTCCGGCGTCACCTCGTCAGGCTCGTCCGGCACCTGCTGGGCGGGTTCGGAGTCCGGATCGGACTGCGGCTGCAGCGTCTCGGTCGGCGTTGAGGTCGCTGCCGACGGCTCGGGCGCAGCTTGCTCCGAGGGCGACGAGGCGGGCGCAGGGGCGAGGTCCTCGGATTCCGCGGACCGCTCAGGTGACGGTTCGGCAGGGTCGACGGCACCACCCGGGTCTGTGGTCGGCGCGGCATCTGACGCGGCCTCCGGAGGCGGAGCGGCGGTGGCGGGCGACGCGTCCTGCTCGGTGAGCCACGCAGGCAGCTCGTCGGATCCCTCGGCCCGCTCGGCGATGCCGCGCGCCGGCGTGGAGGCTGCCGCGGCCACTGCCGCCACTGTCACCACCGCCGCGGCGGCCACGGCCAGCGCCGGAAGCGCGAGCCGGCCGGTGCCGCGGCGCACCGGCATCTCCACCAGGTGGAACGACGCTTCGGCCAGCCCCAGAGTGACCGCGATCACCACGACGGGGTGCCAGTTTTTCAGCTCGATCACCGGCCAGTGGAACAGGTAGATGGCATAGGAGCGCAGACCCAGCCAGCGCAGCGGCGCCCACGCCATGAACCGGGCCGGCCAGCCGTCTCGCACCGCCGCGATCACCAGCACCACCCAGCACAGCGCCATCAGCTGGGGGCCGCCCCGGAACACGAAGCCGTCGTCGGGTCCGAGCCGGGCCACCGACACCACGGTGAGCGCCACCGCGGCCGCCAGCAGCACCGCCCATGCCATCCGCGACGAGCGGGACAGGGCTGCGGCAGGCTCGAACAGGCGACGCACCGCCCCGAAGCGGGCCTGGGCCAGCGCGAGGCCCGCTCCGGCTGCGATCTCCAGGGCCCGCACCGGAGTGGACACATAGGCGTCGGTGGAGCCCCACCACAGCCACACGGCGCCGAGGCCGATGACCGCCATCGCACTCACCACCCGACCGGGCCTTCGGGTCAGCGCGACCGCGGCCGGGAACACCAGGTAGAACTGCTCCTCGATCGCCAGCGACCAGAAATGGGCCAGCGGCTCGGGCGCGGCGTCGAATATGCCCGCGTAGCCGACCTCGTCGAGCGAGGCATGCCAGTTGAACACGTTCAGTGCGGCGGTCAGCGCGTCGACGCCGATCGTGCGCAAGGGCTGATCGTCCAGGACCGCGGTCAGGGCCAGCGTGGCTGTGATCGTCACCAGCGCGGCCGGCAGCAGGCGGCGCACCCGCCGGGCCATGAACCGTCCGAGGCGCAGACGGTCGGTGGAGGTCACCTCGGCGTCGATCAGGCCGGCTATCAGATAGCCCGACAGCGTGAAGAACAGACCCACACCCAGCCAGCCGCCCCGCACGACGTCCGGCCACAGATGGAACGCCAGCACCCATGCCACCGCCCAGCCCCGCAGCCCGTCGAGGCCCGGCAGCCGGCGACCGGCGCGGGCGGGCGCACCCGGTGCCGCCGCTGAAGCAGGCGCCGCCACGCTCATGTCGTTGAAGTCCGGCCTAGCTTTCTCGCCGTGCTCTCATTGCTGCGAGACTACTGATGACGCCTCCCGGCAGTGACCGCCGGCCGCCGATCCTCATGCGGTTGCGGTGGAGTCGCGACGACCGGGAGATCTGGCGGTTGGCGTGGCCCGCTCTGAGCGCGCTGGTGGCCGAGCCGCTGTACGTGCTGGCCGACACCGCCATCGTGGGTCGCATCGGCACGCCCCAGCTCGGCGGCCTTGCGCTGGCCGCGTCGATCCTGCTGACCGCTCACGCCATGTTCATCTTCCTGGCCTACGGCACCACCGCGGCGGTGGCCCGGCTGCTGGGGGCGGGCGAGCACCGCCGGGCCGCCCATCAGGCGGTTCAGAGCCTCTGGCTGGCCCTGGCCGCGGGCGTCGTCCTGGCCGTTGCCGGACTGCTGCTATCGTCCTGGCTGGTGAACACCCTCGGGGGTGACGATCCCGAGGTGCTCCGCAACGCGCTCGTCTACCTGCGCATCTCGCTGCTCGGCCTGCCGGCCATGCTGGTCGTGTTGGCCGGGGTGGGCTACCTGCGGGGCGTCCAGGACACCAAGCGGCCCTTCGCGGTGGCTCTTGGCTCGGCCGTGGGGAACTTCGTGCTCGAGGTGGTGCTGGTCTACGGCTTCGACCAGGGAATCGGCGCCTCGGCGCTGTCGACGGTCATCGCTCAGACCGCAGCCGCGGCCGCCTTCGTCTGGTGGACCAGGCAGGCCGTCGCCCGCCACGGCGTGGGCCTGCGACCGGACCCGGCCGTGATCCGGCGCCTGGCCATCGCCGGCTGGGACCTGCTGATCCGGACCTCGGCGCTGCGGGTCAGCCTGACGATCACGGTGGCCGTCGCGGCCCGCATCGGCACCGACGACCTGGCCGCGCACCAGATCGTCTTCGAGGTGTGGACGGTCCTCGCTCTGGTGCTCGACGCGGTGGCCATCGCGGGGCAGGCTCTCATCGGCCTGGCCCTAGGGGCCGGCCGGCCCGACCGGGCCCGGGCGCTGGGACGGCGCATGATCGGCTGGGGCCTCGCCTCCGGCGTTATGACCGGGGTGGTGGTGCTGGCGCTGTCCGGTGTGCTGCCCCACGTGTTCACCGAGGATGCCGCAGTGGTCGCGCTGGCCGCGTTCCTGCTGCTGCACGTCGGCTTCTCCCAACCGGCCGCGGGGGTGGTGTTCGCTCTGGACGGTGTGCTGATCGGGGCCGGCGACCTGCGCTTCCTGGCCGTGTCCATGGTCGGAGCCGGCGTGGTGCTGGTGGGAGGCGGGTTGGTGGTGGTGGCCGTCTCCGCCGGCATCGGCTGGCTGTGGGCCGCCCTGCACGCCTGGATGGGGACCCGGCTGGCCCTCATGCTGTGGCGCTTCGCCAGCCCGGCCTGGCAGATCACCGGCGCCGACCGCTAGTAGAGGAACAGGAAGGAAGGGCGTCATCACCCCGGATTCCTGCACACGACAGGATCGGAAAAAGTGACATTAGCCTTCGGGATTATTGTACACTTCAGCGCCGTGCAGGACCAGTCTTGCCTGGAAGCGGGATGACTCATGGCCAATGACTACCCGGCTGGGCCACGGTACGACCGCCGTATCGAGGACGAGATCCGCGAAGCCCTCGAGTCGGCGCGCATCGTGGTCGTCACCGGTCCGCGCCAAGTCGGCAAGACGTGGGCGGTGCGGCGCGTGATCGGACCGGAGGGCAAGGTCCACTACCTCGACAATGAGAACACACGGACGGCTGCGCTCTCCGATCCGCACAGCTTCGTGGAGTCTGGCACCGGCTCGACAATGGCGATAGACGAGATCCAACTCGGCAGTGATGCCCTGATCCGGGCCATCAAGCTCCAGGCCGACTCGAGTGATCGGCGCGGGCAGTTTCTCTTGAACGGCTCGGCCAACTTCCTGACCGTCCCGCACATCACCGAGTCGCTCGCCGGCCGGGCCGTGTTCCTGACGATGCTCCCCCTGTCGCAGGGTGAGATCAACGCAGCCGGCGACGGCCTGCTCGACTGCTCCTTCACCGACCAGGACCGCCTGCTCAACGTCGACGCCATGCCGCTGCGAATGGCGGACTACCTCGAGTTGATCTGCCGTGGCGGCTTTCCCGAGGCCGTGAGGACCTCATCGCGTCGCTCGCGGCGCCGATGGTTCAACGGCTACGTGTCGTCGATGGCCACTCGGGACATCACTCGCATAGAGGACGTTCGCCACGCTGACCTGATACCGAAGCTCCTACGACTGCTCGCAGCGCGCACCGGAAGCGAGTACGTGACGGTGACGGTGGCCCGAGCCGCCGACTGCGACCGGCGCACCGTGGACCGGTATGTGTCGTTGCTTGAGATGACTGGACTGGTGCATCGACTTCCTGCATGGTCAGCGAACCTGACTGCCCGCGAGTCGCGCCGAGAGAAGATTCTGATCTGCGACACTGGCCTGGCGGCACACCTGATGCGCAAGGAGCCAGACTCACTCGCCGTCATCACGGACCCCGCCCGCGGACCGCTCGTCGAACTGTTCGCCCTGAACGAACTGCACAAGCAGTCGCTGCTGTCTGATCGACAGCCCAACCTATTCCACCATCGCGACCACCGCGGCACGCTCGAGGCCGATCTCGTAGCAGAAGCGGCCGGAGAGGTCGTGGCGTGGGAGGTGAAGGCATCGGGTTCGGTGTCACCCGCCGACGCTCGCGGCCTGCGGCGGATACGCGACCGGATCGATCAGGCCGGGCCGGGCACCTTCCGCAACGGCATCGTCCTGTACGCCGGAACCGAGGCGTTCGCGCTCGGAGACCGGCTCACCGCTCTTCCGTTGTCCGCCCTGTGGACCACGCCGGCTTGACACCTCCGCAAGACAGCGGGGCGTCTACCAACTGGGTAGTTGCCGAGCAGGTTCGCGTCGGTTGGCACCACATCGGCCTTGGCGACCCTCACGGTCGCCTCTGACCCGCCCTTGGACTCGGGATCCGCTGGCACGCACGTTGCCACCGTGATCCCGTAGTGGCCGCCGACCGCGACGATCTCCGGATGGCGCACAGCGATCCCTGGCGACGTGATCGATCGTGACCGTGCGCTCGTTGTCGGTGAGCCAATACGTCGGAGCGCCGCCAAGGGCTCGCATGGCACGGTCCACACAGGCGATCACCGTGGGCAGGGTGCGGTCCCAGGTCGCGATCACCACCCGGAACCGCGACCACGCCAGCCACGCAAAACAGATTCGTCCTCCGGCCCGCGATGACCGGACCGGCGCCCCAGTCCCACTGCGCCCACATACCCGGCGCTTCGCGATCCACGGCCGATACACCCGCCGCCGACCACGGCGATGGTTGGCCTTCACCTCCGCCACCGCCCGGCGCACCGTGCGGTCCGAACGGGGGTGTCTTTGTGTTGGGGGCGGCCGCACGACCGCGCTGCCGACGGTCTGGCGATGCGATGGTGACGCTCGAGTGGATCCGGCAAGTGCGGCGGCTCTGGTGATGTGGATGTCACAGGGCCGTGGTTGAGCCGTTGCGATGTTTATCAGGACAGGACACGGCCGGCACCCAGCGCGTGCGTCGGAGCCGCCGCGCTGCGTGGCCCGGCGGCGGCTGGGTGCGGTCGGTGCCGCGGTTCGCATCGCTGGAGGCGACCACTGTGCTTGTCGATGCCGGCGCGGCCCGGTGACGGTCGCCGCGTTTTGACGATCCCGGCGTCGAGGTCTGGTTTAGTTGCCGGACGTGGACGACCCCACCGTCACCTCAAAGGAGTCGCTGACCTCGTTGCCGTCGGCGTCCTCCGCTGTCACGGTGATGATGGCCGTTCCCGGGCCCGCTGCCACGAGGTACAGACTCGAGCCCCGCAACCACGCCCTCACCACGTCGTAGTGCGACGATATGACGCCGAAGGTCAAGTCGTCGCCGTCTGGGTCGGTGAACACGTCGGCAAGGGAGAAGTCCTGCCACTGCAACGTCTTCAGGTTCAGGTCGGGCAGTGGCGCGGCCACCCTGGGCGCCCCAGGTGGACGTTCCGGCTCCGGAACCACCAATACAACAAAGGTATCGCTGACCCGGAGGCCGTCGGCGTCCTCGGCTGTGACCGTGATGGTGGCTGTGCCCTCGGCTACACCCATCACCGTCAGCCTGGAGCGGTCCGAGGCCACCGACACCGTGGCCACGGCCCTGTCGTCGGATGCAGCGGTGATGGTCACAGCGTCGCCGTCGGCGTCGCTGAACACCCCGGCCAGGGAAACCTCCCGCGTTGTTCCCGCCTCCAAGCCTGACACGTCGCTGATGGCCGAGGCCACCGTGGGCGCCCGGTTGGCCCCCGGGTCGTCAGGTGGCGGATTCGGGCCGCTGACATAGCTGCCTAGCACTCCTAGATCCTGCGCGCGAGAGACGCTCCCTCCTACAGCAGCAGTGGATTCGAGCCGGATGTACTGGCCCCGCCTCGTTGAGAAGGTCACTAGCTTGCGGGCGTTGTTGTCGATGATGGAGTTGTCGAACGTGCCGGACGCTGCCGGGTCGCCCCAGTTCGCCCCGTCGGCGCTGACATAGAGCCTGTATCTGGTGATCACCCCGTTGACGCCGCCGCTGCCACCATGGGGTTCAGGCACATAAACGAACCCGTTCAGGTCATAGACGGCTCCCAAGTTGATGTCGAGCGTGTGGGGTTGGCTGCCGCTGCCCGATTCCCAGTAGGTGGTCGGGTCGCGATCAAAGGCATGCGCACCAGGGTGGCCTTCGTTTTGGCTGGACATCTCATGAAGTGTCCAGCCGGTGTTCGGGATCGGGGTGTCGTTGGCGGGCGCGGTGATCCATTCCATCTCGATGATCGCCACCCCGTCTGTGGCTTCGGTGTATCGCTGACGGAAATCCCAGCCGGTGGTGGTGATATACCACTTGTTGTTGGCGGGATCCAGGACCACTTCCGGCGCGTGCACGGGCAGCTCGGTTACGAGCTGGGCACCTTCAGGGTTCACCTTGTCGCCGTTGAAGTCGCCGAAGTCCGTCGGGCTGTCCGATCGGAAGACCAGCGTCTGGTGGTAGTTGTCGTTGTTCGCGTTGGTGTCGGTCACCGTGACGAACAAGTAGTAGGACCCGGCGTATTTCACGACGAACGGCGACTCCGCGGTCCCCCAACTCTCCTTGGGGGCGTCGCCGCTCAAGGTGAGCGCATGGTCGACATAGCTCCAGGTGATCAAGTCAGTCGACTGCAACACATCCACAACGTTCTGGTTGCCCGCCGACGGATCGACGCTGGTGATGTATTTGTAGTACGTTCCGCCGTCTTCGAGAACCATCTGGTCTCTGGGCGTCGTGTGATCCGTGATCCGATCGTGGGCAGGATACGTGACGCTCAACGTCTCATTGGTCCACGTCACCAAATCAGAGGAGGTGACCAGCCCCCGAACCTTGGGCCCATAGAACATGTAGGCTTTCCCGTTGAACGTGATGGCATGCGGAGCAAATGCCGAATTTGTCGATCCGTTCGGATCGATGTCCGGCCTGCGGGTGTAGGGGCCCAACAGCGAATCCGCCACGCCGTGGGCGAACTGGTTCTCGCCCGCAGTCTGGCCAGGGACTCTGTTGTTGGCGGTACCGATTACATGCCACTTCCCGTTGACATCCCGATAGACGGTGTGGTCGTTCATATAGACATAGGCCGGAGAGCTCGCCGCCGCCGTGTTCGGAGCAAACAGCGTCTGAATCGTCGCCGGCTTCAACCGGGGAACATGCCCCTCCACGCCGTCCACCGGCGTCGCCGACACCGCATCGGACGGGTCGCCGGCGCCGGACGCGTTCACGGCGCGGATCCGGAACCGGTACTCCGTCGCGTTGGCCAGACTTGACACCGCATAGCCCGTCGTCGACGACGACGAACCGCCCATCGCCGACCAACTGGCCCCCCACGCCGGCCACGAACCCCCGGACCTGGTCTGCTGCTGGTACTGGTAGCCGGTGATCGAGTCGTCCGCCGGGTCCGCCCACGACAACCACACCCGCGAGTCGCCCACCGCGGCCGCCAACCCGGCCGGCCCGGCCGGCTCGTCGTCATCACGGACAGTGACCGCCGCAGCGCGCGGCGATCCGACCCTGTAGCCGGTGCCCGCCGTCACGGCAACTGTGACCGAACCGTCGGCCTCGTCGACGCTGTCGCCGATGGTCGCGACGTTCAGCGTCGCCGAGCCCGACGTGGGGATGGTCACCGTCCGCGTAGCGGTGGGCGCGTACTCGCCGACAGACGACACGCTGACATTCACCGTTATCGCGGCGCTCGGCGCCGGCGACGCCGTCACCGTGAAGACGGCAGCAGAACCCTCAGTCACCGCGCTGCCGGCGCTGACGCTGACCGACGGCTCGGTGGGGGGAGTATTCTCCCCCGCACAGTTCGCGGCCTCCCTCTCCAGGCGCTGCAGTTCTTGGGTAACGGGCGCCCAGCCGCTCCAGATCTGTTGTGCCGCCTGCGCTTCGGCGGCTGTGAACGGCTCGAGGGTCCCGGACGTCTCTGCGCCGAACGCGATCAGCACACGGAACCAGTCCTGGTCGTAATCCGCTCTGGTCTTGTTGTTGTCGTGGTAGCCCCGAACCAGCGTGACCAGCTCGTTCGAGGTCGGCGTCACGGTGCAGGCCTGCCCCCCGATAGGCAGTCTCTCGCTTTGAGGCACCAGACTCAACGCCACAATGCCGGGATGGTCCGCAGCATACTTGTACGTTCGGTATATCCAGATGTCGCTCGCATTGTCAGCAGACTCGTTCCCGGTCAGCACATCGGTGCCTGTCACCAACGGGGATACGTAATGCCACACGACGCGGCCGCTTTGGGTGACCTCGCTGATCCTGCCGTGCTGGCCCTCCGTTACCAGTGTATTGCCGTTGGGCAGACGCTGCGCGTTGGACAGTATCCAAGTGGGTTGCGCCAGCGTATGGGTCCACACCGTAGTCGGAGCCATGTAGGCTCCTGCGGCCCGCAGATACTTGTGCTCGCAGGCAGGAAAGACAACCTCATCCACGGTCGCGTAGTTGCGCTTGAAACCAGGGTGTTCGTGTCCGTTGTTGTAGATCAGGACATTGCCTGCACCGTCCAGTCCGCTGGGGATCCAATGGGCGTTATGGGGGAAGAACAACGTCTGGTCGCTCTTGGCTCCATTCTTGTAAGCGCGCGGATTACCCCAGCGGTATATCAGGTCCCCGCCCATGCCGCTGTTCCCACCTGTGCTGCCGGCAGCCTCCGTCGTTGTGGTGCTGTGGTCCACGACCCAGGCTTCACTGAAATGGCGAGACGTGATCAGGATCTGATCAAGAGAGACATTGTAGTCTATCGAGTTCAGATGGGTATGGTGATGAGGATCCTTGACGAACGCATTAGTGGAATCCCTCAACTCGCAAAGGCCATAATTCAGATCGATCAGTTCGGGATGGCCAGCAACCACTCCATAGTTGTCCTTACTGGAGTCGTGGTCCTGGATCAAGTGATCCCACACACTCCACTTCCACACGACTGTCCCCCCGCTGGTTCCGGTGGGTCTGACCTCGACAACCTCGTCTAGTTCCAACCCGTTCTCGCCCAGGCAGGCGGGGTTCGCTCCAGCAGCAATAGACTGGGCGTTGGTGTAATAGGCAGAACTTATGAACAGATAGTTCCCGTTCGGCAATCTGGCCACATCATGGTGCTGGGTATCACTAGGATACTCATAAGCAACCGTCCCATCCGGGTTTATCTCTCCTAATGTGGCCCCGGTATGGCCCGTGATCAGTCGGCCGCTGTCAAGCAACTTGCCAAGCGCTCCACTGCGGTCCCACCGGTACGCTTCTCGACCCTGATTGTCGATCAGATAGAAGCGATTGTGCCATATGCTGGTGAGCAGCGTATAACCCTCAAGCGCTCCCGGCTCATTCACATGCACACCGACTCCGGACCTAGGTGTGGGCGTTGAACCAACGGCAATGGACACCTCACTCGGGCTGCCGAGCGTGTACCCCCCCCCCGACAGAAGGCGTACCGTGACAGTGGAGGTGTCACGAAGATAGTAGACGCGGTCCTTCGTCACGGCCGCGGTGACATCGACGTCTTGCTCGTAGTCCAGGCCACGGCCACCAGCGCCGCTGACTTCATATCTGACAGAAATGGTGCCGTCCGGCACTGAGGAAGCAGTGAACGTGCACTCTGCTGCTCCAATGCTCTCAGCATCATGGGCTACAGCGGGAACACTGGCCGGGCATGTGATCGAGATCTGGGGCAGGGCCTGCGCCGATGCGGGCCGCTCTGTGACGATGGCAACGGCGACAGCGGCCAACAACGCCCCCAATAGGACCAACCCGAGCCGTCGTGTCGCGAACGGGACGGCCCGGCTTCTACACCTCGATGAACTCACGGTAGACCCCTTCTGTGGGTATGCGTACTTGCGGACTGTCGGCTCCCGCGGGTCTGGTCACTCCAGCACATGCGTGTTTCAACCCCGAGAGCCATTCATGCTGTTGAGCCGACCGCGGCGGCCGGTAGCGGACTGGCCGTGCCGGGCCTGCTCCTGCAACCGGGTCAAGCTTGTGGTGTGTGCTCAGCTCACGATCCTCCACCAGCAGCTTGATCTGGCCAGCGTCAGGGTCGGTCCCGAACAGACCTGAAGGCGTCCACCACAGGCCCCGGCCCCCCCCCCCCCCCCCCCCCCCGGTGCCGACACAGTCGGCGCCGGCGCCGTCACGCGGCCCACTTCTTCTCATGGCTGCTGCGGCGCCACACAGCAAACGGCTCCTTCGACCTGTTCACGAACACGCAACAGATGCGAAGAACAGGCCCTCCCCTACACGGTTCGACGCCACAGCAGGTCCAGGACCCGCAGGATAGCTCCGCGAGTTCCCTGACCCGCTCGACAAACATGCGCCCTCCCATATGTAACTGCACTGCGTCATTCAAACATCATACACTGTCGGAGGCATCGATGGAGCAGTCAGGCAGCGTCCCTCGGGACTGTCGGACGCTCCCTTGTCAAGCCGCTAGTGCGTGGGGCTGTTGTCGGGTGGTTTCGTCGCGCCACATTCGGCGGATGATGCGGTTGGCGAGGTGGCGTTTGTGGGCTCGCCGGGCTTCGCGTCGGGTCTTGCCTTCGCTGGCTTTGCGGGTCAGGTAGGCGGCCGCTTGGGGCTGGCTGCGCTGCTGGGTTACGTGGTGCGGCCACTATGACGCCTGGAAGCGCGCCGATGACGAGATCGCCCGCATTCAGACCTCACACGGCTCGAAGTTCGCCGCCTGGCCGCCCGGCGTCTATGAGCGATGGGAGCGGGCCTTCGCAGCGCGGAGCCGAGCCGCGGACATGCCTTGGCGACTTGCGCTCACTGGCGGTGTCTACGGTCGGCGTGGGCGCGGTGCCGGTGGGTGGCGGGTTGGTGGTCGTGGCCGTGGGCGCCGACATCGGCTGGGTGGGTCGCCCCTTCACGTCTGGATGGCGGCCCGCCTCATCATGATGCTCGGTCGTTGCGCCGGCCCGGCGTCGTGGGTCACCGGCGTAGACCGCTGAGCGGGGCACCGACACAGCGCTACCTGAGTTGCGAAGGCCCATGGAGGTTCAACAATGCCAGCTATGACCTGGGCAGACCGTGTTTCCGAACCCTCTGGGCGAGAACGCTCAGCATTCGCGGCGTAACGTCCTTCCTCACCTTGTCACGCACAACGGCGGGCAGGCCGATGAGCAGCGCTCCTTTGAGCGGGCCGTCGGTTAGCTCCACATCCCGGTACGTGCGATTCAATTGCTTGTTGACGGCTTCTTCATGCACTCCGCTGGGCGATCCGCTGAGTTTGCGAACGGATTTCCAAGCATCCGTTGCCAATGTGATGACGTATTCTGGTGCTGGACTGACCAAACACAGCACCCTCTTGCCAACCATCGGTCCATGGTCCCGCAGAGGCTCGGGGATGTCCTTAAGACTGGATGCTCGGTAAGGAACGATATTGCCAGACGGTGTATTCCGAAGGAGAGCAACAGCATCGGGGCCGATGCGTGCCTCCGGCTCCAAGTCGGCTCGCCTTGATGCCTCCATTGCAACGCACGGATCAGCACCCGCCATCACCATCGCAATGCCTTGAACAGCTCTCTGGAGACGATGTTGGCCTCGACTCTGATCGCGGCCCCCATCAAGCCACGAGCTGTCCAAGTAAGCCGAGTATCCCCGCTCCGTGAAGGGAATTTCGTTCTCCCGTCGAGTGGCACAGGAAGGAGGGCCAGCCGGGTTCATTCCGAGGATCACGACTCCGCTGCCTGCCTCAAAGCTCGCAACACTCGAGTACAACAAACAGAAGTTCGGGATCTTGGGGTCGGTTCCCATCCAGCCGTGGACACGGCACTTGGCCGTGCACTCCTCCCGCAATTGCCGTAGTTCTTCCCTGATGCTTGACATTGGCTCTCTTTCCGTCACACGCCAGCTGTCCTGTCCGAGGTTGAGGTCGCCCCGGCGGTCTTCGGGGGGACCGGGAATCAGTCAGATGTTGGCCCGTGGGTCAACTGCTGCAGGAGTCGGTTGACGGCGGCGCCGTCGGCTCGGCCCTTGGTGGCCCTCATCACCTGGCCGATGAAGAACCCGGCCAGCTTCTTGCGGTCGGCGTCGTCGCCGGAGCAGAACCGCCGCCACTCGTCGGGGTTGCTAGCGATCACCTGGTCGACGGTGACAGCCAGATCGTGGCCGGCCATGGCTTGGAAGCCGCGGCGCTCGGAGATCGCCTCCGGCGTCTCGCCCGACTCGACGATGTCCGCCAGGATCTGCTTGGCCTGGGTGGCGGTGACCCGTCCCGAAGCCTCCAGGGCGACCAGCGAGGCCAGGCCGTCCGGCGTCACCTTCGACCAGTCCTCCACCGCCAAGTCGTTGGCCACCCGGGTGACAGTCAATCCCGGGTCTGCCCCGGCCGAGATGGCGGCGAGTACCAAGCCGTCCTGGTCACGCTCCACCAGCAGGGCGGCGTCGGAGGCCGGCACCGCTCCGGCGCCAGCCGCGACGAGCTCGGCCCGGCGGGCTGCGGGCAGCGGCGGCAAGGCGGCGTCGATGGCGGCGACGGTCTCGGCTGACGGGGCCAGCGGCACCAGATCGGGATCCTGGAAGTAGCGGTAGTCCTCGGCGTCCTCCTTGGAGCGGCCCGGCGTGGTGCGACCGCCCGCTTCGTCCCAGTGGCGGGTCTCCTGGCGGGGCCGCTCCCCGCTCGACCACAGGTCGACGTGGCGGCGAGCCTCGAAGGTGATGGCCCGACCGAGTGAGCGCAGCGAGCTCAGGTTCTTGATCTCGCAACGGGTGCGCAGCTCGTCGGAGCCGGTGGGGCGCACAGACACGTTGGCGTCCACCCGCATGGAGCCCTCCTCCATCCGGGCGTCGGACACGCCGATGGACAGCAGGATGGCCCTCAGCTCCCGCACGAAGGCCCGGGCCTGCTCGGCGGTGCGGATGTCGGGGCGGCTCACGATCTCCACCAGCGGCACGCCGGCCCGGTTGTAGTCCACCAGCGCGTAGTCGGCGTCGTGGATCCGCCCGCCGCCACCCACATGGGTGGTCTTGCCGGTGTCCTCCTCGATGTGGGCCCGCTCGATGCCCACCACATGCCCGTCGGGCAGCTTGAGGCGCCCGTCGATGTTGGTGGGCTGGTCGTACTGGGATATCTGGTAGTCCTTGGGCATGTCGGGGTAGAAGTAGTTCTTGCGGGCGAACACCGCCGGACGCACCTCGCACCCGAGGGCCCGGCCCAGGCGCATGGCGAAGTCCACCGCAGCCGCGTTGACCACCGGAAGCGAGCCGGGCAGGCCCAGGCACACCGGGCACACATTGGTGTTGGGCTCGTCGCCGAAGCGGTTGGCGCAGGCGCAGAACAGCTTGGTGGCCGTGCTCAGCTCGACGTGGACCTCGAGACCGACCACGAGCTCCCAGCCGTCGTCGAGGGCCGTCTCGCGCCCGGTGGCGGCCCCGCTCACGGCGCGTTCCCGTCGCCGGGCGCGGCCCGCTCCAGTGCGGCCGCGACCTTGAGGATGAGCCGCTCCGACAGGGCCGGGCCCATGACCTGCACGCCGACGGGGAGACCGTCGTCGCCCCGGCCGAACGGCACCGAGATCGCCGGGTGGCCGGTGAGGTTGGACGGGATGGTGCACACGTCGTTGAGGTACATCAGCAGCGGGTCGGCGGTCTTGGCTCCCAGCTCGAACGCGGTGGTCGGCGCGGTCGGGCACAGCAGGACGTCGACGTCCTCGTAGACGGCGGCGAACTCCTGCAGCATGAGGGTGCGCACTCTCAGCGCCTTGCCGTAGAAGGCGTCGTAGTAGCCGGCGGACAGGGCGTAGGTGCCGAGCATGATCCTGCGCTTGACCTCCGCTCCGAAGCCGGCCGTGCGGGTGGCGACGTTCATCTCCGCGGCGTTGGCCGCGTCGACCCTGAGCCCGTAGCGCACGCCGTCGTAGCGGGCCAGATTGCTGGAGGCCTCCGCCGGGGCGATCAAGTAGTACGCCGACAGGCCCAGCACCGCGGAGGGCACCGACACCGTCCGCACATCGGCGCCGGCCTGCTCCAGGGCCTCGGCGGCGTCCTGCACCCGCGACAGCACGTCGTCGGCCACGCCCTCCACGCCGCCCGCCGCGGGTCCGTCGTTGCCGGTGCGGCCGGTCTCCTGCCGCGGCCCGCCGCCGCAGAGCTCGGCGAGCACCCCGACCCTCAGTCCATCGACGCCGTCGGCGAGCGCCCCCTCCACCGGCTCCTGCGGCCGGTCGAGCGAGGTCGAGTCCAGGGGGTCGTGGCCGGCGATGGCCTGGTAGCAGGCGGCCGCGTCGGCCACGGTTGCTCCGAACGGGCCGATCTGGTCGAGCGAGGACGCGAAGGCGATCAGGCCGTAGCGCGACACCCGCCCGTAGGTGGGCTTCATCCCCACCACACCGCACAGCGCGGCGGGCTGGCGGATGGATCCCCCGGTGTCGGACCCGAGGGCCAGCGCGGCGAAGCCGGCCGCCACGGCCGCGGCCGAGCCTCCGCTGGAGCCTCCCGGCACCCGGCTGGTGTCGCGGGGGTTGCGGGTCGGGCCGAAAGCGGAGTTCTCGGTGGAGGAGCCCATGGCGAACTCGTCGAGGTTGGTCTTGCCGACGATCACCGCGCCCGCGGCCCTCAGGCGCTCGACGACGGTGGCGCTGTACGGGGGCCGCCAGCCCTCGAGCATCCGCGACGAGCAGGTGGTGGGGATGCCCCGGGTGCAGAGGTTGTCCTTCAGGGCCACCGGCACCCCCGCCAGGGGCCCCACCGGCTCGCCCCGGTCCAGCGCGGCATCGACGCGGTCGGCGTCGGCGAGAGCCTCCTCGGCCAGCACCAGGTTGAAGGCGCCTATCTCGCCGTCGCCCTCGCCTATGCGGTCCAGGCAGTCCTCCGCCACGGAGCGGGCGGTGCGCTCCCCGGAAGCCACCGCCGCGGCGACGCCCAACGCAGTCACGACGCTTCCTCCCCGATCGCCGGCCGCTCGAGCCGCCTCCGCCGACTCACGGCACCTCACCCATCGGCGGCCGCTTGAGCCACCCTCGTCGACTCACGGCGCCTCGCCCAGAATCGGCGGCACCCGGAACTGGCCCTCTGCCACCGACGGCGCCTGGGCGAGGACCTCGTCGCGCGCCAGCGACGGCCGCACCTCATCGGCTCTGGTCACGTCGGTGAGCGGCTGAGGATGAGACGTGGGCTCGATGCCGGAGACGTCCAGCGCCTCGACGTCGGCCGCGTGGTCGAGCACGGCCGACAGCTGCGCGGCGAGTTCGTCGAGTTCGCTGTCGCTGAAGCGCAGCCGGGCCAGCCGGGCTACGTGGGCGGCCTCGTCTCGGCTGATTCGACCGGACACTCAGGCAATATAGCCGGAGGGTTACCCGGCCTCGGAGGGGCCGTCCGACACCAGCAGGTCCACCGCGGCGCCCACCTCCAGTTCGTATACGCCGTCGGGCACGTCGAGTCCGACCACCAGGCCGGGCGGGACGACAGGATCGTTGACGAGCGTCTCGCCGGACGGGTCCAGGCCCAGGTCCTCGAGCTCGTCGGTGGCGTCCTGCACCGTCATGCCGTAGAGGAAGCGCAGGTCCGACACCGGTATCAGCGGCTCGCCCAGCGACACGAACAGGTCCAGCGTGGCCCCCTCGACCAGGGAGACACCCGCGGGAGGCTCGGTGCGCACCACCCGGCCGCGGCCGGTGCCGGGCTCGCGCACCAGTATCTCGTTGACCTCCCAGCCCAGGTCGACCGCGACCGGCATCGCGTCGGCAAGCGTCCGGCCTTCCAGCTCGGGCACCGCCGGGTGGTCCGCGCCTCTCAGGAACAAGGTCCAGACCCCGGCTGCAGCCCCGCCGAGAACCAGGATCGCGGCCAGGACGATTCCCGGCCAGCGCCAGCGGGGAGCGTCGTCGAGCGGTACCGCCGAACGCTCCGACACCGAGGGGCCGACCCGCGCGAAGTCCTCGGTCCGATCGAAGGCCGCTGCGGCCGAAGCGACCGGAGGGCTGTACTGGGACGGGAGAGGAATCGGATCCGGCCGCGGGAGGAGGTTCGCCACTCTCAGCAACTCCTCGGCCAGGTCTGCCGCGCTCAGCCGCTCGGCGGGTTCAGCCGCGGCGGCCCGCGCCAGCACCGCATGCAGGGGGCCGAGCGCGCTCAAGGAGGCCGCGGAGGCATCGTCACCGTCGTCGGAGGTCAGGACCCTGGATCCGGTCACGGCCTCGCAGAGGAGCAGCGCCAGGTCATGCACGTCCTGGGTCTGCTCCAGCGGCGAGTAGCTCCGAGCAGCCGCTCCTTGCTCGTGCGAGCCCTCCTGCGGCTCGGTCGCCGGTTCGGCGCCAGTCTCTGCCGGGCCGCCGGGAGGCGTCTCTCCGGCACCTGAGGAGGCATCCCCGGGATCCTCTGGAGCGTCACCGTCCTCTGGAGCGTCATCGTCCTGAAGGGCCTCAGGATCCTCTGGGGCGTCATCATCCTGAAGGGCCTCAGGATCCTCCGGGGCGTCATCGTCGCCGGTGGCGGCCGGCGCGAGCGCCGCGGACAGTCCGAGGTCGGAGATGTAGGGGCGGGCACCGGAGTCGAACAGGATTGCCGAAGCCCCGAGACCCAGGTGGGCCCGGCCGCCGGCGTGGATGTTCACCAGGGCCCGGGCCGCCTCCAGTCCCATCGCCAGCGCCTGCGACGGCGTCAGCCGGTGCCCTGCGCCCAGGAGCATGACCAGGCTGCCGCCGGTCAGATACTCGGTGACGGAGTAGGGCTGAGGGTCCAGACCCCAGTCGTACACGGGCAGGACCCGGGGATGGTTCAACAGCGACGTCGGCCTCATCTCGGCCGCGAAGCGGTCCCGGAAGCTGGTGTCATCGGCTATCTCGACCTTCAGGATCTTGAGGGCGACACGCCGGTGCAGCGTCAGATCCTCAGCCAGGTAGACCCGGGCGTTCGAGCCCTCGCCGACGAACTCCAGCAACCGGTAGCGGTCGCCGAAGGCTCGCAACGATTCTGCCGGGGAGACCATCATCGCCACGGTACCGCCGTGGGACGTGCGCAAGGGTCCGGCCAGGGTCCGGTACCGTGCGCTGCGAGATGGCTACGAACGGGCAGGGGCCCGACTCCCCGCCGCCGCGCCTGCGCAGCCCGATGCGGATCCGGGCAGGCATCGTCGCGCTCGCGTTGCTGGGGACAGCGGGCTTCGTCGTGGCCGCGCTGGTCGGCTCGGACGACGAGGACCCCGGCCGCGCCGCCACCGCGGGTCCTGCGGTGGACCGGGTGATCCCCAATCCCGGCGACGAGGTGCTCCAGCAGCAGCGGGTCGGAGTGGTCCTCGACGCCCGCTACCGGCTCTCCTCGATGGTGATCCTCCCCAACGACAACGCCACCGAGGGCGTCGACGTGACCGCCGAGGTCGACCACATGGAGGGCCTCAACCGCTTCGAGTTCGCGCCCGGCGAGGGCCGCCTCATCGAGGCCCTGTCGCCGGACACGAACTGCGTGATCGCGAGATTCGTGCTCATCGCCCGCCCCGAGGAGTCCGACACCGTCCGCTGGTGCTTCGAGGTCTCCTAAGCCCTGCTGTCGATCAGACGCTGCTGCTTGTAGCGGGGCGTGTCGGAGCGGCCATCGAGGTCGAGGTATCCGGGCACCCCCTCGTGTGGGGTGTCCAGGTAGATCTTGGCTTCAGGCGACCCGAAGAACGGGCGATGACGACGGTGCTGGTGGATTGCGGGAGGCGAACTACCGGATCTACGGCGCCCGCAAGCTATGGAAGGCCGCACGCGCCGGCTATCGAATTGTCAGAGACTAGGTGTCAGTTCGCGTGAGGCTATTGGCGCGTGATGCGGGCGGGCCGCCGCCGGGTGCGCACCACCAGCCCCCGACGCTGCCACGCGAGGGCCACTCAACAACATGATGGGGGCGAGGTTGGGCACCTGCGGCGCTGCGAGGGGCTCCGCCCTCAGTGTTCGATGGCTGTCACCACCCCCATGTTCTCGGCGGCTCGGCGGCCTTGTGACCGTCGGCCTACACCGGGACCCCTACGGCCATCAACTTCGGCCTGTACGCTGACACCACTGGTCAGAACACCGTCGAACAACCCCATCCACTTTGAAGGGGGTAGCCGCTGTGCCCAACGCAAAGCCTCGAGACATGCGAGCAGGATACGACCTCTATGTCAGGCGCAATGGTGCAATCCGCCTGGAGGAATTGAACGTTACACTGGAACAGTCCGGATATGGACCAGTGTCCGCTAGGGCGATCGATCATTTTGGCAAGCTGCTGAAGACTGGCTTTGATCGATACATCCCCATCAATCGATACGATGTAGCCCGCTCCTATCGTCCATACGAGAATCTGTCCTTGCTGAGCCGATACAGATACAGACCGACGCACCAAGAAGTAGAGATTCGATTCCACAAGAAGGACAGGATCCAATCTGCGGCCGGGATCATTACACATGTAGGAGATGCCGGAGCAGTTGTTCAGTTCTCAGATCAAGAAGTGGTTGATGATTTGTGTAGATTGAAGCCCAGACCTGGAGATGAAATGGTCGTACAATTCACAGCGACTAATGAGACAATCCCATCTCTCGCTACAGATGTCGATCTCTCTCAGACTCCTGCCATTGTAGAAGTCGAATACTTGAGATTGCTCTCTGTCGGAATCCTTGGAGGATCTCAGCCACTGCAAGTCGCGAACGCTGAGTTTACTCTCGTATCTGAGGAGGGTCATGCTGCCAACATAGATGTGGTAGGACGACGCATCCACCATTTCTTCGATTTGCTGGAAGGATTGAGAGCCATACTTAATGAAGTCGGACGTCATGCGGCTGAACCTGTCTATGCCCCGCCTCCTGTTGTGGATGAAATCAGGATGGCTTCCCCCACGTTACTTGTATTGCAGGTGCCTATTGAACTCATTTCGTTGCTGCCTCTGTCTCTGCTTGGTGGAATGATCTACCTACCGAAGGCGATCGCAGCTCGCAAGTCTTGGCATGAGGGAAGCCTAATCAAGGAGGAACGCATTCGCAAGAAATCGGAAGCTAGGGCATTAGGACGTAGTCTCGATAGGGGACATCTGGATGATGTCCATAACGAACTCAGAAAACAGATTCGCGCGGACCACCCGACGTCTTCCATCTCAGGCGACGATATTGATACGATGATTCAGGCCTATGCGCTTCCTCCCTGTTCAGCGCTGGAACGGACCGACATACGGGAGATAACCGTTACGATCAGATTCCTTGGGACATCAGAACAAGAATAGTTGCCGAGTGTGAGCCATCCGTGTGCAAGGCTAGCGTGTTGAGAACGGACCAAAAATCGACTTGAGCCTAAGTTCAAGTTGAATTGACTCTTCGTCGTGTACCGACTCTCGGATCGGTTCGTCAGGAAACACATCCACTGTACGACCGGTCGCGGACATCCAGTCGACGAGGGCGTCGACCCAGCGGCCCTCCATTAGAGCGTCCCGGATGGCAGTAAGGTGGCTTCCTAGCCGCTTCGGATCTGTGGACGCTATCAACTCAAGGGCGACTGCCTGGTTTAGACCTTCTTCGTCGCGTGCGATCAAGACCTCTGGTTCTGCTCCATCCTCGTGAATGACAGCGTACACGACCCGCTGTAGGCGACGCTCGCGGTCGATGGATGCATCGCTCATCGGCTCAGCAATCGCCTCGAGCGAGGCCCGCGAGTTGCTGGAGATCGTTGGGTGAGAGCATGCGGATGACAGCTCGGACCGGCCTGTCGGGCCCGATGAGCGATCTGAGGGCACGGTGCCCGGCACTGTTGGGCGCCGGTCGATCCGTCGTCAGGAGTACAACAGGGGTGTCCGGCTCGACCGTGTGCAGCACAGACGCCTTGCCGAGCGCCTTCCAGAGAGTGTCTGTACGGCGCAACCCGGGGCGCTGCGTGACGCTGAAAGCACCTGACACGTCGAAGAACCACTTGCGGCCCGACTGGTCAAGAGCCTCGAAATTGACTTCGACACCGCAGGATTTCTTGACCTTCTCTTCAAGGCATCGGAAGCCGCACTGGAGCAGAATCGCCTTAGCCATCACTTGGGCCTTTCGTCCCTCCCGTCCGGCCCTCGCCTGAAAGTCGTCCATGTCACCAGGATTCGGGGTACCGACCACATGAGGAGAACTGCCGTTCGAGGACACTGACGATTCGTCCAGGTCCATGAAGAACTGCTGCTCGCCGTTGCGTCTTGAAGACGGGGGCACCGTCACCGTCCAGTTCAGTTCGTCCGAGCGGCCGGCTAGCCCTTGCCGCTCATCGTCAAGTCGTTGTTCTGCCAACTCGATGTACGCGGCATCAGTGTCGAAGCCAATGTATCGGCGACCGGTGCGTACGGCAGCGACCGCCGTCGTGCCAGCTCCCATGAAGGGGTCAAGGACCAGATCGCCGCGGTAGGTGTATAGCTCGATCAGCCGCTTGGGCAGTTCGACTGGAAATGGCGCGGGGTGCCCAACGCGAGTGGCCGACGCCGGGGGTATGTCCCAAACGTCGATGGTGGCCTCCATGAACTCATCGACAAAGGCGGAGCCATCCGACGGCAGGCCCGCCTCGGCGCGTGCGGCAGCCGGCCGCGCCCGGTCGAAACGGCCCTTGGACGCGATCACCACCCGCTCGGTGAGATCTCGCAGCACGGGATTTCCGGGCCGCTGGAAGCTGCCCCACGCGCAGCTGCCGGTAGCGCCCTTGGCCTTCTGCCAAACCACCTCACCACGCAGCAGCAGTCGCAGCCGGTCCTGCAGAATCGCGATCACATCTGCGGACAGGGAGCGATAGGGACGCCGCCCCAGGTTGGCGACGTTCACCGCGATCCGTCCGCCCGGCTCCAGTTTGCGCACGCACTCTCTGAAGACCTCCTCCAGCATTTTCAGATAGTCGACGTAGCTGGCGGGAACGTGGCCCTGCCCTACGGCCTGCTCGTACTCCTTGCCCGCGTAGTACGGCGGCGAGGTCACGACGAGCGCGACCGAGTCGTCCGCTACGTCGCCGTACACGTCCATGTTCCGGGCGTCGCCCACCCAGAGACAGTCGGTGCTCGCATGGAGCGCAATCTTGTCGTCGTCGCAGATCTCCGGCACCGGGAACCGCTCGTAGAACGCCGAGGCGTCGTGCGCCTCGCGGCGGCTCACACCGAAGTTGGACGTAGATGTGCTCCGCCTACGCCCGTTTGGCGCACTCACGGCCCGTCAGGCCAGCGGACGTTGGCCGCGTGGCTGGGCAGCATGGTCAGGAAACCGTAGAGGATCACGGCACGAAGCTACATGTCCCGTACGACACCGACTCTGGAGCTGAGGATCCTCGCGGTAGTGAAACTCAATTCGCACATCAGAACTCTACCGTGCGCAAGGTTCAAATGCCAGCATTGTGACTCCGGTTTCGGGCTCGCGAACAGACGCCATCGAAGATTCCCAACATCTGTACCCTCAATATAAAAAGACTTCAGGCAGCCGGCCCGGTACCCAGAGTGGGATGGCTACCAAGCCCGCTGTGCCCGCGGCCAGGCCCGAGGCTCACCGGGCGCTGGCGTCGCGGTCCTCCGGGGCAAGCACCGCGACCTGCGACAGGCCAATGAGCGACCTCTCCAGTACACGTCGCCCACCATGACCACTCGATTGCCCCATCAGCCAGCCAACAAGCTGCTAACGAAGATTAGACCACAGCGGCCGCGACAGCCCCGACGACGCCCAGATAGGACCTCGACCTGGGACCGCCATAATAAGGCAGTGGGGCGATTCTCGGCCTCGGCGGCACCTACGGACCCGGTTCACGCGCTGGCCTGTGCCATGTACGGATCCGTCTCCGACGCGAACGAGGGCGCTTCTGTCTGTAGCGGATCGCGAGGGTCGCCCAGTCATACCCCGAAGCCGTCGCTAATGCGGTGAGCTTGATGCGGTCGTCAGCCATCGAGCATCGAGCGGTGGGCCGCCGATCACCCGAGCCGATCTGCGATTCCCCGTAGACGAGCGCTACCGTCACCGACCCTACACGTCGCCGCTGGCGAGGCGGCCGAGACGCTCCAAGTCCTCGAGGTCTCCCATCTCGATCACGGCGCGGATCGGCTTGCCCGCGCCGGTGACCGCATCGAGGGCACTCTGCCCGGCGCTGTTCGGGGCCGGGCGGTCGGTGGTCAGAAGCACCAGCGGCTCCCTAACAGGCCGCGAGTGCAGGACGGCCGCCCTCCCGATTGATTTCCACAGCGTGTCCGTGCGGCGAAGCCCGGGACGTTGCGTCACGCTGAAGGCACCCGACACGTCGAACAGCCATCGGTGGCCCCGCTGGTCCAGCGCCGAATAGTTGACCTCGACGCCGCCGTCGAGCGACACCCTCTCCTGGATGTCACAGAATCCGCTCTCGGCCAGCACGACCCAGGCCAACTCCTGGGCCTTGCGCCCCTGCCGCACCGCCCGAGCCTGAAAGTTGTCATCAGCCAAGTCCGGATCAGTGGGTTCGGTCGGCAGGTGTTCGCCGTTGGGCTGGGGCGGGGAGAGCCCGGCGGGAGGATCGAACAGCCGCGACTGGCGGCCGTTGGCTCCCGCCACCTCCCTCAACTTCCGCCGCTCGGTGTCCGAGCGACGTGTGAGCTGCTCGGGTTCGGATGATGTGCGCTCCTCAGCGAGGGCGACATGACCAGCGTCCGTGTCTGGTTGGCGGGCGCCTCTGCCGCGGCGCGGCGTCGAGGATGGGCCCGACAGAGTCACGGGCCTGAACCTACATCGCCCATGCGACACGGTGGCGGAGGCCCGCGGGGATCGCGCCTAGGGGAGTCGGCCGGTCTCCAACAGCTTCCGGAATGCGGCCTCGTCGATCACGGGGACACCGGAGGACTCGGCCTTGCGCACCTTGGAGGCACCGGGGTCCGCGCCCACCACCAGAGCGGTGGTGCGACCCGACACCGAGCCCGGCGACGACCCGCCCCTGGCCACGACGGCCTGCTTGGCCCCGTCGCGGCTGAAGCCCTCCAGCGTGCCGCTGACCACCACCGACATGCCGGCCAGAGTCTGGGCCAGGGCCTCGCCGGCCTCCGCGCCGCCGGGCTCGTCGACCTCCATGCGCAGCCCGGCCGCCCGCAGCCCCTCGATGAGCTCGCAGTTGTGCGCGTCGTCGAACCAGGCCCGCACCGACTTCGCGATGATCGGTCCGAACCCCTCGACCTCGGCCAGGGCCTCCTCATCGGCGGTCAGGATGGCGTCGACGTCGCCGAACGCGGCGGCCAATACCCGAGCGTTGACCTGGCCGATCTCGGGGATGCTCAGCGCGAACAGCAGACGCGACAGGGGCTGCTGCTTGCTGGCCTCGATGGAACGGCGCAGGTTGTTCACCGAGACCTTACCGAAGCCCTCCATCTGCTCGATGCGTTCGAAGTCGAGCGAGTACAGCCCGACCACGTCGCCCAGCAGCCCCTCGCCGACGAACCGGTCGATGTTGCGCTCGCCGAGGAACTCGATGTCCATCGCGGCCCGGCCGACGAAGTGCTCGATGCGGCCCCGGATCTGGCGGCGGCACTGGTAGTTGACGCACTGCGTGGCCGACATGCCCTCGGCCCGCTGCAGCGGCTGCTCGCACACCGGACAGTCCCGCGGGAACACCCACGGCTCGGAGCCGGCCGGCCGCTCGGACAGCACCGGCCCGACCACCTCGGGGATCACCTCACCGGCCCGCCGCACGATCACGGTGTCGCCGGGCCGGACATCCTTGGCCGTCACCTGGTCCTCGTTGTGCAGCGTGGCCGTCGCCACCGTCACCCCGCCGACGAACACGGACTCCAGCCGGGCGAACGGGGTGGCCTGCCCGGACGGGCCGATCGACACCTCGATGTCGAGCAGCCTGGTGGTGCGCTCCTCGGGAGGGAACTTGTAGGCGATCGCCCAGCGGGGCGCCTTGGCGTCCACTCCCAGGCTGGCCTGAAGTCCGAGATCGTCGACCTTCACCACCAGGCCGTCGAACTCGTAGTCGAAGTCGTGGCGGCGGCGCTCGAAGTCGGTGACGTGGGCCTCCACCGCGGCCAGATCCTCCAAGCACACCGAGTGCTCGTTGACGGGCTGGCCCAGCGACGCCAGCCATTGGAGCGTCTGTGTGTGGGAACCGAAGGCCGGGGCGCCCTCGGCATAGCCGAGCTGGTAGCACCAGAACGACAGGCCCCGCTCGGCCGTCACCCTGGCGTCCTTCTGGCGCAGGGAGCCCGCCGCCGCGTTGCGGGGGTTCACATAGGCCTTCTCGCCCCGCTCGGCCTGGCGGTGGTTGAGCGCCTCGAAGGTGGACAGGCGCAGGATCACCTCGCCCCGCACCTCCAGCACGGCCGGGATCGGCTCGTTCTCGTCCGGCGCCTTCAGACGGATCGGAACGTCGGCGATGGTGCGCACCGCGTGGGTGACGTCCTCGCCGGTGCGGCCGTCGCCCCGGGTGGCTGCTCGCACGAGCACGCCGTCCTCGTAACGAATCGAGATGGCCAGCCCGTCGAACTTCAACTCCACCGCGTAGGCGCCCACGGCCGCAGCCGCGGTGTCGACGGCCTGCACATCCTCCGACGCGAACAGCGGCTCAGCGCGGGCGCTGGAGGCCACACCGGCCAGCTTCGCGTCGTCGACAGGTTGCGCTTCCTCGGTCGCCAACTCCCCGTCGGCGCCGGGCGTTGCCGCCGCGGTGGCGGCCAAGGCTCGACGCACCCGCTCGTTCCAGGCCCGCAACTCGCCCAAGTCGAGAGCGTTGTGCAACGACATCATCGGGGGCTCGTGGTTCACCGGCGCGAAGGCGGTGTCGGGCGGGGCGCCCACCCGCTGGGTGGGTGAACCGGAGTGGACCAGTTCGGGATGCCGGTCCTCCAGTGCCCTCAGCTCAGCCAGCAACGCGTCGAAGTCACCGTCAGGGATCTCCGGCTTGCCGGCGTAGTACCGCGCCGAGTGATGGTTGAGCGACGCCTGCAGCTCCCGGACCCGGGCCGCAGATCCGACCGGCACCGAACGGTCCGAGTCGTCGGGTCCGACGCCGTCTGCGGCGGAGGCACGCACAGAGACTCTCGACGCGTCCGGCCCGCCGTCCTCGACGGCTGGGGCTGCCTCGGGCGTGTCGGTAGGCGTGTCGGTGTCGGCCATTTTCGGGAGACTACATCTCCGCAGTGACAGGCCTGCGGCCTCCACAGCATCCGTCCAGTGCCATACTTCGGCCGTGCGAGGCGACACGCGGCAGGCCGAGAGGACCCGGGCCAGGATCGCGTCGGCGTTGCGCGCCGGCGCGGGGGCAGTCTGGCTGGTTGTCGGTGTGTGCGCCCTGATCGGTGACCTGGTCCATCCCGTGCTGCGCCCCGACGGCGGCGCAGCCCACACGACGGTGATCGTGGTGATGTGGCTCGCCTACGTCCTGGTGCTGGCGGCGATCGTGCTGCCGGGGCCTCGGGCGCTGACCGTGGTCCGCATCGGGGTGCCCGCCGGGGCCCTGTTGGTGGCGCTCGCTCCGTCGTACGAACCCGCCGTCGTCGTCGGGCTCGCCGCAGGGCTGCTCGGCGCGGTCGTGGTGGTGCAGCCGGCCTACGCGGAGGCCCAGGTGGACGCGTCCAGCTACGGCGACGAGCGCCGCTTCCTGCTGCGCCCGCCCGCACCCGTGATCGGCGCGCTGGTGGCTCCCCTGTGGGGGATCTCGGTGGCCGGCGTGGCAGCCGGGCCCGTGCTGTTGGCCGACCAGGGCTGGGCGGCGGGGATAGCGGCTGCCTCGGTCGGGCTGCCCGCGGCCGCGTTGGCGGCGCACTCCCTGTTCCGGTTGGCCCTGCGATGGCTGGTCTTCGTGCCCAACGGGCTGGTGGTTCACGACCATCTGGCGGTGGCCGAGCCTCTGCCCCTGGGCCGTCGAAGCGTCGCCTCGATCGGCCCGGCGCGCGCCGACACCGCTGCGACCGACCTCACCGCCCACGCATTCGGCATGGCTCTGGAGCTGCGCCTCGCCGAGCCCGTGAAGGCCGGCGTGAGGATCGGCCGCAATCACAGCGAGGAGCGGTCGCTCACCGCTCTCCTGGTGTCCCCGAGCCGCCCCGCCGCGGCGCTGGCCACTGCCGAGCGCCGCGGCCTCGAGATCGCCTGAACCCTGTTGATGAAGTGATGATATGATGCAGAGATGCGGACAACGATCGACTTCCCACCCGATCTGCACGCCTTGGCGAGAGAACTGGCCCATCAGCAGAACAAGACGATGAGCCAGGTCATCGTCGAGTGCGTCCGGAAGGCGCTCGACATAGCTCCCAGCCGAGCGTCCCAGATCGACACGACCACCTCAGGATGGCCCATTGTCAGGCTTGGTCACCCCGTCACGGCAGAGGATGTGCGATCGCTGGAGGACGAGTGGTGAGGCCGGCGGGGGACGTGTGACCGCAGTCCTGGCCGACGGCAACGTCCTGATCGCGCTGACCGTCCCGGACCACATCCATCATCGGCAGGCTCAACGGTGGCTCCACGGCCACGACGACCGGCTCGCCACCTGCCCGATCACACAGGGAACGCTGCTGCGCTTCCTGCTGCGCAAGGGCATCGGGACAACCAGTGCGCTGGCTGCCCTGGACAGGATCGCGGCGCTGCCCCAGCACACCTTCTGGCCTGACGAGATCAGCTACACCCCCAGGGTGTTGGCCGGAGCCATCGGCCATCGCCAGGTCACCGACTCATACCTCGCCGCGCTGGCGGACCACTTCGGGGGCTCGCTCGTGACGCTCGACAAGGGTCTGGCCGCGCTGCACCCCGACACGGCCGTGCTGATACCGACCTGACCGCCCGAGAACCTAACCCGGGAGCCGGCGGACCGGGCGGGCGGCGGTGCCGCCGCCGACGACGAGATCGCCTGCGTAGGCGACGACGCTCTGGCCGGGGGCCACCGCCCGGCGGGGCTCGGCCCAACGCACCGCGGTGCCGTCGGCTTCGATGACGGCGGCATCCGCCGCGCCGTGAGCGGAGGTCTGGACGTGCACGGCTCCGTTCACTGGCCCGTTCGCCCAGCGCCAGTCCTCCAGGGGCGTGGCCGGGCAGTCGAGGGCGGCTCGGTCCCCCACGGTGACGGTCGCCGAACCGGCGTCCACGTCCAGCACGTAGCGGGGCGACCCGTCGCCTACCGCGCCGAGTCCCCGGCGCTGGCCGACTGTCACCAGCTCGAGCGCCTCGACGGTGCCGACCTGCTGGCCCGCGGTATCGACCACCCGCCCCGAGCGCATCGGGATCCGCTCGCCGAGGAACTTCCGCCGACCCGCCGACGCGGTGATGAAGCAGACGTCCTGGCTGTCGGGCTTGGACGCGGTCACCAGTCCCCGGGCCTCGGCCCGGCGGCGCACCTCGTCCTTGGCCATCTCCCCCACCGGCAGCAGCAGCCGGTCCAGCACCGGGGCGTCGAGCATGTGCAGCACGTAGGACTGGTCCTTGGCGGCGTCGACGCCACGGGCGATCCGGGGGCCGCCGGCCGTGTCGGCGATGCGGGCGTGGTGGCCGGTGGCCACAAGCTCGAACCCGAGCGCGTCGGCCCGGCGCAGCAGCCGGCGGAACTTGATGTGGCGGTTGCACTCCACACACGGATTCGGGGTGCGGCCCATGGCGTGGTCGGCCACGTACGGCTCCACGACGTGGCGCTCGAAGTCGTCGCCGAAATTGAAAACGTGGTGCTCGACGCCTAGCTGGTCGGCCACCCAGCGGGCATCGTCGACGTCGGACACCGAGCAGCAGCCGGTGTCGCTGGGACCGCCCCACAGCTTCATGGTGACCCCGGCCACGTCGTAGCCGGCCTCGATCAGGAGAGCCGCCGCCACCGAGGAGTCGACCCCGCCCGACATGGCCACCAGCACCCGCTGACGGCGGAGGCGTCGCGATGACCCGGTCACGTCAGCCTCCCCCGAAGCGGTCGAGTCGCTCGACCGACGCCGAGACGACCTCGACGGCCCGCTCAACGTCGGCGGCAACGCTGGTGTGCCCGAGCGACAGCCGCAGAGACCCCAGCGCGACCTCGCGGGGCACTCCCATGGCGGCCAGCACATGGGACGGGTCCTGGGCGCCGCTGGAACACGACGAGGCGGCCGAGGCCCGCACCCCGGCCGCGTCCATCAGGAACAGCAGTGCCTCGCTCTGCACCCCGGTGATGCACACGTTGGCGATGCCGGCCGCGATGTGGCTGCGGTCGCCGTCGGTGCGGGCCGCCGTTACCTCCACGCGGTCGCCGAGCCGGTCCGTCAGGCCGTCGATCAGCGCGTCCCGCAGGACGCTGAGCCGCTCGACGCTGCCGTCGCGCTGCTCGGAGGTCTCGGCCAGCGCGGCCGCGAACGACACCGCTCCGGCCACATCGGGCGTTCCGGCCCGCCGGCCCCGCTCCTGACCGCCCCCGACGATCAGCGGGTCGAGCTCCACGCCGTCGCGCACCACCAGCACCCCGGTCCCCACCGGCGAGCCCACCTTGTGCCCGGTGACCGACACGAGGTCGTAGCCGGCGGTCTCGGAGGCCACATCGATCCAGTTCACGGCCTGGACGGCGTCGGTGTGCAGCAGCGCCCCCGGAGCGAGGCCGCGCACCACCCGGGCCACCTCGGGCAAGGGCGTGATCGAGCCGGTCTCGTTGTTGACCGCGATCACCGAGACCACCGCGACGCCGCCGTTGCGGGCACCCAGCACGTCGGCCAGGGCCTCCAGGTCGATGATGCCCCGCCCGTCCACGCCCACGAAGACTCCCCCGGCGCGCTCGACCGGGTCGTGCACCGCGTGGTGCTCGGCCTCGGTGGTCACGGCCGCCGCCCCGCAGCCCCGGAGCCCGAGAGCGCCCCGCACGGCCATGTTGTCGGCCTCGCTGCCTCCCGAGGTGAACACGATCTCGCCGGGGTCGGCACCGAGGGCGGACGCCACCCGGCTGCGAGCCTCGTCCAGCGCTCGGCGAGCCTCCCTGGCGGCCCGATGGGATCCGGTCGGGTTGGCGTGATGCCTCTCGGCGGCGGCCAGCCAGGCGTCGCGGGCCGCGGGCCTCAGCGGCGTGGACGCGGCGTGGTCGAGATAGGTCTCCGGCGCCCCGGACGGCTCATCCACCCCGCCATCCTACGCGGGCGCCGAACCGTCACCCGGCGGCGCCCCGCACCCGGGCTAGGCGACCAGGTCCACTACCCCGGAGATCAAGTCCCGCAGCGGCAGGGCGAGGACCGATCCGAGCACCAGGAGCGCCGACAGCATGCCGCCCAGAGCCACCGTCACCCACCCAGGAGCGTTGCGGTGCTCGAATCGCAGCATCACCGCACCCATGAACGCGCCCGCGATGAGTCCGCCGAAGTGGCCGCCTATCGACACCCGCGGGATCAGCAGCGTGAAGACGACGTTGATCATCAGCAGCGGGGCCAGCGGCGAGCGCCAGATGCTGCCGCCGACGGCGCGATGCACCAGCACCGTGGCCCCCATCAGGCCGAACACCGCTCCCGACGCGCCCACGGTCGGCGAGTTCGGCGACAGCAGCAGCACGCCGAACGATCCACCGAGCATCGACACCACATAGAGCGACAGGAAGCGGGCCTTCCCGAAGCCCGGCTCGAGCATGTGCCCGAGAATCCACAGGATGTACATGTTGAACGCCAGGTGGAAGATCCCGTCGTGCAGGAACGCCGCGGTGACCAGCCGGTAGTACTCCCCGGTGTCCACTCCGATCAGGCTGACGGCGCCGCCGTCGACGAGCCGGGCCCGGGCGAACAGGCCTCCGTCGATGAGCAGGCTCTGGTCGAGGCGGGTGATGCCCCGAGCCGAGCCGCTGAGGACGATCGAGTACAGGTAGGCCAGCGCGTTCAGGCCCAGCAGCACTTGAGTGACCAGCGGGCGCGATGGGTGCGCCGCCATCATCGGTGAGACCGTCACCGGCCGGGCGCCGCGCGGGGCGGAGCATTCCGGGCAGTGGAACCCGACCGACGCCTGGTGCATGCAGCTGGGGCAGATCGGGCGGTCGCAGCGCTGGCAGCTCACACCGCCGCGGCGGTCGGGATGCCGGTAGCACTGGCGCGCGGGGGGCGGCCCCACCACCTCGGGCGTCTCGCTCACGGCTCGGCACCGTAGCGGCGCAGGCCGCTGGGGCCACTAGCGTCTTCGCTGCGCTCACGGGCCGCTCGGGCCACGGCCTCGCGCCGTGCGGGCCTGGTTGTCCCGCTCATTCGCTCGGCCTCTGAGCCGGCTCGCGGTGCTAGAGCGAGACGAACGTCTCGCTCATGCCGAGGGCGTTGACCTCCACCACCTCGGTCACGCCCGGCACCCGGTCGCGCATGATCCGCTCGATGCCCGCCTTGAGGGTCTGGGTGGACGCCGGGCAGGTGACGCAGGCGCCGTGGAGCTCGACGGTGACGATCCCGGTGGCCTCGTCGACGTCGACGAGGTCGATGTCTCCCTCGTCGGCCTGGATGGCCGGCCGGATGATCTTGATGATCTTCTCCACTTCGGCCTGCACAGGCCCAGTCTCGCAGCGCCCAGCCCCAACTCCGACCCCCGCACTCCTCACCATCGAAAGACGCTTATCGTCGCGGGCGGCGTGCAACGCTAGGTTGATCGAGAACGCAAGAGAGGTCTCGGCAGGGAGGCGATGTGGGCGATGTAATCGCGCTGCTGGATCGCGACGTGTACAGCATGAACCAAGTGGATCGCCTGTTGGACCTGTCGTCCGGCACGGCGGCTCGCTGGATTGACGGCTACACGCGTCTGGATCGTCGCTACGAGCCCCTGGTCAGAGTCGAGTCGACCGGCTCAGAGATCGTCACTTGGGGGGAGTTCGTGGAGTCGCGCCTCATCTCGGAGTACCGGCGCCAGGGAGTGTCGGTGTTCCGGATGCGTCCGGCAATCGCGTCCCTCCGGGAGCACTTCGGAACGTTGTATCCACTGGCCGCCGCACAGCCGTTCGTGAGTGCCGAGGGGCGGGAGCTGGTGCTCAAGGTGCAGCAGGAGACGAACCTGCAGCCTTCTCTTCGGCTGGTGGTCCGCAACGGGCAGATCATCGCTCCATCGATGGAGGTCCTCCGTTTCCGGCAAGCCGCCGACTACGACGGGGGCGACACGGTGAGCAGATTCCGTATCGCTCAGAACGTTGTGATCGATCCCGAGTACGCGTCGGGCGAGCCAACAATCTCTGGGCGTCGCCTGCGGGTGGCAACGCTCGTCGAGGCGTTGGCGGCGGGTGAGCGGCCAGACGCCGTCGCGGAGATGTGGGGCGTTACCTGCCAGGCCGTAGAGGACGCGGTGCGCTGCTCGAACGTTGCGTGAGATCCGCGGCCTCTTCGCCGATGAGAACATCCTCCCCGTAGGGCGGAGGTTGGCGGGTCTCGCCGAGGCTGGAACGGTCCTCTACGTGGGGCATCGAGACATCCCGGAATTGCCGCCGGGAGCTACGGACACCGAGATCTTCGAAGTGGTCGGAGCGCACGGCCGAGACCTGCTGTTCATCACCCGCGACAAGAAGATCAGAACACGACCAGTCGAGCGCCCTCGCGTTCAGCCGCGGACCCCCACCATGCTCACTCCGACCTCCAACGCGAAGCGCCACACAATTCGCCCTGACCCAGTAGGCGCCTGTTGCTAAGTTGGATGCCACCACTCAGTTGCGGCAAGCATCTCGTACCCCACCCGCTCTTGGGCGATGCGAGTCCGTGCCTGTAGCACCCTCGTCGCAATGGGGCGCAGATCCGGAGTAAGCACTTCCACAAGGGAAGCGTCGAATGACCTCGGGGCCTTGCTGTGGGTACTCGGCTTGCAGGAGAGCATCAGGCGCCACAGGGTGGGGTGTGCTCGCGTCGGGATGCCGATATCGGTACCAGCGTTGATCACGTTTCGGGTTATGGTCAGGCCGTTGACATCAAGGTCTCCCCAGTAGTCGACGGCATTGATAGCGACTGAGAGGTCGTGAACGGATGCCAAAGTCGATGGTGCCCATGCTCCTTGCCCGAAGGCCACCGCAAAATAGGGGTGTCCGGGGGTCGCACCGAGTGCACGCGAGCAGGATCGGAATGCTGCCGTATTCTCAACCATCAGCAGCCGGGATCCGTCCCCAACCTGGCGGTACGGGAACGGCATCGGCACATTCTCGTACCGGAGCAAGTCAGGGCCGAGGCGGTCGGTGCCCCACAGGGTTGTCTTCCCGCCGACGCATTCACCAATGGCCTTCTCGTCGTCGAAGAGTTCAATGGCCCGTTCTTCCGCGGGGACGACAGGCCTATCCGCTCCGCCGTCGCGGAGCCAGCGGTTCACTCGATCAAGCACATCATGTTGTTTGCTCGTGAGGGTGAGCCTGTTCGCCCATGCGAGTTCGGGTCGCCACGGGGTTCGGCGAATCGGTGGCCCTGGCTGGACGGGGCTTACCAGCGTCACGAAGCAGGGCAGGGGTGTGGGGGTGATCTGGTCTGTGGCAGTCGATGACCGGATGAGGCCTGCCTGGTTCGCTTCATTGAGCAAGCTGGCCAGGCGTTGACGGGCGTCAGCGGAGCGGGCATCGTCGGGCCGCAGTTCGGTGAACGCCTCCCATATCTGGTGGCGGTCGACTCGTAATCGGCCCGCCGATCGTGCCCTTAGATCGGCTGCGAGTTGTTGTGCGGGTGTCATCCGACGATTGGACCGTGTTGTTGCAGACGGATCGAGTCCAAGAAGGTGCTGTTGGCCTGATCGCCGTCGACTACAACATGCACGTCGCCTGAACGTGGGTTCTGGCGCCCGTCGAGACGGATGATGTTGTTGAACGACGCGAGTGCCCCCATGTCGTCCAATCCAGTCGTGTAGATCAACTGAAGCCCGAAGGCCTCACCGACCCGCTGTTGGACCTCCATTAGGGTTGCCTGGTTCGCCTTGCCGATAGGGTTGTCGAGCAGCAGTGGCAAGGCGGCGCTGGCATAACGGCTAGATGAGTGTGCCTCGGTTCGCATTCGGGTGAGGGCAGCGAATATCACTAGGGCCGCCGTCAACTTTTGCCCGCCGGAGAATGAAGCCATCTCCGAGATATCGACTCGTTGATTTGTGAGGCGCTTGTGCGGTTTCAGGATGGTTGCACTGAAGGGACCACCGACGCTGGCTGAAACGGCCGCGTATAGCAGGTCCATGCCTGATGTCCGAACCTCTGTGGAATCGGAGCAGATCTGGTCAACGACGGTAGCGACTCGGCCGGCTAGTTCGCCGGGTGTTGTCGGCAGTTTCGGGTGGGTGAGACTCAAGAATGTGCGCTTGGACCAGTCGTCGAGACCTTCTGGCAGACTCGTACGCCTCTGTAGCCTCGACAGCAGCTTGATCGTCTGGGTGACGTTGCCCGCGAGGTGATCAATCACAACGCGCCGATGATGTTCCAGATCGTCGAGATCTTTCGTGATAGTCAGTGCATAGGTGTGGAGCTGGTCGGCTAGCTCGCCTGCGTAGGTTCCACGCTGATCGGAGGGCCCTTCTGTCAGCCGTGGCAACAGAGTCGGCATATCCTCTGCCAGCAAATCGCGATGCTCGCTTGCGAGCTGCCGTACCTTATCAAGTGATCGGTCTCGCTCCTCGGTGGCGAGGCGCATGTATACCGCTGTCTCGTCGAGCATCGTCTCATGCCTACGGCACTCTTGTTCTGCGTTGCCGGGATCGCCCGGCCAAGGGGTACTGTCCCGACATTCATCAAGGGCCTCGCTCGGCCTGTTCATCGCAGAGGCATGCCGTCGCAGCGTCGCAGTGAGGGTGTCGCATTCGCGGCGGAACGCGTCGGCATCTCGGTCGATTGACTCCATCATCTGTGTGTGGTGGGTCTGTTGCCTGGACGCCGTCTCGTGTCTCGTGTTCGCTGCCGTAGATTCTGTGGTGAGATGTTCGATTAGTTTCTGTGCTTGCTCGGGGCTCTTGGGATGCTTATCGAGTGGGGCCCGACTGTGCTGTGCCGCCTCCTCCCTGCGGCGCATTTCTGCTTCGGCCTGGCGCAACGCTTGGCTCGCCAGCGCCTCCTCTGTATGAGATTGGAGCAAGTGTGATTTGGCATCGCTGATGGCCGCATGGCGGGTATGGGTTGTCGCTCCGGCCGGACTGGCAAGCAGGCGTCGAGCCAGCGCGACGGTCGCCTCTGTGTTGTTGCGCAGCAGTTCTGATCGTTCTGCCTTCTCCTTGGCGAGCGTATTGCGTTCGCGTGTGACCAGGTCTGGGGGTGCTGCTGCGTGTAGCTCCTGCTGTGCGGTTTCAAGAGCGCTTTCTAGGTTGTCCAGCGGGTCCTCCGACGGAGGGTGTTCGGTGGTGGTCAATCCATGTCGAATGAACCTTGAGCCGACGTTGTCAATCCGGAAGCGGATCTCTGTAGCCGCGCGTTGGGCCTCTGCTAGACGCTCCGACGCCTCCCGGCGGGCCTCAGCGGCTGCGGCCGTACGACTACCAATGTCACGGATGCGCGCCTCTGCGTCGTCAAGCGCCCGCTGGTGGCTGGCTCGCCGGATCTGGCGATCCTTGAGCCGCTTCAGGTTTGCTTCGGCCCGTTGCGCGTGACCGTGCTCGTCTTGAGCCGCCCGGAGTCTGTCTGCCGCGTCTTGGATTCTGGTTTCTGCTGCATCGCTTGATTTGGCGGCGGCAGTGAGAGCGAGTTCCGCTTTGGAAATCTGAGATGGGAGGTCTAGTGCCTCGGTCCGAAGAGCAGCGACAGTCTCAGCGGGGTTCGACTCGATGAAGGACACGAGTTGAGCGCGGGCGGATTGGAGCGCCTCCCCGCGGACAGCAGCTTCTTGGGACGCGCGTTCAGACGCTTCGAGCTGTTCGTTGCGGCGGCTGCCTTCTCTGCTCGCCGCGACTCTGTGGTGGAGGGCGGCAGGCCCAGCCACGATGACAGTCGCGAGCTCTTCCTCGAACAGCCTGCCGGTGCCAGCAACTAGGGCTGTCGGTGCGCTCAGGGACAGACCGTCGGTGGCTTGCACGGCGGCTTCGAGTTCGTCGGTGTCTGCGAGTATCACGCCGTTGACTATTTCGGGGTGCTGGCTGATGATGTCGAGGTGGCGGTCCTCGGGGAACTGCTCGCGTAGAACCTGCCACCCTGAGAACGCGTTACGGATTCCTGCCTCATCGAGAGCGGCGAGCACATCTTCGACATCGGAGCTAGGGGGGAGCCAGCCGCTACGGTCGAGTTCGTTGACAGCGCGACGGTCAGCGACCGAGCGCAGTTCGACTGCGATGCGTTGCGCCGATGTCGTTTCGGCCTGTTGGGCAAGTCGGGCTGCTGCGCTGGGGCCGTCGTGCCAAAGGTCTGGGTGGGGTGTCTCGAAAGCGGCTGCGATCTCAGGGATATACAACAACTGTGCGGCAGCGGATGTGATCTCATCTGATCGCTCCCGGGCTCTTGTCAGCTGTGCCTGCAGGGTGACCAGGGCTTGGCTGGCACCTTCAGCAGCCTTGTCTGCTGCGATCCGGTCGTGCTTCGCCTTGTCGGCGAGACCGGTCTGCCGCTCGATCTCTGCGGCCAAGCGTTGCACATCGGCATTCTTCGACAATATGGCGTCGTCGACAGGCTGGTCTTGGTCGAGGAGGCCGTCACGCACCGCTTCGGCCATCTCCGCTGCGAGATGCTCGAGGTCTTTGAGCGCCCCAGTGGCTTCGCGCTCCGCATGGAGGCGCTCAGCGGCTGCTGTCTGACTGCGACCATCGGCTTCCTTGATGGCCTGCCGTTCAAGCACGATCTGTGATTTGATCTGGTCGAGGGACGCTTCATCGGCCTTGCGAAGATGAGTGAGTTTCGCCGCCAACTGCTGCTGGGCCGCGGAGACCGCATCACGCAGCGGGGCAGCTGCGTCGTCCGCATCGTCGAGGACGACTTGGATCTGTTCGAGCCGTAGGTCGATTTCGCTCAGTCGCTTGATCTCGGCGGTCAGCTCCCAGGAGTCGACGTGCTGTTGGGCTTGCTCCCTCTTGCGTAGCGCTTCGGTGTGCTTCGTGACCGCCTCGGCGTGCTTCAGACGAGCCTGCACCAGTTCTGCTTCTCGTCGCTGCGCCTGCAGCTTGTTGCGGAGCGTCAGGGCCTGATCTGCGTCGCTCTTCAGCCGACGCGCTTCTTGTTGATGATGTGCAGAGCGCGATTCGGCGGCGCTCTTGGCTGCACGCAACTGGTCTACAAGTGACAGCGACGAGTTCCAAGCCTCGGTTGCTTCGTCGCGCTGTGCGCAGAGTTCGGTTTGCTGAGTGGCAGCGTCGGAGAGTTTGGCCTGAACATCGGCGCAGAAGTTCTGTTGGTGGAGCAGACGGGGACGCTTGGAGAGCGTGTCTCTGACTTGTTCGACAATGTCGGAGATCTGATTTGGGATCTCGGGCGGGATGATGTAGGGCAGCGCCCACTGGACGAGTTCGTCGCCGTTCTCGAAGTGGAACCTTTCTGATATTGATCCCTCGTCGGCCGACATCTTGAGCTGATCTGAAAAAACCTCCGTGTCAAGGCCGTGGCCCCGTAGCCAGTCGGCCCATTCGCCTTGGTGCGTGCTAGGACGGAACGCGTCACATCCCTGCAGGGCGGAAGTGAGGCCGTCGATGTATTCGGGCAGGGGTCTGCGCCTTGTGCCATCCACACGGATCAGGTGGAGCGCATCTTCGAATGTCGGCGAGCGCCCTGGCGGAGTCACTACGCCCCACAACCTGCGTTGCAAGGCGGTCGACTCGCGAGCCCTGTCCTGACGGTGGTCCCGCCATTGGAGCACCTGTCCGAGAAGCAGCCGGGTATCTCCCCCGATCAGGGAACGCACGCCGATCACTTGCGAGAATTCGAGAATCACATGGGCGGTGTCGGAGCCGAGTATGTAGTCACCGAGCTGCTTCTCGGGCTTACCCAAGAAATCTCTCAAAGCCGGGCACAACGTCGAGAAGACCAGCGACAGCCAGGAGGTCTTCCCGCCCATGTTCTCCAACCACAGCACCGACGACGTCGGCGTTCCGGCGGTGTCTATAAAGTCCGTCGTCAGCGGATCGAATCGGGCATCGGGATGGCCGATCGACTCCATGTGAACGCGGCGGAGGTGCCACATCAGTGCTTCTCGCTGTTCATTGCTTCACATATCGCCTGAAATGCTGCATTCGCTGCGATCTCTCGGACATGCAACCGGAACCGATCGTTGGATCGGAAGAGTTCCCTGTTCTGCTTGTCCTGAACAAGGAAGCCTTGGTCGGCGAGCCACCCAAGGACACGCCCAATCTTGTGCACCGTGCAGTCGCTGCGCAGTTTCGTCTTCCCTTGCGAGACGGCTTTCTCAGCGACATAGATCGCCAGCGCGTCCACGGGGGCGATGTCGTGCCCAGAGTGATCGTCGCGGTCTTGCAGCGAGTCGGCGGCCTGTCGAATCCACTTGTCCACATCGACGGCGTTCAGTTGCCGGACTCCAGGTTCTTTGAATGACTCTGCGGTCGGGTAGCAGAAGGTGGCCACGCCTACGACAGCGACCCCATAGATGATCCTCTCGTTCGCTGAAGTCCACCTGAACTTCTCGGCGAGGTCACTGGAACGCAGCGAGAACGGCGAGGCCAACGTGGGGTCCAGCACAAGGCCCAGTTGCTGGTTGGCGCCCAGCACGCGAAGCCCTAGCGGCTCAGCGATCTGGCGCACCGTGCTGGCATATCCGGGGTCAGTGCGAAAGCGGACGATCAACTGGTGGTGTTCTGCATCGGTCCCCGGCAGGCTGCCGCGGTCTAGGGAGAGAGCCAGCAGCCGATTGGCAGCTACAGCGTCCTCAGCGTGCATCGGCTCTGTCCTCGTGGTCGGGACGGGCCAACACTAGATCTGGCACAATGAACCGATCAGCACACAACAGCGTTCCATCGTCTGCCGCGACTATGCCGACTAGCATCGGGTCTCGAGTGCCCACCAGCCCATGCTCCCCCCAGCAGCGCATGGACTGCAGGGCCACAAGCAAAGAGACCTCGTCATCATGCTCCTTCGTCAGATCTGACAGGCGCACAGACGCTCCCACGCCCTTCATGATCGAGTGAGCGGTCGCCCACATGTCGTCATCGAACCGTTCGAACGGGTTCTCAATCGCGTAGAGGTCACCACTGTCGATTTCGACAGTCAGGCCTTCTCGTTCCCGTGGACGGGCAAGCAGCGTCTCCAACATGTCCGAGAGCGAGACGACTGGTGGCGCTGACGGCGCGGCGAACGGAGCAACGACCGCCGGCGCGAGTCGAGCGGCAATCTCAGTTTCGAACCCGAGCATCGGCCGGAATACCCCGTCGCGAAGATGAACGATACCCACAGACAGCGAAACGGCGAAGCCCTGCGTCACCTGAGCGGCCCTGAATCGGTCGCGAGCGTCGATGACGCGGCGTTGCAGTGTGAGGAGTTGAGTAAGGGTCTCGCGGACAAGACGAACCACCGAAGCGGCTTGCGCCCGGTGTTCGCGATCAACGTCTTCGGCCAACTGTTGGGCGTGATCCGAAAGTTGGTAGGACACAGTCACGCGATCTGCGACATGCGCAAGCGATTTATCGAGTGCTGATTCGACATCCTCTTCCCAGTTGGTGTCTCGCAAGTCGCGTTCGACCGAGCGCAAGATGTTGTCGAGGTGGCTGCGATACTCCACAGCGATCCGCATGGTGGCTGCGGCCGTTTGCTCGGCCCGTGACCAGCGGCCTGATTCGATCTGTGCCCGCAGTACCGCCTCGGCAGCGATCTGGCGGTCCTCCAGATCAAGGTCTAGTCCAGCCAGCGTGAGATTGAGCGCCGCCTTGCCAGCATGGAGACGCACATCGCCAGCGTCGGTCAAGGTCTCGTACAGCGCTGTGACTCGAAGGTCGTCTCGTCGGTAAGCGTCGCTCGGATCGACCCACGACACATCGAAGCCGCGCGCTGAGGTTCCGGCGTTGAGCAAGCGATCAATGAGCCATGCAGCGACATGATCATGGGCCGCAGGTGGTTGATGTGGGGCCATCCGCTCGGCGTGCATCGCAACTTGCCGTTCCACGGTTTCCCGAGGGACGCCGCCCTCGGGATGCAAGCCGTCCTCCGCTGCGATGGCGTCGAATGCCACCAGTTGCAGCAGCCGCGTGTCGTAGTCTCCCCAGTCCCGATCGGCGTCGGCTGCTGTGGAGCGAGCCTTGGCGTGTTCGATGTCAAGGAGCGGTTGGAGATGCGCCAACACTCGTGATCGGCGAGCCAGGAAGCTGTTAGCAGCCGAGGGCGAGGCCAAGGACATTGATCTACCCCCCGCCCCTGCGGTCACTCGTCAACTCCGCCCCACACGTCAACTCCATCGCAGTTCGCTTTACCACTATCACCGCGACTCGCCCCCGCTCGGCCGTGGGGGCCGCTCCCTCCACCTCGTCGGCCCGACATCCGAGGCACCGTCCGCGTCGAAGCTCCATCGCCGCTCAGAAACCTCCGACGGCCTGCCCAGGTCGTCTACGAAGACGATTCGCCTGTTCAGGCGCCCGTCGCCGGTTCGGTAAGTGAGCGTGGCCCAGCCAGCACCATGCACGTTCATCGCCACGGCCTCTCAGCGGAGCCCGGTCCCTCAGAAGCTGTCAGCAGTGACTGATCTATCTGCACAAACTCGCACCATAGCGACAAGGTGTGACAACGCAGGGCCTCTTGGAACACCGCCGGTTTGCAGGAAGTGCAGGTGCTGTCGACTCCTTGGACTTCATGGCCCAGACCGGAGTTTGGCGGGTTGGCGGGTTCTTGGTGACGGGAGGAGGCCGCTGACCTGGGGTCTTGTGTCGCGGGGCGGTGTTCGGGCGGGGATTTGTAGGGACGACACATGCTTGACGGTCTGAGCGTTTGACGGTATTGTTGTGGTGTGTTCGTGAAGACGACCCGCCGTCGCAGGGGCGACAGGGTGTACGAGTACTTGTCTTTGGTGGAGTCGGTTCGCGACGGTTCCAAGGTGGGCCACAGGACTCTGTTGCGTCTGGGTGAGGTGACGGCTTTGCGCGAGTCGGTGGTGGTCGCCTACCGCCAACTCGCAGGCGTCGAAGCCCGCTTCCGGGTCCTCAAAGACTTCCTGCACCTACGGCCCGTGCGCCACTGGACCAACAAACGAGTCCGCGGCCACGTCGCCGTCTGTGTCCACGCCGCCGTCATCGAGACCCTCATCAACAACGCCCTCGCCGAAGCCGACGTCCGCGACCCCGACCTCACAGACCAGCACCTCAGCGCCAACCGGGCCCTGCGCGAGCTCAACCGCATCCGCCGACACCACCTCACCGCCAACGGCCGCCGAATCCAGCTCACCACCCGCCGCACCCCGCTGCAGGCCCGAGCCCTCATCGCCATCGGAGCCGACACCGCCACCTGGGACAAAGCCAACATCACCTGACCCCAACCAGCGGCGACCCGAACCGGCGATGTAGTGGAAACACCCCACCGGCGCGCCCCCTCTGACCTCCCCAAACGCGAAACACCCGCCAAACTCCGGTCAGTGACGGCCTCAACACGAACAATCACGCACCTCGCCGCCCAGAGCGCCGCCTTGGATGTCGCTGAAAACCCCACCACGAAGCTGACGGTGAAATCCGTCAGCTTCGCCGCGCCCTCACACCGCCGCCCCGCAGTCCTCGAACCTGAAATTCCGGCCGCGGGCTCCCGAGATCCGGCAAGACCCAGAATTGTGCCCTGAGCTAGCGTTTGCTGGCTAACTCTGTGCCAAGAATTGGCCCATCCCTGTGCCATCTCTACGACGAGTGTCATGGGAACGGGAAACCGGGACCCCCGCCTGCAGCCGGGCGACAATGTTGAAGACCGTGCTTGTGTTGGCGAGTGCGACACGATGCTCTGGCTGATTCGATGCCGCGCGGCAGACCGGTAGACACGCGCACTCTTCCGCTGGCACAACCCAGCTGCCGCCCAGCGTAGTCGTTCCTCGTAGGCTCGCGGGATGGGCCTGGCGGTGCTGGCGCATCAGGGTGGATGGGACGAGGCGCTGCTGGTGGCCGGGCCGGTACTGCTGTTCGCCGGCATCGTCTGGAACGCCAAGCGGCGAG
>Ga0209754_1000545_pt1 | contig 50633 bp, 49 predicted proteins | sample MesohylBB_FD_187295 | JGI IMG/M metagenome (GOLD analysis project Ga0209754, IMG submission 187295) | Host-associated microbial community of the marine sponge Aplysina aerophoba from Gulf of Piran - sponge mesohyl, lysed by bead beating... | ecosystem: Host-associated > Porifera > Sponge >...
GCTGTCAACAGACAAATGCATTATTACATGGGAACATTCATGTGATGACATCATGCCATTTTGCGGCCAAAATCATATGTTTAGAGCGATCCGGCCGCTGGAATCAGAGGGAACTTCGGGCTAGAACCACGCGCCCGACTGCTGTCGGAGGAAGAGCTCGAGGCCCGTATCCTTCTCGGAGACCCGGCTTCCGTGAGCGGCCTCATCGCAGCCGAGGCCCCCGGCATCGCGGAAGAGCGTCGCCGCTACCTGTTCGAACAGACACCGCGGCGCAAGCTACAGCATGTCAGGGAGCTGCGCGAACTGTACGGAGGCATGTGCCAGCTGTGCAAATGGAATCCCAGGTCCCTGTACCGACGCGATCTCTGTGAAGCACATCATGTCCACTGGCTCAGCCGCGGCGGCCAGGACGAACTCCACAACATGGTGCTCATCTGCTCGAATCACCACCGTGCCGTACACCGGGTCGATGCACCCTTCGACTGGGCCGATAAGAGTTTCGTATTTCCGGGGAAGCCGGAACGCGTGCGGATCTCCTGCCACGAAGTCCAGGTGCAATGAGAATTGCGAAACGGCTGGAACGTTGCTTCATGCAGCGGGGCCCGCTGCCATCACGACTTTTCCACCTGCCAACGACGTGATTGTTTCCTTCCTTCGCCCTGCAGGCTGCCGTCCTTGTGCCCGGGGATCCGACGGCCGGCGTAACGCGCTTCGTTCGCTTCTCCAGGGCCGGCTGCGCCGCGATCGTGAGATCCACCCATGGGCCGGAAACCGGGGAGCCAGGGAACTCTTGCTTGATGTCCGCAACATCCAGCCCGATCTGGCCTCAAGAGGCAGGAAGCAAGGGCAAGACAGGAGCGGCGCTCCGCGCCAGTGGCGCGACTGTAGATCGTGTTCACACCAGGCAATGGTGCCGTTGCCGGGGCCCGCGCAGCCCCTCACCAGGGAACACCGGGGCCAACGCTGTTCAACGAGAGCGGGATTCCGTCCGGTCCGATCCATGCCGTGGACCGGGCATTCGAGGATTCCCGGGCTCGTCATCTCGCCATGGCGGCCACCGTGAAGGGCCGTTGCCAGTGAGCGTGCCATCCGCCTGTCCGGCGAACTGCTGACCGGTCGGACTCCTGTCGGGCAGTGCGACGGCAAGGCCGTCCGTGGTCTGGTTCCGCGCCGTGAGGGGGCCGGGTGATCACCGGCTTCGCGGTGCGCCGCGAGACAAGGGGGATTGCCGGCACCCGTCCAGGCCGGTCCGTCCTGCCGGGATCCCGCGGATGAATTTCACGGTGCACAGGTCGGGGCGGAGGTTGCCGGAGCCGGGGTGCCTGAGCCGCCGGTCCGGTCCCGTCCGCGTCAGCCTTTCGGTCGGGTCAGGCTGTCGCGGGTGGCCCGCAGCCGTGCGAAGGTGCGTTCGGGCAGGCGGAACGCCCAGCCGTCGATGCGCGCCCGGATCCCGGCCGCTTCGTCCAGCACCTTCCGCTCGGCGTCCGGGGCGGTGTCAACGGCGAGCAGAGCCCACGGTGCCGGGTCGTTTCCGGACCCCGGCGCCAGCGCAAGAGTGAGCACCAGGCCGTCGACGGTCTGCCAGGTCGCGCCGCCGAGTTCGGGGTCGGGCGTGAGCCCGTCCGCGCTACGCACGTCATCCAGCACCAGGGTCTCGGCCAGCATGCCGACCTGGAGCAGTTCGTAGCGCGAGGCGATCTCCCGGTCGTCGGACAGGTCGCGGATACGGAACTGCCGGGTCCTGTTGTCCCAGGACAGCTCGAGCGGGTCGGCGCCGGGTGGTGACAGGCGGGCGAGTGCGATCCGGGTCCTCTCGATGCGTGCGAGCACGATCGGGACCCAGTCGAGGTGCCCGCCCCTGATCCGCAACTCGCCGGTTGCAAGCCAGCTCTGGGCCTCTCCCGACCGGCGTACGTACATCGACGGCGTGTCTCCGGACAGGCTCGGAACCGACTTTCCGAACAGCGCATCGATCAGTACCGCGCCCGTCGCGTCCTCGAGCACAATGCGGGTCGCACGCGAGCCCGGGGTGTCGGTGTCGGACAGGTGCAACCTGTGATAGCGGGCAGGGGTCCGGGTCCTGGCGTCGATCAGTTCGAGATCGGCCAGTCCGAGCAGGAGTTCGCGGACCGCTGCCGGCCGGGTCCGGTAGCCGTCCTTCTCGGCCACCGTCCAGTGGTCCGCCGCACGGGTGATCGTGAGACTCCCGTCGGGGTTGTCCGCGGCGCGCATGACCCGGATGGTTGTCACGTCCTCAAGCCGTTCGGCAATACCGGGGAAGGCGGGCTCGGCATCGACGCTGCGGATGGTCTCGTGCCATCGCTGCCAGGTCAGTCCGGCGGCGGCGGCGAACGCCGCGACGCTCAGCAGCGCAAGGACGAGGATGAAACGTCTGGTCAGCATGCCGGCTCACTCATCCTGCAACCGCCTCATGGACACGGTCACGCCGGCGGAAAGCACGCCAGACCGCAAGCAGGATGGCGGCCAGGGTCACGACCAGCGGGGCCAGCGCGATGTTGAGGAACCACAGCCTGGTCTGCAACCGCTCGAAGTCCAGGTTGAGCGACCGCTGGATCTCGCGCAGTTCGGAGCGCAGCTGCAGCCTTTCGCGCTGGAACCGTTCGATCTGCCTGCGGTCGCGCTCCGGAACCACCCGTGCCGCGTCCTCGGGATTGCGGACCCTGAGCGCGTGGAGTTCCTGCTCGGTCTTCTCGAGTGTCTGGCGGAGTTCGCGTTCCTTGTCGGTAAAATTCCGCTCGGCCGCGCGCCGGATCTCCTCGACGACCTCGAACGGTCGGCTGACGCTGCCGCGGCCGCGCAGTTCCATCAGCGTGCTCGATCCCGACAGGGCCTCGAGCGTGTTGAGCACGAGGGTGCCGTTGCTCGCGGTCGGAACCGGGATCTGCCCTCCGACGTAGTCCTGCATCCTGATCCAGAACCGGTCCGACAGCAGGTCGGCATCCCCGAACAGGACCACGTCCAGCGGCCGCACCGAGGTCGCGAGCACCGGCCGCGTCCAGGGCGGAGGCGGTGTGCCCCGGGCCTCATCCCCGTCCGGGGGCGGTGGCGGCCCGTCCGGAAACGCCGTTTCGACCATGCCGGTCACCCGGGCGCCGAGGACGTAGCGCTGGCTGGCCCTGTACTCGTCGAGCAACCGCTCCGGATCGCGGAAACCCTGGACCTTGGCGGCTTCGATCAGCATCGATCCGGGCGAGGAGGTCAGAAGCGGCGTCAGTGTCACCGCAGCGTCATCGCGCAGGGTGAAGTGGCCGGCGCTTGCCATCGCCACCACCTCGACGCCTGACATGATCGGCGAGGAGGCGTTGATGCTCGGCCCGCGCAGTTCCAGCCAGGGCACGTACTCGACCAGGCTCGCGCTGTCCTGGGAGATGACCTTGCGGGCACTCAGCTTGTCGCCGACGACCGTGCCGACACCAAATTCCACGCCCCAGGCATCGAACATCGCCTTCAGACTGCTGCCCTCGACCACGGTTCCGAGCAGCTGCCCCTCCATGCCCTGGGTCTCCGAGAACGGATCGACCAGGACCACCGCCCTGCCGCCTGCAAGCAGGTACTGGTCGATGGCGAACCGGGTCCGCGGCGTGGCATCCTTCGGGTGCGCGACGATCAGGACATTCACGTCCTCAGGCACCTCGTCGGCCTGCCGGCCCAGGTACCGGGTCTCGAACAATTCGCCGATCCGGGTCCGGATCACGTAGGGTGGCACCTGTTCCTGCACCCCCTGCGGGTTCATCCGTACGGTCCCGTCGGTGGGCAGCGACGTGATGATCCCGACCACCGTCGGATCGGCAGTCGAGAGCGCGTGCAGCATTCGCGACAGCTCGTACTCGAGGAAATCCTCGAGATCCACGCGCATGAACGGGATCGTCTCGATGTCGTCCGTGGTGTTGGTCCCCACCAGCCCGAAGTAGAGATTCTCGCTGCCGCCTGTGGCGGTCACGGCCTGCAGCCCGGCCGCGACGGCACGATCCTCGATATCGGAAAACGGCTCGGGATCCAGGACCTCGAGGCGCACCAGGCCTCCCGACACGGTCTCGTACTCGCGCAGCAGGTCGCGGACCCGGCTTGCGTAGAGCCCGAGCCGCGGTGCCGCCTGTGCCAGCGAGCCCGAGAGGTACAGCCTGAAGGTGACCGGTTCCTCCACCTTCGCCAGCAGGGCGCGCGTCGAGGGTGACAGCGTGTAGAGCCGGTCCTCGGTCAGGTCGAGACGGGCCGAGGTCAGGAGCGACGAGGCGATGGTGTTGATCGCGACGAACAGGACCGCCAGCAGTCCCAGCACGAGGACGACCGTTCCGGTGCCGCCGGGGGGTCTCGATGTCGGGGCTGCCATTTCACATCGCCTTTCGCCAGTCGACGATCACCGCATTGGCGGTGAGCGCGATCATGATCACCGAGACGAAGAACACGATGTCGCGCAGGTCGATCACGCCGCGCTGGATCGACTGGAAATGCGGCAGGAACCCGAGACCGGCCACGATCTCCACCACGGTGGTCGGCGCCCAGGCCGACAGGAAGTCGAGCACGAAGGTCGATCCGGCAAGAGTGAGGACGAAGCAGGCCGCGGTGGTCAGCACGAAGGCGATCACCTGGTTCTTGGTGGCGGCCGAGATCATCGATCCGATGGCGAGGTAGGCGCCGGCCATGAGCAGGCTCGCGACGTAGGACGCCACGATGACGCCGTTGTCGGGATTTCCGAGGTAGTTGACGGTCAGCCAGAACGGGAAGGTCAGCGCCAGGGCCGTCCCGGCAAATGCCCAGGCGGCAAGGAACTTGCCCGCCACGGCCTCGACCATCGAGACTGGCAGGGTCAGGAACAGCTCGATGGTGCCGAGCCGGCGCTCCTCGGCCCACAGGCGCATGGACAGTGCGGGAACCAGGAACAGGTAGAGCCAGGGATGGAACTCGAAGAACGGCACGAGGTCGGCCTGGGCGCGTTCGAGGAACCCGCCGAGGAAGAACGTGAGCAATCCGGCCAGCAACAGGAAGATGACGATGAAGATCGAGGCGAGCGGAGTCGCGAAATAGGCGCTGAATTCCCGCCTGAAGATCAGCCAGGTGTTACGCATTCCGGGTGACCCTCCGGAATACCTCGTCGAGATTGTCGGACTCCCACTGCGATCTCAGCGTGTCGGGCGAGCCGTCGGCCATGATGCGGCCGCGTGCGATGATCATGGCGCGGGTGCACACCGCGTCCACCTCCTCGAGCACGTGGGTCGAGATCACGATGCACTTGTCCCGCGCCATCGTGCGGATCAGTTCGCGCACCACCTGCTTCTGGTTCGGGTCGAGACCGTCCGTCGGTTCGTCGAGGATGAGCACCTGTGGATCGTGCAGCAGCGCCTGGGCCAGTCCGACCCGGCGCTTGTACCCCTTCGACAGGGTCTCCACCGGCTGGCCGGCAACCTCCTCGATCCGCGTGAGCTCGATGACCTGTCCGACCCGCTTGCGGCGCTCGGCCCCGTCATATCCCCGAATCCCGGCGATGAAGTCGAGGAAAGCCTTCGGTGTCATGTCGGGATAGGCAGGCGCTCCCTCCGGCAGGTAACCGACGGCCGCCTTGACTCCCAGCGGATCCTGGAGGACATCACGTCCAAGGACCCGCGCGGTGCCCCGGGTCGGGGCCAGGAACCCGACGATCATCTTCATGGTCGTGGACTTGCCGGCACCGTTGGGTCCCAGAAAGCCGAGGACCTCGCCGGTGTCGGCAGTGAAGGTCACTGTGTCGACGGCGATCCTGGAACCGAAATACTTGGTCAGGCCTTCGATGTGCAACGCATGGGTCACGGTGTCGCAAGGTCCGGCTGGAGGAGGCGCGGCTTTATCGCGCAGGTCGACACCGAGTTCAAGCGCAACCGCTCGGTGATCGGCTGATGGCGGACATGTCGTCCGAAGCAACGCGAAAGGGCCCCCGACAGCTGGTGCAGCGGCTGCGGCTGGCTACCGGCCTGGTGCTGATGGTCTACGTGACCAGCCACCTCGCCAACCACATGGTCGGACTGTGGTCGCTGGAGGCACTCGAGGCCTCCCGGCTCTGGTTCATCGCGGTCTGGCGTTCCGGACCGATGACGGTGCTGCTCTACGGCGCGCTGGCGATCCACATGGTGCTTGCGGCCGGGAGCATCGTGCTGCGCGAGAAGCTGAGCGGGCTGCCGGCGCTTCAGCAGATGCAGTACGTTCTCGGACTGCTCGGACCGTGGCTGCTGCTCGCACATGTCGTCGGGACGCGGGGACAGCATCAGCTGTACGGAATCGACGACACCTACACCTATGTCCTGCTGGGGTTGTGGCACGACATGTGGTCGGGTGCCGCGATGCAGGCGGTGGCGCTGGTGGTGGTGTGGACCCACGGCTGCATCGGCGTCCACCAGTGGCTGCGCTACTCCGCGTTCTATCGCCGCTCCCGGGCGTGGTGGTTTGCCGCCGCTCTCCTGGTCCCGGCGCTGTCGCTTGCCGGTTACGTTGCCGCCGGCGCCAGGGTGATGCAGTTCGCGGCGGATCCCGAGTGGCTCGCCGCCGCCGAGGCCGCCTTCAGCCTTCCGGGCCGCGGAACGGACATCGATCCCGAGGGTCGCGTGATCGCGGTTGCAACCGGCTACCTGGTGCTGCTCGCCGCCCTGGTCGGGGTGCGATGGCTGGTGCTTGCCCTGCGCCGGCGCCGGCGCAGCGTGATCGTGCGTTACGCGTCCGGCCAGGAGGTCGCGGTTCCTCAGGGGGCGACCCTGCTTGAGGCGAGCTGGCTGGGCGGGATCCCGCATGCGAGTGTCTGCGGCGGGCGGGGACGGTGTTCGACCTGCCGGGTCCGTATCTGCGCCGGGCTCGAACAGCTGGCTCCGGTCCTGGAACCGGAGCGCCGGGTCCTGCAGCGCATCGGGGTTCCGCCCAACGTGCGTCTTGCCTGCCAGACCCGCCCGGAGACATCCGTCGAGATCCTGCCCCTGCTGCCGCCTCAGCAGTCTGCACCGGTGCCTGCCGGATCCAGGGCGGCGTATACCTATGGGCAGGAGCGCGACATCGCGGTCATGTTCGTTGATATCCGGGGGTTCACCGGACTGGCAGAGAGTCGTCTGCCCTATGACGTTGTCTTCATTCTGAACCGCTATGTCACCGAGATGGGGAGTGCGATCGAGGCGGCGGGCGGCCGGATCGACAAGGTCATCGGTGACGGGATCATGGCGCTGTTCGGCGTGGACGACAGCTACGCCGCCGGATGCCGGGCCTCCCTCGACGCGGCGCGGCGGATGGGAGAGAACCTGCGGGAACTCAACGACAGTCTCGCCAACGACCTGGAGCATCCGCTGCGGATCGGTGTGGGCATTCACGGCGGATCGGCAATCATCGGCGAGCTCGGCTATCGCGAGAGCCGCTCGCTGACCGCGGTTGGCGATACCGTCAACATCGCCAGCCGGCTTGAGGCGATGACCAAGGAGTTCGCGACCGAGCTGGTTGTCTCGCACGCGGCTGCCGATGCGTCGGGGCTCGACCTCGCCGGTTTCCCCAGCCGGCAGGTGACGGTGCGCGGTCGCGACGACAGCCTGCCGGTCCGCCTTGTCGACAGTCTCTCGGCACTGCCCGACACTCGCGACCCGCGGGTCGCTCGCGGCCGGCCACGCGTCACCGGTCACTCGTCGTAGGTCACCAGCGAGACCAGGGGAACGTCGAGCCTTTCCCGCGCACCGAGAAAGCCGAGTTCGATCACGACCGCGGCAGCGATGACCTCGGCACCAGCGTCCGTCAGCAGCCGGATCGCCGCGTTCATGGTTCCGCCGGTTGCGAGCAGGTCGTCGACGACCACCACGCGCTGGCCGGAGCGCACGGCGTCCTGCTGGATCTCGATGGCGTCACTGCCGTACTCGAGGTCGTAGCTCAGCGCCGAGGTCGGTCCCGGGAGCTTGCCTGACTTGCGGACCATGCAGAACCCGACGTCGAGCCTCACGGCGAGCGGCGCTGCGAGCAGGAAGCCGCGGGACTCGATGGCCGCCAGGACCGCGGGTCGGTGCGGCGCGATGGCATCGGCAAGCTGCTCGATGGTGGTCTGCCACGCTCCGGGATGGGCGAGCAGGGTGGAGATGTCGCAAAAGTTGATGCCGGGCTCGGGAAAGTCCGGCATCTGCCGGATATGCTGCTTGAGGTCCATTCCACTCTCCGGGTGCGAATCCGGACCGGGCCGCCGGGACTTCACTTCCCGCCCGCCCGCAATTCCGCAAGTGCCGAGCGTGCCCGCTCTCGGGTGGAGGAGGAGCGGTGCTTGAGCGCGATGTTCTCCAGCGCGACCAGCGCCTCGGGATCGCCGGCCTCGCCCATCTCGATCGCTCGCATGTCGCGCCGGTCGTACCAGTGGTAGGTGAAGCGCTCGACGGCAAGGTCGAGGTTCCGCCAGTAGTGCCGCAACGGATCGTCCTCGTCCCAGTCCGCGTAGAGCTCGTCCCAGGTCTTCATCTGGTGCGACACTCCCAGGTACTTTTCCCCGACCGGTTCGGAGAGTGGCTGGTAGCGACAGTCCATGGACACCCGCATGGCGCCGGAGGCGTTCGCGCATCCCTTGTGGATCGTCTGGCAGTTGTGGATCAGGACATCTCCGATCCGCATCGGGCTCCAGCGCCAGTCACAGGTCCCGAGGTCGGCATCGATCACCATCTGCCCGGCACCGAGCGCGGGACGCATGTCGAGGACTCCGCCCCGGTGTGACCCCGAGGCAACGGCGAGGCCTCCGCGCGCCTGGTCGATATCGACGAACGGAATCCACGCCGCCCAGTTGCGCCGGCTGCCCTCGAAATGGGTGTAGTCCTGGTGGGCCGGCGTTGCGTAGTCGTCCCTGTAGGGGAAGGCCATGCGCATCACGAAGTGGGGCGGGCAGAAGACCTCCTCGCCGAACAGCGCCGCGAACAGGCCAACGAGGTTCTTGTGATGCTTGAGCGCGTGCAGCGAGCGCAGCGACAGCAGCCGGTAGAACACCTCCATGAACGGTGGCTGCGGCTCGACGCAGAACCGCGCGGGATCCGCGTGCGCCGCCGCAAGCGGCTTGCCCGGCTCGATCCAGCCGGCCTCGACAAGCACTGTCGATATCTCGCCGGCCAGTTCCTCGATCAGCGTCGCGGGCAGCAGGCCGCGAACGAGGAGGTAGCCGTCGGCTGCCGCCTGACTGCGCAATCGGTCAGTATCACCCATCAACCGGGTCGAATCGACGAGCGGCTTCACCTGATGCGCCCTCCCTGTTCCGGCCGGCGGCCCGACATTCAACGCGGCAGCCGCCCTGTCGGTCAACCCCTGCGGGGGGACCGCGGCATACCGGTCGGCCGTCAGAAGCCGTAGCGGAGTGAGAGGCGGATTCCGTGATCGCTGAGCCGGGCCCGGGTTTCCGCAATGTCGAGCGGGATCGGGGGCTTGCTGGCATCGTGCCAGACTACCTGCCCGGCGCCGCGACCGGTGCGAACCTCGCCGAAATCGGTGTACCGCCACGCGAACTCGACGGCTATCCGTTCACTGACGGCAGCCGACAGACCGGCGGTCACCATCCAGGCAAGCGCCGTTCGCGATGCGCCGGGTACCTCGGTGTAGGTCCGCGGGAAGGTCATTCGGGTGGTGCCGATCCGCAGTTGGGCGACACCGGCGCCGGCCCCGAGAAACGGGACGATGCTGCCATGGCCGAGGACGAGCGGCAGGTCTCCGTAGCCCGCCACCATGGCAGAGAGCGCGGCGACATCAGCAGTGACCGACTGCTCGCGACTGGTTTCCAGGAAATTGGCTGTACCCTGGAATCGGAGGCGTGGCAGATACTCCAACCGGGTCTCGACCCTCATCCCGGGCACGGGTTCGTGGCCGAACGCGAGTTCGAACGCCGTTGCGGTGTCGAAGTACCCCGTCGTGCGGGTCGGCGCCCCGTCGCCACCGCTGCCGCAGCCGTAGAGCGCCACCGGGGATTCTGACCCGCAGTGCCGGTCCTCGAACACGGTGTCGTCGACCCATTCCAGTCCCACACCGGCCCGCAGGTAGAACTCCGCGGCGGCGGACGGGGCCATCGCCGCCATGGCTGTCGCGAGAACGAGTGCCGCCAGACCGATGACGCGACCCTGCAGTTCCCGTGCCATTGTGACCCCCCAGCCGGTCCGGAAACACCGCGTGTTTCTTCAACCAAAGGATCAGAAAACTGACGTAACTGGTAAAGATGTCACATGTAAACTGTTACAAGTACGTGCAATATCGATGACGGTACCGACCCCGGGAGCCTGCGAATCGTCAGCGATACGGCACGGCGCGGGCCCGCAGGCGCTCCTTGAGCAGCTCCAGTCTCTCACCTCCCCAGAACAGTTCGCCGTCGAGCAGGAACGAGGGCACACCGAACACGCCGAGTTCCATCGCCTGTTCGCTCAATCGCCGGAACTCTTCCCTTCCCTGTCCTGCCTGCCAGTCCGCAAAGCCCTGCGGATCGGCTCCGCACCCGGCCAGCACCGCTTCGATCGCGTCCGGATCCTCGATGTCGAGGTCGCGGCGGAAGAACCGCTCGAACACGGTGTCGATGAATGCCGTCTCGGCGCCGTGGCGCTGCGCCCAGAGCAGGCCGACGCAGGCAACCGTCGAGTTGTAGACCTTCTGCGGGCCCAGGATCGTCATGCCGCGCTGGTTGGCCAGCCGCCGGCAATCCATGTAGGAGTACTTCACCCGGCGCCACTGGTGGTCGTTACGGGTTGCGACCTCGCCCAGAAACTCGCCGATCGTCAGGTTGAACGGATGCCAGTGGAGCCGGACATCGTACTCGAGGGCCATTGCGCGGATGGGCCGGATGGCGAGGAAGGCGTACGGGCTCTTGAAGTCGATGTAGACCGGGATTTCCGTCTGGCTCATCGGTCAAGCTCGCTGCGAGGCCCGTCCTTCGGGGCGGGGAGGAATGCGGTGCTGCGCGTGTCATGCATGATCGTCTTCTCCTTGTTCCGGAACATGGCCGGCGAGACCATCGCCGGGCCGGGTGATGCGGCAGTGCGTGCGGGAGATGCCATGAACCGCAGCGCCTGCAGTCCGCATGCCGACGGAGCCGGAGGCACACTCCCGCGACGCGCCAGGCATGGACGCCCCGGCGCTTTCCCGAGGGCACGGCCCTACCCACGGTTTCCCCGGTCCGGGGTCCCTGGCGTCAGGGAGCCGGGCGGAAAGCCGGACCGGTCTCGCCGTGTCCGCGCGCAGGATCTCCGCCCCGGGAGCGCCGGGGCGGATCTGTCCGGTACGGTTCGGGGCGGATCGGATAGTGATCTCCCTGGTCATGTGCCGATCGGCATGGCTCCCGCAGCCTGTGCCTGCAAGGAGGGATCGCTGACTGCCGCTCCCTGATCAGGAACCCGGATGGTCACGGCGCAGGCGGATGCCGGCGGCCTCGCGGTCCCAGGTGTCGGAAGTAACCCCCGCCTGGCGCAGGCCGGTCTTCTGAACCTTCTCTGTCGGTGTGCGCGGGAGGCTGTCCATCACCCGGACATAGCGCGGAACCATGAAGTGCGCCATGCGCGGGCGCAGGAATTCGATGAGTTCCACCGGGTCGATCACCGCGCCCGGTTGTGGTGCCAGCACCACCATCACCTCGTCCTCGCCGTGCTCGCTCGCCACCGGAATGGCGGCACACTCGCGCACTGACGGGTGGTCGCTCACCACCACCTCGATCTCGAACGACGAGATGTTCTCGCCGCGGCGCCGGATCGCGTCCTTCAGCCGGTCGACAAAGTGGTAGGACCCGTCCGGGTCGCGGCGAAACGCGTCACCGGTATGAAACCAGCCGTTGCGCCAGGCCCGCACCGTTGCCTCGGGGTCGCGGTAGTAGCCGTGGTTCAGCGCCCAGGGCAGTTCTGGACGGATTACCAGCTCGCCGACACTGCCGTCTGGCATCTCGATGTCGTGCTCGTCGACGATCCGCAGCCGGTTGGCCGGCCGGGCCTGGCCGGCCAGCCCTGGGGTGCGGGGATTCGGCCCGGAGATGATCGGGGTGTTCACCTCGGTCATGTTGAAGATGGTGCAGATCCCTGTCCCGAACCGATCGGGAAACTGCACGGCCTCCTCGGTGAGCGGCACGGTGAAGGCAATCCGTAATCCGTGCGACCGATCGTCCGGGCGGGGCGGCTGCTTGACCAGGAAGTTGCACATGACGCCAAGCAGGAAGACGGCGGTGCTGCCGGTGCGCCGGACCACGTCCCAGAACTCCTCGGTCCGGAACCCCGGGTTCATCGCCACCGATCCGCCGCGACACAGCATGGCGTGGACGATGAAGCTGCCGCCGATGTGGAACATCGGCAGGTTGATCAGGAACCGGTCGTCGGCACGCACCGGCGACCACGCCTCCTCGTTCATGCCGTTCCAGGCATGGAAATACGACGACATCACCCCCTTGGACGGCCCGGTGGTGCCCGAGGTGTAGATGATCGACTGCAGGTCCCAGGGCATGATGGCGCGCCCGGGATCCCGCGGCACTCCCGCTGCGGCCAGCACCGTGTCGAACCCGAACGGCTCCAGACCCGCCGGTACCGCGCACTGTCCACCGCACACGACAATTCGTTCGAGCCTGGCGAGCGGGACCTCGGACAGCCGGGGGACGAGATCGCGGTGGGCCAGGATCAGCCGGGCATTGGAGTTCTCGATCACGTGCGCGAGCAACTGGCCGCGATAGCCGGTGTTGATCGGGACGTAGACCGCGCCGATGTAGCAGATCGCGAGGTAGGCAAGCAGGGCCTCGCGGCCGTTCGGCAACCAGACCACGACATGGTCGTCCTGCCCGACACCGAGCTGCTGCAGAGCCGACCCGGCACGCCGCGTATGCCCGAGGGTCTCGGCCCAGGTCCAGCATTCCCCGGAGTCGAAGACCGCAAAGATCTCGCGGCCCCGCTCGTGCGCGTGCCGGTGCAGCACATCGCGTGTCACGCAACGGTCCGGGGGTGGCAGCAGGTCCGGCATGGCGGCCCGTCCGCTAATCGAGCAACTGCTCGAGACGGGCGATGGTCCGGTCCGGCGAGACCGTGGCGTGACCGGGCAGGATGCCGCGGCCCCTCGGGTCCCGCCAAATGCCGCGGATGCCGAGCCGTTGCGGTGCCGCGACTTCCCACTCGAGGTTGTCACCGACCATCCACGTCTCATCGGGACGTGCATCGAGTGCTGCGAGCGCGCGGCGGTAGGCTTCCGGTTCCGGCTTGCCCACGCCGGCCTCACCCTCGATCTGGACGTGGCGAAAGTGGCGGGCAAGCGCGAACCGTTCGATCTTCTCGCGCTGGACCGCTCCGGCGCCGTTGGTGACCAGGGCCAGCCGCACGCCCTCCGCGTTCAGGGCCTCGAGCGTTGCGATGGCGTCGGGAAACAGCCGGGTCGAGGCGTGCATAAGCCGGCCGCAGCGATCGGCGATCTCGGTTCGCAACGCGGCAGGGAACCGGTCGTCCCGCCCGAGGCCCGCATCGAGAATGCGCAGCCTGGTGGTCGCGAGGTCGAGCCGGCCGTTCCTGTGGCGGACCGGATCCGACCAGAAGTGGCGTGCCGCCCGGTCGACCGCATCCACCAGCCGGTCAAGGTCGCCGGGCAGCGGACGGTCGCCGGACGGGTCTTCCCGCCACGCACCCGCGATCGCGTCGTTCCAGAACACCGTGCGGTGCAGGTGTGGCGAGATCAGCGTGTCGTCGAGGTCGAACAGGATTGCGCCGGGCCGCATCGGGGATCGTCAGCCCTCGCGCAGACGCCTGGCCGCGTCGCAGGCGAAATAGCTGAGCACGCCGTCCGCACCGGCACGCCTGAAGGCCATCAGGCTTTCCAGCATGCATGTCTCGCCGTCGATCCAGCCGCGGTCGGCCGCCGCCCTGATCATCGCGTACTCGCCGCTGACCTGGTAGCCGTAGGTCGGCATTCCGAAGCTGTCCTTGACCCGCCGGATCACGTCCAGGTACGGCAGGCCGGGCTTGACCATCACCATGTCCGCGCCCTCGGCGATGTCGAGCGCCACCTCGCGCAGTGCCTCGTCGCCATTCGCCGGGTCCATCTGGTAGGTCGCCTTGCTGGCGGAGCCCAGCGTCGGTGCCGATCCGACCGCCTCGCGGAACGGTCCGTAGAACCCGGACGCGTACTTGGCGGAGTAGGCCATGATCTGCACCTGGTCATGACCGGCGGCATCAAGGCTGCGGCGGATGGCGCCGATCCTGCCGTCCATCATGTCCGACGGCGAGATGATGTCGCACCCGGCCTCGGCCTGGACCAGCGCCTGCCGACACAGGATGTCGACCGTCCGGTCGTTGCTGATCTGGCCGTCGGGATCGAGCACCCCGTCGTGGCCGTGGCTGGTGAACGGGTCAAGTGCGACGTCGCACTGGATACCGATATCGGGATGCGCCTGCCTGACCGCCCGGACGGCCCGGCAGACCAGGTTGTCCGGCACGAGCGCGACCGATCCGTCGGGGTCCTTGGTGTCGGGTTCGATAAAGGGAAAGATGGCCACGACCGGTATCCCCAGATCGCGTGCCATACCCACCGCGTCCACCAGGGTGTCGCAGGAGTGGCGGACCACGCCGGGCATGGCGTCGACCGGTTCGGCCAGGCCGTGGCCCTCGCGCACGAACACCGGCCAGATCAGGTCGTCGGCCGCCAGGGTGTTCTCGCGAACCAGCCGGCGCGACCAGTCGGTGCGGCGGTTGCGGCGCATCCGGGTTGACGGATAGGCCGGTCCATGCCGGGACTGCTCGATCAGCGGGGTGGTGGTAGTGTAGTTCATCGGCACACCTTTCCGGCCGGAAGAACCGTTCCTGTCCCGGCACGGCTGCTATAGTAGGGTGCCGGGCGCCCGGATGGGAAGGACGGAACACCGGGCGCACCCACCTGGGCAGGGAGAACGCAGATGCGCATCGTCATCAACGGCCAGCAGGCCTTCGGCAGGGCCTGTCTCGACGCCATCGTCGCAAGGGGAACCGACGAGGTGGTGGCCGTCTATACCGCGCCCGATGTCGAGGGGCGTCCGCTCGATCCGATCAAGCAGGCGGCACTGGAGCACGGCCTGCCGGTCCACCAGCCGGCCGACTATTCCGACGGGGCGGTTCTCGACGGCCTGCGGGCGCACGACGCCGACCTCATGGTGCTCGCCTATGTCACCCTGTTCATCCCCGAGGCGGCCCGGCGGGTGCCGAAGTCGGGCACGATCTGCTTTCACCCGTCACTGCTGCCGCTGCACCGCGGTCCCAGCTCGATCAACTGGCCCATCATCTGGGGGGCCGAGCATACCGGCCTGACCATCTTCTGGCCGGACGACGGGCTCGACGAGGGCGACATCCTGCTCCAGAAACAGGTGGCGATCGAGCCCGACGACACCCTGGGTTCGGTGTACTTCGGCAAGATCTTCGAACTCGGTGTCTCGGCGGTGCTGGAGGCGATCGACCTGGTCCGGTCGGGATCGCCGCCGCGCATTGCGCAGGACGAGTCGCTGGCGACCTACGAGAGCTGGTGCCGGGCCGGCGACGTCGAGATCGACTGGAAGCGATCCGTCGGGGAGGTCTACAACCTGATCCGCGGTTCCAATCCGCAGCCCGGCGCCTGGACGACGCTCGACGGCGAGACCCTGCAGATCTTCGACTGCGAGAAGGCGCCGGCCTCGGGCCGGGTGGGTCGGGTGTGCGCCGTCGACGGGGAGAGCTTCACCGTGGCTGCCGGACGCGGCGGCATCCGGGTCAGGCGGGTTCGCCTCGGCAGGGGCGCGAAGGTCGCTGCCGCCGACTTCATCCGCGAGGCGGGACTCGAACCCGGACGCCGGCTCGGGACCTGACCCGCCCGGGCGATCCTTCGCCATTCCCAGTCGAGGACGACATGCCATGAGAGAACATGCACGAGACCGTCTCTCCCGCCGCGGCCTGCTTGCCGGAGCTGCCGCCGCCGCGTTCGCGATCCGGCCCCGGCCGGGCCTCGGCGCGGAGGAACCGCGGCTCAACTTCTACAACTGGGACACCTACATCGGCGAGAGCACGCTCGCCGACTTCCGTGCGGCCAGCGGCATCTCGGTCAAGATGGACCTGTTTGCCGACAGCGACGAGCTGTTCGCCAAGCTGCGCGAGGGCAATCCCGGCTATGACGTGATCGTGCCGACCAACGACTACGTCGAGCGGATGATCGCGGTCGACATGCTTCAGCCGCTCGATCATTCGCTGATCCCCAACCGTGCGAACCTGCAGGATGCGTTTGCCGATGCCGCCTTCGATCCGGGCAGGCGGCACACCATGCCCTACATGTGGGGAACGCTGGGCATCGGCTACCGCAAGTCGAAGGTCGACGGCGTTCCGGACAGCTGGAAGTGGCTGTTCGATTCCGATCGCTACGCCGGACGCTGCGCCCTGCTCGGCGATGCCAGTACGGTGCTGGGGGCGGCTATCAAGTACCTCGGTCATCCGCTCAACTCCAGGGACCCGGCGATCATCCGCAAGGCCGAGGAACTGCTGACCGGGCAAAAGCAGCACATCAGGACCTTTGCTCCCGACAACGGCCAGGACCTGCTGCTGTCCGGCGAGGTCGACATCACCATGGAATGGAACGGCGACATCCTGCAGGTGATGGAGGAGGATCCGGACCTGTCCTACGTGGTTCCGCGCGAGGGTTCGATCATCTGGCAGGACTGCCTCGCCATTCCGGTCGGAGCCCCGCATCCGCTGAACGCCCACGCCTTCATCAACTACATTCTCGACGCGCGGGTCGGGGCCGATATCGCGGACTTCATCCGGTACGCCACGCCAAACGCGGCGGCCAAGGTACTGCTTCCGGCCGATTACACCGAAAATCCGGGAATATTCCCTCCGGACGCCACCCTGGCCCGCTGCGAGGCCGCGATCTACCAGGGTCCGGAGGTGGTCCGGCTCTACGACGAGGCCTGGACCCGGATCCAGGCGGCCTGACCCGGCCGGCGGCGACGCAGCCGGCAGTGAAACCGGGCACCGGACCGCTGCTCCGGGTTGCCGGCGTCGTTCCGGGCCTGTGGCTTGCCGGCTTCTTCCTGCTGCCGCTCGCCTTCGTCTGGATCCTGAGCTTCGGGGAGAAGCAGGGGCTGGTCGCGGTCGACATAGTCTGGACCGCCGACAACTACCTTCGCGCACTCGATCCCCTCTACCTCGGCATCCTCGCCAAGAGCCTGTGGATTGCCGCGCTCACCACCGTGATCTGCCTCGCGACCGGGCTGCCGGTGGCCCTGGGGATCGTGTTTGCTCCGCCGCGCTGGCGACCGCTGCTGCTGCTGCTCGTGATCCTGCCGTTCTGGACCAACCTGCTGATCCGCACCTACGCGCTGATCGCCGTGCTGCGGACCCGAGGCCATGTCAATGCCACCCTCGGGTGGGCGTCGGAGCTGTTCGGCCTGCCGTTCGAGCCGTTGTCACTGCTCTATACCAACACGGCGGTCGTCGCCGGGCTGGTCTACGTCCACCTGCCCTTCATGGTGCTGCCGCTTTACGCAACGCTCCACCGTCTCGACCGGTCCCTGGTCGAGGCCGCGGCGGATCTCGGTGCCGGGCACCTGCGGGTGTGCATCACCATAATCCTGCCGCTCGCGGTTCCGGGCATCGTGTCCGGATCGCTGCTGGTCTTCGTTCCCGCCCTTGGATCCTACCTGACCCCGGACCTGCTCGGCGGCCCCGACAGCCAGATGATCGCCAACGTCATCGAACGACAGTTCAAGAGCGCCAACGACTGGCCGTTCGGCTCCGCGCTCTCGTTCCTGCTCATGTATGTCACCTTCGGCGCGCTCGCGCTCAGGTCACTGTCGGTCCGCCGGCCGGCTGCCCGATGAGGATCCCTCCCGGTCCGCTGGAGTTCACCCGCCGTACCTGGATCAGGCTGGTCCTGCTCGCGACCTTCGCGTTCCTGTACGCGCCGATTGCAACCCTGGTTGCCTACTCGTTCAATGACAGCCGCCGCAACATTGTCTGGCGCGGGTTCACGACCCGCTACTACGAGCGGGCGATGGCGAATGACGGCCTGGTCGAGGCTTTCGGCAATTCCCTGCTGATCGCGCTTGCGGCTACCGTCGTGAGCACGGTGCTCGGGGCCATGACCGCCTATGCGCTGTGGCGGTTCCGGTTTCGCCTGAAGCCGCTGTGCGAGGGTGTGGTGGTGCTGCCGATCGTCATCCCGGAAATCTGCATGGGGGTCGCGATGCTGGTGTTCTTCGCGCGGATCGGCTGGCCGGGCGACCTGCCGTGGCCGATCAGCCTGTCGCGGATCACCATCGCCCATGTCACCTTCTGCTTTCCCTTCGTCGCCGTGGTGGCGCGCGCGCGCCTGTCCCGCTTCAACGACGAACTGGCCGAGGCTGCGCGCGACCTCGGCGCCGGCGAGTGGGCGGTGCTGCGCGACGTGATCCTGCCGCACATGCGCCCCGGCCTGGTCGCCGGCGCGCTGCTCGCGTTCACCCTGTCCCTTGATGATTTCGTCATCACCTTCTTCACGTCCGGGCCGGACACCGTGACCTTCCCGGTGAAGATCTATTCGATGGTCCGCTTCTCGGTGACGCCGGAGGTCAATGCCGCCTCCACGGTGCTGATTGCGGTCACTGTCACGGTGACGGTGGTGGCCATGTGGCTGCAGAACCGGACACGGCCCGGAGCGGCACCGTGACCGAGGCTGTCAGGGTCGGCGGGATCTGCAAGCGGTTCGGGGCGGTGACCGCGCTCGCGGAGGTCTCGCTGCGGATCGAGGCCGGGGAGTTCTTCGCCCTGCTCGGGCCGTCCGGCTGCGGCAAGTCGACGTTGCTGCGCATCATGGCCGGGCTCGAGCATCCGGACCAGGGCTCGGTCTTCATCGACGGGATCGACGTGGGGCGGACACCGGCCAACCGGCGGCCGGTGAACATGGTGTTCCAGTCCTACGCGCTGTTTCCGCACATGTCGGTGCGCAGCAACGTGGCCTACGGCCTGCGCGTGACCGGCACGGGCCGCGCCGAGGCGCATGAGCGTGCAGAGGCAGCGCTCGGCCTGGTCCGGCTCACCGGCTATGGTGAGAGGATGCCGCACCAGCTCTCGGGCGGCGAATCCCAACGGGTGGCGCTCGCCCGCGCGCTGGTCAAGCGGCCGCGGGTGCTGTTGCTCGACGAGCCCCTTTCCGCCCTCGATGCCCGGCTTCGCGACGAGATGCGGCTCGAACTGGTCACGCTGCAGAAGACGGTCGGCATCACCTTCATCATCGTGACCCACGACCAGGAGGAGGCCCTCTCGATGGCCGACCGGGTGGCGGTGATGGAGACCGGGCGCATCAGGCAGGTGGCGCCCCCGGCCGAACTCTACGAGGCGCCGGCCGACAGGTTCGTCGCCACATTCATCGGCCAGGTGAACCTGTTTCCGGCCACGATCGGAGCCGATGGCACCGCGCAGGCACACCCGTTTCCCGGCGTTACCGCCCGGGCTCGCGGGATCGGGGCCGGTCGACAGGTATGGATCGCGGTCAGGCCGGAGAAGATCACCATGGCGCCGCGGGGCGGAGTTCCGGCGGGGCGGCTGTCCGGAGTGGTGGAGGAGGTCGTCTATCGCGGCGACCTGTCGGTTTACCTGGTCCGCTGCATGGCGGGTCCGGATGGACTGGTCAGGGTGTCGCGCGCCAATGCGGCGCGCACGGCGGACCGGCTGCCGGGGCCTGGAACCGAGGTTGTGCTCGACTGGGCGGAGGACTGCGCGGTGGTGCTCGCGTCATGACCACGCGCCCCACGCCCCCGTTTGGCGTTTCCTCGATCCGCGATCACGGAGGCATCGAGCACTGCTGGACCGCGCATGACGGGACCCGGCTGCGCTATGCCGTCTTTCCGCCGCGCCTTCGCGGTCCGGGGAGGGCGCGGACCGTCCTGCTCCCGGGCTTCAGCGAGTTCATCGAGAAGTACCTGGAGACGATCGGCGAGCTGCAGGCGCGCGGGCACGAGGTGCTCTGCCTGGACTGGCGCGGGCAGGGGCTGTCGGACCGTGCGCTCTCCGACCGCGGGCTGGTCCATGTCGAGGCGATGGATGACCTCCTGGCAGATCTCGACGGCATCCTGCGGGCAAGCCGGTTTGCGGTGCGCGATGGCCGGAGCCTGTTCCTGATGGGGCATTCCATGGGGGGACACCTGGCCCTGCGTGCGGCGCACCGGATCCACCCCGACCGGCTGATCCTGCTCTCGCCGATGATCGACATCCTGCCCGACGGGGTTGGCGGCAGGGTGCTGCGGCTGCTGATCCGGCTCGCGGTCGCCCTCGGCCTGTCGCGACGCCTGGTCGCCGTCACTCCCCGACGGGGCCGGTTCGAGGGCAACCGGCTGACCCGTGACCGGCGCCGGTTCCACCGCACCCTGTCGCTGGTCGAGCATGATCCGCGGCTGGCCGTTGTCGGCCTGACCTATGGCTGGCTTGCCGCCGCCTATGCCTCCATCGCGGCGCTTGATCGCGAACCGGCGGATCCGGGCGTACCGGCGCTGATCCTGCAGGCGGGAGCCGACCGGATCGTCTCCAACCGGGCGCAACAGCGGCTTTTCCGGAACCTGCGCAGAGGCGAGCTGCGGGTGATTGCCGGCGCACGGCACGAAATCCTGTCCGAGATCGACGCGGTCCGGGACTCAGCCTGGGCTGCGATTGACGGTTTCGTTGCCGCGGGCCGTGAAGGCGCGCCGGATCAGCCTGAAGCCGAGCGGCGCCAGCAGCACGATCATCCCGATGCGGCACAGGTGATGGGTGGCCACGAAGGCAACGTCCTGGCCGATGCCGAGCGCGACCAGGCTCATCTCCGCCAGCCCGCCGGGCGCGTAGGCCAGGGTGACCACGTACCAGGGAAGCCCGGTAAGTTCGGCGACCAGCAATCCGAACCCGGTGGCGGTTGAGATCAGCAGGAAGGCGGACCCGAGCGAGGTCCGCAGGATGCGGAGCACCTCGGTGTATCCGGTTCCGGCAAACCGGCATCCCACCGCGGTTCCGAGCACGACCTGGGCGGCCGCCACCAGGACGACCGGGGGCGACGCGTCGCTCCATCCCGCGATATGGGTGGCGGCGCTGAGCAGCAGCGGCCCGAGCAGGAAGGCGGCCGGCAGCCGGCAGGCCCGCGCGATTGCCGGGCCGAGCAGCGCACAGCCGAGCAGCATGCCCCATTCCGCGAGCGGCAGGTCGCCGAAGCCCGGCCCGTCGGCGATCAGCCCCTCGGGAGGCTCGTAGCCGCCGAAGATCCGGAACAGCACCGGGATGGTCAGAACCACCAGCAGAATGCGCGAAGCCTGGGTCAGCGCGATGACCCGGTCGTCACCGCCCATGTCGCGGCCGATGATGGTCATGTCGTTGAGTCCGCCCGGCGCCGACGCAAAGTAGGCGGTAACCGGATCGTAGCCGCCAAACCGGCGCAGATAACCCAGCACCAGCGTCATCGCCGCAATGCCGTAGACCAGCAGTCCGCCGACCGAGACCATCCATTCTCCGACCCGGTCGAGCAGCTCGGGCGTGAACTGGCTTCCGAGCATGGTGCCGATGAACACGACCATGCACTGGCGCAGCATGTGGGGCAGGCGGACCGGTGCCCCCGCGATCGAGGCGACGGTCACGAACACCATGGCGCCGAGCATCCACGGCAGGGGCAGCTTGAGCAGGGCGAAGACCGTGCCCCCGGCGGCGCCGATGATGATGGCCAGCAGCATCGAGCCGCCGGTCCGTCCAGTGGTGAGCTGTTCGCCGCCGCGCCGGTCCGATGCGGTATCGGAAGCCGGCTCCTCCCGGTCAGCCAATGATGCGGCCCAGCCGCACCGCGGTCTGTCCCCGGCCAAGCCGGCGGGAAGGCATGATCAGCACGCAACGGTCGTGCGGAGTGCGCACCTCGCGGTCACCGTCGTGACCGATCACGGTGCCCGCCTTCTCGATGATCTCCATGCCGAGGTAGCTGCGGGAGAACCGGAACCGGTTGGTCTCCACCGTGACCGGCTGGGTCACTTCGATCACGGTCTGCTCCGGACACGCGACCGGGTCGAACCGGTCCTGTCCGGCAACACCGGCCGCGACCAGGAACCGCACCAGGGTCTCCCGGGCGACGGTCACGCTCGTGGCTGCCCAGTGCTGACCGCATTCGACCAGCAGCGCCGCCCCGGGGGCCTCCGGGTCCGCGAACCGTCCGTAGTCGCGCATGCGTCGACCCGCCGCGTGGCCGGCGTCGAGCACGATCGTGGCCGGTACCCCGACGCTCTCGGCCAGCCGGCGTCCCTTGTCGAGTGGTCCGGCCAGCATCAGCGGTTCGGTGGGGTGCTGCATCGAGTGGATGTCGAGCAGCATGTCGACATCATCGAGGAGCGGGCGGATCTCCCTTGCGCGCTCCAGTTCCGGGCTGGTGCGGTCGCCATCGAGAACCGCCTCATCCCATACCCGGTTCAGGTCCTCGTCGACGTAGCGGCTCAGCGTCGGGCAGTCCGGGTCGAACTGAAGATAGGCTGCGACGTTGCAGAAACCCAGGGTCAGCCGGCCCCGGTCGGGCCGGAAGCCGTCCCGCAGCAGCCGGTCGAGCACCACGGCACCGCACAGTTCGTTGCCGTGCATCAGCGCGGTCACCATCACATGGGGTCCGGGCCGTGGTGCCGCCAGGGTGGTGAAGTAGGCAACACCGGTATTGCCGGCACGGTGCGCCGACAGGTCCGGGGGTGCGATTTCGACCGGGTAGGGCCGCAGGTCGGTGCGACCGGGCGGGGGCGTGGTCATGTGGCACCGGGCTCGCGGCTGTCGCGGTGCAGCAGGCGGATCCCGGGTGGCACGGCCGGGGCCGGTTGGACCGGGACTCCGGCGACGGAACTGCGTGGCGGCATGGAACCCCGACCCGATCTTTGGTGCGGTCTCGCTCCCGGCCAAGGTGGCGCAACGCCGCGCCCGCTGTCAATCTCCCCCGGTCCCCGCACCCGACGCGAGGGCCCTGGCCACCGCAACCATGAAGCGGTGCGTGAGCCGGTCGTGTGCCTCGGTCAGGATCCCGCCGGCGAACGCATCCGACCGGCGCCCGGACTGCATGAGTTCAACCACGCCGACATCCTCTGCAAACACCAGTTTCCAGGTATCGACCAGCCGTTCCACCGCCCGGTCGTGGTCCTCGCGGTCCGGTCGGTCGCCGACCAGGTACAGGTGGATGCGCTCGCGGGTTCGGTCGGCTGCGAGCGGGTCGATGATGATGGCGTAGAAATGGTCGGGCTGCAGTCCCAGCAGCAGGTTGGGAAACACCAGCGGGTACTCGCCGCACCGCTGCTGTTCGGGAGTCAGGCCCGGAAACGGCGTGAACGGCATCTCGCCCGACGACAGGGCAGAGAATTCGGACGTGACCTGGCCGAAGACCCGGTCGCAGACGACGACCTGGTGATGGTTCTCCAGCGGCGAGCGCGAGGTCAGGTTCGGGTGGATCCAGGGCAGGTGGTACGACTCGAGGTAGTTCTCGATCGCGAGTTTCCAGTTGGCTGCGAGTTCGAGTTCCCAGCTCGCCGCATGGCGCAGGCGTGACATCTCGTAGCCGGACCAGCGCTCGTCGAGGGGTCCGAGCAGTGTCGACAGCGGCTCCGCGGTGCCCGAGAGATCCGCGAAGATGAGGTCGTTCCACACCTCGAGCCGGACCGGGGCGAGGCCGAGAGCCGACTTTTCCAGCGCCGGGCAGCTGTCCAGGTTCCAACCGCCGGCGTGCGGCGTGCGCACCAGCCGGCCGTCGAGACCGTAGGTCCAGGAATGGTAGGGGCAGCGCAGCGAACTGCGGTGACGTTCCGGGCCGGTGACCAGCAGCACCCCGCGGTGACTGCACACGTTGTGAAACCCGTTGATTGCCCCGGTGCGGTCCCGCACCAGCACCAGCGGCATGCCGGCGAGTTCCACCGGACGGACATCGCCGGGCTCGGGAATGTCAGCCCCGACCCCGATGCAGGTCCAGGTGCGCGCGAACAGCGAGTGCGCCTCCAGCAAGTGGGTCTCGGGGTCGCGGTAGCAGGCGTTGGGCAGCCCCCGTCTGGTTTCGGCCGGGGCGGCGAGACCCGCCATGATCGCGCCGACATCGAGATTCGACATGCGGAACACCCTCCGACACGGGGCCTGGAATTCCGCTTGTGCATGACGAACGGGTGTTGCTGCTGTTTCCGGTCCGTCACGATTCTTGCCAGAAACCGCCGTTTGCGGGGTCAGGCGTCGATCTCGAGCCAGACCGGCGTGTGGTCGGAGGCTTTCGGCCTGCCCCGCGGGGCGGTGTCGATCCCGGCGCCGAGCAACCGGTCGGTGGCCCAGGGCGAGACCAGCAGGTGGTCGATGCGCACGCCGTGATCCTTGTGCCACGCGCCGCCCTGGTAGTCCCAGAAGCTGTAGCGATGCGGAGTGTCGTCGAACACCCGGAACGCGTCCGTGTAGCCGAGGTTGAGGATCTGACGAAACCGCGACCGCGACTCCGGCTGGCACAGCGCATCGTCGGCCCAGGCCGCGGGATCGTGCACATCCTCGTCGCCGGGTACCACGTTGTAGTCGCCGGCGAGCACCACCGGCATCTCGAGCTCGAGCAGGGCGCGGGCCCGGTCGATCAGGCGCTCCATCCATCCGAGCTTGTAGGAAAACCGGTCGGTGCCGATCGGGTTGCCGTTCGGCAGGTAGATCGAGGCGAACCGTACCGGTCCGACCGTGGCCTCGAGATAGCGGGCCTGGGCATCGTCATCGTCGCCCGCAAGCCCCGCCTCGACATCCTCGAGCGGGTCTTTCGAGAGGATGGCAACACCGTTGTAGCTCTTCTGACCATGAACCGCGACGTTGTAGCCGCGGTCTTCGATCTCCAGGCGCGGGAATGCTTCGTCGACCGTCTTGGTCTCCTGCAGCATCACGACGTCAGGCCGGGCCTGATCGAGCCAGTCGAGAAGGTTGGGCAGCCGGGCGCGGATCGAGTTGACGTTCCAGGTGGCTGCCTTCACGCCTCGGGATCCCTGATCGAGAACGAGGTCCCGCAGCCGCACGACGATGCCGCATTCGGATTGGTGATCTGGAAATACGACCCGATCAGCTCCTCCACATAGTCGAGCACGCCACCGCGGACCAGGTCGAGCGACACTGGGTCGACCAGGACGGTGACGCCGTCGCGTTCAAAGGCGAGGTCGTCGTTCTCGCGCCGGGCCTCGAGCGAGAAGTTGTACTGGAACCCCGAGCACCCGCCGCCCTCCACCGAGACCCGCATGTACGTGGGCGCGCCGTCGCCGCCGGCCTGTTCGTCGCGCAGCAGCGCGCCGACGCGCCGTGCCGCGCTCTCGGTGAGGTCGAAGGCCTGGACGGATGCGGGATGGCCATCGGGCATGGTGCGCTCCGAGTTTCGTGTGGGAATGACCGGAGCAGTATACCGGGATCGCAGCCGCTGCTTCAATGGGCGCCGCTGCGCCCGGCCGTGGCGATGCGAAGGGCACCTGCCGCGCCCTTGCGGTGCCGGGGAGACGGGAGAGCGCCTTCCTGCGGAACGCCGTTCCCGTTGCCGAAGCGAGCGCAGGCCGACTTATGCACTGGCGCGCTCAACCTGTATCGTCGCTACAGGTGAAATGAGTGCCGCCGTGTCGAGCTTCAGTGACATCAAGGCGCCCTCGGACGAGAAGGCGACCGACCGCATCCGGATGCGGGCAAGGCCGAGCGACAGGGAGCGTATCGCACGGGACGCCGGGCTGTCGGGCGCGACGCTTGCGATGTTCGTCAGGGCATCGGCCGTCCGGGAAGCCGAGCGCATCCTGCGCGAGCATCGCACGACGACGCTCTCGGAGCGCGACAGCCGGGCTCTGCTGGAGGCGCTCGACAAACCGCCGCCAATGGCGGCGGCCCGGGACGCGGTGCGCGAGTACCGCTCCCGGATTACCAATGCGGAGTGATGATGATCGGCCGTCCGTTGCCGGCATCGCCATTGAGCCACTCGACCCCGGCCGGCATGACCGGGCGGGACTGCCCGCAGGGCGGATCGCCTCGACAGCTGTCTGCGGTTCGCCGCCAGGAAGCGGCACAAGGACGAGTTTACGCGGGTATTCGTCGGGAACTCGTACCGAAAGGCTGACAGCGTCACGCTGGCGCCCCCGATCCGTTTCGGGGGTCGAGGGTGTCGGCAAGCCCGAACGCTCCTCACCCCGTGCCGCTGCGCCGGTTTCCGGCGCCGCCCGGCAAGCTTGCCCGGGCCAGCCGGCACGCACGAATTCCCGCAGTTCCGCGACGGAGTCAGTCTCCCTGACGCTTCGATTCAGCTTCCCCATTTCTTGCGCGCAGGTACCCGGGCCGGTAGACTGCGGACCGACCGTGACACCGGGAGAGACAGATGAGGATCGCGGTACGCCCAGGTGTGGTGGTGCCGGCCGCCCGTTGTGCCGTTGTCCTCTGAGAACCGGATGCCGACCGGCACCGCGACGCGGACCGGGGACTGATGTCGGACGAGCTGTCGCATTCCCGGTACGGGGCGTTTTCCGCCTACGCCTGTGCGCCGTGGCAGACCCGGGGACGACTGCATCCGGAGCCGGAGGCGCGGGAGAGGACCCCGCACCAGCGGGACCGCGACCGGATCGTGCACTGCGGCGCCTTCCGCAGGCTGCAGTTCAAGACCCAGGTCTTCGTCTATCACGAGGGTGACAATTTCCGCACCCGGCTGACCCACAGCCTGGAGGTCTCCCAGCTGGCCCGCTCGATCAGCCGGGCGTTGGGCCTCAACGAGGACCTGGCCGAGGCGCTGGCGCTCGCCCACGACTTCGGGCACACGCCGTTCGGCCACGCCGGGGAAGACGCGCTCGACACCCTGATGCGGCCGTGGGGCGGTTTCGATCACAACGACCAGTGTCTGCGGATCATCACCCGGCTCGAGCAGCGATACCGGGGGTTCGACGGGCTGAACCTCACCTGGGAAACCGTGGAGGGGATCGCGAAACACAACGGCCCCGTCACCGGTCCGCTGTCACCGGTTCTGGCCGCGGTCGACGCCGACTACCGCCTTGACCTTGCGAGTCACGCTTGTGCCGAGGCCCAGGTCGCGGCGATCGCCGACGACATCGCCTACGGCTCGCACGACTTAGACGACGGAGTGCGCGCCGGACTGTTCGGGCTTGACGATCTCGCAAGCGTTGGCGTTGCCGGTGTGGAACTGGCCGGAGTCGAGGGAACCGGTCACACCAGCGGCGATCATCGCACGGTGCACGAACTGGTGCGCCGGCTCATCGACACGCTGGTGACCGACCTGCTCGACAACACCCGGGGCGCGCTTGACCGTCTCGGGCCGGCGGGTCCCGACGACATCCGCCGGGCCCCGTGGCCGGTGGTTGCGTTCTCCGACGACATCCGCTCCGGAGTTGCGGACTTGAAGTCGTTCCTGTTTGCGCGCATGTACCGCCACGAACGGGTCAACCGGATGACACGCCGCGCGCATCAGCTGGTCACGGGTCTCTTCGAGCGCCTCATGGAAGAGCCGCAGCGACTGCCCGGCAGGTGGCAGCAGCAGTCGGCCTTCGATGACGAGGCGATCAGGGCGCGGCTGGTTGCCGACTACATTTCCGGCATGACGGACCGGTTCGCCATCCTCGAGCATCGGCGGGTGTTTGGACGGGAAGGATAGATGGACGTCTTCAGGGAATTCGAGGCCGTGGTTCGCGAGGTGCTCGCGACGGTGCCGGAGGTGACTGCGGCCCTCGATCCTGCCCGGGAGCGCATCGTGGTCGAGGTGCCGCGCAGCGGCGCTCACGGCGATCTGTCGGCCAATGCGGCGATGACGCTGGCCCGGCGGGTCGGCATGCCCCCGCGCGATCTCGCCGCGCGTCTCGCCGCCGGGCTCGAGGACCGTCCGGAGATCACCCGCGCGGAAGTGGCCGGGCCGGGCTTCGTCAACATCACGCTTGCCGACGCGTTCTGGCGGGAGCGACTGCGCGACGTGCTGCAGGCCGGCGCGGCCTGGGGAGATTCGAAGATCGGCAACGGCCGGAGGGTCAACGTCGAGTATGTCTCGGCCAATCCCACCGGGCCGCTCCATGCCGCCCATGCCCGCGGCGCGGTGGTGGGCGATGCGCTGGCGCGGCTGCTCGACAAGGTCGGGTACGACGTGTGCAGGGAGTACTACATCAACGATGCCGGCTCCCAGGTGGACGTGCTCGCCCGCTCGACCTGGGCCCGCTATCGCGAAGCGCTGGGCGAGGAGATCGGAACCCTGCCCGAGGGACACTATCCGGGCGACTACCTGGTCGATGTCGCCGAACGCCTGGTGGCCCGTGACGGTGACCGGTGGCTGGACAGCACAGAGGAAGAATGGTTGCCCGTCATGCGAGGTCATGCGGTCGAGACACTGCTGGACGGCATCCGTGATGACCTCGAACGTCTTGGCGTGCATATCCAGGTCTGGTCGTCGGAGCGCGCCCTGGTCGAGTCCGGGCGGGTCGACGAGGCGATGTCCGCGCTCGATTCCGGCGGCCTGCTCTACACCGGCGTGCTCGAACCGCCGAAGGGGCGTGTCCCGGAAGACTGGGAACCGCGTCCGCAACGACTGTTCAGGGCGACCGAGTACGGGGACGACATCGACCGGCCGATCCGCAAGTCCGATGGAACCTGGACCTACTTCGCCTCGGACGCCGCCTATCACTTTGACAAATACCGGCGCGGTTTCGGCGAGATGATCGACGTCTGGGGCGCCGATCACGGCGGCTACGTCAAGCGCATGCAGGCCGCTGTCCGCGCGCTCACCTCCGGTCAGGGATCACTCGATGTCAGGATCTGCCAGCTTGTCAACCTGACCCGGGATGGCAAACCGGTGCGCATGTCCAAGCGCGCCGGGACCTTCGTGACCCTGTCCGACGTGATCGATGCCGTCGGCCGGGACGTGGTCAGGTTCATCATGCTGACACGGCGCAACGACCAGCCGCTCGACTTCGACCTTGCCCGGGTGACCGAGCAGAGCCGGGACAACCCGGTCTTCTACGTCCAGTACGCACACGCGCGGTGCCACTCGGTGCTGCGTCATGCTGTCGGTCTCGTGGACGCGGCCGCACTTGACTGCGACTCGCTCGGGTCCACTGATCTCGACCCGCTGACCGATGACGGGGAACTCGGGTTGATTCGGCAGCTCGCGCGCTGGCCGCGAACGGTCGAGGTCGCGGCCGAGACACGCGAACCGCATCGCATTGCGTTTTTCCTGACCGACCTTGCCGCGGGGTTCCACGCCCTGTGGAACCGGGGCCGGGACGACTCGCGGCTCAGGTTCATCGATCCAGCACGACCGGAGGCTACCCGGGCGCGGCTGGCCCTGGTGCGCGGCGTTGCCACCGTCATCGCATCGGGCCTGTCGGTCATCGGGGTCAGGCCGGTCGAAGAGCTGCGATCGTGAGTCGGCCCGACCATGGCGCGCAGAGTGGATATGGTATGCGGACGGCGCCGCGCTGGCTGTCGGTCGTGGTCGGGCTTGGCGCCCTGCTCGCATTTGGCGGACTGTTGGTGTACGCCTATGGCGACGCCTTCCTCAATCCGGTGGCGGAGGACATCCCGTTGATCGCGAGGGAACCCGGTCCGGAGCGGATCAGGCCGGCGGATCCGGGCGGGCGGAAGATCCCGTACCGGGACATGGAGATCCTGAAGGCCCAGTCCGGAGAGCGGTCTCCCGCACCGGTCGCAGAACGCGTGCTGCCGCCGCCGGAGAAGCCGGTGGACCCGTCGACCCTGATACCGGCCGCTGGCGATGCGGCACCCCCCCGGCGGGATCCCGCCGCGCCCGCTGACCCGGCTTCCGCCACCGGTCCCGCTGCGGACCTGGATGCGGGCGCGGGTCCGGGCACGAGCGAAGATCCCGTTCCGGTCGCCGGACCGGATAGGCGGGCTGTCGCCGATGCCGGGACGGACGAACCCGGCGGCGAACCGGTGGTCGCGGTCCCCCTGCCGCGCCCGAGGCCGTTTGCGTCAGCCGCGGTGCCGGTGGCCCGGGTCGAGTCCGGCGTCCTGCCGAGGTTGCGGCCGTTTTCCGGTCGGGCCGTTCACGGGCCCGGTGGACGGATCCAGGTCGGAGCGGTCAGGGGCAGGGACGACGCGATCATTGTCTGGCAGGAACTCCGGGCCCGCCATCCGGCCGAACTCGGCGACCTCACCCTGCGGCTGGAGCAGAGCGGGGGTGAGGATGGGTACTTCCGCCTGCTGGCCGGTCCGGTCAGCGCGGCGCGGGCACGGCAGATCTGCAGGACGCTGGTTTCGCACGGGCAGACCTGCCTTCTGGATTCGCCGTGAAGGCGTGTATCCTCGGCTGCGGCGGACCGGTCCTGACGCTGCGGGAAAGGGCCTTTTTCCGGGAGGCCGATCCCTACGGGTTCATCCTGTTTGAACGCAACTGTCACGCGCCGGACCAGCTCCGTGCGCTGGTTGCGGACCTTCGCGAGACCGTCGGTCGCCGTGCCCCCGTCCTGGTCGACCAGGAGGGGGGCCGGGTGCAGCGGCTCGGTCCGCCGGTGTGGCGCAGATATCCGCCCGCGGGCCTGTTCGGCATCCTGATGGAGGAGAGCGTGCCGGTGGCGGTGGAACTGGCCGGGCTCACCGCACGGCTGATCGCGAACGACCTGCGCAATGGTCCGGACATCGACGTCAACTGCGCCCCGGTTCTCGATCTGCGGGTCGACGGTGCGCACGGGATCATCGGCGACCGGGCGTTTTCCGGTGAAGCGGACCGGGTTGCGCTGCTGGGAACCTGCTGGATCAAGGGTCTGAAGGCAGGCGGCGTCGTTCCGGTCATGAAGCACCTGCCCGGACACGGCCGGGCCCGTTGCGACAGCCATCTGTCGCTGCCGGTCATCGATACCCCGGCCGAAGAACTTGTCTACGATGACTTCATGACCTTCCGCATGGTCGGCGGTCAGCATCCGGGTCTTCCCGGCATGACCGGTCACCTGCTGTTTACCGGCATCGACCCGCACCTGCCCGTGACGCTGTCGCCCATGCTGCTGGAGCAGCTGATCCGCGGTTACATCGGTTTGACCGGACTGCTGATCAGCGACGATCTCTCGATGCAGGCACTGGAAGGGCCACTCGCGGACCGTGCGGCCGCGGCGTGCCGGGCCGGGTGCGACGTCGCCCTGCACTGCAACGGCCGGCTCGAAGAGATGGAGTCGGTTGCGGACGCGGTTCCGGTGCTTGCCGACGCGGCTCTCGAACGGGCCGTCGCACTGATGGCGGACGCGGAGGCGTTGCGGACCGGCGCCGAACAGGTCGACGTGCGCGAACTCGAGGAGAAGATCGCCGCCTCGGTCCGGAACCTGCACGATGTCTGATCTCGCTTTCCAGGCGGAACGGGCGCTGTGGCTGCTGTCGATCTGGGCGCTGCCGGTGGTCCTTGCGGTCACGATGCACGAGGCTGCACACGGCTGGACGGCAGCGCGGCTCGGAGACACCACCGCGCGCGACATGGGTCGCGTGACACTCAACCCGCTGCCGCACATCGACCCGTTCGGGACGGTGATCCTGCCGCTGCTCTGTATTATCTCGCCGCTGCCGCTTGTCTTCGGCTACGCGAGGCCGGTACCGGTCAACATCGCCCGGCTGGGCGCGCCACGCCGCGACATGATGCTGGTTGCCGTTGCCGGTCCGGCGGCCAATGTCATGCTCTGCGTGATCTCGGCACTGCTGTTGGGCCTGGTCCCGCTGGTGCCTGACGTGATGGCGGTCTGGATGGCCAACACGCTGCAGTGCTCGATCATCCTGAACGCGGTGCTGGCGGTGTTCAACATGCTGCCGGTTCCGCCGCTCGACGGCGGGCGGATCGTGACCGGTCTGCTGCCGCCGGCGCTGGCGATCCGGTACGCGCGGCTCGGACGCTACGGGATCCTGCTGATCCTCGCTGTGCTGATCCTGCCCCCTCTGGTCGGCGACCTGCTGCGGCTCGATCTCGATTTTCTCTGGCCGCTGCTGGTCTTCCCGATCGAGGGGTTGATCGGTCTCGTCATGGCACTGGCGGGAGCCTGACGGCGCATGGCGGGGACCGGCACGCAGTTCCGGCAGTGCTTCCGGGAGCCGGTCCGGTGAACTGCGAGGCAGAGCGCGAGGATGACGGTCTTCTGCTCAGCCTCGACGGCTATCAGGGTCCGATCGACGTCCTGCTCGACCTGGCACGGCGCCAGGAGGTCGACCTGGTCCGGATCTCGGTCCTGCAGCTTGCCGACCAGTACCTCACCTTCATGGCGGCGTCCCCCGACCTGCAGCGATCAGCCGACTACCTGGTCATGGCGGCGTGGCTGGTGTGGCTGAAGTCCCGGCTGCTACTGCCCGAGGAGGAGGAGGATGAACCGGTCTCGGCCGAGGAAATGGCCGAGGTGCTGCGTCTGCGCCTTCGTCGCCTCGAAGCCATGCAGCAGGCGGGGCAGCGGCTCATGGACCTGCCCCGGCTCGGCCGGGACCGGCTCGCCCGCGGCATGACCGACGAGGTTGCCGACGTGGCGCGTACCCGGCACCTTGCGACCCTGCGGGACCTGCTCCGCGCCTATGCAAACCGCCGCATGCGACAACAGGACGCGACACTCAGCATTGCGCCGCCGCGGCTTCATTCGGTACGAGACTCCGCGACACTCCTTCGCCGCATACTCGGTGTGTCCACGCGCTGGCACCGCCTGTTCGACATGGTACCGGCGGGTGTCGGCGGCGGGCTCGAGGTCCGTTCGGCGATTGCATCGCTGTTCGCGGCCAGCTTGCAGCTCGTGGGTGACGGCGAGGTCGAACTGCGCCAGGACAGGCCGTTCGGAGAGATCGAACTGAGGGGAACGGGACGTCGGGAGGAGGAGACGTGAACGAGGAGCGGCCGGAGCCCGCGCGCCGGAAGGATGGTTGCCGGCTTGCCGAGGCGCTTCTGTTTGCCAGCGCGGAGCCGCTGGCGGAGGACTTCCTGCAGCAGAGGATGCCGGAGGGCGTGGTGGTCGGCGAGGTCCTGTCCGAGCTTGTCCGGGCCTACGACGAACGCGGGATCAACCTTGTCAGGGTCGGCGCAAGCTGGGCGTTCAGGACCGCGCCCGACCTGGCCGGGCGCCTGCAACGCGAGGTCGACGCGCCTCGCCGGCTGTCGCGGGCAGCCGTGGAGACCATTGCGATCATCGCCTACCACCAGCCGGCGACCCGTGCCGAAATCGAGGAGATCCGTGGCGTGGTGCCAGCCCGGGGGACCATGGACATGCTGCTCGAACTGGGCTGGATCCGGCCGCACGGACGCCGCGAAACCCCGGGCCGGCCGTTGCTGTGGGTGACGACCGAGGCGTTCCTGGATCATTTCGGGCTGACCTCGCTCGATGATCTGCCGGGCCTGGAGGAACTGCGCGCATCGGGCCTGCTCGACCCGGTTCCCGAGTTCGGATCCGATCCGGAACCGGAGGACAACGGTGGATAGTCCCGCATCAGGGAACGGGACTGCCCGTGCCGCCCGGCTCGAGGTGAGTGGTCTGGGTCACCGTTTTGCGGCGGTGCAGGCGCTTGTGCAGGTGTCGTTTGCGGCCGAGGCCGGACGGATCACCTGCCTGCTCGGGCCCTCGGGCTGCGGCAAGACCACCCTGCTGCGCCTGGTTGCCGGCCTCGAGCGCGTCCAGCAGGGAAGGATTCGCATCGGGGAAGAGACCGTTGCCGATCCCGGTGGGCAGGTCCCGCCGGAACGGCGCGGGGTCGGTCTGGTGTTCCAGGATCATGCGCTGTTCCCCCATCTTTCGGTTCTTGACAACGTGCTGTTCGGCCTGTCGCGGCGGGCGGAACGGCTCGATCGCGCCATGCAGACGCTGAAACGGGTGCGGATGGCGCGACATGCGCATGCGTTTCCGCATGTGCTCTCCGGTGGGGAGCAGCAGCGGGTCGCACTGGCAAGGGCGCTGGCGCCGGGGCCGGACGTGCTGCTGCTCGACGAGCCGTTTTCCAGTCTCGACTCGCGGCTGCGCGACGAGGTTCGCGACGAGATCCTGCAGGTACTGAAGGCTGCGGACTGCACCACGCTGATCGTCACGCACGATTCCGAAGAGGCCATGTTCATGGCCGACCGGATCGTGCTGATGCAGTCCGGAACGGTGGTGCAGTCGGGTACACCGCATGAACTTTACTGTGCTCCGGCAACCCCGTTCGTGGCCGACTTCTTCAGTCACATCAACCGGTTCGACGGCGTGGTTGCCCAGGGCGGCGTCGAGACCCCGCTTGGCCAGGTGGCGGCTGGCGGGCTCGCCGAGGGCAGCGCGGTCGAGGTGGCCGTGCGGCCCGAAGGAGTCCGGATCATCGGCGAAGCAGGCGGTGACGGGGTTCCGGTGGTGGTCCGCGATGCCAGGCTGCTTGGCCGAAGCAGCCTGCTCCAGCTCGCCTGCACGGGCCCCGGGGGCACGGTGGAACTGCAGGTCCGCACGCCCGGCGTGGTGACGCCGTGTCCGGGGACTCGGCTCTCGGTCCGGCTCGATCCGGCACAGACCTTCGTCTTTCCCGCCTCCGGGTGAGGCGGCCTGTTCAGGCCCGAAGCGGCGCTTGGACGTTGCGAAGGGCAGTGGAGTCGTGCATACAGTCTTGCTGTCAGCGCGTGAGCCGGTCGCACGGTTCGGGTTTCGGGAGCAGTTTACATGGGTTTCACCAGCATCTGGCACTGGTTGATCGTTCTTGCCGTCGTGCTCCTGTTGTTTGGCGGACGAGGCAAGATATCGTCGCTCATGGGGGATTTCGGCAAGGGATTGAAGAACTTCAAGTCCGGGCTGAAGGAAGAGGACAAGCCGGAGACCGCGTCCGGGGCGCTCGAAGGTGATGCGGTCGCCCAGGCGGAACCGGCGAAGAATGACCAGGCGGTCAAGAGCTAGCTTCCAGACCACCGCCCCCGTGGTGCCGGACCGACGACGCGGTGCCGGGTGCGCCGCATCCACGTAACGGACCGGCGGCATGTTCGATCTCGGTTGGCAGGAGTTTTTCCTGATCGCGGTCATCGGGCTGCTCGTGGTGGGTCCGAAGGACCTGCCCGGTGTGATCCGCACGGTGGTCAAGTGGATCCGCAAGGTGCGGGGGATGGCGCGGGACTTCCAGCACCAGGTGGAGGAAGTGGCGCGCGAGGCCGAGCTTGACGAGATCCGCGAGGAAGCCCGGAAACTGTCGCGCTCCGACATTGCCAGCACCATCCGCGACACCGTCGATCCCGACGGAGAACTGACCCGCAGCGTCGACGAGACCCGCCGGACGATCGAGCGCGAGGCCCGCAGCGACGACGCCGCGCCGGCGGTGCCGGCTGCCGACACGTCGGGCGCCGGGAGCGCGGAGACCGGCACCGGACCCGGCGTTCCGGATGACCGGGCGGAAGAGGAGGCCGGCGCCGAGCCCGTCGCCCGGGTGGGGGACACGGTTGAGGAAGCGGGCAGCGATCCAGGCTCCCGGGGCGAGGCCGAACCGGCTGCACCCGAACCCGCGCCTGCCGTCGACGAGCCGGACGATCGCGAGGTTGCCGCGGCGGCCGGGGAGCGACGGTAGATGGCCTCGGACGACCTCGACGAAAGCAGGATGCCGCTGCTCGATCACCTGATCGAGCTCAGACAGCGCCTGATCTGGTCCTTTGTCGCCCTGATCATCGCCTTCTTCGTGTGCTACGCGGTGGCCGGACACATCTACAACTTCCTGGTCCAGCCGCTCGCCGACATCACCGAGGGCCAGGAAGGGCGCCGGATGATCTTCACGGCACTGCACGAGGCATTCTTCACCCAGATCAAGGTCGCCTTCTTCGCGGCCATGTGCATCGCCTTCCCCATCATGGCGACCCAGGTATGGGGGTTTGTCGCCCCGGGGCTCTACCGGACCGAGCGCCGCGCGTTCCTGCCGTTCCTGATTGCGACGCCGATGCTGTTCGCGCTTGGCGCCGCAGTGGTCTACTACCTGGTGATCCCGCTGGCCTGGCGGTTCTTCATCAGCTTCGAGCAGCCGGGCGGCGACGGTGTTCTGCCGATGCAGCTCGAGCCCAAGGTGGACCAGTACCTGTCGCTGGTCATGCGGCTGATCTTCGCCTTCGGCGTGTGTTTTGAACTGCCGGTGCTGATCATCCTTCTGACCCGGGTCGGGATCGCCAGTTCCGCTGGCCTGCGCGCCAAGCGCAAGTACGCGATCCTGATCGCCTTTGTCGTTGCTGCCGTGATCACGCCGCCGGACGTGATCAGCCAGATCCTGCTCGCGGTCCCGGTGATCATGCTCTACGAGGTCTCGATCCTGTGCGCGCGGGTGATCGAGCGTCGACGGGCCGACCAGGAGGACTGACCCGGTCCGGTGGACCACAACCGATGCTGCGGCTATAAGGGCCGCCGACAGCGGCGGTGGGCAAGCCCGGGTTCCTGGTCCGGGGTGAGTGACACATGCATGACATCAGGCGAATTCGCGAAGACGGGGTCGGGTTCGACCGCGAGATGCGCCGGCGTGGCCTTGGCGACGTCGCAGACGAGATCCTCGATGCCGATCGTCGCTGGCGGGAGTGCGTCAGCGCCGCACAGGCGCTACGCCACCAGCGTAACGATGCCTCGCGCGAGATCGGGCGGCGCAAGCGCGAGGGTGAGGACGCCGACGAGCTGATCGGACAGGTTGCCCGGATCCGCACCGAGGCGCAGCAGCTCGAAGAGACGGCGCACCGGCTCGAGGCCGGGTTGCGCGACCTTCTGGCCGGGCTTCCGAACAGTCTGGCCCGGGAAGTGCCGGATGGTCGCGACGACACCGACAACCTCGAGATCCGCCGCTGCGGTGACCTGCCGGAGTTCGATTTCCCGACGAAGGACCACGTGGCCATAGGAGCCGGGCTCGGGCTCATGGACTTCGCCCGCGCGGCCCGGCTCTCCGGGGCCCGGTTCGTGTTCCTGACCGGCATGCTGGCGAGGCTCGAGCGAGCACTTGCCGCCTTCATGCTGGACCGCCAGGCCGGCCATCACGGCTACCTCGAGGTCTCGCCGCCGTTCATGGTGCACGAGCAGGCCCTGTTCGGGACCGGGCAGCTGCCGAAGTTTGCCGACCAGCAGTACCGGACCGAGGATGGGCTCTGGCTGATCCCGACCTCCGAGGTCCCGCTCACCAACCTGGTTGCCGACGAGATCCTCGATGCGGCCGACCTGCCACTCAGGTTCACCGCCCACACGCCGTGTTTCCGCTCCGAGGCCGGTGCGGCGGGCCAGGACACCCGTGGCATGATCCGCATGCACCAGTTCACCAAGGTGGAGATGGTCTCGATCTGCCATCCCGAGCAGGCGCAGGCTGAACACGAGCGCATGACGGCGTGCGCGGAGGACATCCTCCACGTGCTGGGGCTGCCGTTCAGGACCGTGCTGCTGTGTTCGGGCGATACCGGGTTTTCGGCACGCAAGACCTACGACATCGAGGTCTGGCTGCCGGGCCAGGACGAGGGCCGGGGCCGGTACCGGGAGATTTCCAGCTGTTCGGACTGCGGCGATTTCCAGGCGCGACGCATGAAGGCGCGCTTCCGCCACGATGGCGGGATCGACCACCCGTGTACCCTGAACGGGTCGGGTCTCGCCGTCGGCAGGACCCTGATCGCGGTGCTTGAGAACTTTCAGCGCGCCGACGGCAGCATCGTCATTCCCGAGGCGCTGCGCCCGTGGATCGACGACCTCGAGGTCATCGCGCCCGGAGACCGGGCCCCGTGACCGCGCGGCCGCGCACCTTCCTCGCCGATCTGCGGCGCGCCCGGGTCCTGCTGACCAACGATGACGGGTACGATGCTGCCGGGCTCGCGTGCCTGCGGACCATCGTGGCCGGGTTGTGCGACGATGTGTGGGTGGTGGCGCCGGAGACGAACCAGAGCGGGGCCGGACACTCGCTGACGCTGCGCCGGCCGCTGCGAATCACCGAACGCGGCGAGAAGCGCTACTCGGTCGACGGTACGCCGACCGACTGCGTGCTGCTGGCCATCAACCGGATCATGGCGGACCACCGTCCCGACTTCGTGTTCTCGGGTGTGAACCACGGGACCAACCTGGGCGACGACGTGACCTATTCGGGAACCGTCTCGGCGGCGCTGGAAGCCGAGGTGCTGGGCGTGCCCTCGATCGCCTTCAGCCAGGAGCTGGACGAGGCCGGCGCGACCGACTGGGCGTGCGCGCGCGACGGTCTCGCCGGGCTGGTGCGGACACTGGTCGCGCGCGGATGGCCGTCCGATACCCTGATCAACGTCAATTTTCCGCGCGAGGCGAGCGGGGTCGCGGTCACCAGGCTCGCGCGGCACAAGGTCGGTGACCAGACCGTTCCCGAAAGCGACGCCTCTGGCGAGACGCGTTTCTGGATCGGCGACATGCACACGACCGAGCCGGGTGACGGGACCGACGTCGCGGCGGTGGCCGCAGGGCTGGTCTCGATCACGCCGCTCATGCTCGACATCACCGACTACCGCACACTCGCGGACCTGGCCGCGGCACTGGGGTGAACGACGCCGAACGCGGGCGTTCGCGCATGGTGGAGCTGCTGCAGCGCCAGGGCATCAGCGACAGCGGAGTTCTCGATGCGCTACGCCGCGTGCCGCGCGAGCTGTTCGTCCCGACGGTCTTTCGTCCCCACGCCCACGCTGACCGGGCATTGCCGATCGAGGCCGGCCAGACCATCAGCCAGCCCTTCATCGTCGCCTACATGACCGAGCGTCTGGAGCTGTCGGCCGATCACAAGGTGCTGGAGGTGGGGACCGGTTCGGGCTACCAGGCCGCGGTGCTCGCCATGCTGTGCCGGCGGGTCTACACCATGGAACGGTCCCGCGTGCTCCTGGCGCTGGCGCGGCGCCGGTTCGAGGACCTCGGCCTGGTGGACGTCATCAGCCGCCTGGGCGACGGGTGGCGGGGATGGAGCGAACAGGCGCCGTTCGACCGGATCATCGTGACCGCGGCCGCGCCCGAGCTGCCTCCGGACCTGGTGGGGCAGCTCGCGGAGAACGGACGCATGGTGGTTCCGATCGGCCCGGAGCAGGGAGACCAGACCCTGGTGCTGGTCACCAGGAACGCCGGCGAGTTTGCGCAGCAGCGGCTGCTGCCGGTCCGGTTCGTCCCCCTGGTGAGCCATGCACGCACCGGACGCGGCGCCGCGCCCGGCTGAGTCACGGGACGACGGTCACGGGCGGCAGGTCCCGTCGCGGTCGGGGCCCGCACGACGGCGAGCCGTCGGAGGTGCGACATGCCGGCCTGGTGTCGACTGGCCGCGGGAACCGGTCCCGTGTCCCGGCAGCGTCATTCGACGGCCGGGATCACGTCGGTGACGTGGTGCCCGGCCCCGAATGGCGGCGGGGTGCCGGGGTTGTGCGGCCTTCACCGGACGGTATCATCGCGCTGATGCGGTCATTGCGAGCACTCGTCCGGTTCCTGCTGCTGGTGCTGCTCCTCGGCGGGTGCAGCGGTCTCGCGGTGCCGCCGCAGCGCGACGCGGCGGTAAGCCGGCCGCATGCGGACGCTCCCGGGCAGCGGTACGTCCGGGTCGCCCGTGGCGACACCGTGACCGCGATTGCCCGGCGCCATGGCGTCACGGTCCGGGCTCTCGTCGAGGTGAACGGACTGGAGAGTCCCGACAGGGTGAGGGTCGGCCAGCTGCTGCGCCTGCCGGTTCCCGGCGGCTACACGGTCCGGCCCGGCGACTCGCTGCTCGGCATCGCCAGGCGGTTCGACGTCGACCCGGAACGGCTGGCACGGCTGAACCGTCTCGAGCGGCCCTGGACGGTTCTGCCCGGCCAGGTCCTGGCGATGCCGGTCACCCCCGGGGGTGGTGGTACAGTCCCGGTCCCGGTGCTGCGCAGCGACCCGACAGTGGCGCGGCCGGAGCCCGGCACAGACTGGCTCGGCGGCATCCTCGCGCGGATCCGGTCCGTGGACCCGCCGGCGCCGGATCCGCCACCCGACGACCCTGTTGCCGCTGCCTCGACGCCTGCCGCACTTTCCCCGGCACCTGCCCCCGCCGCGCCGCCCCCGCGCGAGGCCGGGCCGCTCATGTGGCCGGTGCGCGGTCCCGTGATCTCCGCCTTCGGATCCGGCGGCGACGGATTGCGCAATGACGGCATCAACATTGCGGCCCCGACCGGTACTCCGGTGCTTGCCGCCGGGCACGGAGAGGTGATCCTGGTCGCCGGGGAGCTTGCCGGGTACGGCACCCTGGTGCTGATCAGGCACGCTGGTGGCCTGATCACGGCCTATGCCCACGTCGGGCGGGTCCTGGTGCGCGAAGGCGACACGGTTCGCCGCGGCACGACGATCGCGACGGTCGGGACCAGCGGCGGGGTGCGAAGACCGCAGCTGCATTTCGAGGTGCGCCGCGGCGCGACCGCGCTCAACCCCGAGCTGCATCTCGGATCCTGAGCCTCCGACAGAGCCGGGCGGGACTGCCCGCGGGACGCTGTGCCGGGGACCGCAGTTCGTTGCAATCACCACATCGATCGCTATAGTCCGGCGACGCGTGTCACCCGTGTGCCAACGAACCGATCCGGTGCGGGATCGGGGACCAGGGAGTGGACCATGTTCATCACACCTGCATTTGCCCAGTCTGCGGGCGGTTCCGGAGGGTTCGATCTGGTGGCGCTGGCGCCACTCGCACTGATCTTCGTGGTCTTCTACTTCCTGCTCATCCGTCCTCAGCAGAAGCGGATGAAGGAGCACAAGGCGATGCTCGAGAAGATTCACCGCAACGACCGGATCGTCACCAATGGCGGACTGATCGGCAAGGTGGCCAAGGTCGCCGCCGACCGCGACGAACTCGAGGTCGACATCGCCGACAACGTCCGGGTCAAGGTCCGCCGCGGCATGGTGTCCGAGGTGATTTCGAAAGGCAGCGACTGACAGCCCGAACAGAGCAGGCGGCAACCGGCCATGTTGCACTTTCCACCCTGGAAGATCGCGATCGTTCTGCTGGTGTGCCTGATCGGTCTGGTCTACGCCGCGCCCAACGCGATCGATGCCGACTACTCGGACCGGGTTCCCGACTTTGCGCCGGGCAAGAAGGTCAGCCTCGGCCTTGACCTGCAGGGGGGATCCTACCTGCTGCTGAAGGTCGAGCTCGACGTGGTGATCGCCGAGCGCCTGGAGAGCATCGTCGACGCGGCGCGCCAGGCGCTGCGACGGGAACGGATCGGCTATCGCGGACTCGGTGTGGCCGGCGAGCGCGTCGAGGTGGGGATCAGGGATGTCGCGGACGTGCCGCGGGCGCGCGAGATCCTGCAGGGACTCGACCAGGAAACGGTGGTGGAACTCGACGAGACGTCGGGCCGGGCGGCGATCACGCTGACCGAGGCCGCCATCGTCGATGCGCGTGCCGCGGCGCTGCAGCAGTCGATCGAGATCGTGCGCCGCCGTATCGACGAGACCGGCGTGCGCGAGCCCACCATCCAGCGCCAGGGCCAGGACCGCATCCTGGTCCAGCTGCCCGGCGTCGATGATCCCGACCGGATCAAGGCGCTGCTCGGCCAGACCGCCAGGATGGTGTTCCGGATGGTGGACATCACCGCTCCGGTGGACAGCGCTCTTGCCGGCCGGGTTCCGCCGGGATCGCTGCTGCTCCAGGCCGCTGATCCCGGACCCGGTGAACCGGGCCACTACGTGGTCCGCCGCCGCGTCGAGGTGAGCGGAGAGAACCTGGTCGATGCCCAGCCGACCTTCCAGGACGGACAGCCGGTCGTGAGTTTCCGGTTCGACACGCTGGGGGCCAAGCGGTTCGGCCGCACCACCTCGGACCATGTCGGCGAACCGTTTGCGATTGTGCTGGACGACAAGGTCATCAGCGCACCGGTGATCCGCGAGCCGATCCTGGGTGGCACCGGGATCATATCGGGCAACTTCACAGTGAAGTCGGCCAACGATCTGGCGTTGCTGCTGCGCGCCGGTGCCCTGCCGGCGCCGCTGGTTGTGCTGGAGGAACGCACGGTCGGGCCGGGGCTGGGCGCCGACTCGATCGCCGCCGGCAAGGTTGCCAGCGTGATCGGGCTGTTGCTGGTGGTGGCGTTCATGGTGGTGGCCTACGGCCTGTTCGGCCTGTTTGCCAATGTCGCGCTGCTGTTCAACATCACCCTGATCCTGGGCGTGCTCTCGGCCCTGCAGGCGACCCTGACCCTGCCCGGCATCGCCGGGATCGTGCTGACCATCGGCATGGCGGTGGACGCCAACGTGCTGATATTCGAGCGGATCCGCGAGGAAATGCGGTTGGGTCGCACACCGATCTCGGCGATCGATGCCGGCTACAAGCGGGCGCTGACCACCATCATCGACTCCAACCTGACCACGCTGCTGGCCGCGATCTGCCTGTATGCCTTCGGATCCGGGCCGATCAAGGGGTTTGCGGTGACGCTGGCGGTTGGGATCATGACCTCGATGTTTACCGCGATCATGGTCACCCGGTTCATGGTGGTTCTGTGGCTGCGCCGCCGCCGTCCGGCGGCGGTGCCGATCTGAGAACCGGGCGAAGGGTGCGACGGACATGCTGAAACCGCTGCGTCTCGTACCGGCCGATACCCGGATCCTGTTTGTCGCGAACCGGCGCTACGCCTTTGCGGCATCCGCCGTCATGGTGATCGGCTCGCTGCTGGCGGTGCTGCTGATGGGGCTCAACTTCGGCATCGACTTCCGCGGCGGCATCCTGATGGAGGTGCGCTCCCAGCAGGCCGTCGACGTTCCGCGGGTCCGCAGCACCCTGTCGGACCTTGGTCTTGGCGAGATCAGCATCCAGGAGTTCGGCGCCGAGACCGACGTGCTGATCCGGGTGCAACGCCAGGACGGGGCGGAACGCGAGCAGATGGCCGCGATCGAGGCGGTCAAGCAGGCGCTGGGCCAAGACTACGACTACCGCCGGACCGAGTTCGTCGGACCGACCGTAGGCGAGGAACTCAAGGAGGCCGGCGCGCTGGCGGTGGGCCTCGCGCTGCTGTCGATCCTGGTCTACATCTGGTTCAGGTTCGAATGGCAGTTCGGGATCGGCGCGATCCTGGCGCTCGGCCATGACATCCTGACCACGGTCGGGCTGTTCGCCATCATCCAGCACGAGTTCAACCTCGCCACGGTGGCAGCGGTGCTGACCATCGCCGGGTACTCGATCAACGACACCGTGGTCGTGTATGACCGCGTGCGCGAAAACCTGCGCAAGTACAAGCGCATGGACCTGGCCGACCTGTTCAACATGTCGATCAACGAGACGCTGTCGCGCACCACGATGACCTCGGTGACGACCCTGCTGGCCCTGTTCTCGATCTACTTCTTCGGCGGCGAGGTCCTGGCCGATTTCGCGCTCGCCATGATCTGGGGCGTGTGCATCGGCACCTACTCCTCGATCTTCATCGCCGTGCCCCTGCTGCTCTACACCAACCTGAAACGCGGCGAGGAGACTCCGACGCACGTGTCGGTGCCCCAGGACGAGCGGGTCGGGGAGGACGGCTGACCCGTGGACGTGACCCCGCTGGTTCCCGAGGGACGCCAGGTGGTGGAGGGCTACGGCGACGGGTACTTCCGGGTGTCGGGAACGGTCTGGCAGGGAGCCGTGATCATCTTTCCCGACAGCTGCATCAACTGGCAGGCCGTGTCGAACGGAGCGGACATGCGTACCGCACTGGCCACGCAGGCCGGCGCACTCGAGGCCCTGGCACCGGTGTTCGAGGTTGCGGAGGTCCCGGAGATCCTGCTGCTAGGATGCGGCGCGCGGGCCGTGCCGGTCCCACCCGCCGTGCGCGCGGCGGTCAGGAACAGGGGACCGGTGCTCGAGGTCATGGACACCGGCGCCGCCTGCCGGACCTACAACCTGCTGCTCGCCGAACAGCGCCGCGTCGCGGCCGCCCTGGTTCCGGCTGGCTGACGGGGAAGGGTCCCTGCCCCGCCTGTCGGACTGCGCGGCGCTGGTCCGCCGGCACGACCCCGACCGGTACCTGTGCGCGCTGTTCGCCGACGCCGCAAGCAGGGAGGCACTGCTTGCGCTCTACGCGCTGAACGTCGAGGTCTCGATGGTCGGCGGCAGGGTGAGCGAACCGCTCGCCGGCCGCATCCGGCTGCAATGGTGGCGGGACAGCATCGACATGCTGGCCGAGGGAGAGCCGCGGCGTCACGCCGTGCTCGAGGCCCTGGCCGTCCGTGTGCCGGATCCCGCGAAGCTGCACCGGCTGGTGGATGCGAGGGAACTCGACCTCGAGGATGCGCCGTTCGCGGACCACGACGCGCTGGAGACCTACGTCGCCGACACCTCGGGTGTGCTGTCCGAGCTGGCGCTCGACCTGCTGGAGGTGGCGGATGGCGCCACCCGGGACAGTGCCGGGCATGTCGCCCGTGCCTGGGGCCTCGTCGGTCTGCTGCGTGCGGCGCCGTTCCATGCCAGGGCCCGCCGCATGACGGTGCCTGCCGATGCACTGCGCCGCCACGCGGTGCCGCCCGGCGCCTACCTCGAGCTTCGCGGCGGGCCGGAACTCGGCGCACTGGCGCGCGAGACAGGGGAACTCGCCGCGGCCGCGCTGGAGCTCGCACGCCGGCCGGTGCGCTATGCGGCCGCCGCCCCGGTACTGCTTCCCGCGACCCTGGCCCGGCTCTACCTCGCCCGGCTTGCCGCCGTCGACTGGAACATGTTCGACCCGCGGGTGACGGCGCCGGTGCCGCATGCGGTGTTCCGCCTGGTGCTTGCCCGGCTGTTGCGCCGGGTCTGAGCCTGAAGGCGTGGCGGGGTTGCGGGCCGGACCATCCTTGCCCTATGCAGGAGCTCCTTCGCCATGGACCGGGACCCGGAAACAAGGGCCCCAATCAGGGAGTGCGCAATGATACAGAAGCTGGAAGCGGGCGGCGCCATGCCGGACATCACCCTGCCGACGGTTGCCGGCGACGAGATCAGCATCGGCGGCCCCGGCGAGCGGTGGCGGATGGTCGTGGTCTACCGGGGGCTGCACTGCCCGATCTGCAAGGACTACACCGCGCGGGTCGAGGCGCTGACCGGGGAGCTGGCCGAGCTGGGGACCGACATCATCTTCGTCTCCGGGGACACGCAGGAAAAGGCGCAGGCCTTCGCCGAGGAGGTCGGCCTTAAACAGCCGGTGGCGCACAGCCTGTCGGTGGAACAGATGCGCCGGCTCGGCCTTTACGTCTCCGAACCGCGGCCGACCGAGACCGACCGGCCGTTCCCGGAACCGGGCGTGTTCGTGGTCAACGAGCAGGGCCGGGCCCACATCATCGAGATCGCCAACGCTCCGTTCATTCGGCCGGAACCCGCGCTGGTTCTCCGCGGCATCCGCCACATCCGCACCAACGACTACCCGATCCGCGGCACGCTCGCCTGAACCGGTCCGGGGATCATCCGCCCGCCCAGGCGGTCACGTCGTCGAGCGCGCGGGCCGCCATCGCGCGCTTGCGCTCGCGACCACGCAGGCGCGCCGGGGCGGTGAGGGGCGGAAACAGGCCGAAGTTCACGTTCATCGGCTGGAATGTCCTGCTGTGCGCTCCACCGGTGATGTGCGCGAGCAACGCCCCGAGTGCAGTGGTTCCGGGCGGCGCGGTACCCGTGGCGCCGCGTCGTTCGGCGGCGGCGAACCGGCCGGCCAGCAGCCCCACGGCCGCGCTCTCGACATATCCCTCGACCCCGGTGATCTGCCCGGCAAACCGCAGCCGCGGCTCGGCGCGCAGCCGCAGTTGCCCGTCGAGCAGGGCGGGCGAGTTGATGAAGGTGTTGCGGTGCAGCCCGCCCAGCCTGGCGAACTCCGCATGCTCGAGCCCGGGGATCATGCGGAAGACGCGAACCTGTTCGGCGTGACGCATCTTGGTCTGGAACCCCACCAGGTTGTAAAGCGTGGCCAGCGCGTTGTCTTGGCGCAGCTGGACCACCGCGTGCGGGCGCCGACCGGTGACCGGATCGGTGAGACCGACGGGTTTCATCGGGCCGAAGCGGAGGGTTTCGCGTCCGCGTGACGCCATCACCTCGATCGGCATGCACCCCTCGAAGTACGGAGTGTCACGTTCCCAGTCGCGGAACTCGATGGTCTCGGCCGCGAGCAGGGCATCGAGGAACGCGGCATAGCACCCTTCATCGAGCGGACAGTTGATGTAGTCGGCCCCGTCGCCGTCAGCGGACCCGCGGTCCCAGCGCGACTGGAACCAGGCGGTCTCGAAGTTGATGCTGTGCCGGTGGACCACCGGTGCGATGGCATCGAAGAAGGCGAGTGCGTCGGTGCCGGTCAGCCCGGAGATGGCGTCCGCGAGTCCCGGCGAGGTCAGGGGGCCGGTGGCAATGATCACGCTGTCCCAGTCGCCCGGCGGCAGTCCGTCGACCTCGTCGCGCTCGACGGTGACCAGCGGGTGGACGCCGAGCCGCTCCTCGATGGCGGCGGAAAAGATATCCCGGTCCACCGCCAGTGCGGATCCGGCCGGCAGGCGGGCGCCGTCGGCCGCCTGCATCACCAGCGAGCCGCACCGGCGCATCTCCGCATGAAGCACGCCCACGGCGTTGCTCTCGTGATCGTCGGAGCGGAACGAGTTGGAACAGACCAGCTCGGCGAGGCCACCGGTGCGATGGGCGTCGGTCATGCGCCGGGGCCGCATCTCGTGCAGGACCACCGGCGTTCCGGCCCGGGCAAGCTGCCAGGCGGCCTCCGACCCGGCCAGGCCGCCGCCGACGACATGCACCGGCCGGGTCATGCGGACCGGCGCCGGTCGAGGCCGGGAAGACAGCCACGGAGGTACTGGCCGGTAAAGCTCGCTGCACAGTCGGCAACGGCTTCCGGCGTTCCCTCGACCACCACCTCGCCGCCGCCGCTGCCTCCGAGCGGGCCGAGGTCGATGATCCAGTCGGCGGTCTTGATGACCTCGAGATTGTGTTCGATCACCACCACGGTGTTGCCCTGCTCGACCAGGGCGTTCAGGACCTCGAGCAGCTTGCGGATGTCGTCGAAGTGCAGCCCGGTGGTCGGTTCGTCGAGGATGTAGAGCGTCCGTCCTGTCGCCCGGCGCGACAGTTCCTTTGCCAGCTTGATGCGCTGTGCCTCGCCGCCAGACAGGGTGGTGGCGGGCTGACCGATGGTGATGTAACCGAGGCCTACCTTCTGCAGTGTTGCCAGTCTCTTGTGGATGGCGGGGATGGCGGCGAAGAACTCGGTGCACTCGTCGACCGTCATGTCCAGGACATCGGCGATCGACTTGTCGCGGTACCTGATCTCCAGGGTTTCCCGGTTGTAGCGCCGGCCGCGACAGACCTCGCACTGCACGTGCACGTCCGGCAGGAAGTGCATCTCGATGCGGATGACACCGTCGCCGTTGCAGGCCTGGCAGCGTCCGCCGGCGACGTTGAAGGAGAACCTGTTCGCCCTGTAGCCGCGTGCACGCGCCTCCGGCAGGCCGGCATACCATTCGCGGATCGGCGTGAATGTGTTGGTGTAGGTCACCGGGTTCGACCGGGGGGTGCGGCCGATCGGCGACTGGTCGATGTCGATCACCTTGTCGAGCATTTCGAGCCCGAGCAGCTCGTCGTGCGGTCCCGGAACCTGGTCCGCCCTCTGCAACCTTCGCGAGGCCGCCTTCCACAGGGTCTCGACCACCAGGGATGACTTGCCGCTTCCCGACACCCCGGTCACACAGGTGAACACTCCGAGCGGAAACCGCGCGTCAATCCCTTTCAGGTTGTTGGCCCGCGCGCCGTTGAGCCGCACCATGCGGTGCTTCGAAACCCGTCGCCTGGACGGCGGCACCTCGATCCTGCGGGTGCCGCGCAGGTATTCGCCGGTCAGGCTGCCGGGCGTTCGCATGACATCGCCCGGAGTGCCGCTGGCCACCACCAGGCCGCCGTGCTGGCCGGCGCCGGGGCCCATGTCGACCACGTGGTCGGCGGTGCGGATCGCGTCCTCGTCGTGCTCGACCACCATGACCGTGTTGCCGAGGTCGCGCAGGCGCTTGAGGTTGGCAAGCAGCTTGTCGTTGTCACGCTGATGCAGGCCGATCGACGGCTCGTCCAGCACGTACAGCACTCCGGTCAGCCCAGACCCGATCTGGGATGCAAGCCGGATGCGCTGGCTCTCGCCGCCTGACAGGGTTCCCGAGGTTCGCGACAGGGTGAGGTAGTCGAGACCGACGTTGTTCAGGAAGCCGAGCCGCTCGCGGATCTCGCGCAGGATGCGGTGGCCGATCTCCGACTGCTTCGCGGTCAGCGTGTGCTCCAGCGCGGCGAACCACTCGACCGCCCGGGCAATGGACATCTCGGTGATCTCCGAGATGGTCAGCCCGCCGACCCGGACCGCGAGCGCGGCCGGTTTCAGGCGCTGGCCGCTGCAGGCCTCGCACCGGGCCACCGACTGGAAGCGGCCCAGCTCTTCACGCACGCGGCCCGACTCGGTCTCCCGGAAGCGTCGTTCGAGGTGCGGTATGACACCCGGAAACGGCGCGCGGGTCCGGTAGTTCTTGCGTCCCGCCCGGTAGCTGATCGTGACCGGCTCGGCCCCGGTGCCGTACAGGACCGCGTGCTGCGCTTCCTGCGGGAGTTCGCCGAAGGGGGTGCGCATCGACACGCCGAAATGGTCCGCGATCCCCTTGAGCGCCTGGTCGAAGTAGACGTGCTCGCGCTGGTGACGGCCCCACACCAGGACCGCACCGTCGGCCAGCGGGATCGTGCGGTCCGGAACTACGCGATCCGGGTCGAAGTACAGGCTGCGGCCGAGCCCGTCGCAGGTCGGACAGGCGCCGAAGGGATTGTTGAACGAGAACAGCCTGGGTTCGATCTCGTCGATGGTGAACCCGGAGACCGGACAGGCGAAACGCGACGAGAAGGTGAGGCGTTCGCCGGTATCGGCATTGTCCGCGAACAGCAGTCCGTCGGAGAGCCCGAGCCCGGTCTCGATCGAATCGGCGAGCCTGACCTCGATGTCGTCACGCACCACGACCCGGTCGACCACCACCTCGATGTCGTGCTTGAACTTCTTGTCGAGCTTCGGCGCGTCGGCGATGGTGGTGATGTCCCCGTCGATCCGCACCCGCTGGAAACCCTTGCGGCGCAGTTCGGCGAGTTCGCGACGGAACTCGCCCTTCCTGCCGCGCGCTACCGGGGCCAGAATGTTCAGTCTGGTGCCGCGGGGCAGCGCCATGACGATGTCGACCATCTGGCTCACCGTCTGGCTCTCGATCGGCAGGCCGGTGGCGGGCGAGTAGGCAATGCCGATGCGGGCAAACAGCAGGCGCAGGTAGTCGTAGACCTCGGTCACCGTGCCCACGGTGGAGCGCGGATTGCGCGACGTGGTCTTCTGCTCGATCGAGATCGCCGGTGACAGCCCCTCGATCAGGTCGACGTCAGGCTTGTCCATCATTTCCAGGAACTGCCGGGCATAGCTCGACAGGCTCTCGATATAGCGGCGCTGCCCCTCGGCATAGATGGTGTCGAAGGCAAGCGAGGACTTGCCCGAGCCGCTGAGCCCGGTGAGCACGATCAGCCGGTTGCGGGGCAGGTCGAGATCGACGTTGCGCAGGTTGTGTTCCCGCGCGCCCCGGATCCGGATGCTGGAAATCTCGGTGTGGTTCGCCATGCGCCCGTCCGGGCGGCCTCCCGTTGCGAGTGGAACCTGGATGAATGACGGGCGCGGAGCCCCGGGTCCGCAGGATGCCAACCGGGTGCGGCCGCATCAAGGGCGAGAAGGCTCGCGGGCGCCGGCAAGACGGTCTGGATTCACGTCCCCGGCTGTGACACAGTCCGCCCGGTGTGATCACGAACCTGGACGCGACATGGCGGGCAGCATCAACAAGGTCATCCTGGTCGGAAACGTGGGCAGGGAACCTGAAATCAGGACCATGCAGACCGGCGGCAAGGTCGCGAGCTTCACGCTTGCGACCAGCGAATCATGGCGGGACCGCGACAGCGGCGAGCGACGCGACCGCACCGAATGGCACCGGATCTCGATCTTCAACGAGCATCTGGTCCGGGTAGTCGAGGACTACGTGCGCAAGGGGCAGCAGCTCTACGTCGAGGGGCAGCTCCAGACCCGCAAGTGGACCGACCGGGACGGGCAGGAACGCTATACCACCGAGGTGGTGCTGCAGCGGTTTCGCGGCGATCTGCAGATGCTGGGCCGGCGCGGCGACGCACTGGAGGACAGGTCGGACTTCGGCGACACCCGGGAAGGGCAGTCCGATGCCGGCCCCCCCGCCGGACGCGCGCCGGCGCGTGGCGATGCCTCCGGCCAGTCGGGCATGCGCGCACCGGTGGATGACGATGACCTCGACGACGAGGTTCCGTTCTGATTTTGACCTATATGGGCACAGGTGCATTTAGCACGTAACCGACGGATAAGTCTCGGGAATCCGGCTTCTATAGGTGGAAGCAGACTTCTCGCCTGAGATGCGTTTACGCTGACCTCTACGAAAGTGGAACATTGTCGTCGTCGGTAGGTCTCCGCAGACACTCGATGCGAAGCGTTACTGGAGGACTCAGACACACATCGTGGGGCTATAAGCGACGGCTCTTGGCTGTGGCCTTGATAGACCAGCCCAACCGGAGCGGCGACCGCGAAGCGGTGGCCGCGAAGGGCGGGAGCGGTACAGCAGTGGCCATTGGCACAGATCAAAATCTTTCATCTTCCCACTTATGACTCGGGCAGGTGTTGTCAGTCATGATTGTCGTGGCGCTATCGCTTCTCTGCGTTGAGCCCGCGATGATAGATCCAGACGGGTTGGAAGCGGCTCCATGCCTCCCAGAGCTTGCGGGTTCCGGGGAGTGGTTGGCGCTTGGTGGAATCGAATCCGGCGGCATTGGCGAGATCGATGACGAAGGTTC
>Ga0209754_1000552_pt1 | contig 50292 bp, 37 predicted proteins | sample MesohylBB_FD_187295 | JGI IMG/M metagenome (GOLD analysis project Ga0209754, IMG submission 187295) | Host-associated microbial community of the marine sponge Aplysina aerophoba from Gulf of Piran - sponge mesohyl, lysed by bead beating... | ecosystem: Host-associated > Porifera > Sponge >...
CCTGCCTCGCCAACAGTATGTGCTCCCTCGTCTGCGGCATCGGCCCATCCGGTGCACTCACTACCAACACTGCCCCGTCCATCTGCGCCGCTCCCGTTATCATGTTCTTTACATAGTCAGCATGCCCAGGACAGTCCACGTGAGCGTAATGCCGCCCTTCCGTCTCATACTCCACGTGAGCTATGTTTATCGTTATCCCCCGCTCCCTCTCTTCAGGCGCCTTGTCTATGTTGTCAAACTCCACGTACTCTGCCTGCCCACGCTTTGACAGTACGTTCGTTATCGCCGCCGTTAACGTCGTCTTCCCATGATCCACATGCCCTATCGTCCCTATGTTTAAATGCGGCTTCCCCCTCTCAAACTTAGCCTTAGACATCTCTTGTTGACCTCCTTGTTAAAAAGAACATAAAAATATCAGCTGACATTGGCTGCCTGTTTTATCTCTTCGGCTATGTTGGCGGGCAGAGCGAAATAATGGGAGAATTCCATAGTGAACAATCCCCTACCTTCGGTCATTGACCTTAAGTGGGTCGCGTAACCGAACATTTCGCCAAGCGGAACTTCCGCCTTTACCGCCTGCATAGCACCTCTCATTTCCGTACTGCTTACTCTTCCGCGCCTTGAACTCAGATCACCTATGACGTTTCCCATGTGAGCTTCGGGGACAACCACCTCAAGTTTCATTACGGGCTCAAGTACAACCGGAGAAGCTTTATGAATCGCCTCCTTAAATGCCATGGAACCGGCAATCTTAAAGGCGATCTCCGAGGAATCAACATCGTGAAAAGAACCGTCGTAAAGAGTGACCGCCACGTCGACGACCGGGTACCCAGAGACGACTCCAGCGTCCATGGCCTCGACTATTCCCTTCTGAACCGCGGGAATAAATTCCTTGGGAATCACCCCTCCCTTTATCCGATCGTGGAACTGGAATCCTTCGCCCCTCTCAAGAGGCTCCACCCTTATCTTCACATGGCCGTACTGACCGCGCCCGCCGGTCTGTCTTATGTATTTTCCTTCGGTTTGGGAGGTGGCGGTTATCGTCTCCCTGTAAGCGACTTGTGGCTTCCCTACGTTCGCATCGACCTTGAACTCCCTTCTAAGCCTGTCGACGATTATCTCGAGGTGGAGCTCACCCATGCCGGAAATTACCGTCTGACGGGTCTCCTCATCGGTTTTCACCTTGAAGGAAGGGTCCTCCATGGCAAGCTTGCTAAGCGAAAGACCGAGTTTCTCCTGATCGGCGTTTGACTTAGGCTCTATGGCAATCGAAATGACCGGATCCGAGATATGAAGACTCTCAAGTATCACGGGATTTGAATCCGAGCACAGGGTATCGCCAGTAAGAGTGTTCTTAAGCCCAACCGCAGCCGCTATACCACCGGCCTCAATCTCTTTTATGTCTTCGCGTTTGTCCGCGTGCATGCGAAGAAGTCTTCCGATTTTTTCATTCTTAAGATTGGATGAATTGTAGACGGTAATGCCTGATCTTAGTTTCCCGGAATAAACCCGAAGGTAGGTAAGCTGACCGACGAACGGGTCTGACATGATCTTAAACGCAAGCGCGGAGAAAGGATCTTCTTTGTCGGGTTTTCTCTCGACTTCCTCATCGGTTTTGGGATGAATGCCTTTTACCGGTGGCAGGTCCACGGGAGCAGGCATGTATTCCACAACGGCATCAAGCAGGAGCTGGACTCCCTTATTCTTAAAAGCCGATCCTAGCATCACCGGGACTATGGTCGCGTTGATTGTCTGTCGTCTTATAGATTTCCGGATCATCTCTTCGGAAACATCCTCTCCGTCAAGATAAAGTTCCATTATCTCCTCGTCGTTATCCGAGAGAGCCTCTATAAGTTTCTCCCTGTATTCGGCCGCTTGCTCCTTGGTGTCCTCGGGAATATCTATGAATTCAAACTTGGCCCCAAGGCTCTCCCCGTCCCAGACTGCCATTTTCATCCTTATCAGATCAACTATTCCGGTGAACTCGTCGCCGTCAAACCAAGGAATCTGAAGACACACGGGATTGGCGCTAAGTCTCTCAACTATCTGGTCCACGACCTTGTAGAAATCCGCCCCGATTCTGTCCATCTTGTTCACAAAACACATTCTTGGAACCGAATACCGGTCGGCCTGTCCCCAAACCGTCTCAGTCTGAGGTTCGACTCCTCCGACGCAGTCAAACACAACCACCGCTCCGTCAAGCACCTTGAGTGATCTTTCGACCTCTATGGTGAAATCAACGTGGCCGGGAGTATCTATGATGTTTATCCTGCAGTCATTCCAGAAACACGTAGTGGTAGCGGAGGTAATGGTGATGCCCCTTTCGCGCTCCTGCTCCATCCAGTCCATGGTCGCCGCGCCTTCGTGCACTTCGCCGATTTTGTAGGTTATGCCAGTATAGAAAAGTATTCTTTCAGTGGTAGTGGTCTTGCCAGCATCTATGTGAGCAACAATTCCGATGTTTCTCACCCTGTCTATGGGGAATATCTGTTCTGACACCTTAATCCTCCGGGGAATTACCACCTGTAGTGGGCAAAGGCCCTGTTGGCCTCGGCCATTCTGTGAATATCCTCTTTCTTCTTCACAGCGCTGCCCCTGTTGTTATGGGCATCAATTATTTCCGAAGAAAGCTTGTCTACCATTGATTTTTCTGATCTTGAGCGGGAGGAGTTTATGAGCCACCTGATCCCAAGAGACTGCTTTCTGAAAGAACTCACTTCCATGGGAACCTGGTAGTTGGCTCCGCCGACGCGCCTTGACCTTACCTCGACCGAGGGCTTTACCTTGTCAAGAGCATCGAGAAAGACTTCAAGCGGGTCTTTTCCGGTTTTTTCCCTTATTCTGTCAAGAGAATCGTAGAAGATTTTTTCCGCCTTGCTCTTCTTGCCGTCGTACATCAGGCTGTTTATAAACTTGGCGACTATCGGATCTCCAGTTCTTGAATCCGGAGTCAGTTTTCTTCTTGTTACCCTACCTTTCCTCGGCATCTGCTACTTCCCGCCCGTTACTTAGGCTTTTTGGCTCCGTATTTGGATCTCCCGTTTCTTCTGCTCTCAACTCCAGTTGAGTCAAGAGTTCCCCTGACTATGTGGTATCTCACTCCCGGAAGATCTTTCACCCTGCCACCCCTGACGAGCACAACGGAGTGCTCCTGCAGCGTGTGTCCTTCTCCGGGTATGTACCCTGTGACCTCTATGCCGTTTGTAAGTCTTATCCTAGCGACCTTCCTAAGCGCAGAGTTAGGCTTTTTTGGAGTGGTGGTGTAAACCCTCACGCAAACCCCTCTTCGCTGGGGACATCTCTGAAGAGCTCTGGCCTTACTTTTCTTCTTAACCGTCTCTCTTCCCTTGCTGAGCAACTGACTTATCGTAGGCATAAAATCATCCTCTCCCCAAATTTGGGTAATCCGATCATTATAAGCTTAATAACGGGCGGATGTCAAATAGAAAAACGGTAAAAAACCGCTAAATCCAAAATCAAGGGAAGGACTATACTACAGAAAGAAAACAGGTTTTCAATAAAAAAATTTTGGGGCTATATAAACTTTATTAAACGCTGCCTAAAAATGGTCGCAGCTTCTCTCAAAGAGCCCTAAAAGCCATTAACTTTCATGAGTCCGGGATTTCCAAGGCGGATACATTCAGGACGCATCAGCGACCGATCCGCAAAAGCGCCTTCTTTCCTATATCCGTCCTGTAGATCAGATTTTCATCGGAAATGGAATCGACGGCTTTATATGCGTTCCGTATGGATTCCTCTATGGTATCACCAAGGGAGGTAACTCCTAATACCCTGCCGCCGCTTGTAACAAGTTTGTCTTCGGAAAAAGCGGTTCCTGCGTGAAAAATTACGGTCTCGCGGGTATCGGAGAAGTCCATGAGTTTTTTAAGTTCGACCCCCTTGTCATAGCTTCCCGGGTAACCCCTAGAGGCCATGACGACGCAGACGCAGAAGCCTTCTTTCCATTCTACGGGATCCGCTTCCATCTCGCCCCGGGCTATTGAATAAAGAATAGGAACGATGTCCGATTCCATTTTCATAAGAAGCGGCTGGGCTTCGGGGTCGCCAAAGCGGCAGTTAAATTCAAGCACCTTGAGGTCGTCGTCTTTTATCATCAATCCGGCGTAGAGAATTCCCCTGTAAGTTCTCCCCTCGGATTTCATTGCCCGCACGGTTGGAACCATAACTTCGTCAATTATTCTCTGCCTAAGCTGGTCGGTAACCACAGGGGCGGGAGTGTAAGCCCCCATGCCTCCTGTGTTTGGCCCCCTGTCTCCGTCAAAAATTGGCTTATGGTCTTGGGAAGGCTCCAGAGGAAGTATGTTTTCCCCGTCGGTAAAGGCAAAAAAGGAAGCCTCCTCGCCCGTAAGAAATTCCTCTATCACGACCTTCGTTCCTGCCTCACCGAATGCCCCGCGCTCCATCATCGAGCGAAGCGCCTCCTCGCCCTCTGCTTGAGAAGCACATATGATAACGCCTTTGCCGGCGGCGAGACCGTCGGCCTTCACTACGAAGGGGGGATCGGTTTCCCTTATCTTGGCAATCGCCTGTCCGATATCGGCGAACACGGAATATTCTCCGGTTGGAATTCCGTATTTCTTCATCAGGTCTTTTGAGAAAATCTTGCTTCCTTCAAGCTCCGCCGCTGCTTTAGAGGGACCAAAAATCAAAAGATCCTCTTTTTCAAAAAAATCGATTATTCCTTCGCAAAGAGGCTGCTCGGGACCGACAACCGTAAGGTCCACCGACTCTTTCTTGACAAACTGCGCAAGCGAACCAAAATCTCCAACGCCAATAGCCACACACTCGGCATGGCGGCTTATCCCGGCGTTTCCTGGAGCGCAGTAGGTTTTCTCCACAAGAGGACTTTGGTTTATTTTCCAGCAGAGGGCATGCTCCCTCCCGCCACCTCCGACGACAAGTACTTTCATTTGAAACCTCTTATAAAATTTAGATGCAAGAATATCATTGTGCCCAACAAAGGCGTGATATCATTCAACCGTGACAACTTTGGCCAGATTTCTCGGCTGATCAACATCTGTCCCCAGAATATTGGCTACGTGGTAAGCCATAAACTGAACGGGGATAACCGATACCATCGGGCTTACAAGGTAAGAGCTTTTCGGAATCACTATCTTCCTGTCCCTTTCATCGGGAAGCCGAAGTTCTCTATCCGACGTTATGAAGATTATCCGCCCTCCCCTAGCCTTTACCTCCTGAAAATTTCCAAGGAGCTTTTTGTAATATACATCCTCCTCTGGGGCTATAAACACGACGGGCATGTTCCTGTCTATAAGAGCTATGGGGCCGTGCTTCATCTCCCCGGCGGCATACCCTTCGGCGTGGATGTATGAAACCTCTTTGAGCTTAAGCGCTCCCTCAAGAGCCACGGGGTAGTTAATCCCCCGGCCCAGATATATAAAATTCCTGTAACCGTAAAAATCTCTTGAAAGCTCCCTGAGATGTTCATCGAGTCCAAGAGCTTCCTGCTGAAGTTTTGAAACCGATATGGCATCGGCTATCAGCTGCCTCGCCCTCTTTGAATCAACCGCCTTCCTTGAGATCGCGAGATATACGGAAAGAAGATAGAACGCCATTACCTGCGTCGTGAAAGACTTCGTGGAGGCAACCCCGATCTCAGGACCCGCCTTTGTGGCTATGACGCAGTCAGACTCTCTTGAGATTTTGCTCAGCACGACATTCGTTATGCCGATTGAGTTCATACCTAGTTCCTTGGCCTTTAGAAGCGCTTCCGAAGTGTCCGCGGTCTCACCCGACTGAGAAACCGCGATAAAAAGGGTGTCGGGGCCAACGACCGGATTTCTGTGTCGAAACTCCGATGCAAGCTCCACCTGAGTGTTCACCCCGGCCACTTCCTCTATCATGTACTTTCCTATAAGGGAAGCGTGGTAGGAAGTGCCGCAGGCCGCGATAATGATTCTTTGCGTGTTTCGCAAAAGCGAAGGATCCAAATCCTCAAAAACCACTTTCCTCATGTCCGCGGTGAATTTCCCCCGAAGCGTATCGAAGATGGCCGAGGGCTGTTCGAAAATCTCTTTCAGCATGTAATGGCGATAGCCTGACTTCTCGGTTACCGAAGGGTCCCAGTCCACAACCGTCGGGTCTCTCCTAACGTCCCCGCCGGCGGCGTCGGTTATGGAAACGCCGTTTTCGTCCAGAACCACGAAATCGTTATCCTCAAGGAAAATAAATTCCCTCGTGTAGGGCAGAATCGCGGGGATGTCTGAAGCCAGAAAACATTCGCTTCCGCTACGCGCTATTATAAGAGGAGAGAACCGCCTGGTGGCTATTATCTTTCCGGGTTCTTTATCCGACATGACCGCCACCGCGTAAGAGCCCTCTATTTTCTCAAAGGTTTTTCTCGTTGATTCAAGAAGGGAGTTTCCTTTTTCCGTAAAATCGCGGATCAGATGAGAGATGACTTCAGTATCGGTATCGGAGCGGAATTCATAACCTGCAGCGATAAGTTCCTTCTTAAGCTCTGGGTAGTTCTCCACTATTCCGTTATGCACTACGCTTATCGGACCGGATACCTGGGGGTGAGCGTTTCGTTCCGAGGGATCGCCGTGGGTAGCCCATCTGGTGTGAGCGATGCCGAGTGAAGAGGTCACTTCGCAGTCTTTTAGCTTGGTGAAAAGATTTTCAAGCTTTCCCTCGCTTCTTATGACACGGGAGCGGCCGTTTTCGACAAAACATATCCCGGAAGAATCGTAACCCCTGTACTCCAGTCTCCCCAAGCTTTCGCAGAGGACGCTTTTGGTTCTATCCGAACTTCCTACGTATGCTACTATTCCGCACATTTCAGGACTTCTCCTTCTTTATCCTTTTTCTCTCCGCCCAACCGGTTATTTCCTTCTGCCCGGCACGTTCTATGGCCAGAGCTCCTGGAGAGACATCTTTCGTTATCGTGGAGCCCGCAGCCGTAGTAGCCTCTTTTCCAACCCTGATCGGCGCAACAAGCATTGTGTCGCTTCCTATGAAAGCGCGGTCCTCGACCACTGTCCTGTGCTTGTTTACCCCGTCGTAGTTGCAGGTGATGGTTCCGGCACCGATATTAACTCCGTCGCCGATATCGGCATCTCCCACGTAGGAAAGATGCGGGACCTTGGAACCAACCCCTATCTCCGATTTCTTTATCTCGACGAAGTTGCCGATCTTGGCCCCGTCTTTTATCCTGGCCTCGGGCCGCAGATGACAGAAAGGACCCATCACGACGCCGTTTTCGACTTCACACCCCGTAAGATACGAAGAGAATCTTATCTCGACATTGTTTCCTATACGTGAATCTTCAATGTACACAGATGGCCCTATGCGACAGCCATCGCCGATACTGGTTTCGCCGTAAATATAGGTATTCGGACACACGGTTGTATCCCTTCCTATGCTAACAGAGTCTGATATGTAGGTGGTTTCGGGATCCTCTATGGTAACCCCGTTTTCCATGTGGCGGCGGTTTATTGCCTGCCTCATGGTTTTTTCCGCCTCGCCGAGTTGCTCTCTGCTGTTCACTCCGGACACCTCCTTTGGATCCGCCAAGCTAAAAGCCAAAAGTCTGCGTTTGCGGGAAACGCAGAAATCTACAATTCCTGGCAGGTAATACTCTCCCTGGCTGTTTTCACTATCAAGTCCGCCCAAGCTCTCCCAGAGAAAGGAAGAATTTACGCAGTAAATCCCTGTATTTATCTCATTTTCCTTCTTCTCATCCGCCGTGGCGTCTTTGTCCTCAACAACGCGAAGCACTTCCCCGTCGGTATTCCTCAACACTCTGCCGTATCCACCGGGGTCTTCCACAAGGGTGGACATTAATGAGAGGTCCGCTCCGTTTTTCACGTGAGAATCCGTAAATTCGCGCAGAGAAGAAAAACTTATCGCGGGAACATCTCCGCTTAGGATGAGAATGTCTCCCGAAAAACCCTGAAATGCATCCTCGCAGCACAAAACCGCGTGCCCGGTTCCAAGCTGCGGTTCCTGGATAACCGCCTCCACCGGGTAGTCCGAGACCGCTTCCTTAACAAGCTCCGAGTCATGTCCTAGGACAAGCGCTATTTTCTCAGGTTCCATCTTCTGCGCCGCTTCAAGGACATAGCACAACATGGGCTTTTTCAGGATTGGGTGCAGCACCTTGGGGAGTTGCGAATTCATGCGGACTCCCTTGCCCGCCGCCAGAATTATAACGGCCAGAGACATAGCCTTAATGTATCAGTAAAGATCAAAAGAATCAGAATGGAACGTCGTCGTCCGTCATGCCACTGCCTTCTTCGTAGGCAAAATCATCTTCTGCAGGAGGCTCCCTGCGGCCTTGCCTTCCGCTTTCCCCTCTAGCGGAGAGAAACTGCACGGTTCTTCCGACTATCTCGGTCGTATACCTTTTGTTGCCTTCCCTGTCTTCCCATGATCGGGTTCTTAGATAACCTTCCACGTAAACGGAACTTCCCTTGGAAAGATACTCCCCGCAAACCTCTCCGAGCCTGTCAAACACCACTACCCTGTGCCACTCGGTACGCTCCTGAGAATTTCCGTCCCTGTCTCTCCACTTTTCCGTTGTAGCGACAGAAAAATTGGTAATCGCCTTTCCATCCGACGTGTACCTTACTTCAGGATCTCTTCCCAGATTCCCGAGTATTATAGCCTTGTTAACCGCTGCCATGAGTCTTGATCACCGCCGTTTTCAGATTTTGGAAATTCTACACGAATATCCTAACATATTTAAATACAGGAAAAAGAATCCACATGGGCAACAAGCTAAGAAATCGGTTCTGTGCCCCGGTTGAGAATATCAAGATACTCTCTGTACACAAAGATCTTATGGCGGTCCTTGCCCGTAACCTCCTTTACGATCCCCAAGAATTCAAGACTGCGCAGGCAGCGAAGCACGGTGGGCAGCGAAACTCCGCAAAACTCCCTGATTCTGGTCGTATTGCTGACGGGAAAGCACTTGAGGCAATCATGTATTCTTAAGACTCGGGGAGTCGATCTGCCGGACACCTCAATGCGAGACTTGTCCCTTTCAAATAGATCCATAACAGCCCTTGCCGTTTCCGTTGCCTGACCGGCCGTCTCAATCACACCTTCCAGAAAAAAACCGGTCCATGCCTCCCAGTCTCCCGTCTCTCTTACGGATTGCAGGTGATCGTAATAAGCTCGGCGGTTGGTTTTGAAATAGAGGCTCAGATAAAGAAGAGGCTCCTTAAGAATTCCATGAGCACAGAGAATGAGAGTTATGAGAAGTCGGCCAACACGCCCGTTTCCATCAAGGAATGGATGAATAGTCTCAAACTGCGCGTGGACCAAAGCCGCCCTGACAAGAACAGGCAGTTTCACAGTGTCGTCGTGGAGAAAATTCTCAAGGCTGCCGAGACACTCTATCAGCTTCTCGGCAGGAGGTGGAACAAAACGTGCATTTCCAGGCCTTGAACCTCCTATCCAGTTCTGCGAAGTACGGAACTCACCGGGACGCACATGGCCGTCCCGCGCGCCATCCATGAGTTTGGCGTGAATTTCACGAATAAGGCGCAGGGAAAGCGGAAGTTCCTCCATTCGGTCAAGACCGTATTTCATGGCAGAAACATAACGTGAGACCGCGGTGACATCTTCGTCCATGGGAACACCGGGAGCCTTCGAGGTCTCAAACAACAGCAAATCGGACAGAGAAGACTGCGTCCCTTCGATCTGCGAAGAAAGCACAGCCTCCTTGCGAACATACATATAGAGAAAAAGCGACGCGTCGGGCAAAACCGCACTCATTCCGTCAAGCCGTCCCAGCGCCGCATTTGCCCGGTCGAGCAAAGGGTAAAGTTCTCTCATGTCAAGAGGCGGTTCAGGTGGCAGAGGCTTGGGGACATAGGAATCATAATGCTCTCCCGCTACAACTGAACTTCTGAGATATGTGCCAATGCGCTTTTTCTTCTCCATGGAAAACTCTTAACTAACGTAAATTGCGTTTTATATTGGTTAGATCAAAATAACTAACATAAATAGAATTTACAAGAGAACAACTAACATAAATAGAATTTATATTAGTTAGATACAAACAACTGACACAAATAAAAGTTCGAGGAAGGAATCAGGATGCGCAAAGAACTCCTGAACATTCTCTCACCTTGTGAAACACCTCGAAGTTTTCTTGAAAAATTCGTCGAGTATTCTTCCCGTAAGTCCCCATATTATGTGATTGCGGTAAGAAAACACGTAATCATTTATTACCATTCCATCCCGCTTTCTTTCTCTCACGTCTCGGTTTTTTGGGTCAATCAGATGTGAGATGGGAACCCAAAAGAATTCCGATACCTCGTAATTGGGAACAAACTCCACTTTGTCATTTATCATCGCCACAAAAGGCTTTACCGCATACTGTCTGACAGAAGGAGTGTAGGGACGTACGAAATCCATTTCCCCGAGAATCTCTACTTCATTCCCGGCGTCAAAACCAAGTTCCTCTCCAGCTTCCCTAAAAGCCGTATCAACAAGAGTAGCTTCACTCTGCTTTTTCTTTCCCCCAGGAAAAGCTACGTGACCCGAGAAAGCATCATCCCTGTATTCGGTTCTTCTTATAAACCATATTCCATAATCTCCACCCCGCTCGCAGAGCATGACCAGCACGGCGGATGCAAGAAGCCTCTCGCCGGGATCAAGTAGGGTTCCCGGAGGGTCCAAGACCTTTCTTATTTCTTCTCTCATGTTCATCGCGTCCGTCATCAAAAAACTACGGATTGAGTGTCACTATAATACTCCCGTAGTCGTCTACTTCGCAGGCGGTATCGGGAGGGATAAAAGCAGTGGCGGTCCTCTCATAAAGAATGCAGGGGCCTTCAAATTGAAAACCCGGCCGGAGCTTTTCCCTCTCGCAGCATCTGGCCTTAATACCCTTGCCCTCAAAAATTACCTTCTTTGTGAAAAACCGCGGCTCTGCCCCAGCCCCAGAAGCGGGAAGAACATCTATTTTCCGCTCCGGCATATAGGCCCTGAGTCTCAGGGTCACGATCTCTACGACGGAAGATTCCTTCCTGTATCCGTAAACTCTTTCGTGCTCGCTGTGAAAATCCGAAGCCATGGAATCACTGTAGGGAATAGTTAGTTCATGGGACTGCCTTCGGTACCTTGCGTCAACATGCTTTTCGAACCTGAGATCCTCTCTTGCGAGGTCCTCGCGCGCGAGCTTTTCGAGACCCGCAAATTTTCGGTCCGTCTCCCCAAGATGATCTTCATCCGCCGAGGAAAAAAACGTGATTCCGTAATCCTTGAAGGAATCGGCAAGGAGCATCCCGTAGGCGGAGAGTGCACCGGGATTTTGGGGAAACACGACTTCCCGTATGCCAAGTGAACGGGCGAGCTCGCAGGCATGAAGACCTCCCGCACCGCCGAATGAAACAAGCGAAAATTCTCTTGGATCGTAGCCCCTGCCGACCGATATCACGCGAAGGGCTTTTTCCATGTTTGAATTTGAAATTCTGATTACGGATTCGGCGACTTCCTCGGTGGGATGATCCGGGGCAAGAGAGCGAATCGCTTCAAAGGACCTTTCGGGGTATATATTCATCTCGCCACCAAGAAACCAGCCGGGATCCATTCTCCCGAGAACTATATTGGCATCTGTTACGGTCGGTAAAACTCCTTTTCCGTAACACGCGGGGCCGGGATCAGCGCCGGCGCTTCTCGGGCCGACCTTAAGGATGGCACCCTCGGCAATGTAAGCGACTGAACCGCCCCCGGCCCCTATGGTCGAGATGTTTATCATCGGCACCTTAAGCGCAACGCCTCCCAGGGTGTTCTCGGTCGTAAAGCTTATTTTGCCGTCGCAAAGGGATATATCTGTCGAAGTTCCCCCCATGTCGTAGGTAATAATTTTCTTTCTCCCGGAGAGTGCGCATATCTCAAACGCCCCGACTACTCCCCCTGCGGGACCGGAAAGAACTATTTTTGCAGGTTCCTCGGCCGCCTGCTCGGCAGATATAACCCCGCCGTTTGACTGCATGATAGAAAGAGATTTTTCCTCGAGTGTGCGGGAGAGTGAGCGCATGTACTTGTTCACTTTTGGAATCAGATAGGAATTAAGGACCGTCGTTGAAGTCCTTTCATACTCCCTGAATTCCGCGACGAGCTCCGAGGAGAGGGTAATCGGGATACCTAGTTCGGAAAGCGCAGCCGCAACCCTGCGTTCATTTTCAGGGTTTGCGTACGAATGGAGAAAACAAACCGCTATCGCCTCAACGCCGAGAGAAGATATCTTCTCCTTTATTTCCTCTACTTCAGCTTCATCCGGACGAATAAGGACACAGCCGCGGTAATCCGTTCTCTCGGAAACGCCGAACCTGAGTTCCGGGGGCACAAGAGGGGCGACCGGACTCCATAGCAGATCATACAGTTTCTCCCTGTTCTGCCGCCTGATCTCGATTACGTCTTCAAAACCCCTTGTGGTGACAAGGCAGGTCTTCGCCCCTTCCCGTTCCAAAAGAGCGTTTGTGGCCACGGTGGTTCCGTGAATAATTTCTGATATGTGGGAGAACTCAACGGGATGGGTTTTAAGCCCGTTTAGTACTGCTATCGAAGGATCGCGGGGAGTGGAAGGAACCTTGTTTACCGATATTTTTTTTCCATCGAAGAAAACAAAATCGGTGAAAGTTCCTCCCGCGTCTATGCCTACCGAGAGCATAAAAAGATCTTTACCTCGCTGTGCGCGGGTTAAAACCGCACGGGGCTACGTGCGCAATCAGTAATTATCTCTATCCTTGGGATATATGACGTTTACCTTTCCTTCGGCTATCTCTCTTAACGCCGAAACAACATGCTTGTTGTCATCGTTTTCAGACGCCACTATAGTAGCTCCATTGGATATCTGACTTGCCCTTTTCATCGCTGCAATGGAAAGAGCGAACCTGTTCTCAACTTTCTCTAAGCAGTCTTCAATTGTAATTCTGGCCATGGATTGTTACCTTCCTTAATCAGCACTCAATTTGAGTATTGTACCCAATATCATTCGACTCTTCACGATAATGTCAATTAAACCCTGTCTTGATCTGTCCCTTCACCAAAATGTTCTAGTCTAATTGTCAACAGGAACAAGTTCACGGTTCCCCGTGCCGGGAAGCACTTTAAAAATCTTGGACGCAGAGTTTTTCTCGCCGAACTCAAGTTCACTGACCGTATCGACGTATATCCACTCAGATCGAGCCTCCTGCGGAGTGAAGCTTACAACCATGTAACCGCGGTCATTTGCGTTTGAGTAAACAAGGTCGTCAACCAGAGTTTCCACGGCCTGGGAAAACTGTGCCGCAAACGCCTCTGACAACCCTAGAGCATCTTCAATGCCCCCCGATGTGACCGAAGGCGTGGCAAACTCGACGCCTACCCGGTTGCCATCCGCATCCTTGAGGTTGTTTGCCCATCCGTTATGCGTATCCCCGGCAAGCACCACAAGGTTCTTATCCGCACTGTAAGCCGCACCCAGCACCGCCTCCCGCTCCGCAGGGTAACCGTCCCAAGCGTCAAGATTATAGGGAAGCACCGTATTTATACGGTCCAACTCATCCTGAGTCAGGGAAGGATCATCTTGCAGTGTCCGGGCTTTAATACTGGTCAGTTCCAGGATATCAAGTGCGAGTTGCAACGACGGATTCTCCAAGTGAATCAGAAGTTCGGCCGGGAGGCCCATTCTGCCCATGAGCACTTGCTGACCCAGAACCTGCCAAGTGGCGGCCGAACCGGTCAGTTGCTCAAGGAGCCAGTCAAGCTGAGTGGGGCCGAGAAGGGTCTGCGACTGCATGTCCATCAGCAGACGCTGACTATCAATAACTTCTGTCTGCGGGTTTATATAATCCCGATAAGCAAGCTGTTTGTCCCTCGCTACCAAACGGGTCTCGAGCATGTGAAGATCCACCAGATTTCCGAAAGAAAAACTGCGGTAGGCAGCCTCGCGTCCTTGTGTGTTCTCACGAATCGGCATCCACTCATAATAAGCCTGCAAAGCGACCATTTTTCGCGCTTCGAAATCGCCTTCTCCCTCGTTGTGATTAGACGCACCGTCCTTGTAGGAATTATTCGCAACCTCATGATCGTCCCACATCGTAATGAAAGGATGCGCGGCGTGCAGTTCCTGAAGCCGTGAATTTGATCGGTAAACCGCATAGCGCTTTCGATAATCGTCAAGCATCAGTATTTCAATGTCATTATGCGCCGGCAAATTCCTTACTATTTCTTCCGAATTCTCAAGGCTTAAACCCTCGGTATCGTACTCGTAGATATAATCTCCCAGATGCAAAACGGCGTCCACATCGGCATCTTTGGCGTGAGCATAGACGTTAAAGTAACCAGAGGCATAGCTAGTGCATGAAAACACGGCCAGCTTGACTGAATTTACATCGCCTTGCGGCAGGGTCTTGGTGCGTCCGGTCGGCGACGTCACACCATCCGAACGGAACCTGTAGTAGTAAACAGTGCCGGCTTCAAGCCCCTCAAAATCAATTTTTACAGTGTAATCCCGTTCGGCCGTAGTGGTAGTCGTAACCGGGTCACCCGCAAGATTTGTGAATTCCGCATCCGTGGCTACTTCAACTGTGACTTCCGCCGTTTCCCGTGACTCGGGCGAAGTCACTCTCGTCCAGAGAATGACTCTATCTGAAAGCGGGTCGCCGCTTGCGACGCCATGGTCAAAGCTTACGCTTTCAGAGCCGCCACTGTCAGAATCACCGCATGATATAAAGCCAATGGCCGCAAGTACAACTACAAAAAACGAGATGCCGAAAACAGAGAAAAAGCGTTTTTCAAAAGACATTGCAACTATCCCCCTTATGGAGCGATCAACTCCCTGATTATTCTATATAAACCAAAGGCAACTCGGAACGAAAAAGCGTTTAAAATTCAAGTTTTTCGACGCATATAATTGGTCGCGTTTTTTGTTTTCCCCAAATTATAACGGTCGTATTTAGAGGTGCAAAATCATTCAGAAACAACCCTGCGGTTCCCTCTTCCCGCAAGCACGCTGAGCGTCTTTCCACTTGAAGTCAGTTCCATGAATTCCGGCCGTTTGACTGTATCTACGTATATCCACCGCGACTGGGCTCTTTTCTGGGTAAAGCTTACTATCATATACCCACGATCCTTTGTGTTTGAGTAGACAAGATCGTCGACCAGCACTTCCAGATCCCGGGCAAATTTCTTGGCCTGTTTTGGTTTAAGTTTAAGGTAAGTTTCTAGACCTCCGGAAGACACAGATGCGGTGGCAAATTCAACGCCTACCTGATTACCTTCTGCATCCTTGAGATTACTTGCCCATCCGTTATGCGTATCCCCGGCGAGCACTACCAAGTTCTTATCCCCTCCGTAGGCCGCACCTAACACCGCTTCACGCTCCGCAGGGTAACCGTCCCAGGCATCAAGATTATAGGGAAGCGCCGTATTTATACGGTCCCGTTCATCCTGAGTCACGGAAGGATCATCTTGCAGCACCTGCTTCTTAATCTCGGTCAGTTCATTAATAAGACCCGCAACCTGCGGTGTGCGTTTCCCGAGATCGGGAACTATTTCAGCGGGAATGTTCATTCTGCCCATAAGCACCTGCTGACCCAGAACCTGCCAGGCGGCAGTTGAGCCGGCAAGCTTCCCCTGAAGCCAGCTAAGCTGGTCCCGGCCGAGCAGGGTCCGGTCCGGAGAACCAACATCCTCACGAAAACGCCGGGCGTCAAAACCGGTGTCAGGGTCAAAATAATCTTTGTAACTAAGCTGTTTTTCCCGTCCGGCAAGGCGGGTATCGAGCATAAAAAGTTCGACCAGATTTCCGAAAGAAAAGCTGCGATAGACCCGTTCGGAATCATTTTCCTTTACAGGGCGAACCGGCATCCATTCGTAATAGGCCCGAAGCGCAGCTTCTTTACGCGCATCGAAACTGCCTTCACCTTCGTTATGGTTCTGCGCACCGCCCACATAGGCGTCGTTTGCGACCTCATGATCATCCCAGACGGTGATGAACGGATGCGCGGCATGAAGAGCCTGAAGCTGCGGATCGGTTCTGTACAGGGCGTAACGCCCCCGATAGTCATCAAGCGTAAGGATTTCCTTATCGCTGTATTCCGGAAAATCCCTGCCGACTCCTAGCGGGTCATCGTTCCCAGAAGCCGGTGCCTTGCCGTACTCGTAGATATAATCGCCGAGGTGTACTACGGCATTGACGTCAGCCGTTTTCGCCGCATGGCCGTAAACGTTAAAGTAACCGCCATGAGAGGTAGGGTAGTTTGCACATGAAAACACCGCCAAACTAACCGAATCCACATCGCCCCGGGGCAGAGTCTTGGTACGGCCGACAACGGATCTGGCCTCACCTGAGCGGAAACGGTAGTAGTAAACCGTGCCGGCTGAAAGACCCTCGATATCAATTTTTACGGTGTAATCGCTCTTGGCCGTGGCGCTCTTAACAGAACTGTGAACAATGCTTCTGAACTCATCATCCGAAGCAACTTCGACTTTTACTCTGACTCTTCTCTGAGATTCCTGCGGAGTGACTCTCGTCCAGAGAATAACCCTGTCGTCCAGAGGATCACCGCTTGCAACACCATGTTCAAAACTCACGCGCCCCGAATCGCCGTAGAGCATAAAACCAATAGCGACAAGCAGAAAGGTGAAAAGCAGAACCACCGAAGCATAAACAAGATGTTTTCTCGAAAACACAGATGCAATTCCTCCCCGCGCACAGCAGTTTTACAGTTATACACCCGAAATCAACAGCAACCCAGAAAAAAGCTTTCGGACGGAGAAAACAGTTGAATCAAGGCCTCAACGTGCCGGTTTCCCCACCTCGTCAGTTCCTTGACAACGGAAGCTTTGCAATCGCCGGCTGAACTTCGAAGCGCACCACTCCTCAAACATGTCCTAAGCTGCGATTTGGAAATATTCGCTCCCTTTTTTTCCCTTTGCACACCTGATCCTTTCTCCACGGTGTGAGATCGTCTTGCACAAAAGCCCCGAGCTGAACTGAGACTTGAAGTGCACATTCATGTTAGTTAGACTAACCGTACGTATCTAGACTGACCGGATGTTCCTAACACGGGAAGCTTGCAACCAAGGGGGAAAGTGCTTCCATGAAGAATTCAGTCCATAGAAATAAACCGATTCAACGAGAGTTTAGTTCTACCCCCCAGTACTCTTCCTAAAGCTTAAATCAAGCTAAAAAAACAAAAAGTAAATCAGGTTGATTTGCAGGTTTTTTGACCGAAAAGAGTCTTGCATGTTACGAGTAACACAGTAACCAAGACATCGATCAAACGACGTGATGATATATGTCCAACAGGAAGTTTGTGCCTATGAGCACCGGTACTGGGCCAGACAAACATTGCGGCAGGCGCTGCAAGAATCTCGCAGCATAACTCGCGGATCAAACTGAAAAGAAATCAGGTGTATTTATATCACGGGTTGCCTGACCGAGAGCAGCCTTCTGCCCCCTGCGCCAAAGAGCACCTGGGGGGGACCAGCGCCTCGGTCAGACGCCGTGATATATGTCCAACAGGAAGTTTGTGCCTATGAGCACCGGTACTGGACCAGACAAACATCACGACAAACCCGAATTCCATAGGAGGTATTAAGTTACATGAAGAATCAAGAAACTCTATTTTTTGCAGGCATTGACTGGAGCAGGAACTTCCACCAGGTCTGCGTTATCGATCATCAGGGCTCGATCATCGGAGAAGCAAGCTTCGAACACTCAGGACGCGGCCTTTTTGAAATGACCCAGTGGATCAGAGAAATCTCAGGCTCTGAGGTCTGCAATATATCCGTGGCTATAGAGGTAAATCACGGCCCCGTCGTGGAAAGTCTCATTGAGCAGAACTTCCGTGTTTGTTCAATAAACCCCAAGCAACTCGACAGATTCAGGGACAGATTCTCTCCCTCTGGAGCTAAGGATGACAGGAAAGACGCTTTGGTGCTGGCCTCGGCGCTTCGCACCGACAGCCATCACTTCCACCTCATTGAATCCCAGGACACCGAGGTAATGTTCATACGAGAACTCAATAGAAAGAGAGCCGAACTCGTTGAACAACGCACGCGGCTTATAAACCAGTTCCGTGAACTGATCTGGAGATATTATCCCCAGTTCGCAGCACTGCTCGGCGATAGAGTGAGGATCTGGCACCTGGAATTATGGAAACTTGTTCCTTGCCCCGACTCGGTAAAAGGAAAAAGAATCTCAACAGTACAGAACCTTCTTAAACGCCATAAAGTGAGGCGTATTGATGCTGAGGAAGTACTGCACATACTGCGCGCTGAGAAAATAAACGTAAGTGCCGCAACCAGGGATGCCTGCGTCAACCGCTTGGGGTCTATTGTTGAACTGCTTGAACTGCTTGAGCGTCAGATCAAGGAAACTGAGGCATCTATCAACAAGGAAATTGAGACCTTGGATTCAAAGCTCAAAACCGACAGTGAAGGGCCGACAGACATTGAGATCCTCCGGTCTGTTCCGGGCGCAGGACCTGTAGTGCTCGCAACGATTATTGGCGAAACCTGGGAACTTCTGCAACGGCGGGACTTCGAGGCGCTTCGATGTTTTGGAGGTACAGCTCCGATAACGAGACAATCAGGAAGGACAAAGCAGGTCGTCAGGAGAAAAGCAGTATGCAGAAGCCTCTGTGACGCGTTTCACGTCCTGGGCGGAAGTGCCGCCCGAAGTGACCCTGTAAGCATGACTAAATACAAAGCGCTTCGGGCAAAGGGCCATGGTCACTTCAGGTCTGCCCGTACTGTGTGCGATCGTATTTTATCTGTAGTCCGCGTTCTTCTGAAAAAAAGGGAACTGTTCGACAAGGAGTTCAAGAAACCTTGGCATGATGCCGCGGCGTGAGGGGAAATCAAACTGAACTGAAATCGTGAGAGAAAATATAAGGAGGAATCTTAAAAAAAAAGAAATTAGCTCTATACATAAAATTTAGGCTTGATAAGACACAGGAAGTCCCCCCCGATTTTTATTCCGTAGATCCGGTTTTTACGGCCTCTCTCTCGATATCTTCACAGTCTCAGTTGAGTGGTTTCTCCCTAGTGTGGCGTGCGGCGCTCGACAGATGTTTTTCTTCAACGCGTGTCCTCTCATCCTTTCTCCTCTTCGCTCTTGCCTTGCTGCCCGAGGCGCTCTCGTTCATCAGGTTATGGAAAAACATTAGGACATGGTGAGCACAGTGACCAAGTTCATCCGGAAGTCCAGCTTCATCGTGGCCTTGGCGTTGCACTTGGCGGCAGTGTCGGTCGCCAATGCGCAGGTAGTCCCGGACGCGCCCCAGAATCTTGCCGCCGCCAACCACTCCAGCACCACGGACGTCAGAGTCATCCTGACCTGGGATACACCGGACAACATTGGTGATTCCCAAATCACTCATGTCTGTCATCGGTACCGACGACGGCTCCTTAACAACTCTATGCCGCCGCAGCCATATTGGGAAGATTACCCGCAACCCTCGTGTGTGTCCGTCTCGGATCTCTCCGACGGCAACAGTGTTGAAATCGGGAATCTTCAGTCCGGCGACCTGCACGAGTTCAGTGTCGCACTGCAGAATAGCGCCGGCCTGAGCAACTGGGCAATGGTGTTTTTCACCCCTGGGTTCTCGCCGACGCTGACGGTTCAGCCAACCTCGGTAGCGGAGAATGCGGCAGCAACGGAGGTAATGGTAACCGTCACCCTCGGCAAGGGGGTGACGCTCACCGAGCCCACCCCGGTAACGGTGTCGGTGGGCGAGGGCACGGCGACTGCCGGGACCGACTACACAGCGATAAATGACTTCTCGGTGACGGTGCCAGGCGGGTCGTTGACAGCCACGGGGAAATTCACGTTGACGCCGGTCGACGATGATATGGCCGAAAGTGACGAGACGATCTATATCTCGGGTACTGCGACCAACTTTCTCTTCGCAGACGCCTCGCTTACCATCGTGGACGACGACGAGAGCCCCCCTGCGTTCGCCTCTGAGCAGCTGACCCGCGAGATCGCGGAGAACACCGCGGCGAACACCAACGTGGGTGCGGCAATCCCGGCGGCGACCGACGCGAACAGCGACCCCCTGACCTACACGATGGAGGGAACCGACGCGGCCTCGTTCACCTTCGACGCCTCGACCCGGCAGATCAAGACCAAGAGCGCCGTCACCTACGACCACGAGGCGAAGTCGAGCTACTCGGTGACGATCAAGGCCAGCGACGCCACCTCCAGCGACACCGTGAGTGTAACCATCAACGTGACCGACGTGGCCGAGCCGCCATCGGCGCCGTCGGCGCCAACGGTATCGGGGGCCTCGACCACCAGCCTGAGCGTAAGCTGGAGCGCGCCTTCGAACACCGGCAAGCCTGCGATTACGAGCTACGACCTGCAGTACCGGGCGGGCAGCACCGGCAACTGGAGCCCCGGTCCCCAGAACCAGACCACCACCTCTGCGACGATCGGGAGCCTGGCGGCGAGCACATCCTACCAGGTGCAGGTGCGCGCGACCAACGACGAGGGCGATAGCGCTTGGTCCTCCCCCGGCACCGGCAGCACCAGCACCGGCAGCACCAGCACCAGCAGCACCAGCACCGACCTGCTGGTGTCGCTGTCGGTCTCCCCGAACCCGGTGATGGAGGGCTCTTCGGTAACGGTGGCAGTGGTGTTATCCGACAAGGCATCAAGCGACATGATGGTTCCGCTGACGGTGACACAGGACTCGTCTGAGGCGGACGACCACGACACTCTGTCGTCGATCAGGATCCTGCCGAACCGCGTAAGCGCCACGGATACGATCGCCACGAACCAGGACACGGACTCAGACGACGAGACGTTTACGGTGGCGCTTGGTACCACCCTGCCGCCGGGCTGCGTGGCGGGCAGCCCGGCGAAGATAACCGTCACGATCGTTGACGATGACAGGACGAATCCCCTACCCCCGGGCGAACCTCCCCCCATAGGGCCTGACGATCCGACCCCGTCTTCTCCCAGTTGTGGAGAAGACGACAGGGAAGACCTTGAGAGGTTCTACGAAACTTCGGGGGGAGTAGACTGGCATGAGAATGAAAACTGGAACTCCACTGAACCTCTCGGGGAGTGGTTTGGAGTAGGAACCGATGAAGATGGAAGCGTTATATCTCTGCTTCTTTCAGAAAACAGTCTTTCGGGAGATATGCCGACAAGAGAGCTTCTGTGTCTTAATGAAACCACCGAACTCAAGGAGCTTGCCCTATGGGGCAACGACGATCTTTCGGGAGAAGTGCCGGAGGAACTTGTACTGGCTGTTGAGAGAGCGGTCCTAAGAGACATAGCGGAAATGCTTAACCTTAACCCCGAGTGGTTTGAGAACTATGAAGACCCTTTTGACTTCGAGGATTGGCACACAGGCGTCACTACGGATGATGAAGAAAGAGTGATAGAGCTTGATTTCACTGAAGAAGACATAACGGGAGAGATTCCGGAGAGCGTTTTCGAGCTTCGAAGACTTGAGGAAATAAGCACAGGATGCGGAATCACTCTTGAGGTTGAAGCGCCCGAGAGAGTGAGCGTGATGATGCCTGATGACTGCGCGGAGGAAATAGTATCCTCCGGAGATGGGGGCTGCACTCTGGGTTCCGGGGATTCTTCTGTATTCGGCTTGTTCCTCGTTACTCTTCTGGCCTTTGCAGTATTGGGGAGAGCAAGAGCGCGATAAAAGCTTTCTGGCTTGCGCGATGTGATACAGCTTGTTCTCCTGAATCCCGGAGATGCGGTTAGATATACAGAGGGAAAGTTTCGTTATGCTCTGAGGATAGCGCAAGACAAATGACCTCTTCGCTCAAACTTTGCCCTCGCCGCAAAATCATTGTTCCTTGTACATCCCTGTGTTACACTCCTGCTCAAAGAAGATTTCCGAGTCAGCGGTGCATTATTATCTTGACGTACTTTCAGCGGAACGGAATCCCAATGGATATGGACCTAGAAAAACTCAAGTTCAACGACGAAGGCCTTTTGCCCGTGATAGTGCAGGACAGCTCAAGCGGGCGGGTGCTCATGCTCGCATATGCGAACAAAGAGGCTCTCGAGATGACCGTCAAGACCGGAAAGACTCACTTCTGGAGCAGATCAAGAAAAAAGATCTGGAACAAGGGAGAAGAATCAGGCCATTTTCAGGACGTAAAGGAAATCTTCGTTGACTGCGACTGCGATACGGTGCTAATAACCGTGGAGCAGACCGGAGTAGCCTGTCACACCGGAGAGCCGACATGCTTTTACAGGTCCGGGGACATGGAAGAAAAAGCGGCCCCCGTGTTCGAGGAAGCGTCACTTAGAAAGGTATTCTCCGTAATAGAAGACAGAAAGAAAAACCCCAAGGAAGGCTCTTACGTAAGCGGCCTTATGAAGGGCGGGATTGACAGAATACTTAAAAAAATCGGAGAGGAAGCCGGTGAAGTAGTAATAGCCGCGAAAAACAGGGATAAAGGCGAACTCGTCTACGAGCTTACCGATTTGTGGTTCCATTCCATGGTGCTTCTCTGTGAAGCGGGCCTTGACCCTCAGGACATATCGGATGAACTTGAGAGAAGGTTCGGGAGACGGAAGGAAGAGTACGCGCAGAAGAAGTAGTAGCACTTAGCAGCGCGGGAAGGCCGGACGGCGCCTGCTACAACAGTTTGTTGCCCTTGGGAGGCCTGTGCTTTTTAGGCCTGTCCTTCTCCTCTATGTACTCTCCTATGTGAGTTCTCTTTCTAACCGAAGGCGGCAGGTTCGAGAGATCGGGCTTCGGCATATTGGTTGAAAGGTCCTTGGTAAAAGCGAAAGTCGAGATAACTTTCTGCACCTTCTTTTTCTCCCCGCAGTAGCACTCTACGTTTTTCTCGTCCCCCTCTTCGTATATAAGCTCGGAAAATCTGTAGTTTCGCATGTTGAAAAGCGCAAGCAGAGTTCCGTCCTTAAGGTAGAAATCGCTGAATACGGAATCTTTTCCCTTCCTTCCGTGCTTTGCGACTATTTCTTCGCGCTCGAGGTCGATAACTTCTATGGCATAGATGTTGTCATATTTCTCGACAAGGCTTTTTACGGTTTCCTTGTCCCGCTTTCTCTCAAGAGCCTTGAGTGATTTCTCAACGTTGCCTCTGCACTTGGTACATTCAAATTCATAGAGGGGCATTTGCGTCTCCTATCTGTTGAAATACTGGTTCAGGTGATCCTGCCCGACCCAGTCGCTCGCCATTTCTTCATCCTTTTGCTGCTTGTATTCAAGATGCCATCTAAGCTCATCCCCGGGACCCGGAGCTCTTTTACTCTTGTCGTCGAATATGGCCTTGAAGGTGGAAAAAACCCTTCTCACCGTCTCCGAATCGTCGCAAAGAGGACATTTGACTTCTTCCTGGTCGTCATCCCCGTACACAAGATGGTTGAACCGGAAATTCATAAGCTCAAGGTAAAGGACCTTTCCGTTATCCAGCTTGTAACGAAACCTTCTCGCGCCGCTTACGTCCCTTTCCCCCAGTTCGAAAAACAGTTTCCCACTCTTGTCATTTGTGACTTCAATGTAACAGAAATTGCGGTTCTGCTTGAAAATTTTCCTTGCGTTCGTCTTGGTGAGCTTAGCGACCAGATTGTCTATGTCCGTGTTGTAACTCTCCATGCAACTGTCGCATTCATATTCGTATAACGGCACCTTACGCCTCCGGAAAAACTTTTAATTCCGAAGATTATAAACAATATAATCTGAGTTTAAAGCCCAAAACCGCCGAAGCGTTCAAAACATTGCTGAAAGAAAGCCGCTTATGGTTCATAATATAAGAGAATGAAAAGAGCCGGAAAGCCAAGACCGCCTCGCGGGCGAAACGGAAAAAACTATCTCCCCGCGGGTAAAAATCTGGATTTCGTCGCCGTTGACGTCGAGACCGCCAATTCAAACGTTTCAAGCATCTGCCAGGTGGGAATCGCCGTGGTCAGATCAGCGGAGATCAAAGAAGTATGGACGCAGCTTATCGATCCGCATGACTTTTTTGATCCGTACAATACCGCCATACACGGCATAGACCACAAGATGGTAAGCGGCTACCCTCGGTTTGAAGAACTATGCGACAAGATCGCGCGACATCTGGGAGAAATCGTCGTGAGCCATACATTCTTTGACCGCAGGGCAGTCTCAAAAGCATTTGAGGAATGTGGAAAATCTCTTCGTTATGGAATCTGGATCGACAGCGCGCAGGTAGCGCGACGCGCCTGGCCGGATAAATACGCCCTGAGAGGTTACAATCTCGGGAATATTGCCCGCGATCTTGGGATTAGCTTTCGCCACCACGACGCCGGAGAAGACGCAAGAGCCGCAGCGGAAATCGTTCTGAGGGCGTGCGGGGATACCGAATTCGGAATAAACGGACTGCTAGACCTGGGGATCGGGGCAAAGAACTAGAAATCCCGGGCAAAAGCTAAACCGGACTCAGCCGGATAAGCCCGCTGATTGTGAAAGGATTTTCCGGAGAACATTGCCATCTGTGCGGAATGGGTCCATTCTGTTTTAATCCCATATTAGTGCTATGTTTTTAACATCTATTTGAAAACCCCTACCTTCCACAGAGAGCACGGTTTAAAAGCCTTGACTACACACGGGATTTTTAATATTCTCGAAATTGAGAACCTTAGAGAAAACCGATAGATTTGTTATGACTATGTAGTCCAACTGCAGAAGCTACCACAAAGACCATGCTAAAAGGCGATACTTTAAAAATCTCGGTATTAAAAGGGGTTTTTATTTCCGTACTGGCATTTATATGCGTTTTTTCCCACATGCATTCGGCCTCGGCCCACGGGAAGCACGCAAACGCCAGTAAGGAAACCGTAACAGCCAGCAAAGCAGGGAACAGCCGAAGCGCTATACAAGAATTTGTACTGCACGCAAAAGCACACTGGGAAGTCCCGGTTCCGCGCGAACAAAGCCTTAATCTCTGGCAGCAGATACTGAAAGAAGTTCAACAGCAAGGAGACTGGAAGTCCGGTTCCACGTACCTCATTCTAGTTGACAAACAAGGCAGATCCATAGCTCACGGATATTATGAATCAGCACCCGGCCATGACATAAGCGTTTGGCGGGACGCAAGAGGAACCGACGTAGTGCAAGAACTCATCAAAGCTGCTCAAGCCAACGAGCAGGGAGGTTTTGTTGATTATTACTGGGATGACCCCAATGATCCGTCAGACAACAGCACCTCGCGCAAGTCAGCCTACGCAGTTAATTACACAGTACACGCGTTGGGAATTGAATTTGTCCTGATCGGGGGCTTTCATCACGAGGAAGTGATCCCATCCATGCTTGAAGTCCTGAGAAAATACGTGCCCGAAGTAAAGGCAAGCACCGTAAAAGATCCCGACACTCTGAAGAATTTCGTGGAGAAAGCGGCTGAATTCGTTACTCACGTGTATGAGACTACGCAGGGCAATATGGACATCACAGACTTGCTGGCAGTGAGCAACCGAGATAAAGCCTGGAAACACAATGGAATCTACCTCTTCGCCATCACCGAGCAAGGTCTTGCAGTGTTTAATGGTCACGACCCGGACCTCATTAAAACACTCACTTTTAATCCTATGAATGTAATAGACGGAAACGAGATCGAAGTTGGGAAGGAAATGGTCAAAACAGCAGAGAAAGGAGGAGGCTTTGTCTATTATCTATGGGATAATCCGTTGGTCGAGGGAGACGAAATCAACGAGGTCGGCAAGGCAAAGGGAACTTCATTCAAGGTAGGCTATGTAAAGAAAGTAACACTCGGTGATGATAGCTATATTCTCGGTTCGGGCTTCTATCCTGAGGAAGGAGAGGAATACCTAACTAGGCATAGAGAAGAAGGTAGAGTTACGCGTGGAGTCCTTACCGTATGTTTGATTTTGCTTTTCATATTAGGGGCAGCTTGGTGGAAACTGCGTTCAAGGGGTAAGGGAGAATAAATTTCATCTGTCCGCGCCGTACGAGCAGTGAGAGGCCAGTCCCTCTCTGCACTTAAATCATAATCATTTCAACTGATTCAACACCCTGCCATACATGCGTGTTATACTTGGTAGCGTGATGAAGGCGATGGTTCTAAGAGGTACGTACGACCTTTTTAAGAACGACGCCCCTCTTGGACTGCTCGAAATTCCCACACCAAAACCCGCTGAAGGAGAAGTGCTGGTACGCGTTTTAGCCTGCGGGGTCTGTCACACCGACATGGACGAGGTAGAAGGACGGGTGATTCCCCCATCTCTTCCGATTGTTCCGGGACATCAAGCCGTGGGGGTGGTCAAGGAACATGGCTTGGGCGTAAGGAATTTCGACGTAGGCGACATGGTTGGAGTTGCGTGGATAGGAGGAGTCTGCGGAAAATGCTCCTACTGTAGTAGCGGACGGGAGAACCTCTGCCAGAACTTTATTGCCACCGGCAGGGACAGAAACGGAGGTTTCGCCGAATTTATGGTCGCGGACGCAGGCTTTGTTCACCGTATACCAGAGGGAATGGACCCAGTGAAAACGGCCCCTCTTCTATGCGCCGGAGCGATAGGTTACCGCTGCGTTAGACTTTCCGGAATAACGGACGGCGACGCTGTAGGGCTAATGGGGTTCGGGGCTTCTGCACATCTGGTCATACAGCTCCTTCGTCACTCATACCCCCTAAGCGAGGTGTACGTATTCGCAAGAGGAGAAAAGGAAAGACTATTCGCCATGGAGCTTGGAGCATCCTGGTCAGGTGGAATTGAAGAGCACTCCCCCAGACAGCTTTCAGCTATCATTGACACCACTCCGGCATGGAAGCCCGTTCTGCGCTCGCTTGAGAATCTTGTCCCCGGGGGAAAACTGGTCGTAAACGCCATAAGCAAGGAGAACTCCGACATCGATTCTTTGCTGAGTCTCGATTACCAATCGCACCTCTGGCTTGAAAAAGAGGTAAAAAGCGTAGCTAACGTCACGAGGGAAGATGTCGCCGGCTTTCTTTCGGCCGCGTCCACTCTGGGAATAGAAGCTGAAGTCACTGAGTACGGACTTGAAGAGGCAAACGCAGCACTTTTGGAAATGAGAAGGGGAGTAGGAAAAGGGGCCAGAGTTCTAAAAATAGCAGACCGGTAAATTTTTTGATGGCTCGCCCCTAAAAATCAGTCCGCATCCCTAAGCCATCTCGCCAGCGCTTTGTCCGGGTCGGTTATCTCTTCTACGGAACCATACAAGTAAGCTTCCCAGCCCTTTTCAGGCATGCCGGCAAACAGCATCAGGTTAAGCGGATAGACCTCGCTGTCGGTGCATCTGCGAAAGTCATCCCGGAACAGAAATACGGGTTTGCCCCAGGCAATAGCCATTCCCAGTTCCACCATAACTCCTTCGTCCGGCGGACATCCATTGACAACCGCGAACAATCCATCGGCCGCTCGCACGTCGCTGAGGTCCGACTGTCCAACCCGATAGGCCCAACCGGCGACCGCCTTATCAACCTGATTATTCCGGGAAAACGGCTCCCATACCTCGGCTCCCATTGATTCCAGAACCCCAACAAGAGCCACCAAAGGCCCTTCGCGCTGCTGTACGGAAAAGCCGTAGGGATTAGCCAGATACAGGGTTTTTCGTTTCGTCATAGTGCTTCCGCCTGAGAGTCAGAACGATTCAGTTCTCATACCGTGGCCGGACAGAAACGCTTCAAGCGTCAGTAACTATTCTCCGTCCGTTCCAGATCCACGGCGCCCTATCTTTTCAAGTCTCTCACGAAGTTCCACGCTGTCAAGCGAGTCAAACGGAAGGGCCAGAAACGCAGTGATACGCTCTTTTAGCAACTCGTAGGCTCTTTCAAAAGCTTTTAGTTGCTCAGCTTCAGTTCCCTCAACGCCCGCGGGGTCCGCAAGACCCCAGTGAGCCGTCACCGGCCTGCCCGGCCACACGGGACAAGGTTCATTCGCCGCGTTGTCACACACCGTAAAGACAAAATCCATCGAAGGAACATCCTCCACCTCAAACTCATCCCAAGATTTGGAACGCAGATTCTCAATGTCGTGTCCCTTGCCAAGCAAGAGATCAAGAGCATGGGAATGAACCTCTCCCCGAGGATGACTGCCCGCACTGTAGCCGACAAACTTTCCGTCGCTATTGTGATTCAAAAAAGATTCAGCAATAATCGAACGGGCCGAATTGCCCGTGCAGAGAAACAGGACCCTGTAGGTTCGCTCGCTTGATGGCTTCTTTTTTTTCATAGCCCTTCCCAATTTTACCGGATAACTACCCTGCGAGTACTCCTGACAGTTTAAAATGAGGTCATTCTCGACAGATAAACTACTTAAAAGACGCTTTGATAACAAAGATTGACAAAGTTCGTTATTAAAGTATCTTCTATACCACAGGTGCAAAGTGATGAATGTTTCTCTCACACCAAAATTAGAAGAGTTCATCCGAGGAAAAGTTTCGTCCGGGCTTTACAACAACGCAAGTGAAGTGGTTCGCGAAGCGTTGCGACTGTTGGTCAGACAGGACAACTCTTCAACTGATACATCTTTGGCAGCACAATTAACAAAAGTGGAAATCCGCAAACAGATTCTGTCTTTGGAAAAACCATTGCGGGATAAAGGGGTCAAATCTATTTTCCTGTTCGGTTCGGCAGTTCGAAACGAAAACACTTCGGCAAGTGACATAGATATTTTTATAGATACCAAACCGGAAGTTCCCTTCAGCTTACTTGATTTAGTTGAAGTAAAATATTTTCTTGAAGATAACTTAAGATGTGAAGTGGATGTAGTAACGCGAGAAGGGCTTCATCCGCACATTAAGGAAAGCATAATCAACGAATCTGAACAGGTTTTCTAATATGTCAAAAGATCCTGCTCTCTACGCTGACCAGATTCTGGAAGCCATAAAAAATATTTACGCTGATATTGAGGGTAAAGACCTAGAAGACTTTCGCGCGGACAGACGTACTCGTCAACTTGTTGAAAGAAACTTGGAGATCCTGTCTGAAGCAAGCCGCCGCCTGCCGGATGAATTTAAGCGACGGGAATCAGACATTCCGTGGCGGAACATCGCGGGAATTGGCAATGTTCTACGACACGATTACTACAAAAGCAACCCGGAAATCTTATGGGAAATATGTCGCAAAGACCTGAGGAATCTGCAAAAAGCTGTTGAACGCATAGGTCAAATGCTTGAGTAAATCAACGACCCTACACAGACTAAACGCATTAAGGACCTATCCCCTTAGTTTCCGCTTAGACACCAAATCTCGATAATATATAATTTTTCCATGGCCGAAAACGAAGAAATTCTCGTAAAAACCGAAAATTCCATACGCACTCTTACGCTTAACCGCCCAGGGAAAAGAAACTCCCTTACCCCAGAAACTCTCAAACTGTTAACCGAAGAATTTCTAAGACTAGGAAAAACCACTGAGATCAGATGTGTTGTTATAAGAGGTAGTGGCGATAGGGCCTTTTGCTCAGGATATGATATAGCCGCAATATCCGAGGAAGAAATTGCGATAGAAGATGGTCACCCCCTCACCGAAGCCATGCGGGCGGTCAAGTCCTACCCTCTTCCCGTAATAGCAATGATAAACGGTCATGCTTTCGGAGCGGGACTCGAACTCGCGGTGACTTGCGACCTGAGAATATGCGCCGACGACGCCAAACTCGCAATCCCGCCAGTAAAACTGGGAGTCACTTATCATTACAGCGGAATAAAGCAATTCCTGAACTTGGTGGGTCCCGGGTTTACAAGGGAACTTTTTCTCACCGGAAACCCCGTTAACGCCGAAAAAGCTCTAGAAAAAGGACTTGTCGACCACGTTGTAAAAAGAGACAAGCTTGAAGAGTTCACCTATGGGCTCGCCGAGGGAATAGGCGAAAACGCTCCGCTTTCCATGATATCGATGAAAAAGATGATACACATCTGGGAACAAGGGGAGCCGCTATCAGAAGAAAATGAAGAACTCATAAGGTCTCTTTTCGCCAAGGTGAGGAAAAGCAACGACTCCAAGGAAGGAAAAAAAGCTTTTCTTGAAAAGAGAAAGCCGGTTTTTAAGGGAGAATAAAGGCTTCTACGGTTCAGTTTCCGTAACCGAATTCATTTATCAGGAAATCGCTCTGGGTCCAGTTCTCCTTAACTTTAACCCAGAGTTCAAGAAACAATTTCACTCCCAGTATCCTTTCAATCTCAACCCTGGCCTCAGAACCGATTTGCTTTAGCATGCCCCCGCCCTTTCCTATCAGAATTCCCTTATGACTTTTTCTCTCAACATAGATTTCCGCACTTATCCTGATCAGGTTCCGCTCCGTATCTTCGCTCCACCCCGAGACCGCGACGGCGACCTTGTAGGGAATCTCCTTTCGCGTGAGGTTGAACACTTTCTCCCTTATGAGTTCGCTTACGTAAAAAACCTCGGGCTGGTCCGTGAAAATATCATCGGGGAAATATTTCGGCCCTTCGGGCAAATGCTTTTTGAAAAGCTGTGTGAGCTCCTCCACCCCGTCATTGTTAAGAGCCGAGATGGGAACTATCTCGAGGAACTTCTCAGAAAATCTCTCGGCAGCTGAAAATATCAACAGGAGTTTTGATTTTTTTACCTTGTCAATCTTGTTTACAATAAACAAGGAAGGTTTGCTGAGCATTTTCAATATGGATTCATCAGCCGCCCCGAAAGGCTTTTCGACATCCGTAACAAACGCCACCAGATCAGCATCAGAAAGGGCCCCGCTTACCGCCCTAGCCATGGATTTTCCAAGCCTGCTTTTCTCCCTGTAAACACCGGGGGTATCAAGAAAAACCAGCTGCGAATCATCAAAAGTCCTTACTCCCAGAATTCTGTTCCTGGTGGTGCTCGGCTTATCTGAAACGGCCGAAACTTTTTCTCCGACAATCGAGTTTACAAGCGTGGACTTGCCCACGTTGGGCCGTCCTATCACGGAAATGAATCCCGATCTGAAGTTCTCTTTTAAGTGCTCATCCGGCATGGAAAATCACCTCTATCCAGCAAACAGTTCTGTTTCTCCAGTATAATTTACCGCACTTTAACACAAAAGCCCGCACGCCGGTAAAAACGGCTACGGATTTGGGCAAACAACAAAATGGCTCGCCACAGCAAAGATGTGCGTCCAGTTATTCACTGGTTCAGAAAAGACTTAAGACTCACGGACAACCCGGCGCTCTTAAGTGCGGCTGAATCCGGTCATCCGGTGCTGACCGTTTACATACTTGAAGATGGCGATTCTGACCCCTGGGCACCCGGCGGCGCCAGCAGATGGTGGCTTCACCACAGCCTGAAAGCACTCGACCAATCCTTAAAGACTCTTGGAAACAGGCTCATTCTGCGTCGCGGCCAACCGCAGGAAATTCTCCGAGATCTGGTGAACGAGACCGGCGCCACGGCGGTACACTGCACCTCGCTTACAGAACCGCACGCGATCAAGGTCGATTCAGGACTGAAGCATATTCTTAACGAACTCGGAGCCGGATTCAGGGCATTTGACGGGAATCTGATTTTTCCGCCCGAATCCATTACGACAAAAAACGGCGAACCCTACAAGGTATTCACGCCCTTTTATAAAGCCTGCTTGAAAAAGTTTCCGCCGCCAGCGCCTCTGGCTGCGCCAAAACAGCTTCCATGCACGAAACAACTTATCAAGAGTGATTCGCTTAATCAGTGGAAGCTGGTGCCGGAAAAACTCGACTGGAGCGTCGAATGGCTTGATATATGGACACCGGGTGAAGCGGGAGCTCTAGCACGTCTCGACTCATTTCTGGAACGATCGGCAGCTGCATACGGAGCGCGACGCGACCGTCCCGACATCTTAGGAACTTCCAGGCTTTCTCCTCATCTTCATTTTGGTGAGATATCACCAAGGACATGCTGGCATCACTGGCTTGCAAACGTAAAGCCTGAATCGCAAGATAACCTGAAACCCTTTTTCCGCCAGATTGTATGGCGGGAATTCTCACACCACCTGCTTTATTACTGGCCAGATTTTCCCGAAGAGCCGTTCCGACCGGAATTCAAACGCTTTGCGTGGACAAGTAACGAAGAAATACTTCGCCGGTGGCAGCAAGGTCTCACCGGTTACCCAATAGTTGACGCTGGAATGCGTGAACTCTGGGCGACGGGCTGGATGCACAACCGGGTACGCATGATCGCCGCTTCTTTTCTTGTGAAACACCTGCTTATCCCATGGCAGGACGGCGCGGCGTGGTTCTGGGATACTTTAGTTGACGCCGACCTTGCAAACAATTCTGTCAGCTGGCAGTGGGTAGCTGGCTGTGGAGTCGACGCGGCTCCGTTTTTTCGTATTTTTAACCCTGTACTTCAGGGCAGGAAATTTGACCCCGATGGCATTTACGTACGGCGTTGGGTTCCTGAACTTACAATTTCGCCGAACAAATACATTCACCAGCCTTGGACCGCACCAGAACATGTACTTGAAGACTCGGGGATTTCTCTAGGGAACAGCTATCCGCATCCTATAGCAGATCATATGAGGGCTAGAAACCGCGCTTTGCATATATTCAGACAATTGTGAACAGCGGGATGTTTTCAGTTACATTGAATATAAGCCCGGCAGGCTTCCGGTTTCACCTGGAAAAGTCAGATTTTGATAGAACGTCGGGCGAGTGGCTTGGCATTGCTTAATTCGGATACGATGGATTCAGGAGAGTGACCGCGCGCATGAACACTGCGGAACTGCTTCAAATAGTCAGCGAAGGCGAAAATTCCTGCGTTGAGTTCAAGAGAGACGACGGGAAGGTAGGTTCGGTCGCCAAGGAGATGTCCGCGTTGTTGAATCTTGAAGGCGGCCTGATTTTTCTCGGGGTTGAGGATGACGGGTCGATCACAGGCCTTCTCCGCGACCGCAACGAAGTGGAACGATGGGTTATGAACATCGCCCGTCAGAATCTTCAGCCCGAGGTCATCCCTCACTGGAGTTCCGTCACTCTTGAAGGAGGGAAAATTGTCGGAATCATCCGGCTGCCGTCGGACAGCCCGGAAAAGCCCTACAAGGCCAAACGCGGTTCGGCCTGGACCACTTACGTCAGGGTCGGAAGCACTTCGCGGGCCGCCACCAGGGAGGAAGAAGCACGGCTCTACCAGTCCGCGCGCGTTATCCGCTACGACATAAAACCGATAGCCGGAACGGGTTTCGAGAGTCTTGACCTTCCTCTGCTTCAGAACTATTTTCGCGACATACTCAAGAGAAAGCATATTCCAGACGTCAAAGACGGCGAAGGCTGGCGGAGGTTGCTGTTAAACACTGACCTGCTTGCCGAGTACGACGGCGTTACTTACGCGACGGTCGCTGGTCTGCTGCTTTTCGGCAGCAATCCCAACCGCCATCTTCCGCAGGCCGGCGTCACAGCCACGGCATTTCCGCGCAATGAAAAAGATTACGACACGACTGATGAAGAACTGATAAGAGGACCTCTCGTGTCCGCGTTCTCCAAAAGCGGAAGGATTCTTGAAAAGGGAGTCATTGACCGAACCGTAGACTTTGTGAAAAGAAACATGGGGACAAGCGCATGGCTTGAGGGAGGCCGCAGACGCAGAAAGAAAGCGTTTCCTGACGATGCCGTCAGGGAATCCGTGGTGAACGCGGTAACACACCGAGACTATACGATTTCGGGTACGGACATTGAACTCTCCCTGTACGGCGACCGCCTTGAAATTGTTTCCCCCGGCAGACTGCCAAATGGCGTAACGGTGGAAAAAATGAAAGAAGGTCTGCGCGCCGCAAGGAACGAGATGCTCAAGGAAATACTGCGCGACTACGGTTATGTGGAACATCTCGGGATGGGGGTGCGGAACCGCATTATACGGTCCATGCTTGAGCACAACGGCAAGTCTCCCGAACTGGTAGAGGACGGCGAGCGTTTTGTCGTCCGTTTGCGGAAGTAAAAAGCGAGGCACGAATAAGGGAGGACAATCTTTCTCGTCAGCCGCCGCAGGCAAACATTTCTTGCAGCACATCCGCCACATCCCGTGCTCACACATCCGGCAAAAACCCCGGTTGCCTGATCAGGCGAGACTTGTCCACGGCTTTGATCTGATCGAAAACCACCTGACTTTTTTCCGTACTTTGCATTTCTTCACCGTGGAAATGGTAAGATTTTTCAGGCAGTCGTTTGCCTCAATAATTTTGCAAGAGTCTCAGTTGGTTCATGTTATACACCCAGAAATCGCCATTACATACAAACACACATGGCAAAACAACATCATCTTTTATCCATCTACAGTCCAGAGTTCTGCATATTCAAATAATTCAAGAAGAAACGACCAATCCCTAAGACGCTTCGCCTGATCTTTGCCGGGATCCCTTCACGTCCAATACGTAACGCTGGATTCAATAAAAGCAATTTCTCGCATATACATTAGAACGTGTTTTCAAGTTTGAAACGCAACAGGTGGATCAGTGCGGTGCTTATTCTTATTCGAACAGTAATTCAATGAGAATATGCACAACCTTTTGCGTTGCGTAAAGACTTATTGTTCATTGTTTCCTTCTAGCAACTCAACTCTAGGGGAATTAGTTTATCATCCGCGCAACAGTCGGCATGGAGTACAAGAATTCGCAAAGTGGAGGGTTCACAGAATTCTGACTTAGAATCGCCGGAAAGAATGTTTTGTATTTATGACTCAAACATGTTAGAGTTAATTGGGAAATTAGCGAATACCCACTGTCGTTTAATTCATGATAATTGAAAAAACAATCAACATGTTACTGAAAATTATTTTGCCCAAATGGTCTTTCAATTTTGAATCCACTATCTATTGTTGCCTTCGGCAACTAAAAATTACGTTGTATTTGAAAGCTAAATTAAAGGTAGAAGAGAAAAGAAACTTGACTTAAAAAGTAAAAAAAAGGGGCAGAACATAAGCTTCTTGCAGATTGTTTCCGAGGCGATGCTGTCTCGGCCTCATTGAAGAGAGTTTACGGGTAAATTTCTCGGAGACTTAAGGGAAAATTTCCGAGGCAATTTCGCCTCGGCCTCGTTGAAGCAAGTGTGTCAAAAAGACCTTAACGCTTCGTGTTTCAATCTGATATAATAGAACCTAATTCAGCAACCTAAATTAAACTCAAGGTAAAAACGAGGAGGAAATCAATATGGCGCTTGATTTAGAAACTTTGAAAAAAGCAGTTGACGGAACAGCAGCAGCATTCCGTTGTATAACTGATTATCAACCAGCAGGAGGGCTTGGCGATAAGGTTTTTCCTCCAACCTACGAAGGTGGAGAATATGCCACTGAAGAGCGTATAAATCCCGAGACTGGAGAAGTCCGTAAATGCGTACTGCTTGACTCCGTACAGTCACAGGCAAATCGAATGGAACTAGCTCTGCTTCGAGCGCATCGCGATGGTGTAACAAGCGTTCCTTTATTAATAGTAAGATTTGATCAACAACAACTATCAAAAAAATTTGACATTTCCAGCCTTGAAGCTCCTCATCGTATCGCTGATGCACTTTTCCGCGATAGCCTAAAAAACGGTACGATTTTCCGTAAATCGGACGAAGGCAAGGTTCTCGATACGGCAGACATTCGCAATGCCACGGGCATTTTTGGACTTTGCCCAACAGCTCTGATATTCGGTCTATGGGATTCGACCGGTCCACGTGGAGGCCTAGGAGTAAAGTTCCAACGAGCAATAGTTTCGGAAATCGTCGGATACGATTCGGTTGCAGGGAAAAAAACAAGTAGTCGCATTGATCCTGCTCAGATTATGAAAGATGCAGGCCCTCTTTATGAACGCAAATCGGCAGAGGACAATGTACCGGACTGGACCTTAGACAGGGAAAACGCAGTAATAGAAAAATCCAAACCAAAACCATATAAAAAAAAGGGGGATCCATCATCCGCTGTTCATGGAAACATTCCACCGAATATCTCGGACGGCGGTTTTACAATATCAAAAGCTCGTCAGACGACAACTTTGTCCCTATCTGTCCTGCGTCGGCTTTGTTTCCCGCTAAAAGATACTCATAATTCTGATAACGCGGTCAATCTTGCCGCACGCACTGCACTAGCCTCGTTGGGTCTCGCCGCTGGAACTTTAGCGCAAGTTGATACTGACCTTCGTTCCCGTTGTCAATTGTTTGCAGAGCGGGAACCAGTTTGGGAACTTCTCGACAAGCCTGGAACAACACCGAAAGAGTTCAAGCTAAGTAATAGCGATGCGGTCGAACTGTTGAATGCTGCAGTCGCTGAAGCCAAGAATCTTGGTCTTCCATGGGAAGGAGAAATCGAATTGATCCCTTCGCCAGAATTAGTCGAACTAGTCAGACGAAGTCAGGAATTGGCAAGTTCTTCCGACGGAGAACCAATCTGATGTTCGCTCTCGGCTTCCATTACCTTAACGGATGGTCAATGGCTGCCGCTGATGGTGCCAGAAAAGAACAGGCAGAGTGGCCGCCCCATCCAGACCGAGTTTTCATGGCTCTAGCAGCAGCTTGGTTTGAGACCGGCGAAGATGCCGAGGAAGGTGAGGTTCTGCGTTGGCTTGAAAACCTAATGCCTCCAGAAATTGCCGCATCCGACGCAACAACTCGTACCACGGTTGTCAGTTATGTTCCAGTTAATGACATACGTACCGGAAAACTCCCTAAAAACAACGACTTAAAAGAACTGAAAAAAAAAGGATTGGCATTACTTCCAGAGCACCGTGTGCGCCAACCACGTAAATTCCCAGCAGCTATTCCAGCAGACCCTATCGTATATTTGATTTGGCAAAACATTGAGTTGGGCAAATTTCGCAAAGGATTAGAACAGTTAGCCACCAAAGTCACTCATGTTGGACACTCGGCATCCTTTGTTCATGTCTGGGTTGAAGAAAATATTGAAATTCAGGCAACTTGGAAACCCAGCAAGGAAATTGCTGAACGCCGGTTACGAATACCGGTTGCCGGACGTCTTAACAACTTGGCACGGACCTGCAACAGAACCAATGTCATAGAATATTCTGATCTGAAAACAAAAGCCGACAGACTTAAAGGGAAAGAAAAAAAACAAATCAATAAGATAATGGAAAAGCGCTTTGGCGGAAAAACTCCATTGAGCCTGCACCCTGTCCCAAGCCGCTGGCATGGATATAGTCGACCAAAGAAGACTGATTACACTAAGGAAATTGGCTCAGTATTCAGCCCACAACTGATCGTGCTTACTATTACAGGTAAACGGCTATTCCTGTCAACAACTCTCAAACTCATACAGGCTTTGCGAGAAATGGTGATGAATTCCTGTTCACAGCAACCAGCACCTGAGTGGCTAAGCGGTCAAAAACCGGACGGGAAGCCAAGTATCAAGCCTCATTTAGCATTCTTTCCTCTTCCATTTGTGGGTGATCAGCATTCAGACGGTCGGATCATGGGACTTGCTCTGGCGTTGCCACGTGAACTGAACCCGTATGAAGCCGGGAAATGCCTTGACAATTTCCTGTACCATCCAGAGACAGGATTAGCGCGTGAACATCGATTTTTTGATTCCAAGTGGTTTGAGTGCTGTGCAGAACTCGAAAACCGAGAGCACCCGCCCAAAAATCTTGATTCACATACTTGGACACGTGCTTCATATGTCTGGGCAAGCGTAACTCCCGTGGTGATGAATCGCCACTTTAATGGCAAAAGCAAGTGGGAACAAGCCGCCGAAAGCGTAATAGATGCATGCGCACATGTGGGTCTTCCACGCCCCTCCAAAGTTTTACTCCATCCAGTCTCAGCGGTAAAAGGAGCACCTCATGCCAGACAATACCCGCAACTGGTACGCAAAAAAGATGGAGGGCCGCAGAGTCACAGCCATGCGGTGATAATTTTTGACGAACCAGTGCAAGGACCTGTACTCATCGGGGCTGGACGCTTCAGAGGATATGGATTATGTCGCCCAATGGACAAAGAAGGAGCTAATCATGTCTGATTTGAGCGCCTCAGACTTTCCTGAATTCTTCATGTCATTGTGGGGCAGAGAAAAACCTCCTTTCGCATGGCAATCTGCACTGGCAGAAAGACTCCTGAAAAAAAAAGATGTTTTATCCAACAACTCTGCTGCTTCAGGCCCTTTCTTAGATAAAAGCACCGTTAAATCGCCTTGGCCTGAGGCCATAACATTACCAACTGGTTCCGGTAAAACGGCTTGCCTTGATATAGCAGTGTTCGTTTTGTCTGCTCAGGCCTCTCTGTTGAATCAAAACCAACTCATTACTTCACCCCGTCGAGTGTTCTTTGTCGTGGACCGCCGCGTTATCGTGGATGAAGCTTATGAGCGAGCCTGCCAAATAAAGGAAAAACTAGAAAAAGCGGAAACAGGCATTCTGAGAAAGGTAGCAGATAATCTTCGGCAGATCGCCCATGGCGAAACAAGCGGTTTTGATGCCGAACGGCCATTAGCCGCGTATGTGTTGCGTGGCGGCATCTACCGTTCGGAGGCTTGGGCACGCAACCCACTACAACCTACTTTGGTGACATCAACAGTTGATCAGATTGGGTCGCGAATCCTCTTTAGAGCATATGGACGTAATTCCGGAAGCTGGCCAATCTACGCAGGACTGATTGCAAATGACAGCCTGATTCTACTTGATGAAGCACACTGCGCACAGCCTTTTTTACAAACTCTGAAAGCAGTTAAACGTTTTCAGGAATGGGGGCAAGCCCCCTTGAAACGATCCTTTCACTTCGTCGTGATGTCAGCAACCCCTCCTCCAGAAACAAAAGATCTGTTCAGTGACCAATCCAACGAGAACCGCTCTTTGTTACATCCTCTCGGCAAACGTCAACTAGCACACAAACCCGCAATACTGAAAACGGTAGGAAAAGCCAGAGGGACCAAAGCAACGAAGGAACTGGCCAAGGCATTGGCTAAAGCAGGATTGAATTTGATCAACCCGCAACGCCACGCTATTGTCATATTCGTCAATCGAGTTGCCACAGCGCGGGAGACATACCGTTGCTTGGAAGAAGAACAGAAAGAGATTGACATTATATTGCTTACTGGCCGCATGCGCTCTATCGATAAAGACGCGATAGTTCGGCACCAACTACAAACGCTGAAGTCCGGTAAATCTAACGCCCGCAATTTGGAAAAGCCATTGATCGTCGTATCTACACAAACCTTGGAAGTTGGCGCTGATCTTGATTTCGACGGTTTAGCAACCGAGTGTGCAAGCATTGATGCTCTACGCCAGCGTTTCGGTCGGCTAAATCGCACGGGGAGACCGATTGAAGCACGAGCCGAGATTCTCGTGCGTGGAGACCAAGCTAAGGCTTCAGAAGAAGAGGACCCGGTTTATGGTCAGGCATTGTCCAAGACTTGGAATTGGCTAAAAAGTATTAAGAATAAAAATGATGAAGTGGATTTCGGGATCATCCACCTTGAGGAAAAACTGCCTAAAAGCGATTTAATTGCCGAACTGAATGCACCCGCTCTAAGTGCCCCGGTAATGCTCCCATCCCATATTGATTGCTGGTCACAGACGGCACCAGAGCCATATCCCTCACCCGATGTGGCCCCGTTTCTGCACGGTCAAGAGAAAGGAGCGGGAACTGTGCAAGTACTTTGGCGTGCAGATATAGATTTGACAGGCAAGGAAAAAGCCGCTTTAAACTTGTTACGTTTATGCCCACCAAGTAGTAATGAAACACTTCCCGTGCCAACAATAGTGTTCAAACAATGGCTGCTTGGACGGGAAACCTCAGATACTACCACTGACGTGGAAAGCGAATATACGGCACCAAATACTAATGAAGAACACCAATCCAATGAAAACGCAAAACGCCGCGTGATTCGCTGGCATGGTGCTAAAACAAAGCTTGAAGATATTACTTCAGACCCTGCAAAAATTCGTCCCGGGGATATTATTGTAATTCCTGTTAATCACCCAGGTGGCTGGAACGACCTCGGCGACATGCCTCCAGATGCAACAAAGCCTCCTGCGACTCTTGATATTGGCGACCAGTCATACCGACTTACCCGCGCCAAGCCAATTCTGCGCTTGCACCCAAAACTTGTAGAAATATGGCCGGATTCTCTCCAACATGCTAAAGAACTCTGCCTTGAGCTTTTAAAGGACATAAAACAGCAATACAATGACAATCCGGATAGTGTTACCGAGTCACTGCAACATCTATTGGCAGAGCTTGCTAATCTGCCAGAGTCGCTACCGGAACGTTGGGTTTGGTTGCCCATAGTCGCAGAGGAACTTAGAAGTGAATACCCTGGACTTAAGCTTCGCAATGCGTACCAAGTCGTGGACGAAGAAACCTTAATTATTACTGGACGTCGTATCATACAAAAGCTTATCTACGAAGCTGACGGCTTTAGCGATGAGGATGACATCGCTTCATCCGGCATTTCGCATCGAAACGGACAGTCCGTAAAGCTTCACAAACACCTGTCTGGAGTTGAAAAAATTGCCCGGCTTCACGCCTTAGGTTGCGGTTTGCCGAATGATCTAGTTGAAGCTGTTGCCTGCGCTGGTCTTTTGCACGATATCGGAAAAGCTGATCCTAGGTTTCAGTCTTTGCTACGAGGTGGTATGCCTTTTTCAGGCGGAGAACCCCTAGCAAAATCTTTAGACATGCCCAAAACATCCAATGCACGTAGCAATGCCCGCAAAACTTCTGGTTATCCAGAGAAAGGACGGCATGAACTTCTTTCCGTGCGTATGGCAGAAAGCGTACCGGATATCCTTCCAAAAGAAGATTATCTACGCGACTTGACCCTTCATCTCATCGCCAGCCATCACGGCTATTGTCGGCCATTTGCCCCAGCGGTATTTGACGAACAGAAACAAGAAGTAAGTTTTGACTTAAACGGTCTGAAAATGTTTTGGTCAGGTCCAACAAATCTTGAGCGTCTTGATTCCGGCATCTCGGACCGTTATTGGCGATTGGTAAAACGTTATGGATGGTGGGGGCTTGTTTGGCTGGAAGCTCTATTACGACTCGCGGATTGGAGAAGAAGCGAATGGGAGGAAACCCGCAGTGACTGTAAATAAATCTGGACAGCATCTCCTGCTAAGTGGTCTGGACGGAAGCAACCCCTTAGGTTTTCTTGCTGCTATAGGAACTCTTGTTGTCTTAAACAAAACCTTTCCAGAAATATGTCTCGGCTGGGAATCTACCGATAACGGATGGAGGCCTCTGTTAAAAAACTGCTGTGAAGACAAAAACGATTTTTCTGAGAAGCTTTTGGCAGCTTTGCGAAACGCCCCGATGACCGTTTTCAACATTGACAAACGGATGCCGTTTGAAATCACAAAATTCTCCCATGCTCTTCGAGAGGCACAGCACAGTTCATCTATGCAAGAACGTCGAGATGCCGACTTGCTTTGTGCATTTGGAACCGATCTATATCCCAATGAAAAGAGTCAACAGTTTCAGGATTCCAGTTTTCGGATGGTGCGTAGTGGAGATTCCGCTGGACAAGGCCTCCCTCTCTACGTTAAGGACTCAAGGAAGAAAATCAATCTTGATCACATACAACGCACTCTGTTTCACACATGGGACTATCTGGATAAAGGTTATAGTCTAAGATGGGATCCTATAGAAGATCAGCGTTATGCGCTGCGGTGGCGGGACCCAAGCAAATCTGATGATTTAGGGACTATGTGGGCTGCTAACAATTTAGCTGCCGAGGCATTACAACTTTTCCCTTCTTTGTTGGTCGGGAAGAAAATCCAGACTACAGGATTTCAGCGACTTGGCAGACGTGAGATCTATTTTATATGGCCAATTTGGACACCAATGGTGAAAGTGGACTCTCTACGGTCTTTGCTTGCGTTATCCGACATCCATAAAGAACAATTACAATCTTCTTCCCTTTCTCGTAGAGGAATTGAAGAAGTATATAGGAGTCGACGCATTGCACAGAATCAGTACTACAGCAATTTTTTGCCCGCACAACCACTTTAAGTCGCCCGTTCAATAATCCGCCACAACTTTCGGTTATCCAAGGGGAATAGATACCATAATGTTCGCATTAACTTTTGAGTTTCCAGCAAATAAATACCATGCGACCCTATGGGGAAAGCATGTCAATGAAACCAGAGTTCCTTGGCCTCCTGAACCATGGCGAATTCTGCGTGCACTGATCGCCAGCTACAAACGTAAGGGAAACCGCACACTGTGGAAGAAAAGCGATCTTGAGGCACTAATTTCCGCCCTCGTGGAAAACCTGCCTTCCTATCGACTGCCGAAAGCCGTCGTCCATACGCACACACGCCACTATATGCCCTTACAGGGAAAAAAGAAAAGTCTGGTTTTTGATGCCTTTTTGCAGCTTCCGAAAGGCGAAAAACTTGTTGCGCTCTGGCCTGACCTTGAATTAAACCCCGAACTCTTTGAATTCGCTTCGCACCTTGCCGAAGGAATCGGATATCTGGGGCGCGCCGAAAGCTGGGCCGACTGCACTGCGACAAACGACTGGAATCCGGGAGAAAATGATTTGATGTGCCATCCGGCGGTAGAAACAACAGAAAACGCTAAAGGAAATCCAGTAAGAGTGATAGCCCCCCTCAGTGCGAGCGACTACGCCGCAGAACGCGCACGCTTGATAACAGAATTTGAAAAACGGTTGCACACCGAAGCAAAAGTTTCCAAAAACAATCCCCCAACAAAAAAAACACTTGAGAAGAAACTGGCCAGAGAATTTGGAAAGACCTTACCGGAACTACTTATTGATGCGCTCGATCTGGATACGGGCGATTATCTGAAATACGGCTGGAACCGACCTCCAGCATCCAGAGAAGTCATGTATTTCGCTCCCGAGGCATCGTCATCTGTCACTCAGCAACATTTTGCCCGCCGCCGTCAAGATGCCAAAACTCAAGACAACTACACAGTTGCGCGCTACCTGTTAGCTGGCAGGCCACTGCCGCGAGTTGAGGATACGGTCAGAATCGGCGAACTTATGCGCCTAGCGGCACTATCCAAGTTCGGGTGGGAAAACGACGAATCAAACGGCCGGAGGAAACCGAAGGCCCCTTCGGTGATTTCGGGACGCGATCCCGAGGGAAGCCCCCTGCGCAACTCTTCGCATTCGCACGCGTTCTGGCTTCCCGAGGATGCCGACGGCGACGGCTGGATTGATCATATCACGGTCTACGCACCCGAAGGGCTTAGCGCCGATGTCATGTCTAAGCTTGACCGCTTGACGCGCTTGTGGGTCAACGGAAGCACGGGAGATAAAAAAAACGGTGAGGATTCCGCTTCTCTTGAATGGCGCTTGGCTCTTGAAGGATTCGGATGTCCCAAAGACTTTTCCGGTTCTTCAAGAATCCTCGGTACAGGAAAGGTTTGGATAAGCGCGACTCCGTTTCTTGCCACAGGGCACCTGAAATCCCAAGGTTATCCAGGTGAAATAAAAAGACTGCTTAAGCGCAGGGAAATCCTTCCAGAGCGTCTAGTGGACGATGTCCAAATCGAAGTTCTTCCGAGCGTAAGAATCGGCGGCGCAGACCGTCGCACGGCGCATTTTCACCGCTTCCGTTCCCGAGGACAAGAAAAACAGACCGAATCTCAGGGAGCATTGCTGCGATTGAGTTTCCCCGAACCAGTAAGCGGTCCGTTGTGTCTCGGGTATGCCTGTCATTTCGGCCTTGGGCTGTTCGCACTGCAATCTACCTGAGAGATGCCCTCATCTTGTCGGAATTAAAAACGGTTCCTATCGGTTATATCCAAACTTCCGAGTGAAAGAAATCTCTACAGAACCATTGCCAGCAAGTTGGCAATATAATTTCACAAACACCCATTATATTATGATATATTCTGAAATTGTGAGGAACAGGGTACGAGTAAAGAAGGTGTCTTTACATAACAGTTAAACGGACGAGAAATAAAAACCCATGGAACCATAATGAACGATAAAAACCAGCTCCCCCTTCCGTTGCCCCCCTCGCCGGTCAAAGACGAAGCTCTTTTAGTTCCGGCGCGGATGGTGAACGAATGGGTATATTGCCCCCGGCTCGCCTACCTTGAGTGGGTAGAGGGGGAATGGGCTGAAAGCGGGGACACAGCTCAGGGAAAGCGTGCCCACGCCCGGGTTGACAAGGGCGGAAAGCAGCTTCCCCCACCGGAAGAACTCGGCGGCGAGATGTTCAAGGCCCGTTCCATCACTCTTTCCTCGGAACGTCTCGGCGTTATCGCAAAAATGGATGTCGTGGAAATCAGCGAAAAAACAGCAATGCCGGTGGATTTCAAAAAAGGCAAGCGCCCGCATGTTGCCGCTGGCGCGTATGAACCGGAGCGCGTACAGGTCTGTACGCAGGCAATGATTCTTGAAGACAACGGCTATGAAGTCCCGCGGGGCGCTCTCTGGTATATCGGTTCAAGAGAAAAAGTTCCGGTAGTTCTGGATGACGAGCTCAGAAACAAGACCATAAGCGCAATTTCGGCTCTCAGGGACGCAGCCTCTTCCGGTCAAAGGCCACCCCCGCTGGAAAACAGTCCAAAGTGTCCTCGCTGTTCTCTGGCCGGAATATGCCTTCCGGATGAAACCAATCTGTTCAGAAAAAAATACACTCCCCGTCCTTTGAACCCGTCCGATGACCCTGCGCTTCCTCTCTATGTCCAGGCACCCGGGGCGAAGCTGCGAAAAAGCGGCGAGCGGCTGATTGTAGAAACCGAAGAGAATTCAATGGAGGTGCCCATGATAGATGTTTCGCAAGTTGTTCTGCTTGGACCTGTGTCCGTAACAACCCCCGCCCTGCACTCGCTTATGAACAGCGAAGTTCCGGTGTCCTGGTTTTCCACGGGAGGCTGGTTTCTGGGTCATACCATGGGAACCGGCAACGGAAACGTAGCCGTGCGCGAAGCCCAGTACCGATGCGCATTTGATGAAAACAAGTGTTTGGCTATTTCCCGAGGTCTTGTGGCAGCAAAGGTTCAGAACTCGCGCACCATGCTGCGTCGCAACTGGCGCACCGAACGAGATGCAACCAACAAAGACAAAGCACTGGAAAGATTGAAACGTATCGGGAAGCAAGTCTCTAAAGTCAGCGACGTCCAGCAACTACTGGGAACTGAGGGTGAAGCCGCAGCAATCTATTTCGCTTCGTTTGAAAATATGCTAGCCGTATACCCAAGAAAAAACCTGGCGAGTTTTTCTTTCTCCACGCGCAATCGCCGTCCACCAACCGATCCTGTGAATGCCATGTTGTCACTAGCGTACGCGTTGCTAACAAGAACTTTCACTACTACAATTTCAGCGGTCGGATTAGATCCTTACATGGGCTTTTATCATCGTCCACGCCACGGTCGTCCAGCGTTATCGCTTGATTTGATGGAACCATTCCGACCCATTGTCGCCGATTCCTGCGTAATACAAGCCATAAATAACGGAGAAATCAAACCGAAAGACTTTGTTTTCAACGGACCGGCCTGCTCATTGAAAACCAGTGGGCGTAAAGCCCTCATTGCCGCTTTCGAGCGTCGTATGGATCAGGAAACCACGCATCCGCTTTTCGGTTATCAGGTTTCTATGCGACGGCTAATAAATGTTCAGGCGCGATTAATGGCCCGACACCTGCAAGGGGAAATTCCCATTTATCCTAATTACTTACCACGTTGACATGCCCAAAGAAAATCTTTACATAGTCACTTACGATATATCAGAACCAAAACGCTGGAGAAAAGTTTTCAAGCTGATGAAAGGATATGGTCACTGGCTGCAGTTGTCCGTCTTCCAATGCAGGTTAACTTCTAAACGTTACGCACAGATGTGTGCACGTTTAGAAGAATTAATACAGCCAACCGAAGACCACATACTGCTCCTTGATCTAGGTCCTGCTGACCAAGTCAACCCTAACATCGAAAGTTTGGGGAAGAACTATAAAATGCCAACGAGAGAAGCTATAATAGTATAGGTGCTATGTTTGGGGAGGTACTGCCGAATTTGTTACGAGAGCTTCAACAGGGAAATAATTATGGAGAGTACTCGTATAAAATTTTTTCCTTATGTTTCAGAGGGATAGACCATATGGTGGTAAGCATTTTCAGGTACTTTTCGATTTTCATGGTAGAATGGGCAGGAGCCCTCGCAATATACAGGAATAGTTTAAGCCTCAGAACAAGTTATGCAGGGGGCTGATTTCCGCGGCCTTCTCGCCGCGGCCTCATTGAAGCATTACGACGCTTATTTGCTGTCGGAGGGGCTGGACTTGATTTCCGCGGCCTTCTCGCCGCGGCCTCATTGAAGCCCGCATTAGCTCGCGCTGTCGAACCCTGCGGCCCACGATTTCCGCGGCCTTCTCGCCGCGGCCTCATTGAAGCCGGGAAGATTGCGCCAAGCGATCCGCGTCGCGCGCGCGGATTTCCGCGGCCTTCTCGCCGCGGCCTCATTGAAGCAGGCGGCAAGGTCGGGGATTATTTTTTCTGAAAAGTCGATTTCCGCGGCCTTCTCGCCGCGGCCTCATTGAAGCCGGTTTTGATCTTGCTCACCAGGGAACCAGCCGACGATTTCCGCGGCCTTCTCGCCGCGGCCTCATTGAAGCACCGTTCTTTTTTTCACCGTTCAATCACCGTTCTCGGATTTCCGCGGCCTTCTCGCCGCGGCCTCATTGAAGCTCATAGGCGCGGCGATTATCGCGGTGCTTGTTGTAGTGATTTCCGCGGCCTTCTCGCCGCGGCCTCATTGAAGCGCCAGCGCAGGAACCCACTTTCTTCCTCGATCTGATAGATTTCCGCGGCCTTCTCGCCGCGGCCTCATTGAAGCACCAGTTCCCTTGCACGATCAATAGCAGCGTCGAAGGTGATTTCCGCGGCCTTCTCGCCGCGGCCTCATTGAAGCCTTAAGTAGTCGAACCATTCCTTTACGGGTTCGGGTAGATTTCCGCGGCCTTCTCGCCGCGGCCTCATTGAAGCGGTTCTAACTGAACTGGTAATCCTTCTTCACAGCATGATTTCCGCGGCCTTCTCGCCGCGGCCTCATTGAAGCCAGGAAGGGAAAATACTTGTCAAGGATTTTTTTAAGATTTCCGCGGCCTTCTCGCCGCGGCCTCATTGAAGCAAGGTAGGTTCCATACCAATCATGCCTTCGTCACCGATTTCCGCGGCCTTCTCGCCGCGGCCTCATTGAAGCGGTATCAAATCGAGAGTCTTCACGGGTTCCTGTCCTGATTTCCGCGGCCTTCTCGCCGCGGCCTCATTGAAGCACTTCCAGGATCTCATCATAGAGGCGGAACTCCACCAGATTTCCGCGGCCTTCTCGCCGCGGCCTCATTGAAGCTGCTGTTTGTCGCCATCCCGCTCTCGGCGAGCGAAAGATTTCCGCGGCCTTCTCGCCGCGGCCTCATTGAAGCCCACGACGCAGGAGCTTGTGACCGATGGGTTCCTGGCGATTTCCGCGGCCTTCTCGCCGCGGCCTCATTGAAGCAGGTGCCGTTCGGTCCATTTACCAAGCTGCGGGTCGGGATTTCCGCGGCCTTCTCGCCGCGGCCTCATTGAAGCGGGCTGGAGGGCTTTGACAGGTTCAAGTCCATACACCGATTTCCGCGGCCTTCTCGCCGCGGCCTCATTGAAGCCGATCAATCGACGTGCACGGAGTCCGAAAGGGCCAGGCGATTTCCGCGGCCTTCTCGCCGCGGCCTCATTGAAGCGTCTATTGCCTAAACTGCTTTTTTTCATTTTCCCGGATTTCCGCGGCCTTCTCGCCGCGGCCTCATTGAAGCCCCCCGATCCCAGGGCAACCCGTATTGAGTGCGTAGATTTCCGCGGCCTTCTCGCCGCGGCCTCATTGAAGCGCAGGCAGGTTTTGCCAGGTAATGCCCCCGGCATCCGCGATTTCCGCGGCCTTCTCGCCGCGGCCTCATTGAAGCCCCTTGATGCCCGCGGCCTCGGCGACGCGCCTGATGATTTCCGCGGCCTTCTCGCCGCGGCCTCATTGAAGCTTGGGTGGCTTGGATGAATGCCATCCTTACGGAAGGATTTCCGCGGCCTTCTCGCCGCGGCCTCATTGAAGCCTCGACATGGTGCGATATTACGGCATTGATACAACGATTTCCGCGGCCTTCTCGCCGCGGCCTCATTGAAGCGCAGGCAGGTTTTGCCAGGTAATGCCCCCGGCATCCGCGATTTCCGCGGCCTCATTGAAGCAGCTACGGATTCCGTGAATATTTCCGCGCGACCCGGGGATTTCCGCGGCCTTCTCGCCGCGGCCTCATTGAAGCCAGGCAGTATCTGCGACATCAATAGCCGCTATATCTGATTTCCGCGGCCTTCTCGCCGCGGCCTCATTGAAGCGAGCAGATACTACGATTACCGGTCGTTTGAAACCTTGATTTCCGCGGCCTTCTCGCCGCGGCCTCATTGAAGCGAGCTTGACGACTCGGGCATTTCGAAGGGCGATAGCTGATTTCCGCGGCCTTCTCGCCGCGGCCTCATTGAAGCTTGTGGGTAGTTAACAGGTAGATGGCGAGGAACCATTGATTTCCGCGGCCTTCTCGCCGCGGCCTCATTGAAGCTTCCATAGGAACATCTTGGATCGTTTCAGTCAGGAACGATTTCCGCGGCCTTCTCGCCGCGGCCTCATTGAAGCAAGCCGGAAACGCATCCCTCTTCCCACCCTTTTCGGATTTCCGCGGCCTTCTCGCCGCGGCCTCATTGAAGCTGGATTATACAGCAACTTTGGGTGGAGACACTTTGGGATTTCCGCGGCCTTCTCGCCGCGGCCTCATTGAAGCCTTAACAACTTCGGGGAAATTATCGGAAATTCCCCCGATTTCCGCGGCCTTCTCGCCGCGGCCTCATTGAAGCGGACCGGGACCGTCCTTTACCGCGCGGGAATCGTCCCGCGATTTCCGCGGCCTTCTCGCCGCGGCCTCATTGAAGCTGCTGTGCCACTTTTTCAGGGTTGTTTCTTCGCCACGATTTCCGCGGCCTTCTCGCCGCGGCCTCATTGAAGCCTGACCTGTTGCCTTACTCCCATAGCTCTAGTTTAAAGATTTCCGCGGCCTTCTCGCCGCGGCCTCATTGAAGCCACCGGCAACCCACGGCTCCACGCCGAGAGGCTTAAGATTTCCGCGGCCTTCTCGCCGCGGCCTCATTGAAGCTCCTCTCTTCACTTCCACTGAAAACCCCGAAGGGCAAGATTTCCGCGGCCTTCTCGCCGCGGCCTCATTGAAGCGTGGTTCGGACGGTGTTTCTGAAAAATCAGTTTCCGGGATTTCCGCGGCCTTCTCGCCGCGGCCTCATTGAAGCCGTGGAAGGTGGCGCAACAAAGGGGCATGAACACCAGATTTCCGCGGCCTTCTCGCCGCGGCCTCATTGAAGCTATACAGGAGGATAATTTGCTAAGCGGAGCGAGAAGATTTCCGCGGCCTTCTCGCCGCGGCCTCATTGAAGCCATAAAGAAAAGAATACCTTTATTACTATTAAGACTAGATTTCCGCGGCCTTCTCGCCGCGGCCTCATTGAAGCGGCGATATAACCGCCATCATCAGCACGGCTTTAAAAGGATTTCCGCGGCCTTCTCGCCGCGGCCTCATTGAAGCTCCAAAGTCTAGCCCACTTGTTACCTGCCAATCGGAGATTTCCGCGGCCTTCTCGCCGCGGCCTCATTGAAGCCTAGGTTCGCCAAGCGGTTTTCGAGTTGCGTCTGTCGATTTCCGCGGCCTTCTCGCCGCGGCCTCATTGAAGCGCTCAAAACGGCATTCATCCAGCGAACCCAGGAACCGATTTCCGCGGCCTTCTCGCCGCGGCCTCATTGAAGCCCACTCCCACGGGCGCGGCAAGCCTCACAAGCGGCGGATTTCCGCGGCCTTCTCGCCGCGGCCTCATTGAAGCGCCGGTTCCGCGTCAGATGTCGGCTCTATGACGGCCGCGATTTCCGCGGCCTTCTCGCCGCGGCCTCATTGAAGCCGTTCCGTTTATGAGCGGATCCCGGACGCGGAGGGCCGATTTCCGCGGCCTTCTCGCCGCGGCCTCATTGAAGCTCGGGCTGACTGGATCCGCTGCCGCCGCATTCCGCGTCGATTTCCGCGGCCTTCTCGCCGCGGCCTCATTGAAGCGCCGAGGGCGACCTGACTATCGCGGGCGACCGGCAGATTTCCGCGGCCTTCTCGCCGCGGCCTCATTGAAGCGCGGCGTAGAGACCGTCAACCGCCTGGAGGGTTCAGGATGATTTCCGCGGCCTTCTCGCCGCGGCCTCATTGAAGCGATATCTTTGTCGTCGTTTTTCGGGTTCGCAGGTCCCGATTTCCGCGGCCTTCTCGCCGCGGCCTCATTGAAGCACTACTTGAATGAGTCATGATGATTTGACCTTCGAGTGATCAAGCGCTCAGTTAAGCTGAAGTCGCTTGAATTTTTCATTATAAGGAGGCAAATCATGAATAAGAAGACGAGGAGCGAACCGACAGAGAAGGTTCGG
>Ga0209754_1000556_pt1 | contig 50094 bp, 26 predicted proteins | sample MesohylBB_FD_187295 | JGI IMG/M metagenome (GOLD analysis project Ga0209754, IMG submission 187295) | Host-associated microbial community of the marine sponge Aplysina aerophoba from Gulf of Piran - sponge mesohyl, lysed by bead beating... | ecosystem: Host-associated > Porifera > Sponge >...
TGTCGAGCAGGTCTGCCCCTTCGGCGGCCATGCGCCGCGCGCCTTCGATCGCGGCCTCCGGAGCGTGAAACGTGCCGCCGTCCGAGAAACTGTCCGGCGTCACGTTGAGCACCCCCATGACCAGGGGGCGCTCGCGTGATGTCAGGGTGTGCGGGCCGCAGACCACTTCCATGAGCGCAGTCTACGGGCTGCTGCTACCGTCGCTGGATGAGTTTGCGAAGGGGCGCCGGCGCAGGGTGCTTCGCCGCTCTGTTCGCCCTCATGGGGCAAGTCGCCGTCCGGCCCGGTGTCGCCGTCGCTGCCGTTGGCGAGGAGTGCGGATTCACCTTCACGGAGGTGGCGGTGGAGTCCGGCGTGCGATTCGTCCACGCCTCAGGCGCCAGCGGCGGCCTGCACCTGCCGGAAACGATGGGCGCCGGCGCGGCCTGGATCGACTACGACGGAGATGGTTGGCTCGATCTCTACCTCGTCCAGTCGGGGCCGTTCCCGCCCGAGGCGGGTGGCGAGTCGGCGGATCGGCTGTTCCGGAACCTGGGACCCGACGCCGCAGGGAGGGTCCGATTCGAGCCGGTCGATGCCGGCAACTTCGCGAGCGGTTACGGTCAGGGCGTCGTGGCGGCCGATGTGGACGGCGACCGCGACGTCGATCTGCTGGTGTCGCACTACGGTCCCACAGTGCTCCTGCGCAACCGCGGAGACGGATCCTTCGCGCCTGCCGAACCACTGTCCGCAGCCACGCCGGAGGGGGGGACGGACGATTTCCCCTGGGGATCCTCGATGGCCCTCGCGGACGCGGACGGAGACGGCGACCTCGACCTCTACGTCTCGCGGTACCTCGACTACGACCCGGACCACGGCCTGGTCTGCCGTCGGGACGGTCCGGGCTCCGAGCCGGAGGTCTGCGACCCGTCGCTGTTCCTGGGCCAGCACGACCGCTACTACGTGAACCTGGGGGCCGGCGCTTTCGAGGACGCGACCGCTCGGGCCGGCCTCGACGGTGCCGACGGCAAGGGGCTTGGGGTTGTCTTCGCCGACCTCGACGCGGACGGATGGCCCGATCTCTATGTGGCCAACGACCTGACCCTGAACCTCCTCTTCCGCAATCGCGGCGATGGCACGTTCGAGGATCAGTCCCTCCTCTCGGGCGCCGCCGTCAACCGGAACGGACGCCCGGAGGCGGGCATGGGGTTAGCGGCGGCCGACTTCGATTCCGACGGCGACGTCGATCTGATGGTCACCAACTTCGACGTCGAGACGAACACCCTGTATCGCAATGCGACTTCCGGGACCGACCTTCTTTTCCAGGACGTGTCGGCCACCTCCGGTTTCGGCCAGCCCTCCTTCAACCTGCTGGGCTTCGGGATCGTGACCGGGGACTTCGACCGCGACGGCGCGCTCGACGTGTACGTCGCGAACGGGCACATCTTCGCGTCGCCGCGGCGCGACAACACGGACCACCGGCAGCGGAACCTGCTGCTGCGGGGCAGTGCTTCGGGGAGCTTCTCCGAAGCGCGGTGCGACTGGACGGACCAGGGTCCCCTGGTGAGCCGCGGGGCAGCCGTCGCGGACTTCGACAACGACGGCGACGGCGACCTCCTTGTGACGGCCAACGACGGTCCGGCGCGGCTCTGGAGGAACGACACGACCGGCCCCGCGGGTGCGGGTTGGCTGGGCCTCGAACTTCGCGGCCGATCCGGGAACACCCAGGCTGTAGGGGCTGTGGCGACCCTTTCCGGCGAGGTCGCACAGCCGCCTTCACGTCGCTGGGCGTTGCGCGGCGACAGCTACCAGTCGTCGAGCGGGCACCGTCTGCGTTGGGCGCTTCCGGCGACCGGCGCTTTGAGCGGCGCCGGGGAACCGAGGCGCCTCGACCTGCGCTGGCCGTCCGGCGCCCGGACCCGGATCGTCGATCCGCCGGTTGGCGTCTACCTCGTCGTCGAGGAGCGGCCGTGAAACCGGCTGGATGGCTGGCGGCGTTGGGCGCTCTGGCGACTGCGGTGACAGCCGCGACGGCCCAGGCTCCACCGCCGAAGCTGGAGCCCGCACACTTCACACTCGACAACGGGATGACCTTCCTGGTCGTCGAGCGACCGGGAAGGCGCCTCCTGGCCGCTGTCTGGGCGGTGCGCGGCGGCTCGGCGATGGACCCGCCCGGCCGTCGCGGTCTGGCACACGTCGTCGAGCATCTCCTGTACGCCGGCAGCCGTACGATCGGCACCCGCGACTGGGAGGCGGAGGCGCCCCTCTTGAAGCGGTGGGAGCAGTTGTACGGACAATCCCTGCGGCGGGGTGCCCCAGCGCCCGGCCTGGAGCGCGTGGAGCAGCGGCTGGTCGAGATTCAGCGGCCGGGTGCCTACGCGGGCGCCTACACGCGAGCCGGCGCGGTGGGGATCGATGCGTTCACCCGCCATGACTCGACCGCCTTCCAGGCCCTGGTGCCGAAGGAGAAGCTCGAACTCTGGTTCTGGCTGGAGTCCGACCGTTTGCTCGAACCCGTGTTCCGCGGCTTCCGGCGCGAACTGGCGGTGGTCGAGCAGGAGCGGCGCCAGCGCATCGACTCGAGCCCGACGGCTTCCTGGTTCGAACTCTTCGACGCCGCCTACTGGGGCGTGGGGCACCCGTACGCTCATTCGCCGGGCGGCGAACGTCTTGAAGTCGAGCGCTTGCTGCCCGAGCACGCGCGGACCCACTTCGAGGCCGGCTATCGGCCCGAGCGGATCGTCGCGGTGCTGGTCGGCGACCTGTCGGTGCCGCAGGTGCGGGAGCTCGCGCAGCGGTACTTCGGGCGACTGGGGAGTTCCCGTCGCGTGGCGGCGGCCACGAAAACGCCTGAGGTTGCGAAGCCGGCGCTCGGCTCGCTGGACGGTCTCTGCGCGTGCCGGAGCCAGGTCGAGATCCGTTATCCCACGGTGCCGTTCGCGGCGGCCGGCGATGCCGTCGCCCTCGATGTGCTGGCCGGTCTCCTGAACAGCCGGTCGGGGCGGCTCTACCGCGAACTCGTCGTGGGAGGGGGGCGGGTCGCCTACGCCGCGTCGGCGGAGCATGTGTCCAGGAAGCTTGGCGGTTACTTCGCGGTACGGATCGAGGCCGGTGAGGGAGGGAGTCTGGAAGACTTGACCGCGGCCTGGGACCGGCTGCTCGGGAGGATTCGCACTGGTGGCATCGATGACACGGAACTCGCGCGGGTGCGCCGGCAACTCGTGACCGACTCGTGGCGTCAACTCGAACAGGACGCGGGCCTGGCCCATCGGCTGGCTGCGGCCGAGGTCCTGGGGGGTTTCAGCCAGTTGGAGGAGTGGCTGGACGCCGCGTCCGCCGCTTCCGCGGAAGACCTGGAACGGGTCGTCGACCGCTACCTCGTTGCGGCCGAACGGGCGGTCCTCTCCCTGTCCCGGACCGGGGGAAGTTGACGTGCTGCGACTGGCGGCGGTCGGGGTCTTTGTCGTGTGGGCGCCGCTCACTGCACAGCTCTCCGCTCAGGAGATCCCGGACCGGCCCGAAGCTCTCCGTTTCGCGCTGTCCCGATTCGATCCGCCTCCGGTCGACGGACTCCGTTTCGAGCTTGGTAACGGCCTGCCGGTCTACGTCGTGTCCGACCGCAGCCTGCCCCTGGTCGATGTCGTGCTGGCGCTGCCGGTCGGGGACCGGGACGAGGGGTCGGGTGAGGACGGCATCGCGTCGATGACCGCCGCCATGGTCAGGCGTGGGGGCGCCGCCGGCCTCGGTCCCGAGGAGCTCGACGACGAAATCGATGCTCTGGGCGCGCGCATCGCGAGCAGCAGTTCGTGGGCCCGGACCGTGCTCGCGCTCGATACCGGTTCCGAGGCCCTTGACCGGGGCCTGGAGCTCCTGGCTGCGATCGTGTTCGAACCGCGATTCGACGAGCAGCGGCTGGCGCAGGCGAAGGACAACCTTCGCGTCAGCCTGCTCGCGGAAGGGGACGACCCGCGCTCGGTCCTGGATCGGGAGTGGTCGCGCCTGGTTCACGGGCCGGACTCCCCACACAGTCGACGCTTGACGGAGGCGTCCGTGGCGGCCTTCGAGCGCAATGCGCTGGCACGCTTCCACCGACGGCACTGGCGTCCCGAGGGCGCGGTGATCGCGGTATCGGGCGACGTGGATGCCGAGGCTGTGGTCGCGCGACTCGACGAACTCTTCGGCGGCTGGGAGGCGCCGGAGCGGGTAGCGGGCGGGGAGGCGGAAGTGTCCGCGGACCCCGCGCCGGCCGAGCCGGCGAAGTCGGGTTTTCGGCCGGACATCGCTGCCGCGTCTCCGGGTTGGTGGCTCATCGACCGGCAGGGCACGCAGGCCGCGATCGCGCTCGGCCATCGGGCCGCCGAGTTCGACTCCTGGGACCACCGCGACCGCTGGGCCTTGATGTTGCTGACGGAGATTCTGGACGGTCCGGGCGCGGTGTCTCGCCTGCGTGCGCGACTGCAGCTTGAAGAGGGCCTCACGTACCGGGTGTTGACCTGGTTCGACCTGGTCGTCGTGCCGGCCGAGTCGGCGCGGGGCCGAACGCCGACCCCGAGCGCGAGCGAGTTCCGGATCTTCCTGGAGACGGCGCCCGAGTCCGCCGCGGTGGCCGCGGCGGCCGTACTCGAAGAACTCGGACGGCTGCGACGGGGCGATGTAACCGCTGCGGAAATCGCGACCGCCAGGCGGTCCCTCCTGGCGCGGCTGCCGCTGCTGTTCGACCGCGCCGAGGTCATCGCGGGGCGCTACGCCGAGGACGAGTTGCTCGGCCGTCCCCATGAGTACTGGTCCCTGTACCGGCAGCGGCTGGGCACCGTGACCGTGACGGACCTCCGGCGCGTGGCGCAGCGCTTCATCGATCCGCGGGGGATCGCCCTGCTTGTGGTCGGCGACTCGGCGGCGGTGACTTCCGGCCCCGGAACGACCGACCTGCGACAGGCTCTTGGGCCGCCGCGTCGCTAGTAGACCGCGGTGTCCGGGTAGAACGCGTACCAGCCGAACCAGAAAGCGATGTGGCCGGGGACTCGCGCTAGCAGGTCGCCGCCCGCGGCGGGCGCCAGTCCTCCCTCGGATAGCGACCAGACGGTGTCGTCCTCGGCGCGAAGCTGGCGGACCGGCGCGATTCCCGGGATCCGGAACCTGCGTTCGCCGCGTTCGTAGGCGCGCACCGCGCCGCTCGCGGAGTCGAGCACGATCACGATGGCCACGCCGCCCAATGTGTCGTGGACCACTAGCTCTTCCCGCAGCTTGTCCAGCGGGTAGGCCTTCGTTTCACCGCGGATTCGCAGGGCATAGATCCGCGCGTTCCGCTCCAGGGCGTCGCTCTGCTGCCAGACCGCGAACTCGACGCCGGCGCGGGCCTCGTCGGCGGCGCCTTCGATGTAGCGGTAACCGGTTTGCTGCGCCGCCGCCGGATCGGGGCGCATGATCGTGGTGTCGGGGTAGCGCTGCTTCCAGACGTCCCACCGCGTGAGTGTCATCGGCAGCATCGTGAGCCGCGCTCCCTCGGCCGCGCGCTTCCCGACCACGGCTTCGCCGGTCAGGTTGCTCCACAGGCTGCGCGTGGCGTCGTCGAACATCAGCTTGTTCGAGCGGTAGAGGAGGCCCGAGGTGCCGAACAGGACGCGGTCGCCGTTCGCGTCCTCCGCGAGGTAGAGGATCCCGGAACCGCAGAGCGTGCAGAATGAGAGGGTGACGGGCCGGCCGCCGACCGTGTCGTTCAGCAGTTCGTGCCAGCTCAGGACCTTGACCGGGTAGGCGCGGTGCTGGTCGCCCAGGCTGACGCCGAAGACGGTGTCCGTGTCGCGCATGAACCGGGCTGCGTCGGGAGGAACGAACTCGGGATCGTCGATCGTGGGGATTCCGTCCAGGGGAACGCCTCCCCACTGGACTTCGCGCAGTCTGAGGCGGACGGTCGCTTCAGGGCTCAGGATGCTCCGGTAGGCCGGATCGATGCGCGAGAACAGCTCGCCCTTCCAGGCGGCGTACCCGGGCGGCGGTTGGAGCTCCTCGCGGCCGCCCACGTACTCGAACCAGTCGCGGTACCGGCTGCCGAACTGCTTGCCGGAGAGGTCCTCGAGGAGCTGACGGGCGTCGGCGCGGGCCTCGTCCGGCGAGAAGAAGTAGGCGTCGACCAGGGGAATCAGGGCTTCTTCGTCGGCTCGCGCCAGCGCCCTCGCCGCCCTCTTCCTCACCTTCGGCTTGTCCGACATCAGGCGGCGCAGGCGATCGTAGACGGCCGGCTCGGATCTTCTCTCCACCGTGGGAAGGTCGCCGAGGCGCAGTGTCGGGTCGTCCTCTTCGGTCAGTTGGGCGGTGAGTTCCGCGGCGCCCAGGAGGGCCGCGCCGGCCATTACCGCCGTCAGGCGGAGGATGAGAGTGAGGGACACGATGGGAGAGTTCCCGTCAGTATTATCCATGGCGTGTCGAACGCGGGGGTTGCCGCCGGAGCTTCCGGCGCCAGAAGAACGTCACGCCGCCCGTCAGCGGCGTCAGTGGTCGTCATGGCGGTGTCGGTTCTCGGTCTCTTGCCGGTTGCCTCGCCAGCCGCCGCCGACGAACCGGAGATCGTGCTTTCCGGGTTCGAGGTGACGCCTGCGGAACCCGGCCCGGAGACCCTCTGCCGACTCGTCGCGACGATCGAGAACCGTGGCGGCAGGGCCGTCTACAGCTTCGGCTTCGACGTGGAACTGAACGGCCGGGCGCTGCCGGTCTATGAGCAACAGCTCTTCCTCCAGGTGATCGAGCCGGGCGAGTCGGAGGACGTGGCGCTCTACAACTTCTGGACCTCCGAGCAGGGACGGCCGGCGCCCGCCGACGGCAAGCTCGAAGTCGTCGTGCGATTGCGCGAGGCCCGCTGGGTCGAGGTGACGGAAGTCGAAGAGGACGGCGAGACGGTCGAGGTGTGGACGCCGGTCGGCGAAGTGGCCGGCCTGCCGCAGGCCGCTCGCCGGACGCTCGAACTGAAGTGAGCCGCACTGCCGCGATCGCGTTCGCGTGCGGCGCTGCGCTCCTTGGCTGCGCGGCGCCGCCAGCCTCGGACGACCCGCGCGCACTCGCCGCTGCGCGTCCGAACGTCGTGCTCATCTCGATCGACACTCTGCGTTCGGACCGGCTGCCGGCCTATGGCTACGACGGGGTCGAGACGCCGGCGATCGACCGCCTGGCCGCCGACGGGGTGCTGTTCGAGCGCGCCTACACGCACGTCAACGTGACCCTGCCGTCGCACGTCAGCCTGTTCACCGGGCTGCTGCCATCGGACCACGGCGTGCGGGACAACTCTGGCTACCGGCTGGACGAAGAGATCCCGACGCTGGCCGAGACGCTTCGCCGGGAGGGCTACGCGACTGGCGGATTCGTTTCCTCGTATGTCCTGCGTGCCGGAAACGGAATCGACCGCGGTTTCGACGTCTACGACGACGGCGTCAGGTTCGAGACCGGCCTCGATTTCGGCGAGCTGCAGCGGTCGGGTCGGGAGACGCTGAACGCGGCGTCCCGCTGGCTTGGCGAGGTCGAGCGTGCACCGTTCTTCCTGTTTCTCCACGTGTACGAACCGCACGCTCCCTACAACCCGCCAGCGCCGTTCGCCGAGCGCTACGACAATGCGTACGACGGCGAGGTCGCCGCCGCCGACGCGGTTGTCGGCGAGCTGATCCGGCAGCTCGAGGAACGCGGTCTGTACGACGAGTCGCTGGTCATCCTGCTATCCGACCACGGCGAGGGCCTGATGGATCACGGCGAGATGGACCACCTGATCCTCATCTACCGCGAGGTGCTCCAGGTGCCGCTGATCGTCAAGCTGCCGGCGGGCGAGCGCGCGGGCGAACGTGTCGCGTCGAATGCGCAGCTTGGCGACGTGGCGCCGACGGTGTACTCGCGCCTGGGCCTCGACCAGCCGGCGGAGTTCTTCGGCGTCGACCTGCTGGACCTCCCCGGAGAGCCGGAACCGGGCGCGGCGTCTCGGCAGATCGTCTCCGAGAGCGTCTATCCCCGCATTCACTTCGGCTGGAGCGATCTGGGCTCGATCGTCGAAGGGGACCTGCACTTCATCGAGTCGCCGGCCCCTGAGCTGTTTCGGTTGTCCGACGACCCCGGCGAGCGGAACAACCTGATCCAGGAGGAGCGTGCGGCAGCTCGCCGGATGCGCGGGGCGCTCGAAGCGGTCGACCGATCCTTGAGCTCACCGGTCGAGGACGATCCGGAGGTCCGGCGGCGGCTCGAGTCGCTCGGCTACCTGTCCGGCGGCGCGCGCGCAGGGGACGGCCCGCTTTCCGACCCGAAGAGCCGGATCGGTGTGGTCGAGGAGCTGGCGCGGGCCGCTCGTCTCGGTGCGGACGGCGAGCTGTCCGGGGCCGAGGCGGCATTGCGCTCGGTGCTCGAGACCGAGCCGCTGCTCGTTCTGGCATGGCACGAACTGGGAGAGATCCTGGAGCGCCGCGGCCGTTCTGCGGCTGCACTCGATGCCTACCGCCAGGCCTTCGAGGCGTCCGGCGGCAGTGCCGCGGCGTCCGGAATCAAGGTTGCCGAACTGCTGCTGCGGAGGGGCCGGGTGGCGGAAGCGCGTGAGCACGCCCTGGCGGTGGCCGACCATTCGCCGCTGGCGCCGCTGGTCCTGGCCGAAGCCGCCCTCGTCGACGGGGATCTGGAGGCGGCGGCCGAGCATCTGGAACGGGCCCTGGCCGAGCGGGGGCCGCGGATCGCGCCTCTCGTCGTCCGGACGGGCCTCTTGAACGCGCAGGGCCGCTTCGAAGAGGCGCTCGCCCAGAGCGACGAGGCGCTGGCCGAGTTCGGCGAGCGCCGCGACCGATCCGCCCTCGCGCGTCTCTATCTTCACCGCGGGACTGCGCTCGGAGCGCTCTCTCGACCGGACGAAGCGGAGGCCTCCTACCGGGAGGCGATCGCCCTCGACCGCGGGCTGCTCGGCGCCTACTCGTCGCTTGCCTTTCTGTTCGCCATCGAGGGTCGTGCCGCGGATGCCGGCAGGACCCTCCAGGAGATGGTGACCGTGAACCCTGGGCCGGTTGCCTACACGGAGGCGGTTCGCACCCTCCGGGCCATGCAGGACGAGCGGTCCGCGAACGCGGTGCTCGCTGAGGCGCTCCGGCGGTGGCCGGACAGTGAGGAACTGCGGCGGGAAAGGCGTTAGGCTCTCACGATGACCTGTGCGGACCTCACGGCGGTTCTTCGACTGTGCAACGCGGGGCGGTTGCTCATGTGGACGGTTCTTCTCTTCTGGCTGTCGGCCGGGTTTCCGGCGGCAGCCCAGACGGAACCGCGTTCGCCCTCGGGACCGGGCTTCGTCGAGGTCGTCAACGTCGAGGTCGTCAACATCGACGTCTACGTGACCGACGCCGACGGCAAGCCGGTTCTGGGCTTGGATCCGGACGACTTCGAGCTTCGGGTCGACGGACGGACCGTGCCGATCAGCAACTTCTACGCCGTGGAGCAGCAGGGCGACGAGCTCCTCGTGCGCCGCGGCGGCGAACTGACGGCGGCGCCGCTGCTGCCGCCGCCGCCCGAAGATCCGCTCGAACGGGAGGCGGCCGCGCGGCAGCCGGTGACGATGCCGCCGGAACAGGCGCTCCATGTCGTCATCTACATCGACAACCTGAACCTGACGCCGCTCAACCGCAACCGGGTGATGCGCGAGTTGCGGACGTTCATCCGCGAACACCTGAGGCCGGAAGACCGGATCATGCTGGCGAGCTTCGACCGCTACCTGAATTCGCGGATGCCGTTCACGAACGACCGCGACCAGGTGCGCCGGGCGTTGCTCGAACTCGAGGAGATGACCGGCCAGCGGGTGCACCGGGAGAGCGAGCGCCGCGACCTGTTCGAGGCGATCAACGACGTGAACACGGAGATCGAGAACCGGACGAACAGCCGGGCCCGGATCGAGGCGGCCCGCTCGGGCGGCCTGATCGGCGGCGGCGCGGTGCTGGCCCGCGAGCAGTTGATCAACTACGCGGGTTCCGTGCGCAACGAGACAAACATGGCGATCGACGGCCTGATGCGGCTGGTCGAGAACCTGTCAGCGGCGCCGGGGCGCAAGGCCGTCGTCTACGTCGCCGATGGCATCCCGATGATCGCCGGCGAGGACATCTTCTACTTCCTCCACGGCGTCTACGAGCAGGCCGTCTCGCTGATCGAGATGACCGAGTACGACATGTCGCGCCGCTTCCAGCAGCTCGCCGCGTCGGCGAACGCGAACCGGGTCAGTTTCTACGCCATCGACGCGCGCGGGCTGACCGTCTACTCGCAGGGCACGGTCGACAGCCAGGTCGCCGGCCTGCCCGGCCAGATGGCCCAGGTCGACACGATCGCGCGGACGAACCTCCAGAGCCCCCTGCAGTTGATGGCCGAGGAGACGGGCGGCCGGGCGATCCTCAACACGAACCGGGTGCTGCCCGACCTGCTCCATGTTGCCGCCGACTTCCGCAACTACTACGCCCTGGGCTATGTGCCGGACCTGGTCGGCGACGGCGCCTACCACCGGATCGAGGTCGTCTGGAAGAACAGGCCCCGGGGCGCGGAGGTTCGCTTCCGCAAGGGCTACCGGGACAAGACGCTCGAGTCCCGGATGATCGAGGGGACGCTTTCGGCGCTCAACCTGAACATGCTGGCGAACCCGCTCGGGGCCCGGATCCACAACCTGCCCCCGAAGCGCCGGCCGGACGGGAACTTCGACGTGCCTCTGGTCATCGAGGTGGCGTGGGAGGAGTTGACGCTCATCCCGCGCGACGGTGTGCACCACGGCCGCATTCAGCTCTGGATGGCGGCACGAGACGAGAAGGACCGCGCGACGGACCCGCAGCGGACCAACCTGAACATTGCCGTGCCGCCCCACCGACTGGCCGAGATCGAGGGCGGTACCTGGCGCTACGGCCTGGAACTCGTGATGGAGGGCGGCTACCACGACCTGGGGATCGGGCTGCGGGACGACATCGGCGGGCGCCAGTCGTTTCTGAGGGGCGGCGTCGACGTCCGGTAGTTCTCCTGTCGGTGCGCCGGCCTTCCGGCCGGCATCAGCCGCCGCTCGGCGCTATAGTGGCTTCATGGCTACTACTCTCTTGGGCCGGTCCGGGGGCGCCCCGGATCGAGCCATCTTCCGTCCCTGGCGGCGCCTGCTGCTCTGCTTCCTGCTGCTGCTGCCCGGCGCGAGCGCGCAGGCGCAGCGGCTGCTCGACCTGGGGCCCGTCATCGTGAATCCGGCTGTCGCTGAACCGGGCGTCGTGCCCTACGCGGTGAACCTCGACATCGACCTCGTCCGGTCCGCTCCCCAGCGCCTGGAGATGCCGGCGCCGGACGGGCGGCTGCTGGTCGCCGAGCTCAGCGTGTTCGAGGACCGCGGCAATGGCGACGCGATGTGGGCCGGCCGGATGGCCGGGTCGGACTACGAGAGCGTCGTGTTCACTGTCGCCAGCGACCACCTGGTGGGGCACTTCGGCGTGCCGGGCGGGGCGAAGTACCGCGTCTCGGCCCGGCCGGACGGCAGCGGCCGCATCGAGGACATTTCGACGATGACGCGGAGGCCGCGGGAGGAGTTCTGCCCCGGCGGCGTGGTTCCGGACAGGCCGCTGCCGGCGGCCGCCATCGAGGCGCAGCGGACGGGCGATCCGGAGCGCGTGGTCCAGGCATCGAACCACAATCATCTGGACATGCTGGTCGTGTACAGCGACGCGGCCCGCAGGCGCTACGAGGCCCGCGACGGCTCGGTGGACGCCCCCGTGCAGGCATCGATCGACTACCTGAACACGGTGTTCCGCAATGGGGAACTGGATCTGGTCGCCCGGTTGGTGCACCACGAGCAGGCGCCGGACTCGCTGGCCATCACGAGCTCGGGCCGCGTCGTGCTCGGCAGGCTCCAAAGCAACCAGGAAGTGAGGGCGCTCCGCGCTGAGCACCAGGCGGACCTTGTTCACATCTTCGTGACGGCTGAGGTCACCGACGTTTGCGGTATCGCCTATCTCCTGGGGAAGGGCGATACCGCGGCGTCGTTCTCGCCGGCGGGCTACGGCCTGACACTGATGCAGGGCTGCGGCGACGAGACCTTCGCCCACGAAGTCGGCCACAACCTGGGTGGGAACCACGATCCACCGAACACCAACGGGTGTTTTGAGGATGCGGATTGCCGGAACAACGTAATCGCGCCCTACGCCTTCGGGCACACCTGGTTCAGCCCCTCGCCTCCGAACCCGCCGCACAAGGACACGATCATGAGTTACGGCAGCGGCGAAGTGGAGCCGTGGTTCTCGACCGTCCGGGTTCAGCCGAGAATCGATGGCCACGCTGTGACGCTCGGGATCGCCGGCGAGCGGGAGAACGAAAGGGCTTTGCGCGAGTATTCTGTGCCCATTGCACCTCGTTACAGCGACTCGCTGCCGGGAGGAACGGGTCCCGATCCCGGACCGGATCCGGAGCCTCCGCCGCCGCCTGGCGCCGGGCCGACGGCGCCGGGCAACCTGACCCCCACCTTGACGGGTCCCACCAGCGTGCGTTTGTCCTGGGTCGATCGATCGGACGACGAGAACGGCTTCGAAGTGCAGCTTCGCCCGGCGGGCGGAGGCTGGCGGACGGCTGCCACGCTACCGGCGAATGCGACTTCCGCCGATGTGACGGGACTGGAGCCCGGCGGCCGCTACGACTTCCGGGTGCGGTCGTTCAACGGCGCCGGCCGGTCCGCGAGCAACATCGTGACGATCGTTCTGGACCCGGCCGTGCCGGCCGATTACACGGATTGCAAGCCGACCGGACCGCAGATCGTCTTCGCGCACGGGTACACCGTCAGCATGTGCATCGAGCACGAGAAAGACGGCGAGGTCGTGGAGGCGGATGCGGTCGACTACGGCCTCGATTCGCGCGAGTCGGGCCTGCTGTACTTCTTCGATCAGGACAACTCGGAAGTGCTGATCAAGGTGCTCGACGCCTGCGCGGTGAACGAGCACCGGTGGGTGTTCGTCGCGCCGGTGACGACGCTGGCGTTCAACCTGTACGTCGACGAGACGGCGACCGACAAGCGTTGGACCCACCGGAACCCGCGGGGCGGCGCGACCGCGACGACGAAGAGCGACATAACGGCGTTCCCCTGCGATCCTGGGGCTGCCGCGCCCTCGACCGTCCCGGATGGCGGCGCCGGGATCGATGGCGTGGATCTCGTCGATGCGGGATTCCCGGCGGCGCCGGCTCAACCGACATCGTTGGCGCGGGTTGAACCTCCGTCGTCGGGGCCGGTGCGAGTGACTCAGCCGATCAGCGCGGGGGAAGCGGCGGCCTGCGAACCGCAGCCGGTGACGACCCTGCGCGGCGGCTACACCGTCAACATGTGCGTCGAGCACATCAGGGACGGTGAGACGGTGGTGGAAGAGGTGAAGGAATACGATCTGGACTCCGAGCAGTCAGAGATCCTGTACTTCTTCGAGCCGAGCAATGCGGAGGTCCTGATCAAGTTGCTGGACGGTTGTGAGATCAACGGACACCGGTGGGCTTTCGTTGCGCCGGTGACGACGCTGGCGTTCAACCTGTCGATCGAGCCACCCGGCGGCGGCAAGGCATGGACGCATGAGAATCGTCTCAACCAGACCGCCGCGGCGAAGAGCGACATCAAGGCCTTCGCCTGCGCCGAGTAGTTCGCGTCTCGCCGGCTTGATGTCTGTGGGGCGCGGGAACATGACCGTTCCCGCGCCCGTCGGCGGTCTGAGTGCCCGCGACTACAGCACCCGAATCGGCGTCGAGGACGAGTGCTGGTCGTTGTTCTCGTCGGTTACCGTGACGACCAGCGTGTAGTCGCCGCTGGCGAGTTTCTTCCCCGCCACGAACGTTCCGGAGAGTTGCGAGAGGCTTGAACTGGCTGCCGCGTCCGGTGCCAGGATGACGTCGCCGCCTTCGGCTACCTGCTCTCCGTTCAGGTGGAAGACCTGAGTCCGTACCGAGACCGGCCCGGCGCTCAGGTTCACGCCAACGAGGCTGATCGGTGTTTCACCACCGGCAGTGACTTCAGGCTTCGCTGCGGGAATGAAGGGTTCACCGCCGCGCAGGAACGGGAAAGCGACATCCTGGCGCTGCTCGGACGGATCCTCGCGCAGCAGCAGCCACTTGGTCGGCGGCTCCGGAAACAGGGGCGGCTGCAGCACGGGGCCTTCGCCCGGAACGTCGAGAACGGCGGTCGCCAGCGCGCGCCGGCCGGTGACGTCGTTCCGGATCAGGACTCGCACTGAGTAGGCGCCCGGATCGAGGTCGAAGTGCCCCCAGTACTTGATCCCGCTCTGGCGGATCGCGGCGCCGGCTTCCGCCAGGCCCAGGCCCATCCGAGTTGAGAAGAAGTCGCGTACGACGCCGTTCTCGTCGAGCGCGTAGGCGTAGATTTCCAACGGAAGAACCTCGCCACTCACGCCGGCCAGCAGGTCCTCGCCACGCGCCGTGATCAGGACGGGCGCGTAGGGCTTGCCGGCGTCGGCGGGGAAACCGGTGGCCAGAACCGAGGCCTCGATGTCGCCGGTCTCAACGCCGCCCATCACGGTCTGAGCCGAGTTCAGCGCTCGCTCGAAGGGGCTCGTCTGTTCGTACGTCTTGGGCGGATAGTAGCCGGGCCGGTGAACGACCCGGGTGCCCCGGGGGGCGTCCTTGAGCCGCACGCGCAGCCGCCGGAACTTGCCGTCCGGCCTGAGGTCGGTCGGCGTGAAGGCAAGCAGGTAGGTAACGCTCGTGCGCTCGAGCATCTCGGACATCGCGTCGCCCAGGTTCGTGAAGTTCGAGAACATCTCGCCGCCGGTGTCGTCGGCCATCTGGAGCATGGATCCACGGTTGCTCTGGGCCTCGCCCACGATCTGACCAGTCACGTCGACGGCCTGGATCGAGCAGTTCGCCTCGCGGAACAGACGGAGCATGCGCTCCATCGCACTCTGGGCGGAGGAGTCGCCGAACGTGCTCTGTTGATCCACCTCCTGGGTCTGGCCGGTGATCACCGCTTCGCTGTCAGCCAGCAGCTTCGCACGGTCTTCGTCGGTCAGGCCCTGGTTGCCGTACAGCACTCTCGTCGGCATGCCTTCAGACAGGAAGACGACATGCTTGCGGCCCTCGATCGAGGCCATCCAGTTCGCGAGCTGGCCCATGCCCTGCGTCATCGCGGCGATCTTGCTGGCTTCGTTTCCGCGTTCGGCCTGCTCCTGGAGGTTCTGGAGCTCGCGCCGCGTTTCGGCGAGTATCGAACCGGCGTCGATACCGGCGGCGTTCTGGGCTTCACCCGCTACGTCGTCGCCCGCCGCCAGAGCGCCACCGATGTCCGCGATGACGAGGCCTAGCGGGTCGCGCACGGCTCGTTCGCCAACCTGGACCTGCCCAAGCGACCGGATCGCCTGGCGAAGCTGGCTTCGGTCCGAGGTGAAGCCGAGCACGAGCCGGGGCCGGGTATCGAACACGGCGACGGCGACCAGGTCGGTCGGGTGCAGCGATGTCAACACCAGGTCGGCCGCAGCCTCCTGCGCTCGGCCGACTGAGTCGGGGGTCGTGAAGAAGAGGTCGAAGAAGAGCAGGAAGTGTCGCCGGGCTGCGACCGGGATCTGCTCCTGGGTGGGCTTGCCCTCGACGAGCGACAGGTCGACCAGGTCGAAGCCCGTGATCTCGACCTTCCTGCGGCCGTCCAGGAGTTCGAAGTCGTTCGCGGTGAGGTCGCGCACCGGCGCGCCTCTGCTGATCACCTGGACCGGCACCTCGACCACCGTCACGGTGGTCGAGTCGCTGAACTGGGCCTGTGCTTGGGGCCGACGGTTGCGTTGGGCGTCGGCGTCGGCCGCCGCCAGGAGCAGCGCGGCGGCGCATGTCGCGGCGGCGGCGGTTCTGGCGAGTCGTACTCGCGCGAACGGGGAAACGAAGCGTCTGCGATCGTTCATGCTCGGACTCCTTGGTTTCTGAGAGAGGTGGTCGGCCTCGGAGCGGCGAAGGCTCCGGGCCGGCCGCTCAGTTCAGGACCTTAAGCGGAATCGAGTTGAACGGCCGGGCCTGGGTCGCCGGATCGGTCAGCGTGACCCTCAGAGTGTAGTCGCCCGCCGGCAGGTCGACCGGATTGAAGGCGGCAACCAGCTTGTCGAGGCCGGGAATACCGGTCACGGTTCGCTCGAGCAGGTTGAACGTTCCGCCGTCCATCCGTTCTCCGTCCGCGTCGAGCACCGTGGCATGAAGGGACAGATCACCCTCGCCCAGGTTGTATCCAACGAGGCAGATCTCGGTCTCCCCTCCGTCGCCCTCGGCGAGCAGGGGTACCGCCGACGGCACGTAGGGCTGGCCCTTGACCGTGAACGGGTAGACCGTCGATTTGGCGTACTGGTCCGCGGGCTGTTCCCGGACCAGGAACCAGGCGCCGGGCTCTTCGTGGAAGAAGGGGGGCAGGAGGGTCGGCTCGCCGCTCTCGAAGGTCGGAACGTGCAGGGCCACCGTCTCGACCCCTGTGGCGCCCGTCGACGCGTTGCGGGCAAGGACCCTGAGCAGGTAGTCGCCGGGTGGCAGATCGAGGCTGCCGTAGTACTTGAGCCCCGTGTTCGCGAAGGTGTCCTGGCGGCCGGTCAGATCCAGGGTCACGACCCGGCTGAAAAAGTCCCGCATCTCCGTCTTTTCGTCGGTGATGTAGGCGTAGATCTCGACCGGGAGCCGGCGCGAGTCGTGGCCCTCGAGCAGGCTGCCGCCATCGATCTCGACGATGACTGGAATGTAGGCCTGGTTCGGGCCGGCTCGGAACGGTGCGGCGAGGACGTTCATCGTCAGGTCGTCCCGCTCGGCCGCGGCGGCGATCAGGTCGGAGGCGAGCAGGCGCTTCTCCATCGGGTGCAGGTCGCCGTAGGGTCGCGGCGTGTAGTAGCCCATGCGGTGGGAGAGTTGAGCGCCCTTCGGCGCCCGGGCCCGCACCCGCAGGCGATGGTGGTCGCCGGCTTCGCCCGGGTCGGAGGGCTGGAACGAGAGCAGGTAGGTCACCGTGGAGGACTCGAGCACTTCCTCGAGTTCGGCGCCGAAGTCGTTCGCGTCTTCGTGCAGCCGTCCGCCGGTCTCGTTGGCCAGGTAGAAGAGGGCGTCCCGGCCCACGACGCGGGCGCGGTCCTCCTCGCGCGAGTCCGCCCGCAGGCCGGAGATGTCGACGGTGTGGATCACCGTGTTGGCGCGGTTGAACTCCCTCAGCATCTGGTGGACCTGGGTCTGGAGCTGGGTGTTGCCGAAGCGCTGGTCGGTGTCGACCTGGGCGATCTGCCCGCGTTCGATCAGGTCGGTCTCGCGCCGGAACTCTTCGTCGGAGTAATCCGGCTGGCGGCCGAACAGGAGCCGGCCGTCGAAACCCTCCGAGAACAGGATCAGGTGCTTGCGCCCCTCGACCGAGGACAGAATGCGCGCCATCTGGTGCAGGGTGTCTGCCCAGCGCGAGATCTGGCCGCGAGCGAAGTTCCTCTCGGACTTCGCCATCTCCCGACCGATCACCTGGAGGTAGCTGCTCATGCTGCGCTCCATTTCGGTGATCCCCGGGTTTACGCCGCCCACGTCGAGGGACGCCGTCAACTCGGGCGCCGGCCCCGGCGTGTCGATCAGGAAGCCCAGCGGGTCCTCGGTCGCCAATTGGAGAAGTCTCGGGTTGCCCAGGGTCGCGATCGCCCGTGCGAGTTGGGCACGGTCGGGCGTGAAGGTGATCAGGAGTTGCGGCCCGGACTCGACGGAGTGGATGCCGACCGCTGCGAGGTCGGTCGGGTGCATGTTCTCCAGGACGAACGCGTGCGCCGCCTGCTGGGCCTTGGCGATCGAGGTCGGGGCAGAGTAGGAGAGGTCGAACAGGAACAGGAAGTGGCGCCGGGCCGCCGGCGGAACGCCGTAGTCCGTCTCGACGACGCGGCGGTCGTCCGGGGCGATCTGGTCCAGGTCGATCACGCGGAAACCGGTGAGCGTTTGCGCCTCGCCCTCGTCCAGGATCTGGAAGTCCTCCTCGGTCAGGCCGCGGACGGCGGTGCCGTCTCGCGCGATCACGTTGACCGGCACCTGGACTTCGAAGACGAACTCGCTGTCCTCGAACTGACGGAGGTCCCCGGGAGCGGGCTCCTGGGCGGTCGCATGGGGTGTCGCAAGCAGGAAGCCAGCCAGGGCCGCCACGGAGGCGAGGCAGCCGGCCAAGAACGCCCGCCTCGCGCGTTCAGGCTTGCAGGCGTCTGACATGAGCAGTTTCAAGGCTAACACCTACGCCGGTTCTCGGGTTGCGCCGCCTACTGCGTTCCGCGTTCGATCATCGCGGCGTACTTGCGCGCTTCCTCGTTGGTCGCATCCAGGCGCAGTGCCCGTTCGACGTGGTGCTTCGCCTCACGCATCTGACCGGTCGCCAGGTATACGCGCACCAGGCCGACGTGGACTTCTGGCAGTTCCGAGTCGGTCGTCAGCGCGCGTCGCATGTAGTCGAGTGCGGTCGCCGTGTCCCCGGCGGCGAGCGCCGCGTCGCCGCGGTAGACGTAGAAGAAGGGGCTTGCCTGGTTCATCGCTTCCAGGACGTCGAGCAGTTCCGCTGCCCGGTCGTGGCGGCCCTCGATCTGGTAGCCGCGGACCAGGTTGGTCAGCAGGGGCACGTTCCCGGGATGGAGTTCCAGTCCCTCCTCGTAGGTCTCGATCGCGTCGTCGATCCGGCCGGTTCGCAGCAGAACCAGGCCGTAGTTGTTGATCGCCTTGTCGAAATCGGGCGCCAGCCGGACCGCGATGTCGAGCCAGCGCTCGGCGGCCTTCAGGTCGTCCACCATCAGCGCCTCGGCGCCGAGGTTGTTGTAGTAGTGGCCGGCGGCCGCCAGATCCGTGATCGGCCGAAAGCTCCGGTAGGACTTCGGCCGGTAGGGCAGGAAGTCGTAGGTAGCCATGTTGCCGTCGACGTACATGCCGGCGACGATGTGGCCGCGGCTCACGACGACGCCGTTGTGGTAGTTCCAGCGCTGGTAGTCCTCGACCTCGACGAAGAAGGGGTTCAGGCGCCGCTCCCGTCCCGCCGCAACGAACAGGTTGACGAAGGAGAGGCAGTTGCCGCGAGCAGTGCTGAACGTCTCCGCGGCGGTGCGCGTGGGCCTCAGCTCGTACTGCAGATCGAGCCAGCCGAAGATGAAGTCCAGGACCTCGTCCCGGCGGCGGGTCTCGCTGCCGGCGGGGCTGACGCGCTCGTCGATGGCGGCGCGCAGTTCGTCGGTGACGGCGAATGGCACGACGACCTGCTGCCGCCAGCCGCTGCCCAGGCGACGCTCGAACTCGGGCACCAGAGCCTGGGCGCCGTCGAAGGGTACGTAGCCCGTGCAGGCTGTGGCGAAGGCGGCCAGGACGAAGACCTGGGCGCGGAGCGCTCGGGGCCGGGCAAAGGCCTGTCGGCTGGAGGTGGGTTCCATGGTGTATGGACAACGTCTCACTCGTGCTGTACGATTCCCGCACTCGACAGGTTGATCCGGGTCAGGCGCTGGTCACGCGGTCCATCAATGGGCGGTCGGTCATCGTCACACCAGACGTTGAATCTAGCGCGCCTCACCCCGAAGCGCGCGTTGGTGTGCGGTACTGGCGACTTGCCGTCAGGCGACGGTTGATCGGCAGTCACGGATGCAGGCACCGAGCCACGAGGATCTGACGGGTTGTTCAAAGCAATGGAGGCAGACCGCATTTTTGGATGTGCTCGCGAGGGTGGCCGCGTCAGTATGGCGCGGTCGTGTCGTCGGCGCTCCACGGAACGCCTGCGAAGGCGGGTTTCCGCCTACCGTCAGACGTGCCAGGCCGCTGGCCGTTTTGGCATGTGCCTTGCGGTAGGTTCTTCACTGTTGGTGAGCCGGTCAGGCTCGTTACCAAACTGCGGGGGACGGTTCAGTGTCCACTGAAGGACGTTGACTCCTCCGTACAACTCACCTTGGAGGGAGTATTGAACGTTATGAGCAGACGCACCGTTTCGACGTTCGGCGTCATCCTTTGTCTGCTCGTCGGGGGGGCGGCCTTCGGCCAGTCCGCGACGGGCAACCTGTACGGCACGGTGACGGACGAGTCCGGCGCGCCGTTGCCGGGCGTACAGATCACGGTCGGCGGCATTGGCGCCGACCGTGTCCAGTTCACGGATGAGCGAGGCGCCTTCCGAATCCTGGCGCTCGATCCGGGCGGCTACACCGTCAAGGCGGAGCTCGATGGCTTCGGCGGCCTGGAGTATCCGGACGTCGTCATTCGGCTGGGCCAGAACACGAGCCTGCCGCTGACCCTGACCGCGGCCCTTGAGGAGACGATCACCGTCACTTCCGAGAGTCCGCTGCTTGACGAGCGGCAGATCTCGGCCGGCACGAACGTCAGCCAGGTCGAATTGGAGAAGATCCCGACCGCGCGCGACCCGTGGGCCATCCTGGCCCAGACCCCAGGCGTGATCGTCGACCGGGTCAACGTCGGCGGCAGCGAGTCCGGCCAGCAGGCCAACTTCCGTGCTGCGGGCGTGTCCTCGTCGCAGAACGACTTCCAGATGGACGGTTCCGAGATCACGGACATGCGCGCCACCGGCGCTTCGCCGACCTACTACGACTTCGATCAGTTCGCCGAGATGTCGATGACGACCGGCGGCACCGATGTCACCAAGAACAGCTCCGGCGTCCAGGTCAACCTGGTCACCAAGCGGGGCACGAACGAGTTCCGGGGCTCCGCGCGGTTCTACAACACGGCGGGCTCGGGCTACTTCGGCGGCGCCCTCAAAGGGTCGCAGCCGAACATCGAAGGCGAGCTCTACACGACCAACGGTCAGACGGCGCTTGCCGGCGCCCGCGTCCGCAAGATCGAGGACTTCGGTTTCGAGGCCGGCGGCGCGGCGATCCAGGACCGCCTTTGGTTCTGGGGTAGCTGGGGCCAGAACGACATCGGCCAGAACGCAGCTTCCGGGCAAGCCGACGACACGTTGCTCGAGAACACGGTGATCAAGGCCAACGGCCAGATCAACGACTCGAATTCGATCGTGGGCTCGTACAACAACGGCGACAAGCTGAAGTTCGGGCGCGGCGCCGGAACCACGCGGCCGCCCGCGACCACCTGGAACCAGCGCGGCCCCTCGGCGCAGTACCGCGTTGAAGATCAGCATGTTGCGTCGTCGAACCTGTTCTTCACCGGCACCTACATGCACGGCGACTTCGGTTTTGGCCTGTTCGCTCTCAGCAACCGGTCCGACCAGAACGGCCTGCACGCGGATGCTCCGGACCCGGAGCGGAACGACGGCATCTGGGCCAACAACTACCTCTCCGGCGGTACGTCATCGCCAAACGACCTCTTCAAGGTAGACGGCACGTACTTCTTCACCAGTGGCGCCAGCGCCACCCACGAACTCCGGTTCGGCGGGCGTTACCGGACGTATGAGAACGCTTCCGTCTTTCGCTGGGGACCTCGTCAGACCTGGCATCGACTTGACCGGGAGTGGTCGTACTTCGTCCGTGACGACGTCGGCGAGTTGACTGCCGAGTACACCGGCCTCTGGCTTCAGGACACGATTTCCCTCGGCCAGATGACGATCAACGCCGGCCTCCGGTACGACGCTCAGACTGGTGAGAACGGCCAGTACGATCTGCCGGCTCACCCGACCCGTCCCGACCTGATTCCGGGTGTCGCCTATCCGGGCGGCGACGCGGGCTTCAGTTGGGACTCCATCTTCCCGCGGCTCGGGTTCACGTATGCACTGGGCCAGGAGCGCGACACGTTGCTGAGGGCGAGCTACTCGCAGTTCGCGGACCAGCTACCGACAAACAGCGTTACGCGGTTGTCGCCGCTCGGCTACTCATACGCTCTTGCTGACTCCGTGACGGGTGAGCTCATCTTCACGAACGTCGACCCGGACGATCCGATCAGGGTCTGGAACACGGTCGATTCCGGCCTGAAGACGCCGTCGGTCACGGAGATTCTCGTGGGCGTGGAGCACTCCTTCCTGCCGGAGCTCGTCGTGGGTCTGCAACTGACGGCCCGGTCGGTCGATGATCTGACGGAGGCCTGGGCCTACGTTCGGCAAGACGGCAACCGTCGTCTGGTGCAGGCCAGTGACTACCAGCGAGGCGGCGTAATCAGTGGGACGCTGCCTCGCGGCGAGGGGAACTACAACGTCACCTGGTACGACTGGGCGGACGGTGTTCGGCCCCACGTCGGAAGCCATTTGCAGAACGGTGTTCGTAGTCGTGACTACCTCGGTTACAGCGTCACGCTGACCAAGCGCCTTGCCAATCGCTGGATGGCTCGCGGCTTCTTCCAGTACGGCGATGCCGAGTGGAATGTGCCGAACTCGTACTTTGACCGCGCCTCTCGCACTCCGGGCCAAGGTGGCGGCGATGTCGACGGCCAGCTCTACATGACCCCCTCGAGCGGCTCGGGCAAGGGCCAACGGTACTTGCAGTCGACTTGGTCCTACAACCTGAACGGGATGTACCAGGTTGCGCCAGACCGTGGCTGGGGCTTCAACGTCTCCGCCAACCTCACCGGCCGCCAGGGTGGCCCCATCGCGTACTACCGCAATGTGGCCCTCGCCACGGGCAGTACCAACGTCAATCTCGTTGAAGACTTCAACGATATTCGCCTGGACGACATCCAGTACGTCGACCTCAGGCTCGAGAAGGAGTTCGCGCTGACCGGTCCGGTCAACCTGACCTTCGGTATCGACATCTTCAACGCGACGAACGAAGGTACCGGCCTGTCCTACAACGACCGGGTCGGCGTCTCGAGCGCCGGCAACCTCGCGGACAACATCGCTCCGCGGATTTACCGCCTCGGCGTTCGCCTGAACTGGCGCTAGTCCATCAGGACAGGGCGAGGTCGGGGGCCTACGGTTAGCGCCAGCCGCCCCCGACCGCAGCCTTCAGCTTCGGTTTTGACCGCCGCCTCCGGGCTGATCCCGGAGGCGGCGGTTTTCTCTTGGGACGGTTCTTCGCCGAGCCGGACCGCTTGGTAGTAGCATCGTTGCTGGATCAGCGTTTTCGGCACGTTGGGGGAACTCATGAGCTATCGCATCCGAATCGCCGTTGCGGGCCTTGCCGGACTTCTGCTGGCAACTCTCCTCTCGGCTCAGGGCTGGGCGGGCCGGGGGCGTCTCAGCGGCACCGTCGAGGACTTGGAGGGCAACACGGTCGAAGGCGCGAGCGTCAAGCTGACCCTGGATGGCGCCGGCCCGGAGGAGGTCGCGACGAACCGCCGGGGACGCTGGGTGCGGGCTGGTCTCCGGAGCGGCGAGTGGGTCGTGCTGGTCTCCAAACCCGGCTTCGTTCCGACGGAGCACACGGTGATGCTCAACGAGTACGCCACCGGCGGGGATCGCCCAGTGCTGAAGACGGAACTTGAGGTGGCACAGGCCGGAGCGGAAGGGGCGGCCGCCCTCACCGACGACGCCGCGGCGCAGGCGGCGAGGGAACTCCTGGAGCAGGGCAACGGGCTGATCGCCATCGAGGACTTCGAGGGCGCGATCGAGGTCTTCAGCGAGGCCCTGCCGTCGTTGCCGGACGGGGCGAAAGCCTCGGTGCTCGTGATCATCGCGCAGACTCAGGCGCGCCTGGAGCGCGACGACGAGGCGATCGCGAACCTGGAAAAGGCGCTTGCCCTGGCGCCGGAGAACGTCGACGCGCTCCGGCTGATGAGCCGGCGGCTTACCGCACTCGGCCGGTCGGAGGAGGCGCAGCAATACCTGGCGCGGATGCCTGAGGACCAGAGGTCGGACCCGGAAATCCTCCTGCGTGAGGGCGTCGACCTATACAACCAGAACGACTTCGAGGGGGCGGTCGAGAAGCTGACTTCGGCGATCGAGGGCGCATCGGACTGGCCCGATGCGTACTACTACCGCGGCCTTGCGAGGATGGCGGCGACGCAGAACGAGGCCGCCGCGGAGGATTTCCGCAAGCTGCTCGAACTCGATCCGGACGGCCCACGGGCCGAGGAGGCGAAGCAGTTCGCGGAGTACCTGGAATCGCTCTGAGCGTCTGGCGCGCGGCTTGGTTGGCCGCGCTGAGCGTTCTGGCATGCGCACCGGCCTCGGAGGAGAGCAGGCCGGTTGCGAGCCGCGCCGCTTGGCCGCCGGCGCCCGATCCCGGCTTTGCCCGGGACGTCGTGCTGATTACGATCGACACCCTGCGCGCGGACGCGACGGGTTTCGGGGGCAACGCGGCCGCGCAGACTCCCCACCTCGACCGGGTGGCGGCGGAGGGGTGGGTATTCGAGCGCGCCTACGCCCACAACGTGATGACACTGCCGTCTCACGTCAACTTGCTGACGAGCCAGTTGCCCTACCAGCACGGCGTGCGCGACAACGGCGGTTTCGTGTTGCCGGAGAGAGTCCCAACGGCGGCTGAGGCATTTCTGAATGCCGGGTTCCGGACGGCAGCGGTGGTTGCCGCCTTCCCGCTGGATGCGCGCTACGGGCTCGCGCGTGGTTTCGAGCTCTACGACGACTCCTACCCTGAGGGCTCGGCTCCCGGCTTCGCGATCGCCGAGCGTGGAGGGGCCGGGGTGGTGGCCGCGGCGGCGGCCTGGTGGCGGCAGAACGAGGGGCAGCGGCGCTTCCTATGGGCCCACTTCTACGAGCCCCACTCGCCCTACGAGCCGCCCGAACCCTTCGCCTCCCGCTTCCCGGGCCAGCCGTACCTGGGCGAGGTTGCCGCTGCTGACGACTACGTGGGTCGCCTGCTCGGCGACGTGGCGCCCGCCGGCGCGGCGGCGGGCGTGCTGGTCGTCGTGACCTCCGATCACGGCGAGGCGCTGGGCGAGCATGGAGAGAGCACGCACGGCCTGTTCGCCTATGACGCGACGCTCAAGGTGCCGCTCGTGTTCTGGGCGGAGGAATTGGCGCCGGCCCGCTTGGGGCACCCGGCACGCCACATCGACGTCCTGCCGACGATGCTGGAAGCGGCGGGCGTGGATGCGGCGGCGCTGCCGGGGATGGCGGGCCGCAGCCTGTGGCGGGAACCAGCGGGCGGCGGGTCGACCTACTTCGAGGCGTTGCAGGCAAACCTGCAGCGCGGCTGGGCGCCGCTCCGTGGCGTGATCGCGCGCGCGGGTGACGCGAGCGGCGAGGGCGCCGATCGGCTCTTGAAGTACGTTTCGCTGCCGGAGGCCGAGCTATACGACCTGGACGCAGATCCGGCCGAGGCGAGGAATCTGCACGGCGCCGAGTCCGACCTCGTGGCGCGGCTCGCGGCCCTGCTGCCGGAGGAGTCCGAGTGGCCGCCATCCGTCGGTACGGTGAGCGAGGAGGAGCGGAGGGCGCTCCAGAGTCTTGGCTACCTCGGTTCGTCCGGCGGCGCAGCTCTCCCCGAGACCTACGGCCCGGAGGACGACCCTAAGCGTCTGGTGGACCTGGACCGGGCGATTCAGGCCTATTCGGAGGCGTTCCAGGCAGGGCGGCACGAGGAGGCCGAGCGGTTCGCCCGCCTGACGATCGAGCAGCGGCCCCAGATGGGTCTTGGCTACCGAATCCTGACCCAGGCGCTGCTGGAACAGGGCAAGGTGGAGGAGGCGCTGGACGTCATGATCGACGCCGAGCGGCGGCGACTCGCCTCGGCTTCGCTGCACCGGCAACTGGCGCTGACGCTGTCCGAGGTCGGTAGGGCGGCGGACGCGGTGCGGTTGATGGAGCGGTACGCGGGCTCCGCCGATCCCGAGGCGCTCAACGTCTTCGGACTTGTTCTCGCCGAGGCCGGGATGACGGACCGCGCCCGAGCGGTGCTCCGACGGTCGATGGAGATCGACGAGCGGAATCCGGTAGCTCGGCAGAACCTCGCGCTGGCGGCGCTTCACGCTGGCGACTGGCCGGCTTCCGAAGTCGAGGCCCGTGAAGCGTTGGCGCTCAACCCGCAACTGCCGCTCGCCTGGAACTATCTCGGGATGTCCTTGGCCAACCAGGGCCGGGTCGATGAGGCGCTGGAGGCCTGGCAGCGGTCGGTGGAGGCCGGCCCCGGCGACCTGGACGTGCTTTTCAACCTGGCCACCGTGGCGGCCCGCTCCGGCCGCCGGGAGGTCGCCCGGCCGGCGCTTCAGAGGTTCATTCAGGAGGCGTCGGCACCGGGGCTTCGCGATCGCCACGCCGCCGACCTCGAGACGGTGCGTGCCCTGCTGCGCGGACTGTAGGTCGCGACGCTGTCAGGAACTGCGGAGACCGGGTGCGCCGGCCTGCCATCCGTGCGCCCGATGACGGGCGCACGGACTGGTTCGCGGGTGGCGCGGGTCCGCGCCACCCGGGTCCTGGCCGGCTTCTGGGATTGATCAGAGCGGAGGATCGTTGGACTCCGAAGCCCGGCCTCGTTCCTGTGCGTCCTGCTGATCTCGCTCGTAGAGCGCCTGGTACCTCTGCACCTGCGTTGCGGCCTCTTCTGCTTTCCCCAGTCGGCGCAGCACCTGGGCGAAGCCGTAGGCTGCCTCGCTGTGCTCCGGCGCCAGCGCCGTCGCTCGCCGGTACGCGGCTTCCGCCCGCTGCAGTAGTTCCTCGCCGCGTTCCGGCTGCGCACCTGCCGCTCCCTCCCACGCGCGGGCGAGTTCCAGTAGCTGCTCCGCATCGGGCTCGTCCAGTAGCCCGGCGGAACGCTCGAGGGACTCCGCGGCCCCCAGGTACTCACCGCGCCAGAGCAGGATGGCGCCCAGCAGACGGTGTGGTGCGGGATCGGCCGGTCGCAGGGTCGTGGCTTCCCGCGCATGATGCAACGCGTCGTCCGGTTGGTTGTTCTCCCACAGTGCGGACGCCAGGGCAATCCGGGCGTCGGCACTGGACGGATCGAGTGCGGCGCCGCGGCGTAGCGGCTCTTCGGCCGCGCGGAAACTCCGCTCGAGCAGGAGCGCGTCTCCGAGCCGGGCCCACGCATCCGCGTTCTCCGGATCGAGTTCGACCGCGCGACGGAGGCTTTCGATGACCGAGGCGTCGCCTCCGGCGGCCGGGGCAGCCTCGCCCTGCAACTGCTCCAGGTGCCGCCGAGCCAGCGGGTCGTCGGGACGGAGTTCGAGGACCCTTCGAAGGTGCCGGGCTGCTTCGTCGTTCCGCCCTTCGCTCATCAGCAGGACGGCGAAATCGGAGAGCGCGGCGATGTGCTGCGGGGAAACGGCCAGCGTCTGCCGGAACATCTGCGCGGCCTCGTCAAGCTGTTGCATTGCCATCAGGACGGCGCCGCGTTGGTAGAGCCCGTCCGGATTCGCCGGAGCCATGTCGAGCGCCCGTTCCACGGCTGCCAGCGCTTCTTCACTGCGACCGGCGTGCAGAAGAACGGAGGACGCGGCGATTGCCGGCCGAGGATCGTCCGGCGTCAGCCGTCCTTCCCGGACCAGGTCCTCGAGAGCCCCGTCCGCGTCGCCGCTGCCGGCGCGTTGAAGGGCCAGGCGCACCGCGTTTCCGGTCGGGTCGTCGGGGTCTCGCTGGTACGGGTCGCTCGGAGCGGTCAGGCCGCTCGAAGCAACGGTGAGATTCTGGTAGCGACCGATGGCCGCTTCTGCCTCCTCCCTCTGGCCGAGGGCCGACAGCACCTGCCCCAGCACCTGAAACGTCTTGGCCAGATTCGGGTCGAGGTCGGCCGCAAGCCGAAGGAAGGGGAGCGCCCGATCCGTCTCGCCGGCTGCGTGGAGGTAGCGTCCGTAGTCGTAGGTCAGTTCCCGGGCCAGGGATCTGGGGGCGTCGGCCGGTGGCGGAGCGGTCAACAGCGGCTCGATGAAGGGACCAAGCGCCTCGATCGCGTCTTCCGTGCGGCCTGCCTGGTAGTAGGCGCGCGCCAGCCGGCCTGTGAGTTCCGGGTCCCCCGGCGCCAGACGCTCCAGTTGTTCGACGGCGCCGTCCGCTTCGCCGACCAGCAGGTAAGCGCCGGCCAGCGTGCTGCGAATGCTGCGTTCCAGGGCCGGGGGCGGAGACTCGGCCAGCGGCTGTAGTACGGCGAGAGCGCCCCACGGGTCGTCGCGCAGGAGGAGGGTGCGGCCGCGCAGCAACCTGACCGCCGGGTTCTGTGGATCGAGGCCGTCGATCAGCGCCTCCGCTTCGGTGGGCCGCTGGAGTTCGACGGCGCCGGAAGCGGCGGCCAGCCTGGCCTCCCGGTCGCCCGGGTTGGCGTCGGTCCACCGCCGCAGGTACTCGTAGGCGTCGCCCGCGCGGCCCAGACGTCCTAGCGTCATGCCCAGCGCCCGCAGCGCCGGCGACCGCGGTTCGACTTCGATCGAGCGGCGGTAGTACACGGCGGCTTCCTGGAGGCGTCCCAGCGCCTCGGCCGCCCGGCCGGCGTTGAAGAGGGCCGCCGCGTCGGGCCGGTCGCGACCGGCGAGCGGGGCCAGAACATCGAGGGCCCGCTCCGCGTCCCCTGCTTCCAGGAGCAGCGCACCCAACGCGGCGACGGCGATGTCTGGGGCGCCGGGCGCCGCGATCTGCTGCTCCAGCACCGCGATCGCGGCCGCGGGGTCCCCCTGTTCGACCAGCGCCATCGCTTCGCGTAGAGCGGGCGGCGGTTCCTGCGCCGGCGCCCCGCTCACGCCGAACAAGGCGAGCAGGACGAGCGCGAGAAGATCTCTGCCTGGCACCGTCATCGTCGGGGATGCTAGCGCGGCAGTCAGCGGACCACCCGCAACCTGGCGCCGGAAGGCAGGCCGGGCAGGCGGAGCGAGCCGCCATCGGGCCACAGGACATCGAGGAGCGCATCGGCATCCTCATCCTCGTCGGAGGACCCGCCGTCGCCCGACGGGATGCCGAAGGTCTGGGTGAGGGAGTTCTGGGAAAGGTAGGACGACCCGGCGCGCACCTCGCGGCGTTGCGACCGTGGCTCGGTCTGCAGCCTGATCACGGCGCCGATGCCGCGCCGGTTCGCGGTTCGGCGATCGAGCAGATCGACGCGGAGACTCTCACCCTGGCGGCCGCTCTCGTTGGCGTAGACCTCCGCGGGACCGTTGCAGTTCGCGATGGCGAGGTCCAGGTCGCCGTCCAGGTCGAAGTCCGCGGTTGCCAGGCCCCGGCTGACTCCAAGGCCCGAGAGGCCGCTCGGCTGCACGTCCTGGAAGCGGCGACCCTGGTTCTCCAGTAGTTGGTTCGGCTGGGCGTAGGCGTCGCCCGGGCGTTGCGCGTGGTCGGAGATGTCATGGAGCACATGGCCGTTTGCCACGGCCAGGTCGATGTCGCCGTCCAGATCGAAGTCGGCCAGGTCGACGCCGAAGCCGACGTACGGTTGCGACGGTTCGGCGATCCCGGCGGCGAAACGCCGGTCCAGAAACACGCCGTCGCCACGATTCGAGTAGAGGGCGTTCGTCTGACGGTCCAGGTGAGTCAGGATCAGGTCGTCGAACCCGTTCGAATCGACGTCGCCGACGGCGATGCCCATGCCGGCCTCCGGCTGGCCGCGGTGGGACAGCGCGGTGCCGGCGAGCAGGGCATCGTCGACGAACCGAAGTACGCCGTCCCCGGACCGGTTCAGGAAGTGGAAGTTGGCGTCCATGTCGTTGGCGACGTAAATGTCCGGCCGCCGGTCGCCGTCGAGGTCCGTGATGACAACGCCCAGACCGGCGCCGCGCGCGCCCTCGATTCCGGCGTCGGCCGTCGCGTCGACGAAGGTCGCACTTCCGCCCTCTACGAGTTCGTTGCGGTAGAAGCGATCCTGCAGGTCCTTGTAGACGTCCGGGTGGCAGTAACTTCTCCGTCCCGCATCCTCCACGCCGCAGACCTTGTTGTTGTCGTAGCCGAAGTCGACGTAGTTCGTCACGTAGAGGTCCAGGTCGCCGTCGAGGTCGACATCGCCGAAGGCTGCCGACGCGCTCCAGGAAGGGTCCGCGGCGGCGCCCTCGGCGGGCGCCGGGCCGAAGGTGCCGTCGCCGTCGTTGAGCCACAGGCGGTTCGGGCCGAACGCGGTCAGGTAGAGGTCGGGGTCGCCGTCGCCGTCGACGTCTCCGGCTACGGCCCCCATGCCGTAACTGTCGAGACGCAGCCCGGAGGTCTCGGTGACGTCGGTGAACGTGCCGCCGTCGTTGCGCAGCAGGGTCGTCGTGCCCGGTTCGCCGCCGTAGGGCTCGGGTTGCCCGCTGTCGACGAAGAGCAGGTCGTCGTCGCCGTCGCCGTCGTAGTCGAAGGCGACGACGCCGCTGCCCAGCGTCTCGATCATGAAGAAATCGCCGCGAGCGCCGTTCCGGTGGTGGAACCGGACGTCCCAGGCGTCGGCCGCGTCGACGAAGCGGATTCCGGCGCCTGCGGCCTGTTCCTGGGCGGCAACGGTGAGCGCCGTCAGGGCGATCAGGGTGAGAACCACGGCTCCCGGACCGGCTCACCGGCCAGGTAGGACTCGAGTCGCTGTCGCTGGCCGTCGGTGGGCGCTCCGCCTTGGCGCTCGACTTCGGCGATGAGTTGCCGCTGGAGCTCGGCGGCCCGCTCGAACTCGGCGACTTCGGCCAGGGCCATGGCGAACGTCTCCGCGTGCTCGATGCTTGGCCGGTCGTTCATCAGCCGCTGCGCGATGGCGAGCGCTTCGCGGCCGTTCCGGACCTGCGCGTCCGGACTGGTCGCGAGGAGGCGGGCGAGCAGAGTGTCGAGATGTTCGACCGCGGCCGCCGTCTCGCTCGCGGAGTTCGCGAGAGCGCGCCGGGCACTCGTCAGAGCGCCTCGTGCGGCCGCGTAGCGCCGGCCAAGAAGAAGTGCCATCGCCCGGTCGCGGTGCCAGTCGGAGTTCCCCGGGTCCCGGACGAGGGCACGGGCGAAGTGTCCCGCCGCTTCCGCGTAGCGCTCCTGCCGGCCGAGGACGCGCCCCAGGAGAACGTGCGCCTCGGCGAAGCCCGGGTCGAGCTCGAGCGCCATGTGAAGGTGCGATTCCTGGTCGGTCGTCGCGCCCGCAGTCTGGCCTTCCAGCAGCGCGGCCAGACGGTAGTGAGCCTCGGCCCGTTCCCTGATCGCCCCGGGCGCCGCCTCCAGGACGCGATGGAAGGCCTGCCGGGCCGCTTCTCCGTCGCCACCGGCCTGGTAGGCCGCGCCGAGTGCGAGACGGGCGGCGGGCAGCGCCGCGTCGGCCGCGAGGACATCTTCCAGGACTTCGATCGCTTCCTCGGTTCGGCCAAGGCGGGTAAGGGCGTCGGCCCAGCGCGACCGGGCGTCGAGGTCGCCCGGATCGATCTCCGCGGCGCGGCGAAAGTGCCGCTCCGCCGTCTCGATGTCGTCCCGTTCAGCCAGGATCAGGGCCAGGTTGTAGTGAGGTTCGCGGTAGTTGGGGTGGAGCGCGATCGCCTCGCGCAGCCGTCCTTCGGCCGCCACCTTGTCGCCCAGGTCGATGAGCGCGATGGCGAGGTTGAAGATGGTCTCCGGGTCACCGGGCATCGCTTCGAGCGCTGCCTCGAAGGCCGCGAGGGCGAGCCGCGGGTTGCCGGTGCGCATCGCCTCGGCGCCGCGGGAGAAGTGGGCGTTGCGGCTTACGCTGAGCCTCTGCAGAGCCAGCAGGAGCGGGTCCTGGTAGCTGACCGGAATCTGCTGGCTTTGCGCGAGGTGGTCCGCCGCCTCCTGCCGCCGGCCCAGCCTGCGCAGCGCCCGTCCGATCCGGTGATGGATGATCGAGCCCTCGGGTTGGCCTTCCAGCGCCAGGGTGAAGAGGGCGATCGCCGACTCGAAGTCGCCGGCGTCGAACTCCACGCGCCCCAGGCAGAAACGGGCCGCGGAGTGGTTCGTGTCGAGTTCCAGGATGCGCCGGCACTCCGCCGCAGCCTCGTCGAAACGGCCGAGTTCCATCAGCGCGAACGCACGGCGGGTCCTAGCCGCCAGGTGGTCGGGTGCGAGCTCGAGGGCGCGGTCCAGATCCGTCACTGCTTTGTCGTGGTTGCCGTCGTACGTGTTCGCGACGGCCTGGTAGTAGGGCCACCGGACATCGTTCGGGTCGAGTGCTTCCGCGTTGACGAGAGCGCTTCGGGCGATCCGCCAGAAGTCGTAGACGAGGTAGAGCTGGCCCAGGTGACCGAACGCCGCGGCGAGGCGAAGGCGATCCGTGTTCTGCTCCTCTAGCTCTAGCGCGGCAGAAGGTCCGGCATCCGGCGCTTCGCGCCGGATGCCGCCCAGAAGGCGGGCGCACCCGGTTTCTGCCGCGCAAGCTCCTAGCAGACTGTCGAGCGCCTGCCGGGCGACCGCCAGTTGTTCCTGGACCGGCTGTTCGTAGTTGTCGGTCCGCGGCCGCTCGACCGGCACGAGCGGCGCTTGGGTCCTTCCCGGCGCCGGTGCGAGCGCCAGACTGACCGTGAGGATCGCCGCGATCGGCAGTGCGGGTCGGCGGTGGGGCGCCTGCTGGGCCGCGGTCACGGGTTTCCGCGCGAGGCCGTCGGCGAGCCCCGTCCCCGGACCAGGGAGACGTACTCGCCGGTTTTCTCGGTCCGGAATGTCTCGGTTGCGCCATCGGGCCAACGCGCGATCAGCGTCGGCAGTGAGCCGGTCGGAGCGGCGAATACCAGCCGCGGATCGTTGGCTGACGCGTAGGAACCGTCGGTGTGGAAGCGCCGCCAACGGCGAGGTTCTCCGTTCTCCAGGACGCCCAGCCAGGCGCCCAGGGCGCGGCTGCCGACTAGCGCCTCCCCGGTGGGTTCCAACCGAAGGTCGACGCCCACCCAGCCCCGGCCGCGCGGCGCGGCCTGGTTGATCAGCACCCGCACAGGTCCGCCGTTGTTCACGACCACCAGGTCGGGGTCACCGTCATTGTCCAGGTCGCCCCGGGCGACGCCGCGGCTGACCTCGGACACGGCCGGTCGTTCGAAATCCGGCACCTCTTCGAAGCGGCCGCCTCCCAACGCCCGAAAGAGCTGGTTGGGCTGCCGGAGCGGGTGCGGATCGCCGGCCCGGAGTTGCTCCTCGATCCGCTTGACGGCGCCGTTGGCGACGTAGATGTCGAGTTCACCGTCGAGGTCGTAGTCCAGCGCGGCGGCGCCGAAGCCGGTGTAGACGAAGCTCGGCTGCCCGAGACCGCTGCGGTGGGTGCGATCGTCCCAGAGGCCGTCGCCTTCGTTGAGGTAGAGCGTGTTCGTCTGGTGCTGGAGGTGGGTCATGAAGAGATCGACCAGGCCATCGCCGTTGAAGTCCTCGGCGAGCACCCCCATGCTCGCCTCCGGCTGTCCGCCCGCGTCGACCGCGGCGCCGGCAAGGACCGCGTCGTCGACGAACGCGGCGCCGTTCTGGTTCAGCAGCAGGGCGTTCGGGCTCTGGTCGTTCGCGACGTAGATGTCGGTCGTGCCGTCGCTGTTCAGGTCGGTCGTCACCGTCCCGAGAGTGGGGCGCCTCAGATCGCCGATTCCCAGTCGGAATGTCCAGTCTTCGAAGGTGCCGCCGCCGCGGTTTCGCAGGACGCGATTCGCTTCGTCGCGGTAGGCGGATGGACCGCAGTAGTCGAGCAGGCCCTGTGGCGAACTGCAGGTCTTGTGGATCGCGACCCGGAACTCGACGTAGTTGCCCACGAAGAGGTCGAGCAGTCCGTCGCCGTCGAAATCCAGGAAGCTGGCCGCGGCACTCCATCTGGGATCAGCGGTGTTGCTGCCGGCGGTGATGTTCGTGAAGCGGATCGCTCCGGGTGCGGAGTCGTTGCGCCAGAGTTCGTTGGGCCCGAGGTTCAGGATGTAGAGATCCGGGTCGCCGTCGTTGTCGATGTCGCCGACCGTGACTCCCATTCCGTAGCCGCGAGCATCCAGGCCGCTTTCCTCCGTGATGTCCGTGAAGCGGAGTTCGCCGGCGTCCAGGTCGTTGCGGTACAGACGGTCTCGGCGGCCATCGCCAGTCGCCGCCGCGGGCGGGGACGAAGCGGCCGGGTCTCCGGCCGGCGCGAGCCGATGACCCTGGCCGAGGTAGAGATCGAGGTCGCCGTCGCCGTCGACGTCGAAGAGCGCCGCACCGCCGCCCATGTTCTCCGCGAAGTAGAGCTCACCGGTCATCCCGTTGTCGTGGACGAAGTCCACCCCGAGTTCAGCGGCGCGGTCGACGAAGACCGGCGTCCTCTCCTCGGCGGCGAGAGGCTCGACGATTGCGGCCGCAGCCAGGGCCAGGGTGAGCGCTCCGGCCTGGGTGTTCCTGAACACGGGCACGCTCAGCCCAGCGGCACCGGCGCCGCGGTCCGTGCCGCACCGACACGCGCAGTCCGCCCGTACCCCAGGTTGTGGAGCACGTCCTCGGTCGTATGCCCGGGAAGGATGTCGCACCGGAAACCGCCTTCTCCGTCGTCGTCGATCAGGATCTCGGTCGCCTCGGGCAGGACGCAGTGCTTGCTGCCCCGCACGCCGCCGAGCATCTCCTGGTAGGCGCCGACCGAGAAGAACCCCAGGTAGAGCGGCGTCTCGCGCAGGTCCGACGCGTCCAGGTCGGGCAGGAAGAGCGGGACCTCGCTGCCGCGGGGCGGGTACACGTCGTCCCGGTCGCAGGTGATGCCGCCCAGGCGCACGCGGCGGAAGGGGCGGTCGAGGTGGTTGAGCGGCAGGCAGATGAAGTGCTCGCCGAGTGCCCAGGTGTCGGGGAAGGAGGTCATGATCGAGCCGTCGACCAGGTACCAGGGGAGTTCCGAGCCGTTCTCCTTGACCGCGATGATCCGGAACAGGTGCGCCGCGTGCTCGGACACGGTGTAACGGCCGAACTCGCCGATCAGCGCCGGCGGCTCTGTGCCGTGTGCGGTGCAGCGCGCCAGCGCCCGCTGAAGCAGGAGGCGGGCGAAGCGGTCGTAGTCGAAACTGCGGTCGAGCGTGGTTCTGCCGGGCACGCCGCCTCCGAAGTCGAAGAAGCGGAGGTGGGGGTGGCTTTGTCCCATCCTGGCGTAGAGGTCGAGACCCGGCTCGACAGCGTCCACGAAGGCCTCCTCGTCGCTGCTGGCGGACCCGAACATCGCGTGCAGGAGGACGAAGCGCGAGCCGGGGGTCTCATCGATGCGCGCGGCGAGACGCCGCGCCTCGGCTTCGTCGACGCCGAAGCGCGAATCCCTGTCGGCGACGCCGTGCTCTTCCCTCGGCCGCCTGAACCGAATGCCGAACTCGAAGTTCACCCCGCTGCCGGTGAAGGCTCTCAGTTCAGTCGCGTCCTCGAGAATGGGGATCACGCCGGGATGCTCTGCCCGGAGCGCCACGAGGTTTCGCGTGTAGGCGCTGCCCGGACCCTTGAAGCCGTTCGCCAGCACCATCCGGTCCGGCGGCAGCAGACCGGTCCGGATCATGCGGCGCGCGATCTCCACGTCGACGTCCGATGACATCTCGTGGTGGGCGCCGGCGGCCAGCGTCGAACGGACGACTTCCTCGGCGGTGTTCGCCTTCGAAGCGAAGGCGAAGTGAAACGGGGCGGGGTAGCCGACGTCGTCGATGGCGCGGCGGAAGCAGCGCACCATCGCTGCGACCTGGGCGCGGATGTTCGGCAGGAAGGCGATCTCCAGTGGGCTGGGCATCGCCTCCTCCGGAAGGCCGCTGGCGGGAGAGGGGCCGGTCTCGAAGAGGGCCGCAAGGTCGAGCCCGTGCGCTTGCAGGCGTCCACCGCCGGCCTCGAGGAAGTGGTTGAAGCGGTGACCATCGGGGACCGGCGCGGAGGACTGGCAGCCAATCCTGCTGGCTACGGGAGTCGCTTGACTGAAATCCATGGCGGCCCCTCAGCTTCGGGCGGTTTATTCTACCGGCTGGTGACGGGCGGACTGAGACGGCGTGCTGAGGAGATCTTCCACGCGGGTGTGGCGGCGGCCGATCCCGTGGTGTCGACCACCTCAGCGCTCGCGGAACTCGACCCGGGCGTCGGAGCGGGCGGGCGCGTTGCCGTGCTGGCGGTAGGAAAGGCCGCCTTCGGCATGGCGGAGGCGGCGGTGCGTGCCGTCGGGAACCGACTCCGGCCGGTCGACCTGTTGCTCGTTACCCACGACGAGGCACTCGCTTCGGCAGGGCTGCGGGCGCTCCGCTCGGGCCATCCCTTGCCGGACGAGCGGGGAATCGAGGCGGCGCGGGAGATCGAGCGCCGCGCCGGCGTGCTCGGCGCGGACGATTTGGCGCTGGTGCTGATCTCGGGCGGCGCGTCGGCGCTGCTGCCCGCGCCGGCGCCCGGCATCGGCTTGGACGAGAAACTGGAGGTGACACGGCAGCTTCTCCGCGGCGGCGCCACGATCCACGAGCTGAACGCGGTGCGCAAGCACCTCTCGACGACTAAGGGCGGCGGTCTGCTGCGGCAGTTGTGCCCGGCTCGGGTGATCACTCTCGCCCTCTCGGACGTGATCGACGACGATCCGTCCGTCATCGGCAGTGGGCCGACCGCACCCGATCCTTCGACTTACGGGGATGCAGTCGGCGTTCTGGAGCGATGCGGCGTGTTCGAGTCGTGTCCGGCGTCCGTTCGAGCACGGTTCGAGGCCGGGGTTCGGGGCGACGTCGAGGAGACCCCCAAGCCCGGCGACCCCGTCTTCGACGGCGCGATCTACCGGATCGTCGGCGGCAACCGGACCAGCGTTCGGGCAATGGCCGCGGCGTGCGGCTCAGCCGTGGAGGTCGAACCGCGGCCCCTGGAGGGCGAGGCGTGCGAGGTCGGCGCGACGCTTGCGGAACGCTTCGCTGCCGCGGCACCCCGCGCCTTCGTCGGCGGCGGCGAGACGACGGTGACGGTCCGCGGCGCGGGCAAGGGCGGCCGCAACCAGGAGCTTGCCCTGGCCTTCGCGCTCGAAGCGGCAAGGGGGCCACTGGCCGACCGCCGCGACTGGGTGTTCCTCGCCGCCGGCACGGACGGCCGTGACGGTCCCACCGATGTCGCCGGCGGCCTGGTTGACGCCTCGACGGTGGCTCGCATCCGGAGCGCCGGCATCGACCCCGTTGCCGCCCTCGCGGACAACGACTCCTACCACGCCCTCGACGCTGCCGGCGCGTTGATGCGCACCGGCGCCACGGGCACGAACGTCGCCGACGTGGTCCTTTTCCTGTCGGGTCTGTAGTCTCGATCGATCCTCGTACGACCCCTTCTGGAGGGCGGTGAGTTTGAAGAGTGAAAGAGCGTGTCGCCTTGCAGTTAGCGATCGGCGAGGGCCTTGCGCTCTTCTTCGGCGGTGGGGGCTGGCCGGGGCCTTGTTGGCGGTGTCGGTGGCCGCGCCGGCTGGCGGCATCATCTACGTCGCGCCCAGCGACGAGGTGATGGTGGACCGGACACCGATCATCGTCTTCGGAGAGGTGCGGTCAGTCATGGCGGCCGCCGGAGCGCGGTTCCCATCCACGGACGCGCTCTTCGAGGTGGAGGCGGTGTTGAAGGGGACCGTCCCGGGCGGCACGGTCCTGGTCCGGCAACCGGGAGGCGTGAGTGAGGACGGCGTCGTCTCGGTCATCTACGGCCTGCCGATGTTGACTGCCGGCGACCGGCTGCTGCTATTCCTCGAAGAGGTTCCGGAAGCCGTCGGCGACGGCGTCTACCGCACCGTGGAGTTGTCGCCGGGCATGTTCTTCGAGTCGTCGTCGGCCGCGGGCAATCTGCTCATGCGCGAGGCGGCCCTCCATCAAGCGGCGCCGGGGTCGGACGACGGAGCGGACTCCGATCCGTCGAGTCACAGGCCCCGCAACGGTGGCGACTTTCGCCGCTGGATCGCTGACCGCGTGCGCGGCGTGGAGCGAGAGGCGGACTACTTCGCCGCCGCCGCGCCGGCCGACAGTCCGGTCGCCCTGATTTCTCCGTACCGCTTCCTCACAAGTCCTTCCACCTGCCAGGTACCCAACGTGCCGATCCGGTGGCGGCAGTTCGATCGCGGCAAGGGGGTCGGGTTCACTATCCAGGCGGACGGGCAGGCCGGCGTCCCGGGCGGCGGAATCGCCGAGGTGGTGCGGGCGATGCGGGCCTGGAACGACGATCCGGCAAGCAGCGTTCAACTCGAGAATCTGGGCACGACGAACCAAAGGGCCAAGATTGCCACTAGAGACGGTGTGAACTCGATCCTCTTCGAGGACCCGCACGACGTGCTTCCAGGCTACTTCCAGGCCAGCAGGGGAGGCGTTCTGGCCATCACACTCGCTCGCTTTCTCTGTGCGGAGGAGCCCAGCCACGGGATTCCGGGTAACAAGTCGCATGAGGGACTTCCGATTCTCGAAACCGACATCCTGACCCAGGACGGCTACGGCCTGAGTTGGGCGGCCCGGACCCTGAATGCCAGCAAGGCGCATGAACACGTGATGGCTCACGAGCTGGGCCATGCCCTTGGCCTGGCTCACTCCTGCGCTCAGGGATTTGCCGATACCTGCAGCGCGTTGACCGCGGACTCCCTGATGAAGGCGACCGCCAGTGGCACGCACATTTACAGGGGCGGCCTTCCTAACGCCGACGATCTGGCCGCAGTGCGCTTCCTCTATCCCGCGCACGGTGGACCGGCCAGTCCGTCCGATCTGACCGCCGAGACGATCGATCAGCACAGCATCGAACTCAGTTGGCAGGACAACTCGAATGACGAAGCGGCCTTCGACATCTTCGAAAGGTCGATCAACGAGACGGAGTTCACTCTGATCGCCAGCGTTGGGAGCAACACGACCTCGTTCGTCGTCGAGGGACTGCCGCCAGCGACCCACCGCGCGTACCGGGTGGCTTCGAGCAACGCGGGTGGACGTTCATCGGCGACCAGCGAAGCCGGCGCGGTCACGCACGGCGAGGTGCGGACATGCGTCGAGGACGACCGGACGCTGTGCCTGAACGAAGGCCGGTTCCAGGTGACCGCGGAGTGGGCGACTGCGTCCGGGGCCACCGGTCCGGGCGGCTCGGTGACCCTGACGAAGGACACCGGGGCCTTCTGGTTCTTCGATCGCGCCAACGTCGAAATGGTCGTTAAGCTGCTCGACGGATGTGCCCTGAACGAGCACTTCTGGGTCTTCTCGGGCGGTCTGACGGACACCGAGGTTCAGTTGACGGTGGTCGACACCGAGACTGGCATGGCCCGGACCTGGTTCAATCCGGAAGGAACGCTCCTGCAGCCGGTTCAGGACAACGAGGCCTTCGAGACCTGCGGCCCCGACACGAGCATCGCCGCGGCGCGGAGCGCCGGGCTGGCGAAGCCCTCGCCGTTGGTGAGGCGCCCGCTGGATCCCGACCGGGACGTCCAACTCGCCCTCGAGCGCTACCGCGCGGCTCGGGTCGAGACGCCCGTGGCCGCTCCCGGCCAGTGCACCGCCGGCGAGCGGACGCTATGTCTCGAGAAGGGCCGCTTTCGCGTCCGCCTGGACTGGGAAACCGAAGACGAGAAGACGGGCACAGGCAAGGCGATGCCGCTTACCGGCGACACCGGCCTGTTCTGGTTCTTCGAGCCCGCCAACATCGAGATCGTGATCAAGGTGCTCGACGGTTGCGCGGTGAACGGCAACCGATGGGTGTTCGCCGGGGGCCTGACGGACGTGGCGGTCGAGATGACCGTGGTCGATTCTCAGACCGGCGCCGCGAGAACCTATGCCAACCGTTTGGGCAGGCCGTTCCGCCCCATCAAGGACACGACGACTTTTTCGTGCTCCGCTACGGACGATCACGGCGGTACGCGGGATGAGGCGACCGATATCCCGCTGGAAGCCTCACGGACCGGCTTTCTGGACGCTGCCGACGCCGACTTTTTCGTCTTTCGGATTCCGCGTGCCGGCAGGGTGCAGCTTCGCACGACGGGCTCGACCGATACCGAGGGCGTTCTGATGAATGCCGTTGGAACGACCCTGGCCAGCGACTCGGACTCGGGCGCCGAGGAGAACTTCCGTCTTGTCGCATCGGTGGGCCCGGGTACCTACTACGTACGCGTTACCGGGAAGGACACGGATGCGACCGGCGCCTACGAACTGCACACCGGGTTTTCGGCCAGGGCCGCGATCTCGAAGCGGGATCGGGATGCGTTGATCGCGCTCTACCGAGCGACAGGTGGCGCGAACTTGACGAACAAGGAGAACTGGCTGAGCAACCGTCCGCTCGATGAGTGGTACGGCGTGACGACCGGCGAGGGCGGCCGCGTGACCTGGCTTGAGCTGAGCGACAACGGGCTGACGGGCAGTTTGCCCGCAGCAATCGGCGATCTGGACGATCTCCTGGTTCTGTTCCTCGACGGGAACGAGTTGACCGGGCCGATCCCGACCGAAGTGGGCGAACTTGACGAACTCGTGTTTCTGGTCCTGTCGTCGAACGAGTTGACCGGCGAGATACCGTCCGAACTGGCTAGCCTCCCCGACCTGGCGTTCCTCCTTCTGCACTTCAACCAACTGACCGGCGAAATCCCGCCGGAACTTGGGCGCCTGCGCGACCTGGTCTTCCTGCGGCTGGGCTTCAACAACCTGAGCGGCGGGATTCCCGCCTCGTTCCGTAGCCTGAACCGGCTCAGCTCCCTGGACGTGCGGGTCAATCAGTTGACCGGTTCGATTCCTGCCTGGTTGGGAGAGCTGACGGATATGAGTTTTCTCTGGCTCGGTGAGAACGGGTTCTCCGGCGGCATACCGCCGGCACTGGGAAACCTGACCGACCTGGTGTCATTGCGGCTCTGGTCAAACGACCTGACGGGCCCGATGCCGCCCGAGATCGGTCGCCTCACGGCGTTGGAGGACCTGTACGTCCACGGGACGGACCTGTCGGGCGCGTTGCCCGACGAACTGCTCGATATCGGTGGACTCGAGTTCTTCTGGTTCCACTTCAGTGAACTGTGCGCACCGTCAACCGCCGCCTTCGACGAGTGGCTCGAGGGCATCGAAGACTGGCGAGGGGACCGATGTGACTAGCGAGGCGCTCTTGCTGGCAGCTAGGCGGCCGGGTTCCTGACTGGAAACGCGTCGAGTCCCGGATAGACCGCCCGATCGCCAAGCTGCTCCTCGATGCGGAGGAGCTGGTTGTACTTGGCGACCCGGTCGCTGCGGGCTGGGGCGCCCGTCTTGATCTGGCCCGTGTTCCAGGCGACGGCCAGGTCCGCGATCGTGGTGTCTTCCGTCTCGCCGGAACGGTGGCTCATCACGACGCCCCAGCCGGCGGCGCGGCTTCGCTCGACCGCGGCAGCGCTCTCGCTCAGCGAGCCGATCTGGTTCACCTTGCAGAGCAGGGCGTTGCAAGAGCTCTCCTCGATCGCCCGGTCGATCCGCTCGATGTTCGTCACCAGCAGGTCGTCTCCGACGAGTTGCACGTCGTTGCCGAGACGTTCGCAGAGCGCCTGCCAGCCGGCCCAGTCGTCTTCCGCGAGGCCGTCCTCGATACTGACGATCGGGTACTTCGCGCACCAGTCCGCCCAGAGGTCGACGAGTTCGCCGCTCTCGAGTTCGCGGCCCTCGATTGCCAGGCTGTAGCGGCCGGTCGTCTCGTCGTAGAGCTCGCTGGTCGCGGGATCGAGGGCGATCCGGATGTCCTCGCCGGGGCGGCGACCGGACGCCTCGATGGCCTCCAGGATGACCTCGACGGCACGCTCGTTGCCGCCCAGGGCGGGTGCGAAGCCGCCCTCGTCGCCGACCGCGACGGAGAAGCCGCGGTCGTGGAGGATCGAGCGCAGCCGGTGGTAGACCTCCACGCCCCAGCGCAGGCCTTCCGCGAAGGAACCGGCCCCGGTGGGCATGACCATGAACTCCTGGAAGTCGGTCGAGCCGGCGGCGTGCTGGCCGCCGTTCAGGATGTTGAGCATCGGTACCGGCAGGGTGCGCGCGTCGCCGCCGCCGATGGAAGCGTAGAGCGGCAGGCCGTGGGCGGCCGCGGTGGCGTGGGCAGCGGCGAGGCTGACGCCGAGCACCGCGTTGGCGCCCAGCCGGCCCTTGTTCGGCGTGCCGTCGAGCGCCAGGAGCACGCGGTCGAGCTCCTGCTGGTCGGCGGCGTCGAGGCCCCGCGCCGCCGTGGCGATCTCGACGTTCACGTGGCGGACGGCTGCGGTGGTGCCTTTGCCGCCGTAGCGCCGTGCGTCGCCGTCGCGCAGTTCGACCGCCTCGTGCCGGCCGGTGCTGGCGCCGCTGGGGACGATGGCGCGGCCGCGGGCGCCGCCTTCGAGGGCCACTTCGACTTCGACGGTCGGATTGCCGCGGCTGTCTAGTACTTCGCGGCCGGAGAGGTCCGCGATCCTGGTCGTTGTTCCGGTCATTCGATCTCGCTTCGGGGTGGGTTGGGGCTCGGGGGCCTCAGGTCGAGGATCGGCAACGCTAGCCGATGACACCGCAGTAAGATGCGCCGGTTCCAACAAGAGGGGATTGCGGATGGCGAGGGCGTTGACAGGTCTTTCGGTTCTGCTGGTGGTGTCCGTGGCCGCGCCTGTTGTAGCGCAGCATGGCGCGGAGAGTGGTGAGTGGCGTCACTTCGGCGCCGACAGCGGCTCGACCCGGTACTCGCCCCTGGACCAGATCGACCGGGACAACTTCGACCAACTGGAGGTCGCCTGGCGGTGGGAGTCGGCCGACGTCCTGCTGAAAGACGTGACCGACAAGACGCCCGGGTCGTACCGGAGCATGCCCCTGATGATCGACGGCGTCGTCTACATCGCGACCAACCTGGGCCAGGTCGCGGCGCTCGATCCGGCAACAGGGGAAGAGCTTTGGCGGCACGATCCGAGAGACTGGGAGATCGATCAGCGCGGTTCGCTGGTCCAGATCCGCGGCATCGAGTCCTGGACCGATGGCGAGGCGGAGCGTGTCCTGATCGCGACCCGCGGCGGGCGGCTGGTGTCCATCGACACGAAGACCGGCAGGCCGGACCCCGAGTTCGGCGAGGAGGGCGTCGTCGACCTGATGCAGGGCCTCCTGCCGGGGCGTGCGAACCGGAACATGAACTGGACGGCGCCCGTGACCGTCGTGGCCGACACGATCGTGATCGGCGGCACGATCTTCGACTTCCCTCTGCGCAACAACAACCCGCCCGGTGACGTGCGAGGGTTCGACATCCGCACGGGAAAGCTGAAGTGGACGTTCCACGCCGTGCCGCGTGAGGGCGAGCCCTACATCGAGACCTGGGAGAACGAGTCCTGGCGGAAGATGGGCAACACGAACGTCTGGTCGATGATGAGCGCCGACCAGGAGCTCGGCTACGTCTACCTGCCGTTCGGCACGCCGACCAACGACTACTACGGCGGCGACCGGCACGGTGACAACGTCTACGCGGAGTCGATCGTCTGCCTCGATGCCCGCAACGGCGAGGTCGTCTGGCACTTCCAGACGATCCACCACGGCGTCTGGGACTACGATCTGGCCTCGGCGCCGAACCTGATCGACATCACGGTCGACGGCAAGGAGATCAAGGCGGTTGCGGTGGTCTCGAAGGTCGCGATGACCTACGTGTTCGACCGGGCGACGGGGGAACACGTTTGGCCGATCGTCGAGGCGCCGGTCAACTACCACTCGCGCATTCCCGGCGAGAAGCTCTCGCGCACCCAGCCGTTCACGACGCGGCCGCCGCCGTTCGAGACGCTCGGCATCGACTACGACGACCTGATCGACTTCACGCCAGAGCTGCGGGCCGAGGCACTCAAGGTGGTCCGGGACTACGTGATCGGCCCGGTCTTCACGCCGCCGATCGTCCACGGCGAGGACGGCAAGCGCGCCTACGTCCAGAACCCGGGACCCGGCGGCGGTGCGAACTGGACAGGCGCTTCCTTCGATCCGGAGACGAACATCCTCTACGTGCCTTCGCTGACGCGGCCGGGCGCCATCTCGCTCTCGGCGCCCGACCCGGCACGGTCCGACTGGCGCTACTCGATCAACCGCCGGCCCACGCCCCTGGTCCAGGGCCTGCCCCTGCTCAAGCCGCCCTACCGGCGGATCACGGCCTTCGACATGAACCGCGGCGAGATGCTGTGGCAGGTGCCGCTCGGAGAGGGACCCCGCGACCACCCCGCGATCAAGCACTTGAACCTCGGCCGGCTCGGCACGCCGCCCCAGGACGGCGTCGTCACCGAAGGCGGCGTCCTGGTGACAAAGACCCTCGTCGTCTCGATCGAACCGATCGTGAATGAACCCGGCTCGCGAGGGGACGAGCGAGACGCGAACCAGTCCGATCGCCCGTCCGCGGGCGGTCGGATGGCGGCGGGTGACCGGTCCGCCGACGGCAGCTATCTTGTCGCCTTCGACAAGGCGACCGGCGAACTCCTGGCCCAGCTCGAAGTCGACCGCAGCCTCCACGGCGGCCCGATGACCTACATGCACGAAGGCCGCCAGTACATCCTCATCGCCGGCGGCGGCGAGCGGCCCGGCCCCGGCCCCTCCATCGCAAAGACCGCCATCGCCGACGCGCCCCCGCGGCCCCGGCGTCAGCCGCCCCGCAAGGCCGAACTTGTCGCCTTCGCCCTGCCGGAATAGCGGCAGCGGCAGGGTCGGCCCGGGAGGGCCTAGGCCCTGAGGCCGGCGAGCGGACCGACGAGTTCGATGTAGTCGCCGCGTTGGCCGTAGGCGTGGCGGAGGCCGACGTGGTTGGTGTCGAGGCCCATCGCCTGGGCGACGCTGACGAGGAGGTGCTGGTGGGGAACGCCGGCGAACTTCGTCAGACCACCGGGAGCGAGCTGTGCCGGGACGCGCATCTGGGCCGGTGTCTCGTGGGGCCAGTACATGTAGCGGCCGGTGTCGAAGGCCCAGGAGCCGCCGATCAGGACGGGGCAGTAGTTGCGGTAGCCGTGCCAGCCGTCGCCGAGTTCGGAGCCCCAGACGATCAGCGTGTTGTCCATCAGGGAGCCGCCGCCTGCGTCGGGGATCGACTCCAGGGTGCTGACGAGGCGGGCGACCTGCTGGCCGTGGTGCTCCACGTAGTTCGTCATTGCGTCGTGTTTGCGGACATCCTCGTGGATGTAGTGGGCGATGCCCTTGTGCACCTTGTCGCTGACGTGGTCGGCGCCGAACTCGGCGGTCGGCATCTCGCCGAGCGAGAAGGAGACGACGCGCGTGATGTCGCAACTGAAGGCGGCCGCGATGATGTCGACGAAGGCGTCGAACTGCAGGTCGTAGCGGTCGAACGAGCTGGCGGGTCGGGCCGGGGCTTCGCAGGAGAGTGTCGCCAGGCCCTCGAGCCGGTGGCCGAGCCGGTCGACGAGGCCGAAGTGGGACTCGAGCCGGGCGCGATCGTTCGCGTCGAAGCGCGCTGCGACCGCCCGGTATTCCTGGTACGCGAAGTCCAGCGTGCTGCGCCGGTAGGCGCCGACCGTGTCGCCCGAGGATGCCGGCCCGAAGACCCGGTTCCAGGCCCGCAGCGGCGTGTTCTCGGCCGGCAGCCGCATGCCGCCGATGTTGTAGCTGATCGGCCGGCCGGCTTCGAGCGCGGCGTCGACGGAGACCTCCAGCGACGGCAGCCGGTCGGCCCGGGCCACGTGGGCCGCGACCATCTGGTCCAGGGAGGCCGACGTGGATCGGGTGTCGCGGCCGGCGAAGTCCGCGTTGTCGCCGGTCCAGGCGTGGACCCAGCCGCGATCGTGCCGGTTGCCGCCGGCGTCGAGTTCCGCGGTGGCCAGGGACAGGCCGTCCAGGGCGAGGATGCGGCGACGGTGCTCGTGGAGCGGGGCCAGCGGTCGGCTGAACGCGCTCTCCGGCAGTTGCTCCAGGTCGACCGACCAGGGTTCGTTCTCGGAGACGCCGTCCGGGCGCATCTTCCAGGTGGCGTAGGGCCAGCCGTGGCAGTGGCTGATCAGGATCAGCCGCCGGACTTGAGCGGGGCTCTGGGCCAGCGCCCGCAGGGCGCCGCCCGGCCAGCCGGCGCCGAGTGCCGTGAGCCCTCCGAGTTGCAGCAGTTGGCGTCTTGAGATCATCCGTCGACTCCGGAGCCTGGTTCGGTTGCGCGTGTGCGGAAGAGGTCGCTGGTCGCGATGGAGACGAGGAGTGCCTTGACCGAGTCGTTCTCGCGGAAGCGCTGCTGGATCGGGTCGAGGCCGGGTGCGTTCCGCTCGACGTGGCTGCCGAGTGCGTAGCGCGTCCAGTGTAGTGCGTAGCAGTCCCGGACCCGGCGGCTCGCGGCCAGTTCGTGCGCGAACTCGACGCCGTCGGCGAACGTGAGCACTTCGGCGCCGGGGAGTCGCAGCGAGCCACTGGCGTCGACCGGCTGGCCGTTGTCCTCGGCGCGCCAGGCTCCCATCGCGTCGTAGTGCTCGAATGCGAAGCCGGCCGGGTTGATCCGGCGATGGCACGTGTTGCATTCGCCGGGTTTGGTCGCGGCGGCGGTCCGTTCGCGGTTCGTGCTCTCGACACCGAGCGTGTCGGGCGGAAGGGCGCTCTCGACGCCTTCGACCGGCTCGCCGAGGTCCATGCAGGCGATCCGCTCCAGGATGCGCACGCCCCGGGGGATTGGGCCCGGTTGCACCGCGTACGCGCCGATCGCCAGCACCGACGGCAGGGTCAACACGCCGGCCCGCAGCGCCGGGTCGAGCTTCACCGGCTTGAGGGTGAGCGGCTTCCTGCGTCCGACCGAGGCGGTGACGTACTCGATCTTCCGGGTCACGGCGGCCCGCCCTTCGTCCCGGGTCGTCGTCTCACCGTAGATCGGCCTGGTGTTGCGCGACATGTAGCCGTGGTTGCCGGTCATCAGCTCGGTGAAGGTTCCCGCGCGGTCGAAGATCGCCTCTTCGACGAACAGCTCGGTCTCGAGCTTCATCGAGTGGCGGATGGGCCCGATGATCGCCGGCCACTTCGTGTCGTCGTCGCGGGCGTTGTGCACCTGGGTGGAGAGGCCGAACCGGGGGCCGAAAGCACGGCGCGCCGGAGCGATCAGAAGGACCTGTTCGGTGCCGAGCCATTGATGGTGGAAGTGGACGACTGCCGGCCGTGCCTTCGGGTCGTCGAGCATGCGCTCAGCCTGGCGTTCGAGGCCTTCCGGGGTATCGAGTTCGCCGGTGCGGGCCGCTTGGAACAACTCGTCGTCCGGCATCGAGTCCCAGAGGAAGTACGACAGCCGCGTGGCGAGTTGCCACGGATCGAGCGTCGGCGCGTCGTTCCCACCCGGCTCGAGCTTGAAGTGGAACGCGGGGGCCTGCAGGATGCCGGCGACCGTGAGGGCCACCGCCTCGTCGATCGGTTCGGACTCGTGCTGCCCCCGCCAGAACGCCTCGATCCGGTCGCGCTCCCCGTCGCGCAAGGGCCGTCGCCAGGCTCGCTCGGCGAACCGGAGGATGCTCGTTGCGGCGCAGGCCTCACGCTCCGCGGACGGGAGGTCGGACCATCCCGAGCAGTCGAAGAAGGTCGGCGACAGGAGGGCGAAGGCCCCGAAGTGCATCCCGGCGAGGTGGAGTTCCTCGACCTGGTAGGAGGACGGATTCTGGCCCTGTGCGATGCCCTCGAAGCCATCGGAGCCTGGCTCGGCCGGAAAATGCCACGGCCACGGGTCGGGCGGTGGCGGCGGCGAGAACACGCCCTTGCTGGCGGCGCGCCGCGGGCTGATCCGGTCGGCGACGGGCGGTCGCTTCGGCCACAGTTCGCCGTCTCGGGGGAAGCCGAGCAGGTCGGCGACCGTGTTGTTGTACTCGGCCGGCGTGAGCGCCAGGGGCGCTGTTTCGCTCGCTGCGCCCGGCTCTTCGGACCCGCCCGCTGTCGGCAGTACGAGGGCGGCGGCGCACAGAAAGGCCAGGACGGTCCCGAGGTCGAGTTTCATGGCGATGGCGTAGTGGCTAGAGGCTCCGTGCTCTACGAACTTGTAACACTGTATCAGTTCCGTCTGTTCCCGGACGGCGACGGGATGGACCCAGGCGCCGGGCCGGGTAGGGGGTTCGGGGCGCGAGGCAAGTGCTACTCGGGATCTCGCGCGGCGCTGCCCGACGTGCGCAGGATGAAGGCGTCGAGCGTTTCCTTCCACTGCGGCAGCAGGGACTGATCCACGTACATCATGTGCCCCGCGGCGAAGTCCTCGCGCTGGATGTTCGCCCTGAGTTCCGGCGGCAGGCCCATGTGGTCCAGCGTCCAGACAGCGGCGAAGTAGGGCGTCGCCAGGTCGTACAGGCCGTTGATCAGGAGCACTTCGAGCTCCGGATTCCGGCGCATGGCGGCGGCCAGGTCGGGGGCGACGTTCGGTGTGCCGTCGCCGCGCGAGAATCGGCCCGCGCTGACCCGCCCCCAGTTCCAGTCGCGGACGGCGCCGCTCGGGACGTACTCGCGGTCGCCGTCGTAGCCGAGCTCGCCCCGCAGGTAGCTGTTGAACGCGGACGTGTACGCCGAGCTGATCGCGGTGGACTGCGGATCGTGGGAGGGCCGGACGCCCAGCGTGTCTCCCGCCGGGCCGGTGAAGCGGGCGTCCAGGCGGCCGACGATCTTCCCTTCGTCGCGCAGCAACTCGGCCTCGAAGGCCGGAGCCGTCACCCGCAGGTCAGACTTCTCGAGAAAGTCGCGCGAGAGCCCGGTGTAGCGGTGCAAGCGGTCGATCACCCGGGCGCGGGTGTCCGCGTCGAGCGTGCTGCCGCGGAGCAGCGCGGTGGCGTACTCCGTGAGCGCCCATTCCTCGACCTCGGCCATCAGGGCCGCAAGGTCCGCCGGGGTGCCTTCCGGCAGCGCGTCCAGGTAACGGGCGGCGACGGTGTAGGACGGCAGGTTGACGATGTAGGCAAGGTCGTCGCCGGGTGCGAACTGGATCGTGTTGAACTGCAGGACCGAGGAGACCAGGACGATGCCGTTCAGGTCGATGTTCGCGCGCTGCAGGTGGCCGGCGAGCACCGCCGAGCGGGTTGTGCCGTAGCTCTCGCCGAGCAGGTAGCGGGGCGAGTTCCAGCGGTCGTGTGCGCTGAGGAACCGCCGGATGAACTGGGCAAGCGACTTCGCGTCCTCGTCGATGCCCCAATAGTCGGAGCCCGGAGTCTCGCCCAGCGTGCGGCTGAAGCCGGTGCCTACGGGATCGACCATCACAATGTCGGCGATGTCGAGGAGGGTCCAGGCGTTGTCCTCGAGCGGGTAGGGCGGCGCTCCCTGCGGGCCGACGTCGGGGGTCACGACGCGCCGCGGCCCCATGATCCCCATGTGCAGCCAGAAGGACGCGGAGCCGGGGCCTCCGTTGTAGGAGAACACCAGGGGGCGCTGCTGCGGTGTCGCGCCGTTCGTCCGGAAGTACGCCGTGTACCAGAGATGTGCGGCCGGAGCGCCGTCGTCGTTGTCGAGCTGGATTCCGGTGACGACTGCGTCGTACTCGACCGTCTCGCCGCCGACGTCGATCGAGTGGCTGGTCTCCCAGCGACCCGGCGGAGCGGGCGGCTTGGCGGCCGCCGATGCGCCGTCGCCTTCCTCCGCGCGCGCCTGGGCCGTCGCGGCCAGGGCGGCGACGCAGATCAGGGCAAGAGCCGGTCTGGCTGCGGCGAGCAGCCGGAGGACGGAGAACTCCATCAGGTTGACGTATTGTAGACCGTCGCCGGAAACTGGCGGACGACGAGAGGGAGGACCATGAAACACGCTCTTCGACTGACGATTCGACCCGCGCTCGCCGCGGCCACGGTGTTCGCGGCGGGTTCGCTGTGGGCGCAGGAATGGACCACGACGACGGACACCCACCGCTTCATGGAGGTCCGCAACGGCATCTGGCTGACCCAGACCACGGCGCAGGTGTTCAACAGCAACGCGCTCGTCATCGTCAACGACGAGGACGTCGTCATCGTGGATTCCCACGTGACGCCGTCCAAGGCGCGGGACCTGATCGCTTCGATTCCGGCGATCACGGACAAGCCCGTCACGGCCTTGATCAACTCCCACTACCACTGGGACCACGCCCACGGCAACCAGGAGTTCGCCGACATTCCGATCATCGGCCACGAGTACACGCGGATGAAAATGGCGACCGGCGCTCACGAGGAGGCGACCTACCAGCGTGGGCTGGCCGGGAACGCGGCGACGCTGGAGCGGCTCGCGGGCGAGATCGAGGCGGCCGAGGACGACGAGGCGCGCGAAGGGCTCGAGGCCTACCGCGCGATGTTCGCCGCCCATGCCGCGGACTTCGACGAGATCGTCCCGCTGCCGCCCGACGTGACGATGAACGAGAAAATGACCCTGTTCCGGGGCGGCCGCGAGATCCAGGTCATCTTCCTGGGCCGCGCCCACACCGGCGGGGACGTCGTCGTCTTCTTCCCGCAGGACAAGCTCGTCTTCACCGGCGACATCCTGTTCGGTGGACCGTCGTTCCTCGGCGACGGCTACGTCGACGACTGGCCCCAGACGCTGGAGAACCTCAAGGCGCTCGACTTCGACATCGTCGTTCCCGGGCATGGGCCGCCGATGACTGACCTGAGTCCGATCGAGAAGTCGCAGGACTACTACCGGGCTCTGTGGGAGCGGACCGCGGCGATGCACGCGTCCGGGGTCTCCGTCGAGGAGGCGATTGAG